>Ga0302125_10000971_pt1 | contig 14860 bp, 8 predicted proteins | sample CB4_surface_MG_FD_203111 | JGI IMG/M metagenome (GOLD analysis project Ga0302125, IMG submission 203111) | Marine microbial communities from Western Arctic Ocean, Canada - CB4_surface | ecosystem: Environmental > Aquatic > Marine > Oceanic | place: Canada: Western Arctic Ocean | collected... | reverse complement strand
GTTGTCTAATAATTGAAAATTATAGTCACTTGTATTAGCAATAAAATCTTTACTATAAGCAATAGCATTACTTTCATTAAATTGCTTTAAATAAAGATTTTGAAATAAGTTTTTGTTTTCCATTTTTGTTTTTATTATTGACTTCCAAAAGCAGAACCTGCAATCCCACCTAATGTTCCAAGCATTCCAGTCATTGCTTGAGTGCCATCCATTCCTGCCTGTGCTTCTGCTTGCTTAGCTGATCCTAGCAAAGAAGCTGTTCTATCTAACTGTTGCATTTCTCTTTTTTCTTTTTGACCAAACTCCCAGGCTTCCCCTTGTTGGACTCTTTGGCCTTCTCTCATTAAAGCATCTTGTTTTTGTTTTTCCCCTGCTGCTCGCTTATCTTCATTTTGTTTTTCTTGCACTTCAATACTTGCTGCAACGCCTCTCTTAGATCTTAGCGCCGCTTGTGCTAAAGCTGTAGCTCCACCAGCACTTGCGCCTGTTGCTCTCATTGCGTCTAAAGTGTTAGCTAGAGATACGTCAGCCTCTTCTATTTTAATTTCTGCAGCCTTAGTTGCTACTGATAAATTAGCAAAAGGATTGCTTATCATGCTGCTTAAGTCTTGATAAGGATTAACTATCTCTTGTCTATTAGCTTCTAGATTTTTTAATTTATTTTGTAACCTCATTCTCTCCATGGCTGCTCTTTTTTCTCTTTTCTTAGCCGCTTGTGCTCCAAGGATCCCGGACGCCATTGAAAATGCTCCGCCTATTATTGCTCCGTACATATTTTTTTATTTTTAATATCCATTGTTTGCTTTGTAACTTGTGCTAACTTGAAACAATTGTTTTTCGCCTCCAGGATTTGTTGTAGTATCTGTAGACATAGTAACATTAGCATAAAAGCCTTTTATACCTGCTATTTGTTCGCCAAAATTAACTTCACCTTCATTTACTCTTGAGTTATTTATTAAACTAGCAACGTATTTATTTTCTTTTCTATTAAAACCCTTGTATAGTTGATTTATAAAACCTGGATTAGAAGAGCCAAAAACAGCTAAGTAATTTGACCCATCAACGACTGAATTAAAATAAAGTATCGTATTAATCGCTATATTCAAATTTTGATTTAAAACCAACACTCCCGTAGCTTGTGTGTAACTAACCACTACAGTTCCTAAAGCTACGCCATTTCCGCTTACCTCTGAACCTACGGGTAGTAAAACTTGATTATTAGCGCCAGCTCCATACGTACCGGTTAAATTTTTTATAACTACACTTGTAGTTGCTGAAGCAGTAGCTGATATAGCTTGTGATTCAATAATTGTATATCTTCCTTCGTAATAACTAGGTATTCCACCAGATCTGTCTTGAGTTTCTGTCCAGTTTTGAGTTACTATAGAAAAATCATCTCCAGTTGGATCAGATGTCATGCCAGAATTAAGGTCTAAATTCCATCCACTACTGCCTTCGTAAGATATAGCGAAAAAAGATTTAGATTTAACCGGATCATCATTAACTACAAAACTAATAGAACTAGGGTATCCCACTCCATAAAAATTACTTCTACCAACGTTGTTTGAATAGTGCTTATACAAACCAGTAGAAGACCCAAAAAATAACTTTGAATTAGTGGTTAACGTTATAGGTGAAACACTAGTAAGGGTGTTTGTGGTTGAATCAAAAGAAGCAACGATGCCGAGCAAAGTGTATGGAGGCACGCAAGGAACCGCTAAGCACGCGCGAATTGTTGCGCCTGGCACTATGCTGCCTACAATAGTACTTGGGGCTAATTGAAATACGGTTTGTGGTCCGCAGCCGCCAATACAACCACTAACTTGTCCCGAAGCAGTTCCACCTGATGTTTTTACTGAATAAAATTCATTTCTTAAACTAAACATTTGGTCTGGTTCGTAGTCATAAAAACTAACCCATCCGTTATACTTGCTATCGTAAGCTAGTGTATAGTAATTATTATTGCTAAAGTTTAAAGTAGGATTTCCTTGCAAAGAAGTTACGTACTGTTTATTATGAATGTCAAAACCGCCTATAACATAGCCTTCGCTTATTGAATTATCTATAAGCTCCAGGCTTGTTCTAAAGAAGTTTTTCATTCCATAAGAAGATACCTCACTTATACCGCTACGAGTTAATTCAAGTATTGCATTGTTGTTTTTATCAGAAAAGTATTGACTGTAACCGTATTGAGCAAAACTTTCAGGATTTTTACTTATACCATATTCACCAGCGAAGGGCTGTAATACGCCAATCACTAAATTACTAGAAGTAACAGATCCACCGCCTTCTGCTGAATATATAGCATCTTTATCAATTAAAGCTCTACTTACTTTTAATTCTTGAAATACATTTAAATTAGAATCAGAAGCATATAATTTTTGTATAGACCCATTAGCTGGATCTGCTGATTTAGTTATGTCTTCTCCAATAGAAAAAACATTAGTTCTATTTATACCAGTTCTAGAATTAAAAGGGCCAGAATATATTAATGAATTTCCTAAAAACGAAGCATTAGTATCTTCTTCGACTATATACGCTTTAGCTCCAAAGTCTACAGATGTGTTATTATAACCTCCAGTTATTCTGGACTCTTCAATAACCCAATTGTTCGCATCATTAGTGTTTGTGATTACTTCATAACCACCTAAATCCTTAGGTATACCTCTAGAACCATTCCAAATTGGCATCTCCGTACCGTTATTGGTTTTGTGTAGAGTAAATGTATTAAAATATTTTATTTCAATTATGGCAGCCATATCTATTATTATTACTTATTTTTTTATTAAGTTACTACATTCCAAGTATATTGATCTAATTGAAACTGCTCTGCATTAGCACTTATGTCTAGCACACCGCCTGGACCCATTAATACTTGAAGACTTGCATTTGCATACGGGGATACTCTTTCTGTCACCGGGGAAGTATTGCAAAAACCAGGAGGTCCTAAAGGATTAAAATTACATTCAGCCGGAGTAGCATCGGTTGAAGGGTTATAAGGATATCCACTCGGCCAAGGCCAAACCTGACCATATCGGCAACTTATAGAACCACCAGGGCCACCGTTAAACCATTGATCAAAAGCAGCCAACTCGGTGCCTCCTTGCTTTAGTTGTGTTATATCTCCATTTGAAAGAGCATAATCGATTTGTATTACGTTGTTTTCATCTGCTAATTGGGCAGTCAAGCCATACAGGCCATTTGGGGTCCATGTATTACTGTAGCCTATGTTAGCGTTGTTCCATACATAAAGGCGAGTCCATTTATTAAAAGGCCCGTTATATAAATACCAACCTTGAGACTCTACAGGTCCATCTATAACTTTAAAATAGGTTAAAAATTGAAAAGCCAAACTAGGGCCGGGATAGCCTCTGTAGCAAGGTGAACCCTGTGGTAAAGTAATATCTCGTGTCAACACAACTTTTTGGTAAACTTCTGTAACTGTAACACCTAGATTTATTATTATATCCACTGTGTCTGCAAAGCTTCCACCACCCGCATCTTGAACCTGTATTGTTAAATAGTAAGTTTCTACTGGCAAAGCGTTAACAGCTAGATTTACTAAATTCCAAGTGGATGTAATATTGTTGGTAGTTAGATATTCTATTCCAAAGTAGCCAACATCTGGTCCATTAACAGAGCCTGATGTTTGAGATATTATAGTGCAATCACCGGGATTGAAAATTCCAGAAAGAGCAGGAAGCGGCGCTGAGTTATTAGCACTGCCGTTTTGAGCCATTACAGGTGTTACAATTTCCGTAGCTGCGGTTATTGAAAATGTTTGACCTTGAGTTGGCATTGAAATCGTAGGTGATATGTTTTGTAAACTTACTTCTTCTGTAAAAAATGTTTCTAATCCATTTATAACTGCTCTAAACTCAAAAGTAAAAACAATAGTATCTGGGGAGTAATTAAAAAATATAGCATCAAAGTACGCTGAAGTAGTAACTATATTAAATAAATTGCTACCCGGCACTTGAGTTAGTTGGAAATAAGGAGGGTTAAACGTTTGCGGCACATTATTAGCTACACTTAATATTTCTAAGGTTTCATCAATTTCACTAAAAGGTACTATTTGACCAAAATTATTTAGTATACTAAATGGCGCTGCAAATATTTCACCGCCTTGCGCTAAGCCTTCTGTAAAAGGACTAGGATTTAAACCGCTAAGGCTAGCTCCACCCGAGTTAGAATCTATTACAGCATTATTTAAATCAGAAACTAAACCCGATGTAGATGTTTCCCAAAATATATCTAGTAAACTTTCCTGTGGATCCGTCTCGTAAACAGCTAAATATTGAATACCAGGAGTTGCGTCATTAACTATAGTTACAGTTTGACCTGTTGTTACGCTGACTGGTTTGTTTACTTTTATTCTAGCTGGATTTGATATTACTATAGTTATACCGCCAGATATACTAGCATCATTGCTTAAAGTTATTTTAGGAGTTGCTGGAGTTGTGTCTATGCCTGTTATAAAAGTTCCGGCTGGTATTGCATCTGGTACACTAGAACTTACTAAGTCGCCAATAGCTATAGATTGAGCTGGATTACCTAATGTGTTTATTTCTAATATATTGTTTATCGATGGTGCAACGGTCGCAAAAGCAGGTGTGTTTGAAATAGGTGATTCTGGGGTAAATCCAGGCGTTTCAATTATTAAGTCATCTGGAAACCCAGAACCTAAAACTTTGTCGCCAGGGTTTATAGTACTAGTGTCTCCAGCTATACTAGCTAATCTTATTATGTCTGTATTAGTGGACAATGACGACTGAGCGCTAACTGTGTCGTAGTTTGTAGTAGATATTTGCCCTATTTTACTATGTGTGCTTACTCTTGCAATTAAAGGATTTGAATCTAAATCATAAAATTGAGGAAAATAATCAGGTCTAGGAGCTTTTTCTCCTGTTGTAGTGTAATCAAACAAGTCTCTAACTGTTGAAATAGTAGAAACTATATCATTAAATCTTTTAGGATAATATTGTTTATTAGAACTACCTAAATCTGTTGTAGGATCAATTAAATTGCTTGTATTTTCAACTCTACCAAATAATTTCACAGAACTTCTAAACTGTCTTTGCTCCGGGCCAACTTCTGATAAATCTCTAGGTACTTTGTTTATATTATCATTTATTAAAACAATGTGAGACGTTGCGCCAAGTTCTAAGGTAGAGTTAGATGGATAAGAAGCCATTATACCAGGTAAATATACATTATAATATTCTTGTTCTGTTTGTTTGACAACCACTTTGTAAGAATACCAACCTAAAGGATTATAATTTGAGCTTGTAGGATCCCCATTGTATAAACCAGGTGTACCTATTTTAGAGTCAAAAACTGAATCTATTGTTTGATTAAATAAAAGTTTTAATGAATTACCAGGCCATTGAGATGGTATTATAGAAGGATCTATATATGGAGAGTAAATAGTAGAGCCTGAAAAAGCAATTGGCGGTGATCCTATTAATATAGTGTCTTTATTGTCAGAAAGTATAACAGTAGAAGTTCTCCCATATCTGTCTGACAAAACAATACCTACTTGGTAGTTTCTATTAGACTTAACACTGTGATTAGGGTATTCTATAACGCTAGTCGTTTGGGAAGTGTCCGAGCCGGGTTCAAATAAAACTATATTAGTGGCAACTAAATTAGTAACTGCATTAGTTAGCACGACTAAGTAATTACCAGAACCCACTGGGTTTTCTGTAACAGAAACTACCTGTGTTTCTTCTGGAATGCTACCAGTGCCTACAACTATAGATATAAAATCTCCAACATTTGGAGGTATAGAACCTTTTTGTATCTCTATAGTGGTGCCATTGTATGGTCCTCCAATAATTGTTCCTTCTTCTTTTTTTAAATCAAAATCTGCTTTAGCAGAGACCGATACGTTGTAGTTTAAAAATTTAGGTGGAGTGTGTTTGTTTTGAAAATTACCATATATAACTCTATTGCCTGACACTTCTTGAGCTAATGCTTTTACAGGAACTTTATCGTAAACCCTTATAAGATCTGCCTCAGGTAAAGTTTTAAAAGGTTTTTTAGATTGGTAATTAAAAACAAAATAATTAGGATCGTTTACATTTAAAACAACGTTGTCTACTAGTGTCTGAGGTAAATCTAAGGTTATTTGTCCTCCAAACGATGGATTGTTGGGATTTGTTGGATCAAAAACAGTTATCTTAGGATTACCTACTATACCAAACCCAGTGACTAAACCACCCACAGTTATTCCTCCTTTTATGTTGTCAATACTAAAAGGCCCTACTGAATTGTTCACGGCACCGTTTACAGTAAAAGTACCTGCGGATTGTTCAACATCATTTATAGTAACAGTCTCTATAACTTTTACGGCCGTAGAGTCTGATTCTTTATACAATATATCTATTTCCTTAAGCTTTAAACTATTTTGTATGTTATAATTCTTAAAAGGCAAAGGTATTCTTAGTCTTATGTCATTTACTTTGTTTTGCATAAAAGACACAGTGGTACTTCTGTAGGTGTCACTTTGATCTAGCACCTCTGCTAGGTCTGGTTTTTTTACATATAAAAAATACCCATCTTGCTCTGGTATAAAAGCAGCTTGTGTAAAAGGAGCAAATACAGAATACTCGTTATCTTCGTATTTAAATCTATAACTAAATCTAGAAAACTTATCTTCTAGAAAATCAGGATCACCTGCAAAGCCAGCATTGTAATATGGATTGGGATTTAAAACAATGCTACTTAATGTTGTTAACTGAGGGAAAGAACCACCTGTGATTGTAAATGTCCATATAGAAGTGGGTTCATCGTAAGTCGCTGAAAGTAGCGTTGCTCCTGGTATAACTGTTATTTGCCCAGTATCAAAAGCTGTATAGCCTACAGTTGCAGCGGTTGGATACTCACCACCTGCTAAAACAATATCTCCAGTAAAAGAATTTACGTCTACACTGGTAACACCTGCCACTATAGCGCTGTTTAAGTCTCCAAAACCACCGTTTGGGTAGTTTTTTGAAACAACATCTTTAAGAGTACATTCATGAGCCCCAGCTTGAGAAGATAAATAACTTTCTTCAAAAAGCTCTATACAGTCATAAGGATTGTATTTAGATACAGATATTTGATCTTCTGTGGTGTAATAGTTTATATCTGCTTCAGCTTGTTCTAGGTTTATAACTCTTGGTTGATTTCTATTGTCTGTCCAAAACAATAATTTTTCTAAAACATTAGAACCGTGTATAGGGTTTTGCCTTGAAAAGTTTAAGAATGCTCCACGAACTAAAATATCAGATGCTTGAGTTTGAGAGTTGTATCGTATTATAAAATTAGCAGCGCCTGGGGAGTAATTATTGTTTGGTGTGTTAAACCAGTTTGTCCAAAATAAATAAACGCTACTTGTTTCGTTATTAACGCAATAACCTATACAATGCAAATCAGAAACACCTGTTAAATTTTCAATATCTAAAACACTAATGTTACCTAATATATTTTCAACAGAACCTGCGTTTTCTGACTCCGAAGCACTTACTTGAATATTCCTACCAGTTCTATATTCTCCTTTTGGAATAATACGAGCATCCAAATCTTGATTCATTTTGGATCTTAAAAACGTGTTTGTAGATTTAGCCATTTAATTTTAGTGTTTAATCCATTTAGATTTACCTCTCATTACTTGAGTAATTTCATCAATCTTAATATTTGATAATCTTATTTTAGCATTTCTTAATTTAGCTCTTTTATCTTTTTGTAGTCTTTGAACTAAATATTCTTGTTGGCCAGATCTTGTAGATATTATAGAATACAATATAGACGCGTATAACGCATCTTCTGCAAGTTTAGGCACTTTAGTATCCGAGTCATAAGCTAAGCCATCAGAGATGTATTCTAATACAATTAGCTTCCCCGCTAAATTACTAGAAAAAGACATTTTGCCTTCGCGCTCATTCATATTAAACCAGCCATTTGTTTGAGATAATTGCGGTTCTAATCCGTATTGTCTTCCCCAATTCCAACTTCCGTCGAGGCCATAAGCGTTTCTATACTCTTCTAGTTGATCAAAGCTATTTGCAAAATTTCCATTTATTAAATTGTCATTTGCTCTTTTCCACCTTTCTTCTGTTAAGGAAGTTCCCTCTATATTTTCACCAAAGTTATCTTGAGTAGGTACACCAGCCTGATCTTGAATAGGAGTTCCAAAAGGGGCTATAGTTAAGTTGTTTGCTGGATATATAATTCTTTTAACGCCTAGTTGATCTATAAAAGATACCCTTACGTAATTTACATAATCTTGAGGAAGTATAACGCTTAAGCTAGCCGGTATGTTTAATTCTTGGGAATGAATACTTTTTAATGTATCATAGCTAAACTCTTGCAAACTTCTTTTTGCAAAAAATAAAACATCAGACTTTTTAGCAGTTTGTATTAATTTACCGTCTCCTACATAACCAACCATAAAATTGTCTATAGCATCAGTTAATTTTATGTATTCATAGCTTCCGTAATTATCTTCTACAGCTTGGCCATATGCTTTTTCCGCTTCTGTTTGCCCAAATTTACCTCCGGTTAATATTTTTAATTGAACAACCACAAAAGTTCCCACAGGCAAAGCAGTTGTAAATGTTATAATATTATTAACAACATTATAGGCTAGTAAATACTCAACGTAAGTTTGAGGAAGTCCTGTTGTGCTCGTGTATACTTTAAAGTTGTTTAAGGCATAATTTTCAGTAGCAGGATTCCAAGAATTAATATCCGTAAAAATTAAATCAGTATCAAACGTTGTTGTAAATGCTTCTCCAGAAGCTACTTGATTAGATAAAAACCCTTGAGCCCCTTGGTAGTATTGTTGGTTAGTTTCAGTTATTAAACCCATTGTTATGATTTTTCGTTAATTGAAGTTTGTTGAGCTTCTTGCTCAGCAACCTGTATAATTGTAGGGTCGTTTATAACAACACCAAAATATTTTAATATACCAATAACCAAGTTTGTTTGCTCTGAAATGTCTAAACTAAAATTAGTAGAACCCGCTCTGTTGTATATATATTGACCGTAAGAACCGCCAGTAAATGCCCAAATTGGAGTTAATGGAGTAGTTATAACGCTGGCAGTTATTGAGTCAGGAAGAGGAGACGGTATAATTATATAACCAGAAGGAATAGTATCAGAAGCAGGGTTAGACACGCCGTAATTATAATATATAGGAAATCTACTTGTTGGTTTAGTTAAATTAGATTTTTGTATTCTGGTATATTCTTTTCTACTAGTCCTTTGAGCAACAGATTCAAGTGTTGGATTGCCATTATATATACATGTGACTTCCCCAAATAAATATATTTCAGGATTTAAGACTTGGGTTATTGGATTTATTGAAGGATAAAAAAAACCAATACCATCACTATAAATAGGTATTCCTGGAGTCCCTGGAGGATTTTGTTGTGTGGCGGTTACCGATAAAGTTACTTGTTCAATAAAAGGGGTTAACTTGTATGATAGGTTGTTGAATATATTGAAATATTCAGTGTCGTTTTGATTGTTACTTTGGTTTAATCTATTAACTTGATTTCCATCGGGAAAATAAGAATTAAATATTTCAAGTTGAACTTGTGTTGCGATACTGTTAAATTCAGCTGGAGGCGCATAACCTCTCTGTTCTTTGTTTAATATATACAAGACTGTTTGATATACTGTGTTTACATTTACCGCCATTTTTTATTTTTATTATAATAAAAGGCCCGAGTTAACGAGCCCTATATTAGTATTACATGTTATTATAGTTTTTTATCTATAGACTTATAGATTTCTACTCCCTCGTCTGTTTTTAAGAAAGCCGCAAACGCTGAGTAAGGGTTTTCGTCAAAAGGAACGTTCATTAATTTTCTATCATTTGATCCCCACATAAATGTTCGTTGATCTTGTGACAATTTAATAATGCCAACTTCTTGTGCTCTAATAGCAAAGTTTCTTAATTGAACATTTTCATCATTAGCTAGGTTAATAAACAATACAGGATTGTTTCTAGCAAATAACATCAAGTCTCTTTTAAGTTCTTTAGAACTCATTTCATTTACTTTAGAACCTAGCTCGACCCTTAATATAGCTTCTCCATGGTCAATATCCATTGATCTAGCAGCATTCATTGCATCAATTTGAAGACTTAAAACATCTAAGTCATCTGATGCTTCTGCTACAGCGCTAAACTCTTCATATATTCTACCTTTTAAAGGGTGATATATTGATAGTAATTTTTGTAAGTTTTGTTGTTCTTTTGGAACTTTTAAATCACCATCTCTAAACCTGATATGACCCATTGTGCATTCCCCTTTTTGTTCATCAACTAACGGTGAATCTTGGTTCGTTGCGTATCTTACCTCTCTTTGTTTTCCAGTTTTTTTATCAAAATATAGTAAAGCATGTTTTCTTGTATGCCTACTTGGAATCGTTAATGTTAAAGGTGATTTATTGCCTTTTAAATAATACAATCTATCTTTGATTTCCCACGTTGGTTTAGTAGGTCTTACTGGAGTAGCAACTTCTGTTACCACTTGTTCTTGAGGTGCAACCTCAACTTTTTCTGCTTTAGCTTGTTTAGCCATAATATAATAAAATTAAATAGTTATAAAAGTAATAATTACCCCCGTCAATTCAACGAGGGTAAGAATTACATTAATGTTGAATCAATTAGATTCCTTTGAATAATACAAAGTTGTTAGCAGCTTGAGTTACTAAACATCTTTCAGATAGGAAGTTTACTTCCATTGCATCAAGAGTTGAAGTAAATGCTCCACCTGCAGAACCAGTTAACCAAGACTTCATACGACGATCATCAGCTTGTGAAGCTCTGTATCGTACGTGTAAGAATGGTCGACGGATATTAGTTCCTAATACCTGATCGTAAACTGTAGAAGTTCCAGCTGGTACTAACACACCTTCGATAGAATTAACACCAGTAATGGCTCCACGAGTAGAAGCGTCATTTAAGTATTTCCAGTCAGTCTTATAGAAATCGTAAGATCCTCTACGGAATCCGCTAAATCCTAAATTCAAAGCCATTTCTTCTGAGTTTTCAAATAATCCAAAAGCAGTACCTCCAGCGAATCCACCAGAAATTGCAGCTAACATATCGTCAAAATCAAGAGATGTTTGTCTCTGTAAGAATAACATGTTTTCTTCAATTGCTCCTTGAGTATCTAAATTCTTAAGTATAGCATCAAATTCGTCAAGTCCAGCAGCAGCAGTAAATCCTACTTCTACGTTTCCACGAGTTTGAATAGCAGCGAATAAACCTTGTGTTCCAGGGTTTGTTCCAGAAACAATTGCTCCAGCGGCAACGTTTTGGTTATACTCACCTTCTACCATTGACATTTCTAAGTAATCTTCAAAACGTAAACGAGTTTCAGATTCAGCTTTTAAATACCATAGGTAACCAGATGTTCCATCTTCAGTCGCAACTTCTACCCATCCAATTTGAGCCATGTCAGATCCGGATACAGTGTATTGGTTACGGATAATAACTGGTGAATTAGAATACTGAGTAAAAGAAGGCTCAACGCTTACACGTGCTCCAGTTGCAATATTAGATCCTTTTCCATAATCAGAACCATATACAAAGATCTTAAGACCTGTATTAGCAGCTCCAAAAGTAGCTCCTACTGTTGCAGCGCTATAAAGTTGTACAGTTAAAGCTCCAGTTGGTACAGCAAGTGTAGCACCAGAAACTGTTACAATACCTTTAGCTTCAGTTCCAGTTACAGGGTCTAAGATAACAATAGTATCATTAACAGATATAACGTTTGTTACAGATCCAGCAACTAAAGTTATTACTAAACCAGTTGCAGCTGCATCTACAGCAACACCTGTATAAGATATGTGTAATCTATTTTGTTCAGACCAAATTACTTGATCAGAAGTCATTGGCATTTCAGCTCCAACCATTCTTAAAAATCCAGATAACGTACGGTTTCCGTAACGCTCTACTTCAGCTTCGTAGATTTCTGGTAGATATTGCTGTGCAAAATCATTTGCGTTTGCTCCACCACCATTAAATTGTAGGTAGTTTGATTGAAGCAATTGCTGCTGTTGACTTGGGACAATTGACCCAAATTGAGGAGTTAAACTCATAATTTTTTGTTTTTTTAGTTAAATTTTTTTGTTTTAATCTTTAATTTTGAAGAATCGGCACCTGAAATAGCTCTAACCTTTAATCCATTTATAAAAACATCTCCTTGACTAGCCCTAGCTTTAGTGCTACTTAAGTTTTTTGAGTTGCTTACAACTTCTTTTACGGCATCCGCTTTTCCTTGCTCATAAAAATGAGCGGCAATTTTATCTACGTTGTCAGCAGCGTACATAGCTTTGTGATAACCTTTCGTGTCTTTAACATTACCATCACTGTCTAGGAACTTCCCGACAAGGTTGTTAATATTTGATTGGTTTTCTGCAACTTTATCACGATTTTGAATATTGTACTTATAACTTTTATCACCGACTTTAATATCGAAACCTTCGAAATTATCGTTAAAAAGCTCTTTAGTACTTTCTTTAAATTGTGTGTGTTGATGCTTAGCTGTTTCTTGCTCCTTATTATATCGGTTAAAAAAGTCTGTAGCTTTTTGTTGGTCTTGAGTAACGCCTGGTCTCAACTTGATCTCATCGTAATACTTACTCTTTGTTTCCTCTAAATAGCTTTTGGCTTTTGCAACTTCTTCTTTAAACGCAATTTTCTTTTTGCGTATATCTTTTTCTTCGTCAAGGTCTTCATCTGCGACAAAGTCCTCTAAAAGCAAATCAATTTCTTCGCCTTCTAAATAAGGCTTTTCTTTTTTATAATACTCTTTAAGTAATGCGGTATCGTCAATTTGAGAGTAATCAGCATTAAGTCTGGTATAGTCCTCTATTGTCCCACCTGTATCTTCCATAAAAGAAACTAGCTTTTCAATATTTTCCGGTAAAGCTTTACCAAGAATTTTTTCATCTTGTATTGCTTTTTCTACCTGAGCTTCAACTTTTTCAGTTTCTGTTATTTCTTTGATTGGATGAAACCCTTCAACATCCTTGTTGGGCTCTTGTACAGGTTCTCCCACCTTTGCGCTATCTCCGGATGGTTCTTCCACAGATACTTCCTTTGTTTCTCCGATTTGAATGGCATCTTCTTCTTGTTTAGGTATTACTACTTTTGTAACTTCTGGCGGTAGCTCAATCAAAGGTTCTTTAATGTTTACTTTTACCGGCTCATTGCTTGGTGTTGTTAATTTTTTAGGAGTTCTTTTTTTAATTTTAAACTCACCTTCCTGTTTAACAGGTTCATTTGTTTTTTGTTCTGACATAATAAAATATAATTAAATAATTGTTTACTTTTATAAAGAAGTAGGCATTCCCATAGTTGATTTATTTTCAAAATCTATAGGTAAGCTATCGTTTTGTCTTTGGCTTATAAGTTCACTTTGTTGTGAAGCTTCCATTTTACTTCTTTTATCTTTCCTATCTTCAACCGCACCTTCTTTTTGTTGAACCATTTGAACGTCCATTTGTTTAAGTTGCATATCATATTGAAATCTAGTTTGCATTTTTTGCGCTTCTAATTGTGCTGCAATTTCCATGCGTTGTATTTCCATTTGACTTTTAGATTGTTCAAACTGCACATTTGCACCCATTATAGCTTCTTGCTTTTGCACTTCAGCCATAGCTGTTTTTTCTGCAGTATCTGCTTGAGATTGTCCTTGAGCTGCAATATTAGCCTGTTGATTAGCTTGGTCTTGTTTGGCTTTAGCTTTTCGTTTAACTTTAAGCATTTGATTAGCTAGCTTAAGATTTTTAATATTTCTTAAGTCTATAGCATCTTCCAAGTCAATTCCTCCCTGTTGTATTGCAACTTGTATATTTGCTTCCAGCTGAGCTTGCTCTTCGTCATCAGGTTCTAATTCTAAAAAGATACCAAAGTCATGAAGATTTAAATTTATAATTTCGTCTAAAGTTTTTATATTAAATGTAGATATAGAATTCTGTAGAGCACTTCTTGTTAGTGGAAATTCTAGTGCGTCGGCTATTTTAAGCGCAACGTTTTCGGCTAGTTTAAGAGTTATATAAAGACCAGACTGATTAATATGCCTAGTAGCTACATTGGATGCGTTAGCGGCCATTTTCTGAAGACCTACAAGCGAGTTTTTGTCCATAGCTGTACCGTCTCTTGCTTCATTAAGTCCGGTTACATCACGGATCATTTGCAAGTAATATTGATATGTCTGAATTAACGCATTTATTTTAGCTTGACCACTTGAACTATTAAGTTCTTGAATAGGCACTTTGCCTGGATTCATATCTCCATCTTGAGTAAGGGATCTACCAACAATAGAACCTGTTTGGAAATACATATTTAGTGCTTCCGCTGGATTGTAGTTAGTTCCATTACCAAGGTCAACTTCTGCAAGCCCGTCCATATCTAAGTAAACACCATCCGGCACCATTCGAGATAATACTTGTTGTAGCTTTAAATGTGTTAATTGAATCATATCAGCAAATCCAATACACTTACTCACTAAAGATTCAATACGCCCTTTATACATTCTAGGTGCACATAAAGCATAGTTCATTTCTACTTTAGTTGTATCAGCTGAGGGTCTAGACATGTTTTCTGCTAGTTCCCATTTAACCATTTCATTTGAGCCTAGTACTTTGGCTCCTGTATATAAAACCTCAATAGATCTTGACACTCTTTCAAAGTTGTCATTTTCTGGTGGATTAAATGAATCTGGCTTTTCTAAAGCTTTTAATAATCCTTGCGGCGTTTCTTTTATTTTAAATACTTGGTTGTGGTATGTCTTATAATCAAAGTACAATACTTGAACGGTGTTTTCATCGTAATTACCCCATCCAGTTAAATACT
>Ga0302125_10000962_pt1 | contig 14986 bp, 14 predicted proteins | sample CB4_surface_MG_FD_203111 | JGI IMG/M metagenome (GOLD analysis project Ga0302125, IMG submission 203111) | Marine microbial communities from Western Arctic Ocean, Canada - CB4_surface | ecosystem: Environmental > Aquatic > Marine > Oceanic | place: Canada: Western Arctic Ocean | collected... | reverse complement strand
ATAATTCAACCCGTTTATATTTAAAACTATCTCTGTCAGTCGGTTTACTACTTTTTGTGAATACTTTCAATAATTCAAATGCCATATATCCAAGAAAACAAGCTTTATCCCGAAAATTTAATTCTCCTATATTAGGTAATAAATAATTCGTTAATATTTCTAATACATGTGCAACTGTTTTACCTTTTGTAAACGTTGCAATAAACTTTAATGCAATATCTTGTGTAAAAATTTTTCCTGCATCATGAACCGACGGAATAAATAAATCTATCATATTTTTATATTTATCTAAATCTAATAAACAACATTCGATAATAGATTTATCAGAAACAATACCTAATGCTCTCATTAAAATAAATAATGGAACTGGTTTTTTTACATTTGGAACATTTATAACTATTTGATTATTTGTTAATCGCGCTGATGGTGCAACAATTCGGATTGATAATGTTCTAACTGGCTTTGACGCATCTTCGGACACTGTTCTTATTTCCGCAGAATGACTATATAATTCATTAACCTTATCGCGAATATATAACATATTATCCGCAAATTTCTCTTGGGGAATAATGACTTTTTCTTTTCCATTTATTATAAAATATCCACCTACATCATTTCGACATTCACCCATTTGATATCTTATCTCTCGTTCAAATCCTTTTAAAATACATAAATCTGATTGCAACATTATTGGAAATCTTCCCAAATAAATTTTATCTAACGTAATTGAAGACTCTGTTATTGTGTGGTCTTCTTCTTCTATCTCAAACTCTACATCAACATCATAATGTATTGATACTCCGTATGACATATTGCGTAATCTAGCTTCATTAGGATACATATAATGTTCGCGATTTTCATCAAAAATAATTGGTTTTCCATAATAAATTTTATTACCGTCTTTTCCCGCCAAATATATATTTGCTTTAAACTTATATTGTTTTGTATCTGGGTCTTGTTGTTTTACAATTCTAATTGGGTTTTTTTCTCTAAAAATTCTATTAATTCCACCATTAAAAAAATCATTATATGATTCTAAATGGTGATTAACTAATGCTGATGGATTATCTGCAAAATATTTATCTAATATTCTCCATACTACTTCTTCAGTCATTTATTATATTATATTCTTATATTTTTAAGTATATAATATTCATTTTCTTAATTAACTTAAGCGAGATAAGTATTGGAATTAACAAGAAGTAAACCTAATCCTATTAAAAATAATACTAATGGTACTAATACTAAGAACCAAGATAAATTTTTGAAGCCATTTTTACATAATGAATCAAGTATTACTGTCCAAAATAAAATATATACAGCATTTAACGCAAAAAGTAACGCAACATTAGATACATTACAGATATAAGAACCAACGCAAAGTTTAGTTATATCACCATTATATATATTTTGAGCAGCCATTAATAAACCAACAACAACCGAAATTACTAAATACAAATATGCTGGTTTACATAAAGAATTCACTTTTTTTAAAAGTTTCATTATATTTTATATAAAGAAAAAATATAATAACAATTTAAATTTCGCTAACTGTTTTATCAATTTTATTATATATTTTTTGTATATTTGGAATTTTACTTGATAAAATCTTTATATTTTTATTAATTCGCGGTTGAATATATGGTTGGGGTGATTGTCCTAGTTTCCCAGTTTGCCATTTACTACCAACAACGGGAGCATTATTTTTAACAAAAAATTCCCCATTTCTATATAAATTTACTAAAGGTTGCGGTATCCAATCTGGTGCTCCACCAACTTTACTATATTTTTGAACATTTCCATAATATGGATTTACTCCACCCGTATTAATACCAGTTTTACTAAACTTATAAAAATTTCCTTTTAACTTATTAATCCAAGGTGGTCCATCAAATGGATTTGCTCCTTTACCGTACCCTCCTCTTTTTCTTGTATGTTTACCTTTTTTATTGTATCTCGATTTTCTTATCGATTTTCTTATTGATTTTCTTATTGATTTTCTTTTTAATCCTCTATTTTTTTTACTATATAATTTATGGTTCTTAGTCCGTTTTAAACGCTTTGTTAACATATTAATATATATATATAACTAGATAAATTATTCTAAATCAACATGTGTCAACATATGTCTTCTACAACAATATTTTGTTAATTTTAATTTATCTAATACTTGTCCCTCTGGAGTTTTTTTCACATTTTCTTCGGTTAAGTATAATACCTTTTCTACTTCCATATCGTTATTGAATTTAATTTTTCGAACTTCTTGTTGATAATATAAATATTTATCAGCTAAAACAGTTCCACACGTAAAGCATTTAATTGGTATAATCATATTGTATATATTATTATATTAATAATATTAAATCAATTTTATTTGATATTATTTGATATTATTTGATATTATTTGATATTATTTGATATCTTAATTAATTATTAATAACATTCTAAATTTTAATTAATTAATTATTAATTTTAGATTTCCATAGCCTCAAACGTAACAGAATTTCCTACAAATTTGTTTTTTGTATTAGTATTATTATCTATTATGTCGGATATATTTGTTACATCTGTTAATTCATTCCTTTGTATATTATTATTAATATTATTATCGTTATCATTATCGTTATCGTTATTGCCATCATTAAACATTGAAAAAATAACTAAAGTAAATATTATAAATATAACACCAAATAATATTTCTATTATATTTGTTTGTATATAAACTAATAAATCAACCATTAATACCGCCATATATCTTCTTATATATATTAAATACTTTATTTAATTTATATATTCTACACATGGATAATATTCATCTAATTCAGTTAATTTCTCTTCATCACCGGGACGAATAATTAGGACATAATGAAGTGTCCTGGAATCATTCATATCACCATAACAAGGATAATAACTTCTTGAAACACGACTACCATCTGCCGCACCTCCATAACCGCGAGAAACTGCTGTTATAGCATTATCAATTGAAGTTTTTTGCTTCGATTTATTTAATGAGGTTATCATAAATCCATCAAGCATGTCTGCCTCCCGAAATCCATAACCCATATGATTACATATATTCTTAAAACTAACGTCTATATCGTTTAATTCTCTTGAATCATAAAGTCTATATGAATCAGGATTAATTTGGGGAGGAATTTTCTCCTTCTTTGAAATTGAACCATCCAAATATGTTGGAAATCGAGTCTTACCACATTTTACCATGCGCGATGAATAGTCTATTCCCTCAAATGACCAATTTTTTGTAAATTCAATATATTTTTCAATACTTATCTTATTACATATAAAAGTTGGATCATATTGTCCAATTTCATCATCTGGATAATATCCCCAGAATCGTGGAATAAGCCCATTACTAGTTACAGTTACATCTTCTTGTTTAGCGGCGGGTTCAATAATACAACCTGTATACTCATTTATTTTAAGTCTTTTACTTGCTTTATAAAATTCCATAATAAGCCAAAAGTTATGAACGCCATGTTTAGGTTTATTATCCAATATATCATCAAAATTTTCTTGTCTTTTTTCTTGATTATGCTTATCACAATGCCATTTATTTAAACGACACAGTTCTTCAATATTTTCTATCATTTCCTTTTTATTAGTAGATGAACCTCTAATTCTAATAATATGATGTTTTGGATTTTCTCCGTATCTCTCTTTAATTATATCCGCAAATTTATCACAGTTTTCAGTTTTGGATAAATCTTCATAATCTTCAATAAATCCTTTTTCCATAAAATATCCGAAACCTTTATAATTTTCTCCAGGTTTTAGTTCAATAATATTATAATCTTCGTCATATCCAAATTCTTTAAGAAATGCTAGAACAGCATCCGGTGTAGCTGATATAAGAATAAACTTAATATTTAGTTTCTTTATCATTTCTTTATCGAGTCCAAGGAATTTTAATTCACATGCAATAGTATTCCAATCTGCGCAAGCAATATGAGCTTCATCTATTATAAATAAATGGTCACTTAATAGATGAACATTAGTAGATAAATATTTAAATCTTTTTGCCAATGTTCCCTGATGATATACTTCTTCATTCTCCAACATCAATGGTAAAGCATCTTTAGTTTGTTTCTTCCAAGCACAATCACTCATACCTGTTAAAATTGTTATTCTATCTCCAATTATAGCATCTTGGTATGGTAAATGTGTTCGAATAGTATAATAAGTTACATGTATTAGATTAGTCTTTCCAACTCCTGGTTCTGCTACGATAAGTACAACTGTATTTTTTTTTATATATAATTTATCAAATATATCCCATGCTACAACTTCTTGTTCCTTAAACCAAAAATTATTACCACAAATTTTTTTATGTTCTCGTTCCTTTACATTTTTTATTGCCTCCATCATTTTTTGATATTCAATCACTTCTTCTTCGGTCCTATAATTAGCAACATATTCAATATCAACACGTTGATATTGAATAGATACCTTACTTATTTTCTTAGATTTGTTTGTTATATCTATTTCGGAATTTCGATTTGGACAAGTTTTCGCATTATGTCCATTCAATTTACATATACCACATGGCATTTTGATATAATATTGATATATATACTTATATATATCAATATTATATTTCAATTTTTATTTTTAATTTTTTTTTTACATATCTTATATCTGTGCAATTATCTCATATCCATCACTTGTTTTCTTTATTGTTTTTAGTTCGTTGTTTTTATGGATTTTTTGGTGACATGTTTCGCATATATTTATTAAATTTGCTACATGATTTTTATGAAAATTAGAATCTTTATTTTTAATATATTTATTGTCATTCGCCAACTTTTGATATACTAAATGATGTATTTCAGTTCCCATATTTATCTTACATAATTCACATATATCTTTCACTTTCTTTGAATTATATTTACTTACATCTTTTGATAATACATTTTTATGCAATTCGTTATATTTTACACGCAAATCATGTGCTCTATCTAAAAACTCTGTCGGTAAATTCAAGGATTTACAAACTTCCAATCCATACATGCTCTCTCCTGCTCCAGGTTTTAATTTTCTATCATATATTAATTTATTATTCGCTTTGTCAAATATAACTGACATATGGTACATTTGTAACCGTGTTAAGTCTATTATTTCTTCATATTTTACAATTTCATGAAAATGTGTTGCAAATAGGAATGTGCAATTTTTTTCATGCAATATTTCTAATCCGGATACAAATATACTTAATGCCGAGTCGCTTTCAGTTCCAGAACATAATTCATCACCTAAAATCAAACTGTTTTTATCTGCCATTTGTAAAATTGTTCGTAATTCAGACATTTCTACTGCAAAAGTAGAGAGACCCTTAAATATATTATCATTTCCCAAAATTCTAGTAAATATACTCATATATGGACAGTATGTAAATTCTGTTGCTGGTACATATAAACCTGCTTGTGCCATTATTATAGCTATACCAATTGATTTGATAAAACATGTTTTCCCGACAGCATTTGTTCCATATAAAAGTATTCCGTCTGTATAAAGGGGGTTACCTCCTTTTGAACCCCCTTTAGAACCTCCTTTAGAACCATCGTTATCATTTTCTCTCCCCAATTTCAAATCATTTGTTACATATAATTCACGAGTATTCAAATGTTCTATTAAACAATGACGTATACCTTTAAATTCTATAAATGATTTTTCTCGAGGTACAATACATGGTTTACAATAGTTATATTCGTGTGCAATATAACATTTACATTGTAAAATATCAATCTGAATTACAAAAGAAATTATGTCATCAATATTATTTTCCATAAACACATTAATAAATTTATAATAATAACTTTCTAATTCATTAATTAAGTCCGATTTAGATGTATTTATAGATGAGGCTATATTTCGAATTTCGGGACTCGTAATAATTATACTATTTTGATTACCACCATTTACATTATATTCAATTGATTTTAGATTTAATACATATGTTTCTTCAGTATCGGAATAATCCGAATTATATTTTAATACAACTTCATCGCCTTTAGACTCCAATATTTTTTTTAGAAATGTTACACGACGTTTGGTAGCTTGTAAAGTAGAATCCATTTTAGCGGTTTCATTAATTTTAACAAATTCTGTTGTTTTTGTTGATTTCTCATAATTCGCAATTAAATCAGAAAATAATTTACGAATACATTCCAATTGTTGTTTACAATCAAGTGTCTTCTTATAACATGCGTCTAATTTTTCATTTAATCCTCTATTTATAAAAAAAATATTATTCGTTTCATAATTACCAAGTTTATCGTGTGATATATCATCAATATATTTCGATTTTTCTAAATCAAGATTTCTCTCTATATCAGCCTTTAATTTTGTTGATATTTCCAAAATATTTATAATATTGTTCTTATTTAGATATTGCATTAATACCTTATCTTTGCTACATTTTTTATACATCGTTTCTATAATACATAAATTACCGTGTAAAATAGTAAAATCTTTTGGTGTTATTTTTTTCATAATTAATTTTCGTCGTAATTTCTCTATATCTCGAATGTCACTTAAAGTTTCTCGATAATATTCCCATGGTAAGGGCGTGACGCCCTTACAAACCCTGGTAGTATTATCCAAACCCCCATTACTTTCCCCCTGAGCGGATGTTGTTGATTTTTTTCCAACTAAAGAGCGTAGCTTGGGGGTATCCCCCACACTTAGATGTTCTGTAATATTATATGAGCTATTTAAAGATTCAATGTCTGTAATAGGGTTTAATAAATTATACATAAATTTGCGTTTTCCCATTGAAGTAATACAATTATTTAGTAATTTACTAACACAAGAATATTTTCCATTAAAACGATTATCTGCAATAATATTTAATTGTTTTAATGAATGATTTGCCAATATCAAACGCTCTGTATAATTTTCAAAAAAGGGCTCCGAAATATTATTTACTAAATTTGGATTATGTTTATATATAAAATCTAATAAGTAAATAAATGCCTGAATTGCAATACAATAATTTTGCAAACTATTTAACAGAACGTCTTCATTTGCTATTGGATAAAATCGCCGAATTACTTCTTGCTGATAAATTTGTTTTTCAGCATTTCTAGCAAACATACCCAAATCTGTTTGGTCTGTAATATTTATCTTATGAATTTTTGATGAATTAATTGATGTATAATTAATTATATCATTTATAATATCATCTTCTAAATTAGAAACTATAACACATTCATTCGGATGATATATCGATATATATCGTTCCAATTCATCATATGTAGTTGGGTTATGTAAATAATCTTTAGAAAATTCAAATACTGAAGCTTTTCCTGTATATATATCGATATTCGAAATACCAATTGTTATTTGTTCATTTGAGACTATACTAGATGGTGTATAATATATCCATACACAAGTTATATTATTTGATAATTCTTTTGTATCGTTTGAAAAGTAAGTTCCTGGAGAGAAAATAGTATTCAAACTGCGTGTAGTATTTTTGCTAGGAGTATCTTGTGTATATACAGCTATAGTATAACCATTGTCTTGTAATTTTTTCACATATTTTTCTAACTGTGGTAATCCAAACCCAGCCATGACTACTTTCGCATTACCAACACAAATATTCTTCCTACTGATAGTCATGTCATTTATTTCGGCAAAAGTAACAATATCACTTCCATAAATATTATTATCTTTATCCAGAAGACCATATGATTCAAAAAACGAACCAACTTGCATTAATACTAAAGTTTTCTCTCCGTATTCTTTTTTCCATTTTTCGGTATAATCTAAATAATCTTTGACGATTGTCATATTAAATTAATACCTAATATGGTTTTAAATTGGTATAATAATACTTTTAATATTATAAAAGAATTATTATAAAAGAATTATTAGAAAATTAGTCTATATTATTTTAATGCAAAATACTTAAGCTGATTTTTTGGAGCCTCTGCGTCTTGAACGACGCTTGCGTCTGCAGTGTTTGGGGCACTTCTTTTTGCCACCATTACGGCTTCTGCGCGATTTACGCGATTTACGCGATTTGCGACCACGACGACCCTTGCGCCCTTTGCGCGATCTACGCGATTTGCGGCCACCTCTGCGAGATCTGCGACCACCTCTGCTTAATCTGAGAGATCTGCGGCCACCTTTGCGTGATTTGCGTGATTTACGCGATTTGCGTGATTTACGCGATTTGCGTGATTTACGGCCTTTGCGGCCTTTGCGGCCTCCTTGCATTAAAGTAAATTCTTCTAGTTCTTCTGTCATTATATATTATATAAATAAAAAAATATTCTAAAATGGAATAGTTATTTATAACGAACTGTTTAAATTATTCTAAATTATTTAAAATTATTCTAAATTATTTAAAATTATTCTAAATTATTTAAAATTATTCTAAATTATTCTAAATATTCTAAATATAAAATTTTAACTTTCTGCTAAATAATTATGTATCAAATTATCTTTATTAGAATTTCGTATTTCACCACTTAATAATACTTGTTCATACATTTTTTTTATAACATCTGGAGGAGCATGACTACCTGATTTTAATAAATTATGTCTTTTTAAATAACCTTTTATATCAGAAATCTTAGCCTGTTTTAATAATAAATGTTCATTACTAATATTTTTACGAGTTTCTGCATTTTTTACTAAAACGGATACTTTCCTCCCTCTTTTTCCTAAATAATATTTCAACGTAGTAGTTTTTGTATTAGGTTTTATATTAGATTTTATATTACATTCATTAATAGATTCATTAATTGTTTCTGTTTCACTTGATTGTTCTAATTCAATATTTGATTTTTTTAAGGTTTTATTTTTCCATTCTCTATATGTTGGTAATGTACCATTTCGCAAACAGCCATATTGTGGGGTAGATAATGTTTCTGAATGAGGTGTTGATATTGTTGATGTTAACGATTTATTACTGTCATTAAAATTCTCTGGTTCGTTAATCGACAAATTTTTGTCTAAAGAACTTTTATTTTGTAGTTTTTTATTTTTTTTTGAAGATAATTCTTTTAAAAAATTTAACGAAGCCGTAAATTCATCATCTGGTTCTTTATTTATATTTTTTATCATGATAAGATTTGGGATTGAATTAATTGATTTTTTTGTTTGAATATCATCATTTCCATCTGGTTTTCCATCTGGTTTTCCATCTGGTTTTCCATCTGGTTTTCCATCTGGTTTTCCATCTGATTTTCCCAGCGAATTTCCCTGTTCTTTTCCTTTATTTTGTTTAAAATTTTTGATTTTAGCAATAAGTTCAGTTTTTAATTTATTTGGTTTGATATTTATTACTGATGGTTTTTTTTTCAGCGTTTTATTTCTAGCACGTCTTGGATTTAAATTAAATAATTCTGGATTTATTTTAATAGGTTTAATTTGTGAATCAGACATTTAAAATAATATATTATAAATTTGTTATAATATTCACGCAAATAAGAGGGATATTATCCCTTAATTAACTATATTTCCAATGAAACCATACACTTTCCAATTAGTACAATTTCCTTACTATCAATATTATCAATATTTTCAACACATATTTGATTTTTCTTATCTTTTGCCGATGGTTTTTTAGCAATATCAGACCATTTATCATTCTTATAATTATCTGTATATATAATCTTGTAATTATTTTTTTGATAAAAAGTTTTACGTTTATTCCATTGATTTTTAAATAAGCTATGATTGTCAATAATGTCAATAATAAGCGGGTTATTGTGTTTAACCCGCATAATTCGACCAACGGCTTGTTCAATGTCAGTTTTTGGAGTTGCTAAAATTAACGTTGTAAGTGTTTTTATATCAAGTCCTTCTGACGCCATTGAATATGTTGCTATAACAATTTGTTTTGTTTCACTAATCTTCAAATCCTTTTGTTTCATGCCACCAATATAATAACCAACTGTTGCTATTTTTCGATATTCAATCGCTTTATATAAATAAACTAATAAACATTTATTATGTGCCAGAATCATAATTTGTTGATTCGGGTTTATTTTTAGCTCGTTTGTAATAATAAATAGAATTAATTCTGACCGAATATTAAAATTACATAATTTACTAATCATAGTACTATATTTAGGATTCCCCCTATAATCATATTCTATTTCATTAAACTCTTCATCGTCTACTTTAAATTCAATTGCTTTAACTACAACAGTATTTTCACCTTCCCTCTTCTCTTTGTGAATTATATCACCTAAAAACATCTTAAAAACTTTGGATAACCCATCCTTTCTTGTCATTGTAGCACTTAAACCTAATGTATGGGTAGTTACTACTTTTTGAAGTGCTCTAACAAATACCTCGGCTGATATATGGTGCACCTCGTCACAAATAGTTAATCCAAAACTTTCAAATTGGTCATCTGGATATTCTTTCATAGATAATGATTGTAACATACCAATAACTATATCTTTATCTTCGATATCAATTATTTGACCTTGAATTCTACCAATACGAGCATTCGGTAAAAATTGATTAATACGCTCAATCCATTGGTCTACCAAAAATCCTTTATGAACTATAATAAGTGTTTTACGTCCAACTAATGCGATAATTTGTAATGCTAATACGGTTTTACCAAAACCAGTATATAGGTCTAAAAGACCACCAATATTTCCACCATTAATAAATTTTATATATTTTTGTACAATAATCATTTGATTATCTCGTAAAGAACCAGCAAAAGTCAAATCTATTGTGTTTCCTTTTTCAATCCTTGTTTCGTTGGGTTCGCCAAATGTATTCATTCCAAAAAATCGAGGAATATAAAACTTATTTGTTGATTCACGATATATTGGATATTCCGGAGGTTGAACCGGTGCTTTAGGTATATATGGTTTAACCGTAAGTTCATTTCTTATAAATAGTTGTTCTTTTAAAGATAAAGATTTTTTATATATAGAATAACCTTTTTGTCCCAAATAAGTTTCGTGTGACATATATAATATACTACACTGTATTAATTTGTTATTAATATATTTCAATTTAATAATTTAAAAATTATTTCAAAAATTATTTCAAAAAATAAATTATATATATATTTAATATATAATGGCTCCAGTATACAATTTATTTAAAAATAAAGATATATATCCAGTTAGTATTGGAATATTATTACTAGGGTATCTCTATTTAGAAACTCCATTACCTTTCAATATGGTATTACAAAATTCGTCATTGGCTGTTTCTATATTAATAGCATTATTAATTGTATATTATTTATACCTTAATGTTAATGTATATGTTGCAATTATATTTATAATTGTAGCATATGAAATAATCAGAAAATCAATGAAACAAGACCCAAAATATTTAAATAAAGATGTTAATTTTTACAATAAATTTAATTCAAATACAAATAATGTAATTTCAAATAAATTAAAAGATTCAGACACTTTAGAACAAGAAATTGTTAATACTATGGTTCCCACAATTAATCATAATACATCAACTCCTACCCCAAAATACCAATCCGTATTAACCAACATAAATGGTACAGCGCCTGTCGATTATGATGGAATGTTATAAATTATTTAAGTTCATAATATTTTTATTTTTAAAAATATTATTATTATAATTTAGTCTATTTCTTCCATTTCTTCCATTTTATTTTCTTCATCTAACGCGCGCGCTGCAATAATATCCTTATATGCTTGAACATTACTTAATCCTCTATCTGTATGTTTACTGGTTACAATATCCTCACCTTCAAATAATTGTTTTCTAATATCATCAGCGTTTACCTCAGTTGTATCATTAAATAAATTGTCTTCTGTTGTATTCAAATTTTTTATATTTACCAACTCACCCTGTTCATTTAATGTCTGAGTGAGAACATTACCACTCGATTTAGCTTTTTCAATATTATCCTCAATTGCTTTTCTGCGCGAATCTTTTATACGTTTTTCAAAGTCTTCTTTAGCAACTTTTTCATTCTTTTGTTTTTCATTCATTAATTGATTTAATTCTTCTTCCAAATATTCAACTCTTCCAGTTTTATATGATTCCGGGTCCCATGGCATCCATGTACCAATTGGACCAACAAATACATCATGATATGGGTCCATTTCTCTCAACATTTTACAACGGAGTTCGGCTTCTTGTTGCGATGGATATGACCCGCGAATTTTTATACCACGTGTTGAAGTTTGAAAGTTATATAATTCATTAAATTTCTCATCTAACTTCTCTTCATGATTATCAACATACGTTTTATATTCATCTTCCAACGTTGTTACATATAATTTTTCTTTTTCTTCATCTGCGAAATCTTTTAAATCTTTAGTAAGATTCTCGAAATCCACTTTATATTTATATGAAATAAAATTTAGAAATTGTGTAAATTTTTCTAATGATTTACTTAAATCATATTGTTTTAAAAACTGATTAAAAACGTATAGCTCTTTTTGTTTTAAAATTTTTTCTGGTGAAACAAATGATAAACACGCAAATTTTTGACCAGCAATTGGCATATCTTCATCTAATAAATCAATATATTTAGGATCTTCTTTTTTTACAAATGGTTCTTTAGAAATATCTTGCATTTATATTTTATAATATAATTTGATTTTTAAGTAATTTTAAGTTTTTTTATATATTAAACAAAATTTTATTTTCTTATTATTTATTATAATATGAATCTTGGTAATTTTTTTGATCTTGGCGAATTACTTCAGCGAGCTTTAAAATATTTAGTTGAGGGTTTTATGGTTGCTATAGCCGCATACATAATCCCAGCTAAACGTTTAAGACTCGAAGAATGTCTTCTAATTGCTTTAACCGCGGCGGCAACATTCAGTATTTTAGATACTTATCTTCCAAGCATGGCGGTAACCGCGCGGTCTGGCGCCGGCTTTGGTATTGGTGCAAATCTTGTTCAATTTCCTAGTTTATAAATATAATTACATTATATATTTTTTGAATAATATTATCTACTTTTTGAATAATATTATCTACTTTTTGAATAATATTATATACACTATAAAGATTAATTCCTTTTAGTATATTAATGAAAAAGAATATTTCCAATATTGAAATTCCAGTTAATGGCGTAATTCAATCTCCTGGTGGAGAAATTCAGTTTTATACAGAACCGACAAAAAAAATTAAAAATAAAAATAATCCATATTTAAAACATAATATATTACACGCTGAAGAAGATAACAATAATTCTATTGAAGTTATATATAATGGAAATACTATTATTATATCACGCAATCGTTTTAATAAAGCAATTAATTTAGAATGTAAAGCAATTGTAGTGCGATATTTCTGTATGATAGATTTTGTTACAAATATATTTTATATACCAACAAATAATTATTTAGCTGTATCGAGTAGTTTGTTTGCGTTAATATCACTGGCTGGTATTTATTCAACGTGTACATATAATCGATTAGGAATACTAACCTATTTGATATATCAATATACATTATGTATTGCAAAAATTACAACAGTTTCAATATATATTGTTGCTCTTAATAACCAAAATTATCAATTTTTTTTACATAAAGAATATAATATAATAATAAATCCAACAATAGAACTTACTATTTTATATTCAGTTATAGTGTTGGTACAAATTTGTATTACCGGTTTTATTCAACATTTTTATAATTTAATTCCTACTAGAAGATACATACCATTGAATTCAATGGTATGATACTTTCGCTTTTTGATTTGTCGCTTTTTGATTTGTCGCTTTTTGATTTGTCGCTTTTTGATTTTTCGCTTTTTGATTTGTCGCTTTTTGATTTTTCGCTTTTTGATTTGTCGCTTTTTTGTTCTCTCTTATTAAACGCAACAACTGTTGTCCAAATACTGAATTGTGCACAACATTTTTTGCTAGCCCAGACCTAATATATATTTCATAATCACTATACCATTCAGCAAATGTAACCCAAGCACCCGTTTGTGTTGTCATAATTTGAGAATTATACTGTTGTTCATCTCCTCTACATAAAGGACATGAAAAACAAGTTCCAACCATTTGATTCGTTCTATACATTTGTTGGTAACAGTCCTTGCATGTTCCATGTCCACATTTGAACATCTCAACTTGACTTTTACAATGATTCAAATCCCATAAAAACCCAGATTGTAAACAAATAGGACATTGATTATTTTCAATATGAATCATCGCTGGTTGATTAATTATATACGCTATGTATTCTCGATAAAATAATATTTTTCAATTTTATTTTTGATAATAAGGATATTATAATATAAACAATATTAAATATAGATTATCATGAATTATCTATATTTAATATTAATTTTATTTATAATACTTATATTACTAAAAGCTTATATAAAAATAAAATATAAATTTTGGGCATACCAACCGGTATTTCACTATTATAATCTATTATATTGGATATATCCGCGAGGAATAATAAATAAGGAATTAACAGAAGTAAATAAATTTTGCAATTTTTTAAATATTACAACAACTGAGTTTTCAGAAAGAGATGAAAAAACTATAAAAGAAATTGCTGATTTTTTGGGAACACATTATTATAACACTAAAGATGCAAAATATATACCAACAACCGAGGCCATAACATCATATTTCATAGGAAATAACGATAAAACATTCATTTCAACATACTATCTAATGACACCAATAATTACCAATAAAGAAATACAAAATATCAAATCTAATGTGGAATCAAAAATAGTACCAAAGTTACTAAGCATTATTACAACTAGACCATTAAATATTACATTAAAAAATGATAAAACATTTAAGATATATTATGTAGATTATTTATGTGTTCATACTGACCATCGTAAATTAGGTATTGCCCCTGAAATAATTCAAACCCATGAATATATACAATGTCATAAAAACAAAAAATATCAAATTTATCTTTTCAAACGCGAAGGAGAAATAACCGGTATTGTACCATTAACAATATATAACACATATCAATTTGATATATCAAAAATATCGAAA
>Ga0302125_10000952_pt1 | contig 15060 bp, 10 predicted proteins | sample CB4_surface_MG_FD_203111 | JGI IMG/M metagenome (GOLD analysis project Ga0302125, IMG submission 203111) | Marine microbial communities from Western Arctic Ocean, Canada - CB4_surface | ecosystem: Environmental > Aquatic > Marine > Oceanic | place: Canada: Western Arctic Ocean | collected... | reverse complement strand
CCGCTTCCGCCCAAACCGCCCGATCACGTCCCAGCTCAAATCAATCGCCCAGCTCTCGATGTGCGCCAGGGAGTGCAGAATCGCGATCCGGGTTTCGGGGGTGCCGCCCTTGCCCAGCCTGCCCGCGTGCGAGGGCTCGACCAGGATTACTTTGTCGTCCCTGGTGTGGGCGAATTAATGGAATTTTTGTGAGCTTTCGAATTTCGGGAAGTCGGCACGAACGAGAAAAGGATGGAGGTCGTACCTCGCGGGTTTGTCCGGTGGGGCTTCGTGCGGTGCGTCCGGGTTTGGGTTGTACGGCAACGCGATGTCCCCGGAACCCCACAAAGACGCGATCGTGTCGGTAAGCGCGGCCTTGTCGTGGGGACACGGCGTGTTTAGCACCCTGTTTGGTTCGTGGGGAGATTTCGTGAGTCGCGTTTGCGGAAGAACCGGCGGCGGTAGGACGACGCGACGGACGCGATGGGAGAACTTTCTGTGTCCAGGAGTGACCGCACGCGCTGCCAATTCGGACGTGATACCCACGCGAAACGCACCGCAACGCCGCTTCCACCAAAGTCAGCCCCGACAACGGCGGGTGGGACGCCATGAGCGCGACGTTGTGCATGATGGCGACGAGAGATGTGGAATTTCGTGGGCTTCCAAAACAAGTCACTTTTTACTCTTAATGCTCTCGAGGTAGTATCATTTCTTGAGCACGATGAGAGGTAGTATTACAGAACGACGAGAAACGATTACTAGCTGCTATCATTACTATCATTACTAGCTACTATCCGATAGACCCCCTAAACCTTTATTAATACTACGCCCTTTCCTCCCCCGACAGGCTCGCGTCTAGTTTCTCCGCGAGCACGCTGAGCCAGGCTTGGTCCGCCGGCGTGAACCCTCGTTGCGTGTCGCTCCCCGCGACGAGCACGCCTTCGTTGCCCACCGGCATTACCACGACGGCCATCGTGTTTCTCGGTAAATAGTTTTCAAACTCCACTCGCCCGGGGAACAGAATCAAGTTGGCGAGGTAGTTACCGCTGCCCGTTTGTATACACCGGTCTGTGATGGGCCCGAGGGGTATTTGCGAATCATCCGAATTCGCCATCGCGGCCATCGCGTCGTCGCCGCTCCCCCGTTTCCCCCCCGCCATCGCGAACGGCACCGTCCCGAACTGCGCCACGCGCTTTCCACGGTACACCACGAGTAAGGACTTACACATAGTCGCGCTGCGTAGCGCGTCCCACACCCATCTCAGTTCTTTCTTGGTGCTTTCCGGTAACGAGTGGGACACGTACCCGGCGCCCGGCAGCGACACCCCCTCCAGCACCACTTTCGTGGGCGGTTTCTGTTTCACCGCGAGCCACTGCAGACCCGTCAACACCAAGCATCCCGCCATCCCCAAACAAAGCACGTCCGCCCTGCTCTGCGCGCTGGACGCGTCTGCTACGGGTGCCACCCCGGACAGAATGCGGTTCAGCAAAAGCGTCGCCACGGAAACGCCCCCCACCACCAGGGGGGAGACGCGCACCTGGTCTTCATTGGACTTGACCCAGTCGGAATCGAGGTCGGTGTTTTCCACGGACGCCGCGCGGGGCACCAAGCGCGTGGTTCGTTTGGTGTGGCGGGACGGGACGCGGGACGCACAGAACGCGGGAAGCCCGCGTCCGCCATGGCGTACGCGCGCGGAGGCGACGCACAAAGGGACGCTCGGGCACGACGTGGACGCCATCGGCGCGGTGAACTGTGTCGGGGCGACGTGCCGACGTCAGCGAGCCCATAAAAGTTAACCTGCGATTTCGGACTGCCAACCTCTTTGAAAAATTTCAAAATAAATATCGGAAGAGCCATCTCGACCCGCCATAGTCTCGGTCGTGTGTGTGCGCACGCTGACGCACCGAACGCGATAGGCACGACGAACCTGTGAGGAGTGGTGTTTTTTTGTCATGGACAGACCCTCGCGCCGCGGCGCCAATAAGGCGGCCAAAGCCGAGGCCGCGGGCCTGGCGCTTAAGAACCTCCGCGAAAAAGGACTGAAGCGCATGGACACGGTGGAGGATTTGGAGGACAACGACGTGTACACCTCGGTACGCACCCAAAACACGCGGCTCTCGTTGTCTGGCCGGTCGATGCATACGCATACGTGTACATTCGCGCTGAATCACCACCCGCACCGCTCGTGTTCGCGAAACGCGCGAGAAGACCAGACCCATCCGTGGCTACGCAAATCTTTCTTGGCACCCCCGAAAACCAAAACATCCGCGCGACCCGCGGACACCACAACTGACCTCCCACGCTCCCCCCGACCCCTCTCGCCACCACAGATGACCGAAGAGGAGTACGCCAAGTTCGCCAACGAACGCAGGAAGAAGTACGGCGGGTTCGTGGTGGGGGAAGAGGGTGACGAGTGCGTGCGCGACCCGGACCCAACCTCGCGATGGGTTTCAAATCTCAACCGATCTTAAGAGTTCTACGCGGGAGTTTTTGGTGTGCCAACAGGAGTCACGATTTGAAATCGACGAGCGCGCGCGCGACCTCCCGACCCCGATGAAACGCACTTTTAACGCGATTTTTACCCACCACTGACCCCCATCCATCCAACCTCCCCCTGATCTCACCCTTTCATCGTTACACAGGTACGTCGACCTCGGCGAGGAGGACGACTGGACCACCGCGCAGGCGGGGGCGAGCGACGAGGAGGACGACGCGGACGCGGCCGCCGGCGATGGGAAGAAACGCAAAAAGGGCGGCAAATCCCCCGACCCCAAAAAGGCCAAGCCCACGAAAGAAGACAAGAAAGACCGCCAGCGGCTGGCGAACATGTTCGCCAAGAACGCCGCGGCTGGGGCGGGGGGGGTGAAGCGGAAAACGGTGGACGGCGGCGCGCCGTTACCAACCGCCGTGGACGCCGACTCGCTGCTGGAGGATATCCTCGCCGGCGTCGGCGCCACCGACGTGCCCGCCGCGCCGCCGAGTTCGTTCCGCGCTGTGCCGCGAGCGCCCCCGGTGAACCAGTTCCGCCGCAGCGCGCCGTCGCAGCCGCCTCCTTCCGTCGCGGCGACGCTGGTGACGGTGATGAAGCCCGCGGCAACGACGCCGGTTGCGCCGAGGGCAGCGCCCACGAGCGTGGCGAAGGGCGTGACCTGGCCTGAAAACGTCGAACACGTCAAGAAGACTGCGGACGACGATTATTTCATCCCCCCCCCCCTGTCGCCGCCCTCGTCTCAACGGGGCGACGACGACGCGCCGTTGCCCCACATGGACAACGACGCCATGGACGAGGACGACGAGCCTCCCTCCCCCGGCGCCGCCGCCGCCGCCGCGAAGAAGTCCTCGCCTCCCGGGATCCTCAAGCCCACCACGGAACCGGTCGACGTTTCCGCGGCGCCAGCGCGCGTTGTGACTGCCGCCGGCGTCGCCGCTGGCACCAAGCTCGCCGCCGCGCCTTCCGCGAGTGATGCGTACGCCGCGATGATGACCAACGACGACGAAGGCGATGTCACGGAAGACGTGGCGCCCGCCACGATCGCGGACGGGTCGCTTCCCCTTGACGTGGACGACTCCCTTCCCTTTTACCTCCTGGACGCGCACGAGGACATCAACTCCCCCGGAAAGGTGTTTCTGTTCGGCCGAGTCCCCGTTGCCGCATCCAACACCGACGGCGAAACCGTCTCCGCGTGCGCCGTGGTGAGCAACATGCAGCGGTGCATGTTCGTCGTGCCGAACCCCGAGGTGTTCGCCGACCCGGAGAACGAAATCTCGGAACTGGAAGACGCGGCGCTGAAACACGCTCGCGCCGCCGAAACCAACAAGGACGACCTCGAGCTCGCGACCACGGCGAAGAAGGCCAAGGGCGCGCTGTTGCGTTGTCTGCAAGGCCGCGCCGGTGACGTGAAGGGCGAAATTCGAGACATGCTTCTCGCCCGAGGAATCGAGCAGTTCTCCATGAAGCCTGTGAAGCGCTCGTACTGCTTCGAACGCGACGACATCCCCCGGGGCGCGCAGTACGTGGTGAAGGTTCGGTACCCCGCCCTAAACACCCCTCTTCCCGCGGACTTGAAAGGGAACCACTTCGTGTGCGTGCTAGGCACGCAGACGGGTATGCTGGAGCACTTGATGATCAAGTCGCGCGTGATGGGTCCGTCGTGGCTCGCGCTGAAGGGCGCCGTCTCCGTGCCCCAAACGCAGCAAGCGAGTTGGTGCAAACTCGAGGTGAACCTTGTGGGCGCGCACAAGAGCGTGCGGCAGCCGAGAGCTGGTGCGCCGAACAGGGACCCCCCCAAGCTCACCGTAGCAGCGCTGAACCTGAAAACGGTGGTGAACCACAGGCAGAACGTCAACGAAATCGCGAGCGCGTCAGTGGTGTACGTGCGGGACGTAAGGGCGGACGCCGCGACGACGGCGGCGACGCTTCAGGACGTGAACCGCGTGCGTCACTTTTCCTGTGTCAGGCGTCTGGACGGCGTCAGCATGCCCCCTGGGTGGGACCAGCTCGTGACCCACGAGAACAAACACAACCCCGCGGCGAGGCGCAGCGGGAGCGTGGTGTTGTCCTCGCAAACCTCCGAGCGCGGTTTGTTGTCGTTCCTATTAGCGCGGCTGCAGCAACTCGACGCCGACGTCATTGTTGGGCACAACATCGCTGGGTTTGATTTAGACGTGCTGCTGCACCGGCTGCAGGCGAACAAGGTTCCGCACTGGAGCCGCATCGGCCGGCTAAAGCGGACCAAGTTCCCCAACCTCGCCGGGGGCGGCGGCGCCGGGTTCGGCGGCGGAGCCTCAATCGGCGCTATGTCGTGCGTCGCCGGGCGTTTGCTGGCAGGTACGTATTGGGCCTTTCCCAAATCCCTGCCTCCCTGTTTTCCCATACAAGACTGACACTTTTCTTTTACAATCGCAGATACCTACTTGGCCTCCAGGGAGTTCATCAAGGAAGTGAGCTACACCCTAACCGCCTTGGCGCAGAACCAGCTCAAGATGACAAGACACGAGATCCCGTCCGCGGAGATCCCGTCCAAGTTCGCAACCTCCGCGAACTTGTTGAGTTTAACGAAAGCCACCGAGCACGACGCCTGGTTGAGCCTCGGCCTGCTGTTCCACCTGTCCGTGATTCCCCTGTCGCGGCAGCTCTCCAACATTGCGGGCATCACGTGGTCAAAGACGTTACAGCACACCAGGGCGGCGAGGGTGGAGCACCTGTTGTTACACGAGTTCCACGCCAGGAAGTACCTGCTCCCGGACAAACTCTCGGCAAAGGAGCGCAAGCACGGGCGCGGCGGCGGCGCCGCCGACGAGGACCCGGACGGCCCCGGCGGCGACATCAAGGCGGGCAAGAAGAAGGGCGGCCCTTCCTTCGCCGGTGGTTTGGTGCTGGAACCCAAGAAAGGTCTGTACGACAAGTACGTCCTGATGCTCGATTTCAACTCCCTGTACCCGTCAATCATCCAGGAGTACGACATCTGCTTCACCACGGTGAACCGCGCGCGGCGCGACCCGGCGGAAGCGGACGCGCCGCCGCCGCCGGTGCAGCTCCCCGAGCCCCCCGCGGGCGGGCCGGGCGGGCCGAACGCCGCGGTGCTTCCGCAAGTCATTCGGAAGCTCGTGCAGCGCCGACGTGACGTGAAGAACCTGCTGAAGTCAGAGCGCAACGTGCAGGTTCGGGAACAGCTCGATATCCGGCAGCTCGCGTTTAAACTAACCGCGAACTCCATGTACGGCTGCCTTGGTTTCGCCGCGTCCCGGTTCTACGCCAAGCCCCTTGCTGAGTTAACCACGTTACAGGGCCGGGAGATTCTGCAGTCGACCGTTGATTTGGCGCAAGGCACGCTGGGGCTGGACGTGGTGTACGGCGATACCGATTCCATCATGATCAACACCAATTCAAACAACCTGCAGGAAGTGATGCAAATCGGCTTGGCGGTGAAGAAGGAAGTGAACAAGCGCTACCGGCTACTTGAGATTGAAATCGACGGCGTGTACAAAAGCATGTTGCTTTTGAAAAAGAAAAAGTACGCCGCGCTGAAGGTGGAGCACGGCGTGGACGGGTTGATCACCACGGTGATGGAACAGAAAGGTCTTGACATCGTGAGACGGGACTGGAGTTTAATCGCGAAAGCGCAGGGGAACAGGTACGTATTTCCCACCCAACACGTTCCGCCTTCGCGATTGCCCATACTCGTACCAGGAGGGACGGTTATTGCCCCTGATTGTTTACTCATACTTATTACGAGAGACTGACACTCGCGGCTTTTTCGTACAAGGGCGCTTGATTTGATCTTGTCAGGAAGGCCGGCGGAGGACGTGGTGGAGGACATTCACGAGAGTTTGCGAAAGTGCCGTACCGATTTGATCGACGGCGCGGTGACGATGGACCAGTTCGTGATCACGAAGCAGCTCACCAAACGGCCAGAGGACTACCCGGACGCGTCCTCGCAGGCGCACGTACAAGTGGCGCTGAGGCTGAGGGCGGCGGGGAAGCACGAAGGCACGAACCAGGGCGAGACGGTGCCGTACGTCATCGCGGTGAAAACAGACGCGAGCGGCGAGGACATCGCGGCTGGGAAGTGCGGCACGTCGGGCGGCAAGGGGTTGGCGGACCGCGCGTACCACCCCGATGAGGTCACCAAGGAAGGATCCGGGTTGAAGCTCGATCTGCACTACTACCTCACGCAGCAGGTGCACCCGGTGGTGAGCCGGTTGTGCCAACCCATTGAAGGCACGGACGCCGCGAGGATCGCGGATTGCTTAGGTCTGGACCCCACGAAGTTCCACCACCAGGTGGCGCAACAATCGTCCGGTGGGGACGAGGACGACTTCCTCAACGCCGGGTCCGCGCTTGACGACGAAGAGCGATTCCGGGCGTGTTTCCCGCTGAAGCTGAAAACCAAGCAGGGAAGCTTTGACTTCAAAGGCGTGGCCGCCATTTTGAAAGGCACCGTGGACGGGAACGCCGCGCTGGCGCCGCCGGCGGTGGCGCGAACGCCGGATGACGCGGCAAAGGAAAACGCCGGCGCCGACGTCGACGCAACCTGCAGACTAAATGCACATACGAAGGCGCCGACCTCCACTCAGCTCGCGCGTCCTCTTTCCGGGCACGCGCTTGCGAACCAGGTCCGGCTCGCCGTGCGCACTGCGACGATGGAGTACTACGCGTCTTCCCTCCGCTCGGACGACGAGCTGGTGCCCGCGGAGACCAGGAACGTTTCGCTGCGCGTGGCGGGGGAGCAGACGGGCGGTACCTGCGAACCTGGGACGCTCCCTGGGGACCCCAAGCTGCAGGGCGTGATGTCCAAAGTGACCTCCGAAGCCACACTCTACACGCAGCTGGTGCACTTCCGAAGGCTGCTCTCTGTTCCGGACGCGCTGGCCAGAATGCCGGAGAAGGAACGGGACGCGGCGCGCCAGCGGGTGCCGCCCGCAACCGCCGAGGCGCTGCGGCTCGCCGTCGCCGCCGTCGACGAAACGCTCGACAAGTCGGCGTACCGCTGGATCAACCTGCGCGAGCTGTACGGAGTGGCGGGGGTTTAGGGATTTTAAGGTGCCAAGGGCGTGAACTTTGGGGGTCCCTTTGATCTCACGAACTTTGGGGTGGGGAGGGAAATGGGAAAATCGGGGAAGGGGGATACACGGGGGTGTTCGAGAGAGAGGAGGCGTTCTTTTGGGGAATACAAATATTTCAGTACGTTCGCCCTTAGAAAACGCTTCGCCCAATTGAATACCCTTGGTTTCTCCTTCACGCCAGGGTTTCCGTCGTCACACCGCGCCTGCATCTCTGAGAATCTGAACAATCGCCGCGTGCCCCCCTTGATCTACGTTATAAACGGGTATCATTGATACGGACAGCGGCGTCACGCCGTTATCCTTTGCCTTGTTGACGTCTGCGCCCGTCTCGATCAGCGCCCGCACCACCGTCTCGTGGCCCTTGTGAGCGGCGATGCACAGCGGCGACACGCCGTCATCCGTCGCCGCCATGTTGACGTCCGCGCTTGCTTCTATCAGCGCCCGCACCACCGAATCGTGTCCCTCTTCAGCGGCGATATACAGCGGCGTTACGCCGTCATCATTCGTCGCCTTGTTGACGTCCACGCCCGTCTCGATCAGCACCCGCACTACCGCCTCGTGACCGTTCTGAGCGGCGATGAACAGCGGCGTCGCGCCGTCATCCCTTGCCCTGTTGACGTCCGCGCCCGCCTGTATCAGCACCCGCACTACCGCCTCGTGGCCCATTTGAGCGGCGACGAACAGCGCCGTCGCGCCGTTATCCGTTCCCTTGTTGACGTCCGCTCTCGCCTGGATCAGCGCCCGCACCACCGTCTCGTGGCCCTGTTGAGCGGCGATGTATAGCGGCGTCGCACCGTCATCTGTCGCCTTGTTGACGTCCGCGCCCGATTTGGTCAGCGCTCGCACTACTTCAGCACCTTGAGCTGCCCGCCGCCCGCCGCGGCGATACACAAGTTTTTGTCAAACGTCACACGACCGCGCCGATGCAAACTATGCAGCGTGCCTAAGCATCCGCGCTTGGCGGCTTCTTTAGGCGAAAGCTCGTTGAACGAACCCTTCTCCCCGATCGCGTCGCGCATCACTTTAGCAAAGTCTCGGAAACCCGCGAGATCTTCGGGTGAATAGGATGGAGCTCGCCCGAAGGCGGAGTTCGAGATGCTTGCTTGCGCGTCGGCATGATCCGTGGCAGTTGCGATATGACCGCGCGCGGGAGTATCGGAGCTACGCTCGGGTTTGGGGGGCATCGCGAGGGTGTCCTGCGCTCACAGTTGTGGCGGTGAGTCTCGGACGTTACGAAAAGGGCAACGAAAGGACGGACAGCCAGGCGAGAAGGCGTGCAGGTGAAATGTGAATTTTGCGTGGCTAATAAATTCACCACAACCCGCCTGCACGACGGCTAACAGCACCGCGCACCACACTTTGTTTATTCCTTGACCTAAACGGCGCTCCTGTACTCGCCCGCTTCCCAGGTGACTTCTCTTGGAGTACTCGCCCTTCAGCAGTCGACTCAGGTGTTGATGAAATCGATCACCTCGCTCGCGAACTGTTCCGCGAATTTTCCCCCCGGATCCGCCCCCTCCGGCTGCGTCGTTTTCGCCAAAGGCCCGTACCCGTCCAGCGCGTGATTCGCGAACGCGATGCTTATGAACGTCGACCGACACCCATACGGCTGTTTCGTATCTCCCGTGCCGTCCGTGACTTCTACATCTCCATCCCCATCGCCGCGCGTCACGTCCACGATCCAGCTCACGAATTCCTCGTACTTCTCCTTGACGTCATCCGGGACGTACTCGTCGTCCGCAGAAAACACCCACAACACGGGAGGCGAGCTTTTGTGTTTCAAGTGGCCCAGTTTTTCCTCCAGCTCCAGATGAGTCAGGTCGCTGGAGAACATGTCGTCCGCGGTGCCAAATCCGGCCAAGGACGCGTACCGATGGGCGGTGATGGGCGTGCCGAACACACCTGGTGTCGTTCGGGGCATCAGCGCGTCGCGAGCGCCCGCCGCGCACATGCCATCCGCCATCGCCCTCGCGCCGGCGATCACCTCGTCTCCGTGCTCGGCGGACATGGCCTCGCGGTCGCTGACCGGGGCTTGCAGAACCGCGCGCTTGATTCGTGTCACGTGCTTGCCTGTTTTCAAGTACGCCACGATGTCCTGACAGCCCGTGCTGTGGCCTAGTAAACACACGGCGTGCCGTTCGTCCGTCGCGTCCGCCAGTATCTTTTCTAATACCTCATCCAGCTCCTGCACGTCCTTCGCCAAATCCGAAACCCCGAACCCGAGGTACGAGCTTGAAAGCGTGGGCTGGCACAACCTCCACGGCGGGTTAGCCGTGGCCAGCGCGTGCGCCAGGGCGGGGATGTACCGCAACCCAAGCGGGCCATCCGTAAGGCCGCCCACGAAAACCACGGTACCGCACGCCTCAAACGGACCGCTGGTGAACATGACCAACGATGGGTCTTGTTTGTACACGGTTAACGTACCACGCAGCGACGCACTCGACGCCATCGCGCGCGTGGACAACGAGTGGGCGTTCGATTTGTGTCCGCAAAACGAACGATGACGTTGGGGAAGTTTCTGCAGGCTTGGCACCGCGCCGAGTGTCCGCATTGTGGCCTCGCGCTGGTCTTGCACAAGCGACTTGTTAATTTTTTTATGATTTTTTGGGCGAAAACACAGTTGTTAGATTTCTCGTACCTGACGAGCGTCACTCCGCGGCGGCGCGCGCATGCCTGCATGCTCCTGGTGTCCGCGTTTCCGCAATACCTGGCGTCGTCCGTTCGTCGCCGAGCTGTCAACGAAACGACCGGGTCTCTCCGTGCCTTGCGCGGTCTCGCTTTGATTCGTGGTCACCCTAATTTCTCCCCCGCTCGCAGACTCTCCAGAAATCGTGGTCACCCGACTTTCCACGTCATGGCGTGGCGCAGCAGCGGCCACACGAACGACGAGCTCGTTGCGAACCTCTGGGACAACGGCGTTATCGAACACGCGGACGTCGCGGCTGCGATGAAGTCGGTGGACCGGTCTTGTTACGTGGTACATGGTCCCGGTACAGGAGATCCTTTCCAAGATTGTCCTCAGCCAATCGGGCACGGCGCGACAATCTCCGCGCCGCACATGCACGCGCACTGCCTTGAAATACTGAAACCGTGGCTGAAACCGGGCGCGCGTATCCTAGACGTAGGCAGCGGTACCGGGTACCTCACCGCTTTGTTCGCCGAGTTCACCGGGCCGGACGGGTTGGTCGTCGGGGTCGAGCACATTCCGCAACTCGTGCAAACGTCGATAAACAACATTCGCGCCGACGGAAGAGGCGCGCTTCTGGACGCTAACAAAATAGTCATGGTCGTCGGGGACGGCCGCCTAGGTGACCCGGAAAACCGAGGTCCCTTCCACGCCATTCACGTCGGCGCCGCGTCCCCGACGTTACCGGAGGCGCTCCTGGAACAGCTCGCGCCTGGCGGACGCCTGGTGTGTCCGGTGGGCAACGAAGGCGAACACCAGCAGCTCGTGGCGGCGGACAAATCAACAGATGGGAAAAGCATCACCAGACACGAACTCATGGGCGTGGTGTACGTGCCGCTGACGGACAAGGAACACCAGCTAGCGAGGGCGGCGTGAAGGGCGCGGTTCGGGAAGAAAGGAAAAGAAACGTACGACTTTAGAAACAGACTTGTACAGAGACTAGAGAGAGGCGTCACCGATCCGAGGGGGGGTCTTGAAAACCGTTTTTTTCTCGTGCTGGCTTCTCGAGAAGCCACGTCGTCACTCCCCAGCGAAAACGTTTCGTACTACGACATCTCGTGGAGCAGCGCCTCACACCAAGCCGCGCGTTGCCTCGCGTTGCCTTGCTTCACCGTAGGTTCCCAAACCCGCGAGCGCGCCGTTTGGCAAGCCTTCCCCGCGATGACGGCCGCGACGCACCGTCCTGACGACCCGGCCGCGGTGCACTCCGCCGCGCTTTCCGCGTTCCTGCAAGGTCCAGCTAAAGGAATGGCCGCGGTAGAGTCCCTTCCCGCGTACGTCCCGTCCGTTGCCGCGACCGCGGTGGCCAGCCGCGACGACCCCGAGAACATCCGTCGTCGCCGGTGGGGCGCTGGCGCGGGCGTGGAACGCGCGTCGTGCTCCACCCACGCGCCGACCACGCCCCCGAACAGCGGCGGCAGCTGGTGGCAGAAAACCAGCTGGTTCGCGGATGGCGCGGGATGTGATGTTGCCCCGGTGTTGGCGGACCCAATGGGCGCGGACCACGGCAGCGCCGGCAGCATCCCACGCGACGACGCAGACACGACGAACACGTGTCGCAACCGATTCACGGGTCCCGGCCAGCGGGACCCGATAAAACCCGCGACCGCGGGAAGCGTCCGGCTAACCTCCGCGGCGGTGGAGGACCCTGGCGAGCTTTACGGCGGCGCCAACGCTACGGCTCGCGCGTCGGGCGGCGGCGCGTACACACCCGTGGGCGGCGCCATGGTTCACTCGCGCATGAGCATCCAGCCACGACTGCCACCCAGGGCCATGTCCGGGAAGGATGGCAAAACCGCGCCCCGATGCGCAGACGCTTTCGAGTTGGAATTGAGAAACGGAGCGGCGCCGACCAGGGTGGCGTGCGCTGTCGCGTCCGCGGCGGCGCAGGTGAGGTACGACTTCGACTTCACAAAAGGCGCGTGGGAAGTAAAGGGAACGGGGACGCCCGTTCCCGTGGGTAGGATGGATGGAGGTGAGGTTCCTGTGGGTAGGGTGGATGGGGGTTCGGGTGAGGGTAGTGATGACGCTGATGCGTGTGATGCCGTCAAGCCTGTTGCTTCTTGGAGCGCGGGGACGATGTTGAAAACGCGCGGAAACGGCGACGGAAACCGCAGCGACGCTTCAAGCGATTCGGACGTCGAAATGGACCCCGAACAATCGGCGTTGATGGAATCGACGCGGGATCTGCGTTTACACAGGTTCGGGGCGGGGCACGACGCCGCGCTCGCGACGGCGCTCGCGAAGCGACGCGCGAGGGAAGCCTTTGTCGCCGCGGCGACTTTAAAAAGAGCGGCGGAAATGGTTCCCTTGCCTCCTCTCGGGGCGCCTCGGTTTTCGCGACGAATCGCAACACACGTCGACGATGACGAAACGAACCAAACGAACGCGCACCGGTGGCGCATGCTCCGCCTCTCCACCGGCGACGTCGTGTATTTCGACTCCCCTGGTGTCACCGCGGAGCTCGTGACACAGTGGATTGCAGGGGACACGCCTTGGCCCGAGATTCGAACGATGGAGCTGTCGCTCCGCGAACGCGCAGCGCGCGTCGTGCCCGCCGGCGCGCCCGGCCCGCTCGCCCACGAAGCCCTCGCGCGTGCGGCGAGGGAAGAGCTCCGGGTTATTTCCGAGGAAGACGCTGTGGAGCTGGCGGCGAAGGAGGAGAAGGCAACGGCTGGTGTGAACACTTCCGCAAACACCTCCACCACCTCCGGTGGTTTCACGCGGCTTCCCCCCGGCTCGACGGCGACGCCGCAGCAGGCGAACATCATCGACCGGTTGGTGGACGCGACTGGCGTGAGCCGCGGCGCGTTCGAAGCGGCGGCGAAAGGGACGACAGACAAGACGGAAGAAAGCACAGCGGATTGTGATTTAGCAACCCTGAAACAGTCGCTCCGGGAGAACATCCTGGCGAAGTTTGAATTCAAACAAAGAGCCGTCAAGGCGGAGGCGCGCGTGGTGGCGTTGGAACAGGCGCTCGCCGCGGCGGGAATCGAAGCGCCCCCCAGTGAATAAAGCGCGGGGTGCGGAAGGAGAGGTTCCAACAAAGAGACTTGGATAAATAAATACATCTCATCTTACGTTTACAGGTCTGCTTTCCCGCCCCCTGGTGCCCCTAGCGCTTGCTTGATTTCCAGAAACACCCGCTCCCCCGCCGCCACCGCGCCGTCCACGTGTCCGCTCTTCGGTTCGGTTTCGGTTCCCGCGAAGTGCACGCCCCAGTTTGTTGGTTTTTTCAGGTTGGGGTGGCCATACAAACGCCGCGGGTCGTCGCCCCTTCCCAACGCACCGCCGTCGCCCTCGTGCCACGTGTATTTTTCCCCCGTCCACGCCGTGTGGTACACCGCCAAAATTTGGTCGCGAATCACGTCTTCGCCGAACACGCCTGAAAGTTCTTTCGTCACCGCTTCGGTGAGCGCTTGGTTTGACTTTCCCGTTTTTGTGTCCGCGTGTTCTCCAAACTTGGCAAGCCGCGCACAAGCCCCTTCCCCGAAGTTTACCCCCGCGAGGCACGCGCCTTTCTCGCCGAGGTCGTCAGGGTCAGCCGCTTCCCAGGTCACCGCGAGTAGCGAGTTCCCGCCGAACTTGGCCACGCCGGCGTCGCCGTTTTTCCGCCAAAAGTTACTCTTAAAACTCGCCACGACTTTGCACCAATCCCCCGCCCACGTCGCCGTGCCTCGCATTTGCGCGAGTTGTTCTGGAGGCAGGCCTGGTTCGAAGTGCACGCGCGCGGCGAGGACTCGGGGGGGGATCGCCACCACCACTCGGCGCACGGAGAGCGTCAAATCCGAAGACACGACCTCGACGCCGTTTGTACTTTTTTTAATGGAGCGCACGTCCACGTTTGTTTTTATGGAACCCTCGGGGAGCGTTTTCGCCAAAGCCTCCGCGAGCGCGGCGTATCCCCCGTCCATGCGCACTGCGCCTGGGCCGCACGGCGCGAGGTACTCGCCCCCTCCGGATTGGCGTTTCCCGCCGGGCAAACGGACGCCGCCGTCCAGACGCATGGGTACCCAAACCAAACCTAAATCCGTCGCGAGGTTCGAGACGTGGCTTTCATCGGGAAGCCAAGCCCAGGACCCGCCGAGGTCAGCGCCCTCGGGAGTGGAGAAGCACCGGCCCCCCACACGTTCACGGGCTTCCAGGACACGCACGGAAAAACCCGCGGCGTGCAGTTTGGACGCGGCGGTTAAACCGCTGATCCCAGCCCCCACGACCACCACGTCCACCTCTATTGCCTGAGACGCGGAACCCGACATCGCGTTGCTCATCAAAAGCAAAGAGCACGAAAGAGCACCGCGGAGACGAGGTTTAGACGCGAAGATTGCGGTGTGGTATTTCCTGGTCCGAACCCCGAAACGACAAGCGCTCGCGCGAACAGACAGGACGCTGACGCGCGTTGCCATGCGCGACCGCGGGTCGTTGTGGGGCGAGTGGTGAGTCAGGAGGAGCGGGACGTTTGTTTTCCAAAAGATTATTTTCGTTTTCGTGTGCAACACGGTTTCGGGCAAAGCAAACGCCAAGGAGGGAACTACACCGCGTACCAGCACCAGGGGCGGCGCATAGAGCCAGTTTTGGGGAAGCAACGAGCGTGGAGGTGGCCCGCGTGGCGGCCGCGGAGACGAAGAAAGCGTTGGAAAATAGGCAGGTCAGGAGGTGATGAAACGCGCTTTGGGTTGAAAAATCACTGTCTTTTCAAAAACGAGGAAACGCAAACGTCGCTCAAACGCGTTTCTGTCGTGCGCGTTAGAAAGCATGCACTACCAGGGGTATGGGCTAACCCCCCAATCCAGCTTCCAGTGGAGCGCGCCTACCGGCGGATCGATAAT
>Ga0302125_10000945_pt1 | contig 15079 bp, 12 predicted proteins | sample CB4_surface_MG_FD_203111 | JGI IMG/M metagenome (GOLD analysis project Ga0302125, IMG submission 203111) | Marine microbial communities from Western Arctic Ocean, Canada - CB4_surface | ecosystem: Environmental > Aquatic > Marine > Oceanic | place: Canada: Western Arctic Ocean | collected... | reverse complement strand
CGACTTTGGTAGCACTCTGATGTCGCTACGCTATCGCGGGCGCTCGATTACGGCGACGTGTCGCGATCTAATTGGTGAGACGACGGGTAAGTTGTTTTTGATCTTTGTTCTATTTGCACTGGTCTATGTGATCGTTGTGTTTCTGGATCTGACGGTGGCGGGCTTTGTAAATCAACCTGCTGTGGCGACTGCGTCGGGTTGGTTTATTTTGGTGGCGCTGACTTTTGGTCTGGTGGCACGGAAGTCAGGGATTTCGTATAAGATCGTGATTCCCGTGTTTGTGGTGCTGACGTATCTCGGGCTGTGGATTGGCGTCGAGTTTCCGGCTCCGACAGTGGGTAAAGAGGTTTGGATGGCGGCGGTATTGATCTATTGCTACTGCGCGGCGATTCTTCCCGTCGGCGTCTTGATGCAGCCACGTGACTTTTTGAGCGCGACGTTTTTGTATGCAATCATGTTGCTCGGCGTGGTCGGATTGGCTGTTCACGGCGGTGGATTCGAGTTGCCAGTTTATACCAGTTTTAATCCGACGGACTGGAGTTACATGGTGCCATTTTTGTTTATCACGGTCGCGTGTGGTGCATGCAGCGGCTTTCACAGTATCGTCAGTAGTGGTACGACTTCGAAGCAGATTCAAACGGAGTGCGATGTGAAGAAGGTGTCGTATGGCGCGATGTTAGTCGAGGGCTTGCTGGCGGTGTTTGCCTTGGCCTGTATCGGGGTGTCTGGCGGTATGGAAGGTGGGCCGGTGGCAACCTTTGCACGTGGCTCGGCAGTGTTTTTTGGTTCGCTCGGCATTCCTCAAGATGTGGGGCTGACCTTTGCGACTTTGGCGGTGAGCACGTTTTTGCTGACGACACTCGATACCTGCACTCGACTGACGCGCTTTCTGGTGGAGGAGCTGTTTGATTGGCGTGGGGCGGGGAGTCGCTATCTCGGCACACTGCTGGTGTTGGTACTACCTGGCGCTGCCGCCTTTGGCACATTCACTGCGCCAGATGGCTCGGTGTTGCCGGTTTGGAAAGCGATTTGGCCCTTGTTTGGTGCCACCAATCAGTTGCTGGCCGCGCTCGCATTGATTACGTTTGTGGTGTTTTTGAAGCACCGCCGGATCGCCTTCGGTTTTGCGCTGATCCCAGCCGCGCTGATGGTAGTGATGCCAATCATGGCGCTGGTCATGATGGTGGTGCAGCATGGGGTGAATAGTATGCTCGGAGGCATTTCACTGTGCATGGTGGTGCTCGGCCTGTACGTGACGGCGATGTCGCTGAGGTTTGTCTGTGCGCCCAATCTGAGTGGTGCGGCTGTGGTGAACTCATGATTTAATCGCGAGCTTCGGGCGGTTGTATCCAGTCGATGACTTGAGTTTCCCAGTTGGATTCATCTGCGTTTTGGCGGGTTTGGATTTGTATGTCGACGCGTTCGTCAGTGTTGCTGTGTGGCTGGTAGCGGAATTCGACTTGAATGGTATTCGCCTCGATTGGGATGATTGGCGAGAGATCGGCTGCGAGTTCGCTGTTGATGAGGTCGCCCGGGTCGTTGAAGTGGCCATTGCCCTCGGCATCAATGAATAGGAGCTCGTTGTTGCTATTGTAAGCTTCGATTCGGGTGGGTTGCGAGGCGATGGCGCGGAGCCCGATTGCTTGGCTGTCGTCGCTCATGCTTGAGATGGAGTGAAACGCGGGGACGAGGTAGTAGGGGTTGTCGATCAGTTCGATCGCATCAATGACGGCAATGTCTGCGGCGCCCGCGTCGGCTAGAAGGATGAGTTCGACCTGCTGTTGTTGTCCGCCAATGCTTGCTTGAATGTGGAGTTGCTGGTCGCCGCTTTCGAAGATCGAAGCGGGGGCGTGGATTTCGATCAGGAGCTGCTGGTTGGCGGTCAGAGTGGCCTGTGTCTGCGCTGCAGCGCCTTCATCTGGATTCGCTGGGAGTAGGTGGAACTTCAGTGCTTGTAGTTGGTGGGTATGCGTTGGCTCAGGTTCGAGCGCAGTCTCGTTGGGCGCTCTGAGGATGCTGATTGCTTGGCCGTTGAGGCTGAGTTGGAACTCGTGCTCGCTGTCTTCTAAGTTGGACAGGCTGAATACGGTAATGCTGCCTTGGCCGGGGAGTGGCGCTGAGGTGATGCGCGAGGGTTGTAAATCGAAGTGGTATTGCTGGAGCGTCGGCTCAGCTGGGCTGTGGTTGCGCAGCTCGTTGAGCGCTGTAATCGCAGGCGCGAGTCGTGGCTGCATCTGGAGTCGTTGCAGGAGATCAATCGCTTGCTGCTGGATGCGCTGGGCGGCCTGCCATTGCTCAGAGTGTGCGAGATATTGTGCGTACAGTTCGTAGAGTGTGGGTTCGAGATTATTTAGCCCCTTGGATCGCGCCAACTCGATGATTTCGATCAGGGCATTTTCGATCCCATCGATCTGCCCGTCTGCGAGCGCGCATTCGATTTGAACGCGGAGTGCTTCGATGCGCAGGAAGGTGTATGAGGATGTTTGCGTGCTCTCTAGGATCTCGGCGAGCAGCGCGAGGGCTGCGTCGCGATTGCCTTGTTGGTGTGAGGCGTGGGCTATTGCGAGCTGTGTGAATTGATAGGCATCTCGATTTTCAAATTGATTGTCGCGGCGCTTTTCAATCGTTTTGCGGAGTTGCTCTAGATCGACGGCGGCCGCATTACCGAGTTGAGTGAGTAGGCGAGCGCGTCGGGTGATGGCTTGGTGCATGTCGCGCCCGCCGTAGGAGCGCATCTCTTCGTCAATGATGCTGTTATAGCAGTCGAGCGCTTGCTGGTGAAGTCCTAGGGATGTGTAGGCTTCGGCCTTGATGAGTAGCGCTTCGCTGAGGTTGGAGAGCATCCAGCCGCGATTGGTGCCTTTGGGAAATGTGCCGGATCCGAGTACTTCGCGCGCCCAATGCTCGACTTGGCCTGAGATGAAAAAGGCCTCTCCCCAGTGTGCGCGTGTGAGCTGTTCGTCTGCGCAGATGAGTGAGGTTTCCATGGGGGTTCGTTGTATCCAGTCGCCTTCATCGAACCCACTATGGTTCACTATCGGGGCAAGCATTGCGGCGCTGTAGCGGATGGTATAGGCGTCTGCTGGAAAGGTATAATCTGCCGCGGGTTCGAGCCCGGCAGGGGGCCGGAGCACTAGGCCGTGCATCGACAGTATGAGCGCTTCGGCTTGTTGGCAGATTTGCCGTATTTGCGCGGTGCGGCCGCACTCTGCGAGGCTATTGGCGATGTTATTGCAGACTAGGATACGATCTATGCCGTTCGGGACGTCTCGATCGTAGATCTCTTTGAGCCAAGTGAAGAGCCGCCAGCCCCACTCGGGGTCGGCCCGCCCGCCGATGGTTTGCGCCTCCCACCAGAAGGCACTGCTCACTTGGTGGCGGTCGATTTCTGAAAAGTCGTTGTTGTGGTGCTTTGCTCTGAGAATGGCCAATGCATCGTCATACCGACCCTGTTCGACGGCGGGGCGGGCGGCTTCTAAGATACGTTTGGCGGTGGCACGGGCCTGCTGTTTGACCTCCGCCTTTTTCGCTGCCCAGTGCTTGATTTCTTGATCGGTGAAATAGTGTTGGAACTCTGATTGAGTGGCGAGGTTTGCCAGCTTTGTCATTGCATTGGGGTAGTCTTTGCTGGCTGCCTGTCTCAGTAGTTCGATGCCTGCTTCGATCGACATGCCTGGCACATCGCCCGCTACGATACGGTGACCGTAATTGTTGATGGCATAAATGTTATTTTGTTTGGCGGCAGCAGCGTACAGCTCGATCACACGCGGGGAATCGTCGAGTTCTAGGTTCATGTCGACCAGTAGGGTGGCTAGGGAGTTTTGCGCATTGGCATGCCCTTTCGCAGCAGCGGCTTCGTAGTATTGCAATGCCTGTGCTCGATCCACAGGGCCATACAGGCCTGTCTTGTAGATCCAGCCCAGTCGAGCCATAGCTTTAGCGTGTCCACGCTCAGCTGCCTTGGTGTAGAAGTCGATGAAGACTTCAGGCTCGGCCTCTAACTTGCCGTGATAATAGAGTTCTGCCAAGTTGTAGTAGCCATATGCATCTTGTTGCCCTGCGGATTTTGTGTAGGCGTGGCGCGCGGCTTCGAGATTGCGCTCAATGCCATGTCCGCCATATTCGTAGAGACGACCGAGATAGTACCATACGTCTGAGTAGTTGCGGGATTGTTTCAGCGTTAATAAATAGAGTGTCTCCGCTTTTGCGTAGTCTCGGGGCGTATCGTATTTTCCAAAATGATACACTTTCGCCAGATTAGTACTGGCCATCGCCATGCCCATCTTCGAGGCATGCTCATAGCATTTGATTGTCTTAGCGGTGGAGTAGTTTGCGAACCCCTCAGTCTTGAAGACATTACCTAGATTATTCCAAGCGCGGGCTTGTCCGTTTTTGCCTGCTTGTAGATACCAACGGACGGCTTCTGGCAGATTGGTGGGCGTGCCATGCCCGAGTTGATACATGCGGCCGATATAGAATTGCGCAGAGGCGTGGTCGTCTGCACCTGCGAGGAGAAAGGCCTGTAGCGCTGCGGGGAAGTTCGCAGGCTGGCCGCTGCCGTGGCGGTAGAGTTTGTTCCCCAGTTGGTAGTCTGCATGTGCGAAGGCGGATGAGGCGACCGTGCAGAATAGGACGAATGCGAGGAGTCTGTAGAGGTAGGATTTCAATGGTCGGGGGCTGGTGGGGGACGAGTGTCTGTGCTAGAGCGGGCTTACAGTAGTTCCGCTATGGATCCGAAGTCGGGGTCGTAGAGGCGCTTGTAGGTGCGCACTGCGAGGCTGTCGGTGAGGCCTGCGGTGAAGTCGCAGAGGCGGCGGTGGCGGCCCGTGATAGTGGTCTCTTGATTGATTAATTCTTGCACTTGCACGGGTAGGATGCGTAGGCCGCTGCCATCGGCATTGGCGCAGTTCTCGCACAGTGCGGTGAAGAGTTTTTTTAATATGTGGCCGCCCTTGAACTCGATCTGTTGGAGCTGGGGCGAACGAAAAATAAGGTCGAGCGCGATCTGCTTGTAAAGGGCGCTCTCGGCTTTGACGTCGGCGGCGATGGAGAGGTCGCAGGCGTGGCGGTTAGTGCGGTCGCTAAGGAAGCCGCTGCGAGGCGTGAGGGTGCAGCCGTGCACGAAGCGACCGATGCGTGCGCCGAAGTGCGACTCATAGCGGTCTTCGCGGATGACTTGGCAGAGCTTGTCGATCAATGCGGTTTGTGTGGCGTCGAGGTCTTGTTCTGCGGCCCATTCGGTAATGCTTCCGACGTTGATGTAGCGAGCGTGAATGCCGTCGACGATGTCGTTGAGCGAGTAGGCGGTATCATCCGCCCAATCCATAATCTGACATTCGATGCTTTTAAAAGAGTTGAGTGCTCTCGGAGTACTTAGCTCGTCTGGGACTTGCTCGCTGTCAAAGATGGTGTTGCGCCAACAGGCTTGCTCGTCGTAGATGAAGTGGTTGTCGGGATAGTCCGGCGAGCCGTCGGCTTTGGTGCCGATGCATTCGCGGTGCAGCGCTTTGTACTTCATGACGCCGTCGAGGAAGGCGCGGGTAGGGGCGATCCCTTGGGTGGCGCCGGGGCGTTCGTAGATCAGCTCGGTGAGGATGCGCAGGGTCTGGCCGTTGCCTTCGAACCCACCGTTCGGGGCCATCAGCTCGTTGAGTTTGCGCTCGCCGATATGGCCGAAGGGCGGGTGGCCCATGTCGTGTGCGAGGCCGACGGCTTCGGTCAGGTCGGCGTCGATATAAAAGCGGTCGTTGAGAAGAGCTGAGCTGGCGCGCAAGTATTCGCAGATGGAACGGCCGATCTTGGCCACTTCGATCGAATGCGTCAGCCGCGTGCGGTAGAAATCGTATTCGCCGGATTGGAACACCTGCGTCTTCGACTGCAGGCGTCGGAAGGGATAGGAAAAGATGATGCGGTCGCGCTCAATTTGAAAGGCGTTGCGGTAGTCGGATTCGGCTACGGGCGTGGCGGGGAAGCGTTCGAGGTCGAAGTCGTTATAGAAAGTGTTCTTCATGCGATTCTGGCTTGTTTGCCGTCGTTAGTGAGCTTATAACTGTGTCTTACCTCAATCATGAAATATCCTAAGTTTACTTTTGTCCTCGGCTTGTTGTGCGCCGTGGCGGTGTTATCTGTTCTCAGCTCTACGGCTGAGGCTCGGATCGGGGAGCGTAAGGAGTCGATCGAGCGGCGTCTGTTTGCTTCAGGCGGTATCATGTACCGCGACGATGAGATGGAAGAAAGTCGTCGCAAGGGGATGCCGTATCTCCAATATATGGAGCTGATTGCTGATTCGACTGAAATCCGCATCTATTACAAGACTGCGGATGGCCGTCGTCCGTCATCCAATGAACTGGAAGGGAGACGTGTGCTGCCTGGCTGGGAGATGCACGTGCTATATTTCAACGGTAAGTCTGCTGTCGAAGTGTATAAGCGTAGTCAGGGGATGAACGAGTATGAATTTAATCAGCTCTTGGGGATTCAGTCGAACGGCTCCTATTGGAAAAAGAAGACAAAGGACGCGAAAACAGCAGATGGGGAGCCCGTCAAGGACCCGTCGGCCTTTGGCTACGAGATGCAGACGGATAATGGAACGGTGCGTGCTAAGAAAATGGGAAATGGGATAATATTTTTTGATCCCAAGCTCGATGTGATGCTGGCAGAGATGAATAATTCCGATCAGATTGAGAAGGCTCCGGTCAGTGTGAACGGGTTTTAGGCGCCATATTTCTCATTTGCGGGTTGAAAAATTTCGCAAGCATGGTCCTTTATGCCGCACCCTCTAGAATGCAGAGGTCGCTGTTTGTGTGCGACGCCTGAGTTTTAGGTTTTTTAATTTCTCTATAAGATTATGGCAAAGGATTGGCTCAAAGGTATCGAAGAAGAATATGACGTGGTCGTCATCGGCTCTGGCTTAGGCGGATTAACCGGCGCTAATTACCTCGCGAAGAACGACCACAAGGTGCTGCTGCTCGAGCATCATTATCAATTCGGTGGCCTCGCCACTTGGTTTAAGCGCCCAGGTGGCCATATTTTTGACATCTCCTTGCACGGCTTTCCCTACGGCATGGTCAAGTCCTGTCGTAAGTATTGGACCAAGGAGATCGCGGATTCGATCCACCAGCTCAATGATGTGCGCTTTATTAATCCGCAGATGAACGTGTGGACGACGTTCGAGCGTGATGATTTTACCAATATTTTGGTCAACGACTTCAAGGTCGATCGTGCCAAAGTTGAAGGTTTCTACGATCATTTGCGGGCGATGAACTTCTATGATGAAAACACCCAGACCACGGGTGAGATGTTTGAAGCCTTCTTCCCGGGGCGCACCGATGTGCATCGTCTCTTGATGGAGCCGATCTCCTACGCCAATGGCTCGCACATTGATGATCCTGCGATTACCTACGGCATCGTATTCTCCAACTTTATGAGTAAGGGCGTGTTCACCTTCCAAGGTGGCACTGACAACTTGATCAAGAAGATGATCGCCGAACTGAAAAACAATGGCTGCGAAGTACGTAAATGTGCGTTGGTCGAAGGCATCGATGTCAAAGACGGCAAGGTGGTCGGCGTGCGTGTGCGCAGCCAGAATACTGGCGGTGAGGAATTTCCGATTCGCACGGTCCGCTGCAAGGCAGTGCTGTCGAATGCCAATGTGCGCAACACCATAGAGTATCTGGTTGGTGAGGATAAATTCTCTGAGGAGTTCGTCGCAGAAGCACAGGCGGTGCGTAATAACACCAGCTCGTGCCAAGTCTATATGGGCATCAAGAAGGGCGAAACGATCCCGAATATCGGCGATCTGGTGTTCACATCTAGGGCGCCTGAGTATACGATCGATGAGCTGACTTCGATTAACACCTCCAGTCATACATTCTCGGTCTATTACCCGGAAACGCGCCCACACTTAAAGGACCAGCGCTACACTGTGGTGGCTTCGCTCAATGCGAAGTGGCACGAGTGGGCGAACCTCACTGATGAGCAATACCAAGCCGAAAAAGCCCGTATGTGTGAAGAGTGTGTGAGTAGTTTGGAAACGTTCATCCCCGATGTGCGTGATAAAATCGACCACATCGAAGCGGCGACGCCACGCACCGTGAACCACTTCACCAAGTCGATGCAGGGCACTTCCTTTGGCACCAAGTTTGAAGGGCTCAAGGTGTCGATGAAATTGTCAGATCAAATCGAAGGGCTGTACCATGCAGGTTCCGTCGGCATCATTATGTCAGGATGGTTGGGCACGATGAACTACGGAGTCATTACCGCCAATAAGATCGATAAGAAGCTGTTCGAGATGGCGAAGGGGTAATTTTTTTGAATCAGTGGTGCGCGCGCAGCCCGATGGGGATGTGCATCCGCTCGTCGTTGATCTTGTCGGTACACTTGAGGCTGAAAGCCGCGGCAATCCAACTGCCTTACAAGTCAGCTTTATCGGTGCTGGATCTGAACTCCCGGTCTTGTTTGGTGTGGTTGATGCCGAGCTAAGGAGTTGCGGGGGATGCCACTTTCGAGGTCGCCTGGATCGTATTCGACGCTCAATGTTTCCGCTCCACTAATTTTTAGGTCACCAGCTATAGCTGGAAGCGCCGATACCGGAGCCGATGCCGGGGTTCCACTCGGCATTGGCGATCGATGCGAGCAGGGATGCTACTGCAATTGCAGTGATATGCTTGTAGTTCATCATTTAGTATTTGAGTCTTAGTGGATACTTATTTGACGAAAAAAACAATTCTATTAGTTGTTAGTCAGGTCGGAGCTATTAATTTTTAAGGTCGTTATGTCATTGCCTGTTAATATAAAGGAAGCGCAGGTGCGGGGTGTGTGGCACTTCGGGAGATGACTTAACGTGTGTGCTGCTGAAATTGATATGGGAGCGCGCGGTGTTCGAGAGAGGCTGTTTTTAGCGTGCATTTCGCGGGTTTAGTCATTCACTCGCTGGCATGGACGAAATTCTCCGCACTATTCCACACCGCCCGCCGTTTCTATTCATCGACGAGATCGTCGAAGTTCGAGAGGACGGCGCCACTTGTAAGCGTACAATTCGTATGGAAGAGCCTCAGTTTGAGGGCCATTATCCAGGTAATCCGATTATGCCAGGCGTGTTGCTTTGCGAAGCCTGTTTTCAAACGGGCGCGGTTTATCTCGCCAAGCAAATTGAGAAGGAAGGCCGCTCTCTTGCCGATGTCACGCCGGTGCTCTCGCGTATCTCTGATGCACGCTTTAAGCAGATAGTGAAGCCAGGCGACGAAGTGATCATCGAAGTGACGTTGAAAGAGCAGGTCAGTAAATTCTTCTTCATGAAGGGCAAGGTCCTTAAAAACGGTAAACCTGCACTGACGATTGAGTTTGCGCTGGCGATGCTCGAACCGGAGGCTGGCAAGTGAGTTACCTCGCACTCGAAGGTAAGCGCTTCCTCGTAATGGGGGTGGCGAATCGCAAAAGCGTGGCATGGGCGATCACCAAGTCGCTCGAAGCCGAAGGCGCTGAAGTCATTCATAGTGTGCGCTCCGAGGCACGTCTTGAGAGTTTGCAAAAACTCCTCGGCGACCGGAAGGCCTACATTTGCGATGTCGAGTTTCCCGAGCAGATTACGGCATTGGCCGCACAAGTGAGTGCCGATTACGGCCCGCTCGATGGTCTTGTGCATTCGATCGCCTTTGCTAATTATTCCGAAGGTTTTAAGCCGTTTCACGAAACGCTGCGTAAAGATTTTTTACAGGCGACTGCGATCTCGGCATTCTCATTGGTCGAGGTGGCGGGTGCGTTTAAGCCGCATTTGAACAATGAGGCGTCGGTCGTTTCGATTGGTATCTCATCGACCGACGTGACCGCGGAGAACTACGGCTATATGGCACCGATCAAGGCGGCCTTAGAGACCTCGTCCTATAACTTGGCCAAATCCTTTGGTGCGGATACGCGCGTGCGTTTCAATACGGTCAACGCGGGGCCGCTTAAGACTAGTGCTTCGGCGGGTATTCCCGGCTATTTGGAGAGCTATCTGTACGCCGAGAAACTGACCTTTCGTAAGCAGAACCTTACCACTCAGGAAGTGGCGAACACCGCGGTCTTCCTCCTCAGTCCCGCTTCGAGTGGCATCAATGGACAGGGAATCGTGGTCAATGCGGGCATGGATCGTAACTACTTCGATAAGGAAGTCGTGAGGCTGGCAATGCGCCCCGAGAATAAGAAGTAAACGACTGTCTCGAACGTCGGACATGGAATTAGCGGACGAGACCAAGAGATCGCCCCTCCTTTATTAAAAATTACTGCAATGAATTTTAAAAATGTAGCTATAGAATCGCTTGCGTATGCACTGCCAGATGAGGTGTGGACCTCGGCGGACGTGGAGGCGAAGCTGGCTCCAGTATATGAACGGTTGCACTTGCCGGAAGGTCGACTGGAGCTGATGACAGGTATCAAGGAGCGACGTTTCTTCCCCGCGGGCAGTCGTGCCTCAGAGGCCTCGGCCCTGGCGGGTGAGGCGGTGTTGGCTAAGTCCGCTTTTGATCGTTCAGAGATCGATTTGTTGATCCATTCGGCGGTGTGCCGTGATCGACTCGAACCGGCGACAGCGGCGTATGTGCATGGCTTATTGGGTCTGCCGGGCAAGACGCAGATATTTGATGTCTCTAATGCATGCCTAGGCTTTTTGAATGCGATGGTGATCGCGGCAAGTATGATCGAGTCGGGGCAAATCGAGCGTGCGCTGGTCGTGTCTGGCGAGAATGGTCGGCCGTTGGTGGAGAATACTTTGCAGCAATTGCTCAACCCTGAGCTGACGCGCAAGTCGATTAAGCCGTATTTCGCGAATCTGACGATTGGTGCCGGCGCGGTCGGGGCGCTGCTATGTCATAAGGATCTCGCACCGAAGTCGTGCCCGTTGGTGACGGCGGCGGTGGTCGAGACCGATAGCTCGGCGAATGAACTTTGCCAAGGCGACAGTGCCGGCGATGCGCTGGAGATGTTGACCGACTCGGAGGAGCTGCTGGTGGCTGGCATCGGAGTGGCCACTCGTGCGTGGGCGCGCTTTGTGGAAGCGACGGGCTGGACGCCAGAGACGCCGGACCGTGTGATCACGCACCAGGTCGGTAAGGCGCACTCGCGTGAACTGTTTAAAGCACTGGGCCTCGACTTGACCAAGGATTATACCACTTTTGAAACCCTCGGCAATGTCGGTTCGGTTTCCTGCCCGATTACCTTAGCCCGAGCGATTGAAGACGGCGCATTTGTTGCGGGGCAGAAGGCAGCGTTGCTGGGGATCGGTAGTGGTCTAAGTAGCTTGATGATGGCTGTGGAGTGGCCAAAGCATGATTAATTCAAGAGCATCTCAATTACCGCCCGAAGTGCGTGTCGAGTATCCGTTCGCGGGCAACTTATTTGATCAACCTGGGACGCCGAAATCCGACGGCCCGGTGCAGATGCATTATCTGGATGAGGGCTCGGGGCCAATCGTGGTGATGCTACACGGTAATCCGACCTGGTCGTTCTATTACCGGAATCTGGTCATTACTTTAGTTGCGGCCGGCTATCGCTGCATCGTGCCAGATCACGTGGGCTGCGGCCTGTCTGATAAGCCGAGCGATTATCCTTACACGTTGAAGCGCCGCATCGAAGATGTGGAGCGCTTGATCGATCATCTCGATATTTCTCAATTTAGCCTGGTGGTGCACGATTGGGGCGGGGCGATCGGTTGCGGGCTGGCTGGCCGTCGTCCTGAGGCTTTGGAGCGGTTGGTGCTGTTAAACACGGGCGCGTTTCGCTCGAAGCGCATCCCGTTGCGGATTGCGGCGATCAAGGTGCCGCTGATTGGCGAGGCGATCATTCGCGGCCTCAATGGATTCGCTGGGCCAGCTGCAAATATGTCGGTGCAGATACCACTGTCACCGGCGGTGAAGACGGGCATGCTCTGGCCCTATCGTAGTTGGGCGGATCGTGTCGCAGTTTGGAATTTCGTTAAAGACATTCCTTTGCGTGAGGGGCACCCGAGCTATGAGACGCTGCTCGAAGTAGAGGCGGGGTTATCAAAGCTCGCCGATAAGCCGGTGCAGATTGTCTGGGGTGGTAAAGATTTCTGCTTCAATATGTACTTCTTTAAGCGTTGGTGTGAGATCTTTCCGAACGCCGAAGTGCAGCTGCATAAGGAGCATGGTCATTACATCCTCGAGGATGGGGAGACGGCCGTCACTGCGGAGATTCGAGCCTTCCTGCAGTCGGCGTAGCGCTCGGAGGTCGGGTTGGAGGCCATGTTTGAGCCATTGCACTCTGCGAGTATAATAAACCGCGATCGGAGTGTGGGCGACTCGCCCACATTGATCCTGTGTCGCTGCAAAGGAGGGCGACTCGCCCACATTGATCCCCTGTGTGGCTGTAAAGGAGGGCGAGTCGCCCTCCCTCCTTTAGCGACTAATCGGCGATGAACCAAAAAAATACCCCGTGAGTCGGCCTCACGGGGGTACTGAAATCAATGATCTGAGCGTTCGATTAGCCGTCGATCTGCTCTTCGAGGAACTGGATGAGTTCGTCTTCAGTCACGCGGCGTTGCTCGCAAGTGTCGCGGTCGCGCAGAGTGACGGTGCCGTCCTTTTCGATGGTGTCGAAGTCGATGGTAATGCCGAAGGGTGTGCCGATCTCATCCTGACGACGGTAGCGACGACCGATCGCACCGGAGGCGTCGTAGAAGACATTCCAGCGGCGTTGCAATTTCTTGTAGAGTGCTTGTGCGCGCTCGACTAGCTCTGGCTTGTTCTTCAGTAGCGGGAAGATTGCGGCTTTGACGGGTGCGATCTTGGGGCTGAACTTGAGGACTAAGCGCTTTTCGGCGACGCCCTTGTCGTTGGGCACTTCGTCTTGGGTGTAAGCCGCAGTGAGCACGGCGAGTAGGGTGCGGTCGACGCCGAGCGAGGGCTCGATGACATGTGGCACAAACTTCTCCTTGCTGGCTTCGTCGAAGATGGTCATCGACTTGCCGGAGTGCTTCTGGTGTTGCATCAAATCATAATCACCACGGCAGGCGACGCCCCAGAGCTCTTGTTCGCCGTGTGGGAACTGGAACATCAGGTCGGTGGTCGCCCGAGAGTAGAATGCGAGTTTGTCTTCTGGGTGGATGTCTTCGCTGATGTCTTCACGTGGCAGGCCGATCGAGACCAGCCAGTCGATACAGGTGTCGATCCATTCGCGGTGCAGGGTTTTCCAGTCGGCACTGGGTGAGATGAAGTATTCGATCTCCATTTGCTCGAATTCACGCGAGCGGAAGATGAAGTTGCGCGGCGTGATCTCGTTGCGGAAGGCTTTACCGATTTGCGCGATGCCAAAAGGAATCTTCACACGGCCGGTATCGACGATGTTCTTATAGTTGGCAAAGATGCCTTGTGCGGTTTCGGGGCGCAGGTAGGCGACCGCTGATTCGTCTGCCAGTGGCCCGACCTTAGTCTCGAACATCAGCTTGAACTCGCGAGGTGCGGTTAACGAGCCTGGCTTGCCAGTCGCTGGGGAAGGCACGAGGTCGTATTCCTCAGGCTTCGATTCGGTGTAGTCTTTGAGCACGATCGGCTCGAGTGTGCCTTGTTTGGCAGCTTTGCGCTTAATGTCGGCAGCGGCTTTTTCTGCGATTTCCTGTTGCTCGGGGCATTCGACCACCGACACGTAGCCAATGGTTTCGCCTGCGACGATAACGGGGGCGAAGAATAGCTGATCGGCACGGTAGCGCAGCTTAGACTCACGGCAGTCGACCATCGGATCGGAGAACCCATCGACGTGGCCAGAGGCCTTCCAAATGTCGGGGTGCATGATGATGGTCGAGTCGAGGCCTTCGATATCGTCGCGGCGTTGTACCATGTCGCGCCACCAAGCTTGTTTGATGTTGTTGCGCAGCTCCACGCCAAGGGGGCCGTAGTCGTAAAAACCGTTGTAACCGCCGTAAATTTCGGAGGAGGGAAAGATGAAGCCGCGGCGCTTGCAGAGGCCGACGATTTCTTCCATTAGACCATCACTGGATGCTTTTGCTGTCATAAGCCGCCAAAAGATGGAGATAGGCATATGTGGGTCAAGGTTGGAAACTTTGGTTGAATCGGAAGCAGTTTGGTTAATACGAGAATTGCCATGGGCCGGAATTGCGCCTTTTCTGTCTGCAATGGAGGAACTACAAGCAGCAGATAAAGCAAAGCCCGCAGCTGATGGGCCTAAAGCGCCGCGCGAATTGGCAGGGGTGCAACGAGTAGCGATGATCGTTGTTGGCTTTTTTGTGCGTATGTGGACGCGGAGTTTGCGCTTTCACTTTGGTGCCGATGTGCAGGCCTTTTTGGATAAACCCGCCGAGCCCGCAATTATGATTTTATGGCATAATCGACTATTGCTCGGGCCTGAGCTTTACCGGCGTTATTTACCCGAACGTAAGATGGCCGGACTGATCAGTGCGAGTAGTGACGGTGCGTGGCTTACCGGTTTTTTTGAGCAATTAGGAATCAAGCCGATCCGTGGCTCCCGTCACGGGCGTGGAGTGCAGGCCTTTCGCGAATTAATCAAGGTGAGCCGTGCGGGCTATGATATTGGCATTACTCCAGATGGGTCACGAGGTCCGATGTATGACATGAAGGCGGGAGCGGCGACGCTGGCGCTTCGTGGCGGGGCGCCTATTTTGTTGCTTTCCTATAATTATACACGTGCGTGGCGCTTAAAAAGCTGGGATCGATTTTATCTGCCGATGCCGTTTAGTCGAATCAATGTGCGAGTCGACGATGTCGGTTATGGCAAGAATTTGGCCAATGGTGATGCGAAGCAAGCAGCCGTGATCCTTAAAGAACGCTTAATGGCGATCACCGAGGATGACGAGTATTCCGAGGCGTGATGTGCGGTGCGTCGTGGCCCAAAATAGGCGGTCGTCGATTTTTCAGAAAGGAGCGTGGGCGACCCGCCCACGGAATCTACGCATCCTACAACGAGGGCGGGTCGCCCTCGCTCCTGATCAGGCAATCGCCCTCCACGAATTGCACAAAAAAGCCCTCGTTTCACCGAGGGCTTTTGACAGAATGTAGTCGAATCGGCAGAAGCTACCAAACGAATGTTGGCGAGCTGATTGATTCGCGGCCTG
>Ga0302125_10000944_pt1 | contig 15081 bp, 15 predicted proteins | sample CB4_surface_MG_FD_203111 | JGI IMG/M metagenome (GOLD analysis project Ga0302125, IMG submission 203111) | Marine microbial communities from Western Arctic Ocean, Canada - CB4_surface | ecosystem: Environmental > Aquatic > Marine > Oceanic | place: Canada: Western Arctic Ocean | collected... | reverse complement strand
GAGTATCAGCGCAGCGACAATAAATTGACTCCTTAAACCGGAAAGTAAAAAAGTAACGTTATCGGTCTCTACGACCCAACCTAGGGAGGATAGGAATTATAGTAGGGCTTTTCGAGCGAAAGTCTTAGTATCGAATCAGTTCGGTTGCCAGCCTGTTTTATGCAAGAGTGTAGCCGTGTGACGATTAGCGGTTAAACGCTACCAGGGTTTGTGGTTGTTGACTGACCTGGTGGTATCACATTCTTGCCCTTTATTTTTTTGTTGAACAAGCATGTAAATAGTGTTTCAGTCAAAAGCGTGTTCAATCTACTCTAGCCCTCTCCATTCTGCTGGCGCTTTCTAGAAATAAAGCGTTTGGTTTGCGGGTCTAGCCCGTGTGGTTAAGCTAAGCGAAATAATAATAATTAATTTGAGATGGTTTAATGAGTAGCTCCCTCACAGAACACCCAACACGACCTGAAGAACTCAATAACGGTATTGCTGTTTGGGTAGCGGTATTATTTTTATCGGTCGCCTACCTTACTTATAACACTTTACCGGTGGTACTAGGTGCAGCTGCGGACGCTATGCAGCTAACCAATGTGCAAATTGGCTACTTAGGCTCCAGCTATATGTTTGGTGCTGTAGCAGCAGGCATTAGCTCTATTTTTTGGGTGCGCCGTGTTAACTGGCGCTGGGTGGTTTTGATATCTTCACTCACGGTATTAGGCTGCTACGCCACAGCGTCATTTGCTAGCTATGATATTTTGCGCATCGCTTTATTCGGTGTAGGTTTTGCCAGTGGCGCGATTGTTTCCTGCGTACTGACGTATTTTGGCGATACCCCCACTCCCGATCGCAACTTTGGCTATGGCGTGGGCTCCCAGGTACTACTTGCGGGCTTAGCCGCTTACTTTATGCCCATCTTCATCACTCCCACATGGGGCTTCTCAGGCATTATGTTGTTATTTGGCGGCATGGTGATGGTAACGCTGCTAGCCATTCCCTTTTTCCCCGCCAGAGGCTGCCGAGGTTATGAAGACGACATCCAAGAGCCTTCAGCAACATCATCAGCAAACAGCGCCATCAATGGCTCGTTAATAGGTTTATGGCTGGGCGTTGCCGCCATGTTTATCTACTTTTTAGGGGAAAGCGGTGTTTGGACCTTTTTAGATCGAGTTGGCCTAGCGAATGGCTTAAGTTATGAAGCCATGGGGGAAGCCTTTGGTATCTCATTAATTATTAGCTCGGCCGGTGCCTATTTAGCCTCCTATATGGGTGATCGCTTTGGGCGAGTCATCCCTATTTTAGCTGCAACCGTCGCCCTTATTGCCGGTTTATTGCTGATGCTATATACGAACTCTGCGTGGTATTTTGGGCTTGGTATGTTGCTATTTTCGGGCGCTTGGAACTTTGTACTGCCTTTCCAAATGTCATTGATTTCAGAGGGCGATACCACTGGTCGCTTAACACCACTGATTCCTACCTGCCAGCTTTTAGGCTCGGCTATAGGCCCTGCTATAGCCGGCCACATGGTAATAGATGGCAGTTATTTCTACGTTTATCTGCTGGCCTTCATCGCCGCTATTATTAGCGCCATCTTGTGCATATATGTTGAGATGTTTGTGTATAGACCAATGAAAGTGGCTCGGTCGCTGGTTTCTAGCTTATAGGTTGATAAATTTTAGTGACTTTAGGCTAGGGGTTTTAGACATGCGCCCATGCCTAAAGCATTCATCATCGGCCCGCCGCGCGCGGGCACCACTAGCGACTGCACCACCCTGCTTGAGCTGGACCTTTCCTGTTTACCCACACCGCTTATATCAAAGCTGCGATAGACAGGCACAAGTGATTGCCGACACCCCCGCCTACTAGGATAGGATCTACGCCTGGGCTTTTTCGAGCGAAAGTCTGAGTATCGAATCAGGCGGTCGCCTGTTTGTTTTATGAAAGATTGGAGCCGTATGAATAGTCGTGGTCAAAAGCTACCGAGGTTTGTGGTTATTGGTTGGCCTGGTGATGGGCGATTAGCCAACGTGCTTTTCTGTTGGGTGGCGGTGGAAAAACTGCTTTCAAGGCCATGGGACACGAACTAAGGGTTGATTTTTTGCCCCGGAGTCGGGCGGTTAATACGTCGGCAAAACCGAACTCAAACTACCTTGGCTATTTCCCCGAATAGGCCTCCACTCCAGACAAATTTAACGTTTCCGGTGTCATGGGCCTTAGCCCGTTGGGCATAGTTGAAAATAAAACCAAACCGATAACCCGGCAAACGGTCGCTGACTTTAGTAAATATAAACTCGGTGTAGTGCAAGGCTATGTCAATACACAAGCATTGGATTTACTGATTGCTAACGGTAGGATAAAAGCGAAACCAGGTACTTCAGGCTCGATTAATATGCAAAAAATAGCCGGTAAAAGAATTGACGCTGCGGTCATTGACGCCAACATATTTGCTAACCTGTTAAAACACAATGCCAAGTTGAAAAGCGCTCAAGGCAAGCTTTAGATGAACAGCTAGTTACTGGTAAATAAAGAGTTAGTAGTTGCGTTTAAAAAAAACTGGTCAAGGTGAAAAATGGTTAGCCATTTACAATCAGGGCCTAATTAACATGAATGTCGAGGCGATTAGTGCGCCTCGCTTAAAATAATTGCCACAGTTACGTTATCTGATCTTTAGTATCAACTAATTAATCAACAACGAATAAAACCGAGTCTCCTTATGAAAAAACATCTAATAGCCCTGAGTTTAAGCAGTTTATTAGCCGTTTGCGGTATGGCACATGCAGACTTGTCGGCAACGGTCACCGCAGCATCCGATTATACCTTTAACGGCGTTAGCCAAACCGATACCGGGCCAGCGCTGCAAGCCAGCCTCGATTATGCCATGAGTGATGGCTGGTACGCGGGTACCTGGGCATCCAATCTGGATTTTGGGCATGGTGATGATACCAATATCGAATGGGACGGTTATGTGGGTAAGTACAGCCAACTTAACAACAACTGGAGTCTGGACGCCGGTATTTTTTACTACACCTACGCAGGAGCCTCATATTCTAGTGACTACAACTACCCGGAGGTTTACACCAAGTTTGGTTATAGCTCAGATATAGGTAGCACAGAAATGAACTTCTGGTACAGCTGGGACTATTTTGGCCTAGATGTTGATCATTATATTGCCGAGCTCGCCCATAGCTTTGAGTTAAGTAAAGGCCATGCGGTACGCATTAGTTTTGATCGCTCAATTTCTGCCGACGAAGGAAAATGGGCCTGGGACGATAGTGACGCTTATAATCATTACCGCATCGCTTATGTTACAAGCTGGCAGGGTTTTGATATCGATCTGGCCGCTGAAGATACCAGTATGGACGGCGACAATAGCGATGCCCGTGTGGTGTTGAGCGTAGCGCGAACCTTTCGCTTCTAAGCTGGTTCCGGGTAATCATCGCATGGCAAAGTGTTGCCTTAACATTACTTTGCCATGAGTTACGCGCCATTTTCGCTTGATCGAGGCTTTGCGACGCTGGCTTATATCGAGTTTATCGGGGACCCGAGTCTCAAACACAGCTCAGGCCGATAACAGACAGCGTCGTCAGGCGAAGCAACTCGCTAGCGGTGTTTATGACGAAACTTGTTCTTCTCAGTTTGCCCTCCCTGACACGCCGCCATCATTCTGGCCGGGCCCCCGGTGCCTGCGACATGATTTGATGCGTCAACCATTAATGCGTCAACCATTAATGAACAGTTAGCCTGTTGCCCCTGTTGCCCCTGTTGCCCCTGTTGCCCCTGTTGGCCCTGTTGCCCCCGTTGTTGTGCTAGCAAGGATAGGTTAGTCAGGTTTTCGACAATCAGAATATCGCGTGGGTATAAACGAACATGCGCAGTCCGGGCATTGCTCTATTTATGATCGCTGCCGCTGCCGCTGCCGCTGCCGCTGCCGCTGCCGCTGCCGCTGCCGCTGCCGCTGCCGCTGCCGCTGGTGCTTTGCCCTGAGTCAGTTCTAAACTGTCTGCTGCAATACCAGATATCTTGATATTTTTTTGGTCCGTTATATTGATGTTTTCTTCAATCGCTTGGGCCGTAAATCCAGGGTGATCAAGGTCGTTAACATAAGCCAAGCTGGCCCAGTCTTCGGTCCCTGATTGATAAAACTGCGCCCAGCCAACGCGCCCTGCCAGCCACACGTCATCGGTGATTTGGTCGGCAACCGGAGGATAGGAACCACAACTGGGCTTTCGAGCGAAAGTCTAAGTACAGAAAGTCTAAGTACAGAAAGTCTAAGTACAGAAAGTCTAAGTACAGAAAGTCTAACTACCGAATGTCTAAGTACCGAATCAGCCGGTTACCTGTTTGTTTTATGAAAGAGTGGAGCCGCATGACTAGTAGTAGTCAAACGCTACCTGGTTTTGTGGTTATTGGCTGACCTGGTGATGGGCGATTAGCCGACTTAAATTTGGATAATCATCGGCAATCAATCTACATGGCCGTTCTTCGGGAAATGTGGTTTATCCTTCCTGTGCTCAAAAATTCAGCAGCGCCCTAAAGGGATCACTGAAGTCCTTTTCGAAGCGAACAAGATAGACGCTATTACGTGGCTGCACGGGCACTGCTAACCGCTAAACAAAAGGATTTGAACCGTTAGCGGCATGGTCTGTTTTCTCAAATTGGTTGTGTGTACAGCACCAACCGCGAATAGCCTATTCCAGAAGGGGTATTCGCCCGTACTGAATTGGCCAGATGCGATGATGTTCGGTACGTTGGTTACTACCACGCGATGGAGGGTGAAAGGCTTTGAAAGATATTGCCGACTTAACTGGTCGTAATCGATAGCGGCGATTCATGACTATTTATAAACGCCACCGATTCCCGCGCAAATTATTCGCTGAGATTCGGTCCGTAAAGACCGACACCCAAATGTCCTGCAATATAGCGAATAGCTCTCATTCCGCGAACGCTATTGTCGGCAGGGTTAAGCGGTGGAGAAAATGTCGCGATCGCAAAGCGTCCGGGCACGATAGCAACAATTCCGCCGCCGACGCCGGTCTTAGCGGGAAGGCCTGCGCTGTACATCCACTCTCCTGATTCGTCATAAAATCCGGCGGTTGCCATGATGGCCAGTAGTTCGGGTACGTGGCTCTGGGGTATCAGGCGCTTACCGGTCTCTGGGTTGACGCCCTCGTTGGCGAGCGTTGCACCCATCATCCCCAGGTCTTTGGTATTAATGCCAATTGAACACTGCTTAGTATAGACGCGCAGCGCTTCTTCCGGGTCGCTGTAGAGGCGCTCATAGTTGTAGAGCAAGTTGGCAATACCACGATTACTCCATGAACTCTCGTACTCGGACTTATATACCGCATCCAGGATCTTGAGGTCTCGTCCGGCATAATCACTGATGTTACCCAGCACTTTCTGCCAGCGCTCTTCCTCTGATGTGGCGTTAACCAGACTGACTGCGGCAATGGCCCCGGCATTAACTAATGGGTTCACCGAACGCTCGGGATAAATTTCAAGTGCTAACTTGGAATTGAATGCCAGCCCAGTCGGCTCGATCCCGATCTTTTCTCGGATCGTCTTGGGGCCTTGTTCAGCCATGATCAAAGCAGCGGTGAACGGTTTGGAAACGGACTGTATGGAAAATTCGTAGTCCAGTTCACCGGCGGAGTAGACCTGACCGTCGCGGGTCACGATAACTACGCCGAACATCTCCCTTGGTACGGTGGCCAAAATAGGGATGTAATCGGCGTTGGCGCCCTCTTTTACGTCCTTGAACTGTTTGTAGGCGCTATCTACTGCTCGCTGGAAATCATCGGCATTCAGGGGTGCAGCAAGTACGCCGGTAGCGCTGAACAACCAACAGGCGAAACCGGTGAGGTAACGTAATACTGGTATTTTCATCGTGAACTCCATTTCTTGTATTTGTGGTCCGGCAAGTCCGATCTAGTGCCTCTTCTTGATGTCGCCCGAATCAAAGTTAACCTTCAGCGCAAACTATATACTGTAATCGTCGATTCTCCTTTGCCGTCTTCCCTCTCGTCTCAGCCGAACTAGTCGTGGCATCGTTAATTTGGCCGCTCAAAAGTAGATGATAATATCGCCTAAGGATATGTCTTGGTTGTAACTGCAGGGACAATAGGCGTTATATATTCTTTCCATAATTGTCTAGTCGTTTGACATTGGGTTGTTTTTCCTGGGTCGCCTACAACCCGGAGAAGTTGAAGAAGCCCCCCTTGCCAGCGGTGGTCCAGGTAGCCGCCCCGGGCCAGGACGCTATGGAATCGGGTGAGATTGACCCTCGGTTTTGGCGCGAGAGCGGACAATCGCAGTAAACAAATTAAAGACTGTTATAACGAACGTTGAGTCCTAACAAAATTGAACGCTTGCACGATTCTTATGAATTGTTTCGCAGCTAAAAATAGTAAATGGTTATCGCTCCAACATAATGCTGCTAGCTACCTTCACCCAGTGCATTCAGCCAAAAATCGATCCAAAAATATAGTTAGCGAGCATCGCCATTCACCTTCGCAATAATGCGCAGTGGACCGCCACTGCCACCACGAATTTTAATGGGCAAGGCCACTACATAAATACCTGTGGCCGGCAGCTGCTGTAAATTAGCCAAATTTTCAAAGGCTGGCACATTGTGCGTCATCAACGCAACGTGTGCAGCAAAGCCGGTAGACTTACCAAAGTCGATACTAGCCGTATCAATACCTACTGCCTTTATTTGCCGATTTTCAACGAGCCAAGTTGCGGCTTCGGCCGACAAACCAGGAAAGGACAATGCAGCAACACCTTCAACACCGCGCAAAGATGTGCCTAAATAATTTTTAGCATTAGGCCAGTAGTAACCAAAACCGGTGCGAAACAGCACAATAGATTGCCTGGGTATTAGGCCATTGGTTTTCTCCCACCCAGCAATATCGTCGATTGAAATTAAATGGTCTCGATTCTTACTTACTTGAATGGCCACATCAACGAGCACTGCATTACCAATCAATTGGTCTAACGGAATCTCATTAACGGGATGCTTACCCTTGGCAAAGTGAACCGGCGCGTCAATATGAGTTCCGCCATGCTCGGCCGTGGTGAATGAGTAGGCAGAATAGTAGTAGCCGGCTTCAGTCATTCCTTCTGCATCTGTACTCAGTTTAAAAGGCTCTGCTGTAGGCCAAAATACTGAGTCAGCCGAAAGATCATAGGTAAGGTCAATCCATAGAGAATCATCGGCCGCCACTGGATGGGTTAGAACAAGCAACAGCAACACGTAAAGCGCATGAACATTTCGAACGATAGACTGCAAGTACATAACTTTCTCTCCGCACAGCAACGACTATAGTTATCCTGATACTCATAGCCGCAGCTATGACGATGTCCCCAAAAGACCCTGGGATAGAAATTATAACAGGGCTTTTCGAGCGAAAGTCTGAGTATCTAATTAGATCGGTTGCCTGCTTGTTTTAAGAAAGATTGGAGCCTTATGAATGAGTCTGTTTGAATACGTTGGAATCAAACAACCATTATCAACTGGAGAAAATTCGATGACTGAAAGAGACGAACAGGGCAGGTTTCTGCTGGGACAAGAAGGATTACCGGACGCTGGCAGACCAAAAGGTTCAAAGTAAAACCTGTCCGGTCGGTTCATCTACGACCTGGCTGAGTTGTGGCAGAGAGCGGCAAGAACATCCTCGCGCAGATGGTCGTTGAAAAGCCTTGTGAGCTTGTTCGTGCGGTGTCTAGGGTTCTACCGAGGGGTGAGGTGCGGTTGCGGGAGGGCGCAGTAATGGCTCTTGATTATATGGGGATGGATAACCTTGGGTCTCCTTTTTGAATCGTCACGGTAAAAGTAACGGTAAAAATCTGGTTAAAAATCAGGGCAAAAGTAGTGCTGAATGAAACGCCAGTCGCGCTGCTTCGATACTCACACGTTCGCTCGAAAACACTGTTATCATTGCTATTTGCCGCGTATCTGCAATATTGCAGGCACTTTTGGGCACTGTAGGATGGTGACGTTATAAATCGCTCAAAATAAGCGAGAGTCCGATCTTTGTAGATAATTACTAATTAAACCTGACGGTATCGCTTTCAATTCAAATACTTTAGATGGACGAAAAACCCCATGAAAGGAATCATAAAACAGACGAGTGCAAATGGGCTGGGCGGGCCAACCGGTAGATTACTGTCCTTCTTTCTTTTCGCAATAACAGCAGTGGTTTGTGTCAATGTGCAGGCGGAAGAGGAAGCAACCGCTGGTGTCGGACAGGGTTGGGTGATTGAAGAAATATTAGTCACTGCACGTAAGAGAGAAGAGAACATTCAGGACGTAGGGCTTTCTGTATCAGCCATGGGTTCCCGTGAAATCGAAGACAATTTTGCGCGGGATATTCGCGATCTGGGGCAGGTATCCCCAAATCTCGTGATTGATGACACTGCCCAAGGACCAGGTGGTGTCGCTTCCGTTTACATCCGTGGTGTTGGCGTGTCAGAAGTTGAAAAGAACTTTGACCCGGCTGTTGGTGTGGTGGTTGATGGTGTTTTCCTTGGCGCAATGAGTGGTGGTATCACTCGCGCTTTAGATTTGGAGCGCGTTGAAGTACTCCGCGGGCCACAGGGTACTTTGTTTGGTCGCAACACGATTGGTGGAGTGATTAACCTTGAGCGGTCAAAGCCCACTGGTGAGTTTGGGGCAAAATTCAGGGCGACGGTTGGCAACTACGATACGCGTAAAATCGATGCGTTAGTTAATTTCGGTGTGACAGACCAACTTGCCGTTAAGCTCAGCGGATCGTTCGATGACCAGGGCGAAGGCTTCTACGACAATATCAACACCGGCCGAGACGAAGGTCGTACGGAATACCAGTCGCTAGGCTTCAATGCGCTCTATACCGCATCAGATGCACTGGAGTTTGAGTACACCTACCAAAGGGAGCGCACCGATCAGGATACTCCGCCATTATTAAACGTGGGGCAACCTGGTCAGTTATTCTGCGATGCGTTTGGTTTTTGTTCGCCTTCGCTCACAACACCAGTATCGGGCGGTCGCTACAAAACGGCGCAAGCACTTGTCGGTCCGGACGATGCAACTTTCGATGCAGACACTCATATCCTGGAGGCGCATTGGGACATTAACGACAGTTGGACGATGGACTACGTCTTTGGAAGCTGGGAAACAGAAGAAACCGTGCTAACGGATTTTGATGGAGTACTACCGTTGCTATTTCATACAACACGACCAGCGGAATACGAGCAAACAAGTCATGAAGTTCGCTTCACCTATGATGGCGGTGGCGCATTGAGCGGTACCGTTGGCTTATACTTGTGGGAAAGTGAATACGAGATTCGACTGCGTAGTTTTATTGGTTTTGCAGTGCCGAACCTGGTGCTGGATCTACCCCAGACCAGCGCGCAGGAAACCGAATCTCAGGCGCTGTTCTTCGAAGGCGATTATCGAGTGAATGACGCGTTAACACTCACCCTGGGTGGTCGATATACCCGAGACGAGAAAGAAACCGCACAAAGCGGGATCGTTACGGCATCTGGTGACGATGATTGGACCGAGTTCACACCCAAGATAGGTGCTCGCTATCAAATCACCGATGACGCCATGGCCTACGTGACCTATAGCGTCGGCTACAGAAGCGGTGGATTCAACGGGCGAGTGGATAGTGTTGAAACCGCGACCACTCCCTATGATCAGGAAACAGTCGACAACATAGAGTTGGGATTTAAGTCAATGTGGCTCGACGGAAAATTACGTCTCAACGGAGCGATTTTCCGTATGGACTACGACGATAAGCAGGAGGAGCTTCAACTACCGTCGGCTACCAGTGGTACGGGTCAGGTGACGTTAGTCGCCAATGCATCGACTGCCACCATGCAAGGCTTCGAGTTGGATTTTCAGTTCCTTCCCTTTCAGGGACTGAGCCTGCGAGCTAACCTGGGGATACTCGATGCCGAGTATGATGATTTCAGTTTTATCGGGGCCACAGGACTTGTTGATCTATCGAATCTAGAATTCCGTCGCGCACCAGAAGTGACTGGTAGCGTGAGTGGAACTTACGAGTGGAATGTAGGTGAAGGTCGAGTCTGGGTGCATGGTGGTGTTCACTACCTCGATCAGTACGAAGTGGATTTCGCTAACAAGCCGGAATTGACCAATGATTCTCAGAGTATTGTTAACGCTTCACTCAATTACGCTTACCGTAATTTTCAGGTCAGTGCATATGGTCACAACTTAACTGAAGAAGATGGTTATGGCATTGGATTCGATGTCGCCGGTCTGTGGTCCTACGCTGCAACTCGAGCGCCCAGAACTTACGCGATCGAGATCAGCTATACTTTCGAGTAATAACGACTAAGAAGAGAAGATATGTCCGATCAATTAGCTGTTACGACCAACAAAGCGGTGGTTAGAAAATTCCTTGAGGCATTTTCTGAAAGCCGTTTTGATGATGCTCTTGATTTAATGGACGACGAGGGGACCTGGTGGGTGGCTGGTTCCACGGATATTTCTGGCACCTACACAAAAGAAGGGTTTCGTGAACTCGCTAGTGGCGTTGCCGGTGGTACGAGAGCCGGCATTCGGTTGTCGCCCACCGGTATTACTGCTGAAGGTGACAGAGTGGCGGTTGAGGCTGTTTCCGACGGTGAAACGCTCGACGGTAAACGCTACTTAAATCAGTACCACTTTCTCTTCGAATTCAAAAATGGCAAATTCATTGCGGTACGCGAATACATGGATCCAATGCACGTTCGAGAAGTCTTTGGTGCATAAATTTCACGAAGGCTTTAGGCCTGAGGTAAGCGGCACGGTGGTGCAGGCTTAGTAAGATACGTACCGGTAGGTTATTGAATTATTTGATGCCAATGTCAGGCTTTCGTCTTGAGATTCCCTGTTTCGGCGGTTCGATTCCACCTTAGAAGATCATTCCCCATGCTAAAAAATAAGAGGGATAACCTGCGCTTTCCGCTACTGTCATAAGTACAGAGGCAAGGGTTAGGGCGTTAGGGTGTTAATGAGGTTCAAGTTTTAGGGCCCGAATTATAACAGGGCCTTCGACACATCAGGTCAACTGGCCAGGTCTTCTTGTGTTGGGCAATAAACGCGTATTTCACGTTGTTTCCTTGGCGAAGAAGACCATCGCTTTTTCTAATATATCTTTCTACATCTTCAAGCGCCGGTTTTCCTCCCTCAACTGGCTGATTTCTGCCTGGTCTGGCGTCAGCTTGCCGTTTTCACGGAAAGCTTGTCCGTCCCTTGATCGCTGATGCTCTTTAATTCAGCGCCCCAACATGCTGGGGTTGATGTCGAGACTTTTCGCCGCTTCAATTCTAGTGTAACCCTGATCTAGTAACAGGCTGACGGCATCCAGCTTGAATTTTTTCGGATACTTCTTTCTTGTGTTCATTTTTTGATTTCCAATTATGGATATTATCCCTTAACCGGGTTGTGCAGATCTATTAGGACACCTCACGTTTGATGAGTTGCTGCCCCCAACGATCGGGCGCTGTATCTCTCATTGCACCAGGGAGTGCTGATTTGTCCGACAGTAGGGTACTGTCCGCCATCCAGAGGCAGATTTGCCGGATCTATGGCAAATGCGTTTGGGTTAGCCAGCCATTCGGCTGCATATTCAAAAACCGAGCTCTGACCACTGCGCTTAGCTACTTAACGGCAACGACCCACTATATGCGTATCACCGGCATGATTGATGTAGATTTCGATGGTGTCTGCCATGACGCCCCTTCTTCCGGCTACGCGGCTGTGTCTTTTTGGGCAGTCGGTCTTCATCAATATCTAGTCCCAGGGTACTAGTCCCAGAGTACCAGTAGCACGATCAGCCACGTTTCCGAGACCTTCAATCAAACCCAGGATAGAGCTCGCTGGCGCATAGATACTCATTGAAACAGAAGGGTCTCCTTTCTCGACCTTATAGCGTGTGCCTCGGCTGATGAATGCGCGTTCCGTCATAGAGACTGTCGAGATGCGGCGTTTTTTGCTCGCTACAGCAATGTCCAGTCCCAGTCTGATGAGGGCTTGCCGAGCCGCTCTTGGCAGTGTGCTGGTTGCAAGTGTCTTCATAACACGTCTTGTATATTGAACGATAACTCCTCTAAATGTTCATAATAAAAGACGTTACGGCCTAAAAACTGTCGCTTGCCAATATCGACAACATCGTCGCTGCCCTTAAGACACCCTATGAATCAATCAACTGAATCTGGTTATGGGTCCTGACCCCTAATTTGCTTATGAACCACTTTTTTGCGTAACCAGCCAAGCACATCATCGCTCTGAAGTGACAGTTAAGTTAGCAGTACCACGCTCGCTGCAAGCGGCGAGACGGTGCTCACTGAAAACGTGTCCTTGATGACGATGTCTTTGAGGGCAAGGTAGCAAACTTGCGGTTACCCCGGCACTTTACTCCGACCCCTATAATTTGGCAGGCTCGTATTTCAGATTTAATTACAAGTCAAATTTAACTATCCGCTAATTTTATTTAACAGACAAATTTTATTCATACATAAATCTGTTGACTTTCTGAAGCGAAGGGAATTATTATGGATTTCGCAGCAACTCAGATCAACTTGATGAAGCTGTAACTAACTCTACTCTTGCAGAAAGATGCATTTGTTAATAGAAGGAAAAAAGTATGAAAATTAAACTTAACCAAATCAAACTTAAACTTGCGATCGTATTAGCATCCGCTCTCGGATCCGCTAGTCTTAGCACTGTTGGTTACGCTGCCACGGCTTTTGACAACATGGTCGTTTCGACGGCCGTTGTGATGTCCTGCACTATCGATGCCGGTGCGTTAACTTTCGCAACTTATGATCCGACCTCAGCAAGCGATAATGATGCTGAAGTTGTCATAACATCGACCTGCTCTAATGGCGGTTCAGCAACAATTACAATGGGTGTGGGAGGGGTTTCAGCTGTAGGTTCTACCGATGCCATTCCACTCCGCCAATTGTTTAATAGTGCTTCTGGTGCCCCAAGGCTGCCTTACTTTCTGTATCAGAACGCCGCTCGCGACACGGTTTGGGGAAATACATTGGGCACAGGAGTAGCATTCACCGCGGTTGAAGGCACTAATTCGTCTACGCTCTATGGTAGGATTCCTGCGGGACAAACAGCTAGCGTCGGAAGTTATAATGACAACGTAAGTGTAACCCTCACATATTAATGCTAACGCGAGTGCTAGAACAGGCCGCTTGCGGCCTGTTCTTTTTTGTCGTTTGCGCTGGCATCGCTAGCGCTGGCACAATTGGGGTGAGTCCGGTGCGTGTAACACTATCGGACAGCCAGAAGATAGGTTCGCTTTCCGTGCGCAACGATGGTGCTGAGCCAGTAACAATGCAAATGGAGGTACTGAGCTGGTCACAGCGGGAGGGGAATGCTGTTTTCGCAGCTACTCGAGAGCTGCTTGCCAACCCACCCATTTTCACCATTCCAGCTGGAAGCTCGCAGTTGGTCCGAGTTGGGCTGCGCCGCGCACCTGATGTGCAGCGCGAGCTGACGTATCGCGTCATCCTACAGGAATTGCCGCCGCCACCCGATCCTGATCTTACGGGTGCACGTATGACGTTACGTATCAGCCTGCCAGTATTTGTTTCACCCAAGATCGAAGCTAAACCAGTGCTGCACTGGCAGGCGGTCCGCACCTCGCAAGGCGCCCTCAAGATCAGCCTGAGCAACAAGGGTAACGGCCACATCCAAATTAAAAACTTCAAGCTATTACTGCTTGATAGCGCGCAGCCTTGGGTAACCCTACAGGCTTCTGATTATGTGCTAGCTGGTCAGAGCCGCGACTGGATCGTGCTGGCTAGCCCGGAAAACCCAGCTCCGCCGCCAGGCGTCACGTTACAGCTTTTTGCTCAGACGGATGCCGGTGACATTGAGGCCGAAGTCATTATTGCGCCTTGATTTGCATCAGGCAGGAATGGTTGTCCATAAGATTAATGGCATCAAGTCTCTAAATGCACGCCTACTTCTGCTGGCTATGCTGACGCTAACACCGCCAGCGGCGCTGGCGGAAGACCCAGATCATGATGCAGACGAAGTATTTATGGCGGTGCTTATCAACGGGCAAACACAAGGCACCGTCGTTATACTGCGCAGCGACGGTCGTTTGTTCTCGGGAGCTCAAGATCTGCGGCGCTGGCACTTGCGCTTGCCGAATACTGCCCCTCTTACCCACTACAGCGAAGACTTCTTCGCGCTTGATGCGCTGGCGGGCCTGTCGTATAAATTTGATGAATCCAGTCGCTCTGACCACCGCGCTTAGCTACTTAACGGCAACGACCCACTATATGCGTATCACCGGCATGATTGATGTAGATTTCGATGGTGTCTGCCATGACGCTCCTTCTTCCGGCTACGCGGCTGTGTCTTTTTGGGCAGTCGGTCTTCATCAATATCTAGTCCCAGGGTACTAGTCCCAGAGTACTAGTCCCAGAGTACCAGAGTACCAGTACCACGATCAGCCACGTTTCCAAGACCTTCAATCAAACCCAGGATGGAGATCACTGGCGCATAGATACTCATTGAAACAGAAGGGTCTCCTTTCCCGACCTTATAGCGTGTGCCTCGGCTGATGAATGCGCGTTCCGCCATAGAGACTGTCGAGATGCGGCGTTTTTTGCGCGCTACAGCAATGTCCAGTCCCAGTTTGATGAGGGCTTGCCGAGCCGCTCTTGGCAGTGTGCTCGTTGCAAGTGTCTTCATAACACGTCTTGTATATTGAACGATAATTCATCTAAATGTTCATAATAAAAGAGGTGATGGCCTAAAAACGGTCGCTTGCCAATATCGACAACATCGTCGCTGCCCTTAAGACACCCTACGAATCAATCAACTGGATCTGGTTATAGGTCCTGCCCCCTAATTTGCTGACCCCTAATTTGCTTATAAACCACTTTTTTGCGTAACCAGCCACGCACATCATCGCGCTGAAGTGACAGTTAAGTTAGCAGTACCACGCTCGCTGCAAGCGGCGAGACGGTGCTCACTGAAAACGTGTCCTGGGTGACGATGTCTTTGAGGGCAAGGTAGCAAACTTGCGGTTACCCCGGCACTTTACTCCGACCCCTATAATTTCGACCCCT
>Ga0302125_10000930_pt1 | contig 15244 bp, 15 predicted proteins | sample CB4_surface_MG_FD_203111 | JGI IMG/M metagenome (GOLD analysis project Ga0302125, IMG submission 203111) | Marine microbial communities from Western Arctic Ocean, Canada - CB4_surface | ecosystem: Environmental > Aquatic > Marine > Oceanic | place: Canada: Western Arctic Ocean | collected... | reverse complement strand
GTGTGCCTGCCAGGAAAATTAAGGATCGACCAGAGTAGAAATCGATGAAGAAAAATAGAGTTCTATTTGTATCCAGTATGTCGATTCTCCCGTGGGGGGGGAGTGAGAAACTGTGGAGTCAAGCGGCCACACGATTGGCAACTAAAGAGCATGATGTGTGGTCTTCACAGCCTAGTATATCGAAAGGGCATCCTGCAGCTGTGGAGTTGGAGCAATCTGGAATTCGAACGACTTTTCGCCGTCCTAAACAGGGTCGGTTTATTTCTATCCTGAACAAGTTGAAGCCGGAGATTGCCGGACTGATTGATCAGATAAAGCCAGAGTTAGTCGTTATCTCTCAAGGCAATAACAAGGATGGTCTTGATTGGATGCACTACTGCGCGACACATGAGATACCTTTTGCTGTGATTGTGCAGTGCAACTCAGAGCTATGGTTCCCGCTGGACCGTATCCGTAAGAAGTTGAAATCTGCGTATGCCGCAGCCAAGGCGGTTTATTGTGTGTCGCAGCAGAATCTGGAGATTTTAAAGTGTCAGCTGGGCTGTGATTTACCCAATGCGCAAGTGGTGTTTAATCCGCAACAACTCGACCACGAAGGTGTGTTGGGTTGGCCGGCACCTTCCGAGATTGTCCGTATGGCTTGTGTGGCACGGATGGACCCGGTGGCAAAGGGGCACGATATTCTGGCTCAGGTGATGGCGCTCCCCAAATGGCGTGAGAGAAATGTGCGGGTGTCGCTCTATGGTTCCGGGCCGTATGAAGAGGGGATAAAGGATTTGGTCAATTTTCTGAATGTGAAGAACATTCGTTTCTGCGGCCAAGTCGGCTCCTATCAAGAAATCTGGGCGGAGAATGAAATTCTCCTGATGCCTTCGCGTTTCGAGGGCATGTCTTTGGCATTGCTCGAAGCCATGTGGTGTGGACGTCCATCAGTCGTGACCAGGTGCGGTGGAGGTGCGATGGAGATTGTGGATGATGGTGATAGCGGCTTCTTTGCCGCCGCTGCGACTCCGGAACTGTTCGATGCTGCGATGGAACGAGCCTGGCAGGCGCGGGACAAATGGCTGGCGATGGGGCAACGGGCGCGTGATATCAGTGAGGAGCGCGTTCCGGCAGATCCATCTGGATTTTTTGCTCAAGAGATCGAGAATCTAATAACGAAACCGAGTTTTCGATAAAATGAATATCAATAAAGTCCACCTGCCTTTCCTTGATGGAATACGTGGGATCGCCATCTTAGTCGTTTTTCTCTTTCATTCACTGGCGGCATCCTTTGGTTTTGGGAAATTACCATGGAATGGGCTATTTCCTGACTTTGATACTACTAGGTCGTTTTTGGTTTTATACCCATTTACCTATGGCTCGGCAGGTGTCGCTATGTTTTTTGTTGTAAGCGGTTTTTGCATTCATTTGAGCCATCAAAGAAGTAAGGACAAAGGGTGGCTACTCTTCGCTAATCGTCGGTTATTTAGAATATATCCTCCGTATTTACTCGCGATAGCTCTGTTCTTCTTCATCAGCCCGTGGGGTTCGCTTGACATCAATAGTTTTCCGCGATTGATCCAATTTTTTTCCCATGTTTTTTCGATTCAAAATTTCAGCGAAAAGACATTATTTGGAATTAATCCATCGTTTTGGAGTATCGCAGTCGAGGTTCAGCTATATGCTATTTACCCATTGTTGCTGCTATTTACAAAGCGACTGGGATGGAAGAGTGCTTTGCTAATTGTTGGAACTATCGAGGTCTCAATTCGGACATTGGCTATGGTTTATGGATTCTGGGCAGAAAATCCACTTCCCCTGTTTGTTACTCTGTCGCCGTTTGGCTTCTGGCTGAGTTGGTCAATTGGTGCCTATTTGTGCGAGTGCTTCCTTGCCGGGCGTAGTAGCCGTCTATTTGCCTTTCGCTTTGATGTTATATGCCTGATTGCATTTGCTCTACCGTTGTTCAGGCCGACCGCTGGATTTAAGTTTCTTGCATTTTCATTCCTTACTGCAACTGCGATTGAAAGGCTGATGACAGAGAAGTGGAAATTGCCGACAAGCCGTCTAGCTACGATTGCGTGGAATCATTTGAGCCTACTAGGCACCGTGAGTTATAGCTTCTATCTGCTACATCAGCCTATCATTAATTTGACTGGAGAGTTGTTTGAAAAAACATTTCCAGATTCAATAATACACCCATTAGTTAAGTATCTTACCTGTATTGCTTGGTATTTTATAATTCTTTTTATATCATACTTTTTCTATCGGATTGTAGAACAACCATCAGTTCATCTAGGGAAGATAGTCTGGCGAAAAATAGAGAAACCTAAGCGATCGGCGCAGGAGGGGGCCGAGCCTATTGCATCTGAGCTGTGATACTATGCGTTGTAGCATAATAATTAACAACTATAACTACGGTCGCTACATCGGAAAAGCGATCGATAGTGCGCTGTCGCAAACGCATACGGATTGCGAAGTGGTCGTGGTCGATGACGGTTCGTCGGATGATTCGGTTTCTGTCATCCAGAGCTACGGCGATCAGATCGTTTCAGTGTTGAAGGAGAATGGTGGGCAAGGCTCCGCCATGAATGTTGGTTTTGAAAAAAGTAGTGGTGATGTCATCATCTTTCTCGATTCTGATGACTGGTTGGAATTAAACGCGGTCGAGGAAGTGCTCAACGCATATCATGAGGGTGTCAGTCATCTTTATTATGGGCTGGAGATGAAAACACCTGAGGGGGATTCCTTGGGAGCCTTTAAGCTGGAGCTCGAGACCTTGGATCAGGGGTTTGATGCCTGGCGTGCGGTTGTGGGGCGTGGCTCTGTTAACTTTCCTCCCACCACCGCGAATGCATTTTCGCGATCAGCACTGGCGCAGATTTTGCCAATGCCCGAAGCCGACTTCCGAATCCGTGCGGATGTGTATTTACTGCACTGTGCGGTGTTCTATGGTGAAGTCGTCGCGTTGGACGACCTCCTTGGAAATTATCTGGTGCATGGGAGCAATCATTGGTTCAAAGATAGCTCGAAGCCGAAGGGCAGGAAGGGGCTTGGGCTGAGTCGTAGAAACCCCAAGCAATTTCAAAAAGGGATGCTACAGGCGAAGCAGAAGTTCGACCTACTGGAAGCGGGACGGCTTGCCAAAGATGCGGAATGGGGGGCACTCGCGCTGGAGCGTTGGCTCCGATTGCGCTGGAAGCAGCTGTTGTCCTTGAAATGTCTGCCGGAGAAGCATCCGTTTTTAACGGATACTGTAGCCGCCTTGTCGAACGATATCCTCGGATGGTCCTCTCAACTCGGTATTGCGACTCCGGGGCTGCGCATTCGTCTATTCCTGACTCGCTTTCTGCCGAGCAGTGTTCTGAGTGTGTTTCTCTTTAAGAAGTGATTCCCTGCCTCTTTGATTCTGCCTACAAACGTCTCCGATTGAATGTATTTTAAAAGCCTCAGTGATTTAACCAAAGATATTCATGAGTGGATTCCTCTACTAGAGGATCGCTATGACTGCGTCGTGGGCATCCCTCGTAGCGGAATGTTGGTGGCCAATATTCTCGCATTGAAGCTGAGCCTGCCGCTGGCCGATTTGGATGGTTTTCTCGAAGGCCGGATGTTGGGACTGGGGAAACGCTTTCAACATATCAATGCGGAGGATTTCTTGAAGGAACCACGTAAGGTGTTGATTGTAGATGACTCCATTTCATCCGGCACTGCGCTACGAATTGCCAAGGAGAAGGTCGCTGCTGCAAATCCACAGCATGATCTGACATTTGCCGCAGTGTATGTGACTCCGAAAGGCAAGGAGCTGTGTGACCTGTATGTTGAGGAGATTCCCAACCCGCGTCGCTTTGAGTGGAATATCTTGGCTAGTCGAGCAGTGCGAAATTATTGCTTTGATTTGGATGGAGTCCTTTGTCTCGATCCGACCAAAGAGCAAAATGATGATGGCGAGCGCTATCGTGAGTTCATCCTGAGTGCGAAGTCGCTCTATGTGCCGAGCGACGAGATTGGTGCGATTGTAACGAGTCGGCTGGAGAAGTTTCGGCCAGAAACGGAGCAATGGCTCAAGGAGCAGGGCATCAAATACGGGGCGCTGCACATGTTGAACCTGCCGAGTAAAGAGGATCGGATTCGCCTGAAAGCGGCACCTTCCTTTAAGGCCGAGGTCTTTAAAAAGAGTAATGCCGATCTCTTTATTGAGAGTGAGCACAATCAAGCGGTCAAAATCGCTGAGTTGAGTGGGAAATTTGTCTACGCGCTCGATACAGTCACGATACACGGGCCGGGGCATGTTTCGGCTTTGATCGAACGTAGAAAGATGCAGGCGCGTAAAGGGTGGCGGCGTCAGCTTGGGCGAATAAAGAACGTGCCGGGCAGACTACTCCGAATCTTAAAGCTCAGAAGCTAATCACTCCAGTAGCCCTGAGCCCCCTTTTCTAGGCTCTCAATTCTCCTGTCTCAGGTTTCAATCTTCTTATTTATGTCTTACGCAGTCATCATACCGTCCTACAATCGGCCAGAGATGCTCAAGCGCTCTCTGGCGAGTGTGTTTGCGCAGACGATGTTGCCTTCGAAGATTCACTTGGTGATTGATGAGCCCGAAGATGGCGAGAAATACGCCTTCCTCGGCGATTACAGTCACGTGCTGGATGTGACCTTTTCTGGTGGTGGCTGTGGGGGGGCAAAAGCGCGTAACCTAGGGCTCGACCGGGTTAAAGACGTCGATTATGTATTTTTCCTAGATGATGATGACGAGTGGTTGCCCGAGAAATCTGAAAAACAGATAGCTCTTTTAGAGCGCCGCCCAGCCGCGGTCGGAGTGACGTGTGCTTGCTATCGTTGTAGTGGAGATGCTCGAAGCCTCGTATCGCGTGATGAAAAACAAATTAATCGCTATGTGAAATTATGGAATTTCACCGGTGGATTTTCTTGTTTCGGATTCAGGTGGAACGAGGCCACTAAGGGGCTTCGACTTCGTGGTGAATTAATGTCTGCGCAGGATTTTGAGTTCTATATGCGTATCGCCTTAGAAGGTGTGATTGTATCTGTGAGTGAACCACTCATTTTATTTTATGCCCATGATGGCCCAAGGATTAGTGGGAATCGATTGAAGAAAAAGCAGAGTTACGAGCGGATATTGCAAATGAATCGAAACATTTTTGGGTTTGAGGATGTCATGTTTAATCGTGCTAAAATGGAGTTGATGACTGCCCCTTTTCTTTCATCGATTTGGGCTGGATTTTTTACTTATATCAAAGGCACGCTGTTGCTGTTAGCTGCGTTTTGCCTGCCTTCGATTAGTTGGCATTTATGGTCTAGCTCTACTCGGCATTTTATTTCGAGATTTAGAGGGACGTTGAAATTGGAAGGAGAATAGAGTCGGTTTGAGATTAATATTACTAACAATGCATCGTTTCATTAGGAGACGACTGGGGTTTTTGTCAGGAACAGACCTAGCCAGAAGCTTAGGTGTGCGCTTTGGCAAAAACTGTAAATTTATTAACATAAATAGAAGAACTTTTGGCAGTGAGCCTTATCTGATCGAACTCGGAGATCATGTTGAACTGACTGCAGGGGTTCGCTTCCTCCCGCATGATGGGTCTGTTTGGGTCTTTCGTGAAGAGGAGCCGACGATTGATCTGATGATGCCGATAAAGGTCGGGAGCAATGTGTTTATTGGATATAATACGACCATCCTGCGGGGTGCTGAGATTGGAGATAACTGTATTATCGGGGCTGGTTCGGTTGTGTCGGGAAAGATCCCTGCTGGCACGGTCGCGGCGGGTATTCCAGCTAAGGTGATAAAGAGCATCGAGGAGTATCGTCAAAAGATTGACCCACTGCTGGTTCCTACCAAAGGAATGAACGCGAAAGAGAAGAAGACATATCTACTCAAGCATTTTGGAATTCATGAAGAGAATCATTAAGCGTTTTCTACAGTGGTATCGATCTGGCTCAGCGCCTGCGGTTATACTGTTTGCGAGTCCACGAGGCGGATCGACGTGGGTAACAGAGTTGATTGCCTCACAACCTGGATTTTGGCCTTTCAGTGAACCGCTGAATGTGCGCTCAGAATGGGTGCAGCGTGAGTTGGGAGTCATTTCGCACGCAGAGCTGTATTCGGCAGCGGCCTTACCCAAGGTTCAACAGTATTATGAGCGGCTCCTCGGTGGGCGATTTCATGAGTTGAAGCTGATGCCGGGCAAGCCATTTTATAAACCTTTCACAAATCGTATCGTCGTTAAGGAGAATCAAGGGCTGTTGGATCGGATGGCATGGTTTGAGGCGACATTTGGTGTTCAGATTATACATTTAGTGCGACACCCCATTCCGGTTGCCTTATCGCGCGAGGTCTTCCCCCTATTGGATGGCTTTTCGGGTTGTGCACTTCGCAAGCAGTTTACAGCAGAGCAATTAGAGTTAGCCGATGCGCTGATTGATTCGGGCAGTCATTTAGAGCGGGGAGTGCTTGCTTGGTGTTTGCACCATGGCCCGGCGCTTCGTGAGAATGCGGAAAGTTGGTTGACCTTAACGTATGAAGAGACAGTGCTTCAGCCCGACCGAGTGATTGAACTTTTAGTGACTCGACTTAATTTACCTTCTAGGGCTCGAATGGGGCGGCAATGTAGTCGCCCTTCTCGAGTGGCTCGAAAATCCAACATTCAAACCCAACAACTACTCGCATCCGGCAAAAATCGTGAGCAACTCATTCAGAAATGGCAGAAGCAGGTTTCTGAGTCGGATCTCGTATCTGTTCAGCGTATACTCGATATCTTTGCCATCGATCTTTATTCCGCAAATCAGGTGTTACCCGCAAGTTTAAGAACCTAATTATGGCCAGTTTCTTTCAAGAGCTATTCGATTTACGAAAGCGTCCCTATATTATATCGGAATGCTTTGTATGTATATTCTTAATTTTCATGCTGGTGCTGCAAGGTCCACGTTTCTCGAAATTTGCGACATTGTCTGGCGGCATGGTCGTGATGACATTTGCTCTGGAAGCATTACTTCGTGGGCACCTAGCAGAGCATATTAGGAATCTCAAGCCGATGATTCCCTATATGATGTTTTTAACTTTATCGGTTTTGCTTTTACCTTTGATTTCCTATGCGGGAAGCCGTGTCTGGAATAATGGCACTGGGATGGCTATCTTGATTTCAACTTTTCTAATCGTTCGGAAGATGGGGCATACGAAGCTTATGGATTATGCATTTCCATTGGCGGTGATCGGCTTGTGCTTCTTTATGTTCATCGCTCCGAGTTTAATAGGAGCTGGAGCGTCCACTTCGGGTAAGCGCGTCAATTTCTCGTCAAGCTTAACTGGAGGGGGATTGGGCGCCTCTCATCTCTCTGTGGTGGTCGGGATTGCCTATTTCATGGCATTGCGAGGACTACTCGATGGTGGCATATATATAAAAAAGCTACTGCGACCAGATACGATTATGTATCTCACGACTCTGCTATTCGGCTTTTATCTGATTGTGGTGCGCAGTGGTTCGCGGCAGGGCTTGATCTGGATCTTGATTGCCGCTACGTTTTGCTATGCGCTTTATTCCCGTAAAAATATCATACTTGGGATCCTATTTACTATACCCGTAGCGCTGGTGACAATGGGGGTGCTTTACTTTTTCTTCTCAGAGACGCAAACAGTGTCGCGTATTATAGCGATCTTTGACCCATTCAACCAAACTTTCGATCCAGAGCAAAGCTTCGACTATCGTATGGAGATGATCGTCGCGGGATGGGAACTTTGGCAGCAGAGTCCGCTGTGGGGACATGGGAATGAGGCCTTTCGCGTGAAGGCAGACTTCGGAGGCTTTTATAGCCATAATAATTACATTGAGTTGTTGGTGAATTATGGAGCATTGGGTTTGTTCTTGTTTTATTGCCCCCTTGTTTATGTGCTCTACGTCTCAGTGAAGGGATTCCTACAGCATCGACATGATCAGCTCAAAAGAGAGTATCTTTGGCTCGGATTTGCGATCATCGCACTGATGATTTCGAATATATTTATGCCAAGCTACTACATGAAGCACGTGCTTGTCTTCATGGCGATGATCTTGGGGCGATTCTACTATTTGCAGGATAATGAAGCTCGTATTATGCGCAGTCGTCCGCGGATGCCTCAGCGGAACTTCAATCGTCGGATGTATTGATTCGGTTGCTCATCTTTGTGTATTTTGAATAATCGACATATCGCGTTATTTATCCCTGCTTTTGGTGGTGGTGGTGCTGAAAATGTATTTACGATCGTAGCAAATCACTGGGTGAGTGAAGGCTTTGTGGTCGATTATTTAGTTTGCTCGGGGGCGGGGCCGATGCGGGCACGTCTCGATCCCCGTGTGAATGTGATTGAATTAGCCAACCGGGGTGGGCTTCTATTTCGTCGTCTATCCTATTCGCATCAGATTTCAAAATATTGTAAGCGAACTAAGCCGAGCTTACTTTTAAGCACTTTAACTTACTGCAACCAATCCGCCCTGATTGCGAAATGCTTATGGGGCCTCGGAGAGGTGACTTTAATTGTCCGTGAGGCCAATTCACTCGCGAACCAAAGAAAAGCCAGTGCACTACGCACTTGGATGAATCTTTTTTCAATGCGTCTGCTGTATCCGCAAGCCGATTGGGTCAGCGCAAATTCGGATTACACTCTGGATGAGTTAGAGGATGAGATTGGCGTGCCGAAGCAGAAGCGAGCATTGGTCAGGAATCCAGTGGTATTGCATGATATTGAGAGAACGAATGGTTCTGATGTGCCAATGGTTTTAGGGTGTGGTCGATTAATTCCTCAGAAAGATTTTGAAACATTGATCCGTGCAGTTGCACTCGTTCGCAAGGCGCGCCCCTGTCGCTTGGTGATTGTAGGAGAAGGACCAGAGCGCGACAATTTGGAAGCACTGGCGCAATCACTCGAATTGAATGTGGATGCATTTGAGCTTGCTGGTTTCGTTGATGATACAGAACAATACTATCGGGGGGCGGATGTATTTGTGCTCCCGTCGAAGTGGGAAGGTTTACCGAATGTGGTGCTTGAGGCATTGAGCTATGATTTGCCAGTTGTGGCGACAGATTGCTCCGGCGGCACTCGGGAGATTTTTACAGAGGCACCTGAAGATCACCTGGTGGCTGTTAGTGATGTCGAAAAAATGGCTGCTAGGATCGTTGATTTCTTAGAGCGACCGCCAGAATCAGGAAGTATGCAGGCGATTCTATCGGGCAGGTATGATGTCAGCACGATTGCATCCAGCTACTGTCAATTGGCGGAGAGGGGCACTCGGGAGGTCTTAGATGTATAGGCATTGGGCGGCATACTATTTGAAATCCTCGTTGGATCGTTTTCCGTCGTTATATTTGGCTGGCTTGCGAATTAAGCATCGTGGGCGTGGCTTTTTGAAACGAATCGTTTCACCAGCAACGGATATTTGTATCGAGGGACATAACCGCTCGGCGAACAGTTTCGCAGTGAAGGCGTTTCGTGGTGCGAATGATTCCCCTGAAAAGGAGCATGTCATAGCGACACATGTGCATGCTTCGGCTCAAGTGCGTCGTGCAGTCGATTTAGGGATTCCGACCATGGTTCTAATTCGAGAGCCGAAAGCGACTGTCATGTCTCAGAAGGCGCTCGCGATCCAGCTTAAGCAAGTGGCCAATCCAGAAGCATATCCGATGGAGATATTTCTAGCGATGTATGTCGACTTCTATGAGCGACTGTTACCTTACAAGGATGGCTATATGGTCGCATCTTTTGAGCAAGTGACTAAAGACTTTGGCTGTGTGATGGAGCGGTTTAATGATAGATTTGAAACCGATTTTAATGGCATTGATCATACTCTGGAGAAGGAGGCAGATATTTTCCAGCAGAGCCGAGTCCATTTGTCGCCCTCACCTGAAAGACAGACAATCAAGGGGCAATTGGATGCTGAAATGGGGGAACTTGAGGCGTCCGGATACATGAAAGATGCGTGTCGCGTCTATAAAGAATTTTCAGCCTTAGCGGAGAAGTCGTATGATGGATTTACGTTTTAGAAAACTTCTGGTCGGATGAGTATGATTCATAGGTTGTTCGATTGGAAGCATCGTAGTTCGATCCGAATCCCGAGGTGGATAAAATGGGTCGTTTTTCGATCGTTACGTGTCACTCAGTGCATACGCCGAATGCCTGATTATTGTATTATTGGAGGCCAGAAGTGTGGCACAGACTCGATCTATTATTACTTGTCGAGTCATCCTAAAGTCAGACGGTCTGTCGTTAAGGAGATCAATTATTTTTCAAAACATTTTGACAAGGGATCTGCCTGGTATCGTTCCAATTTTCCAATAAACTGTGGACGAAAGTTTATTACAGGTGAAGGTTCGACAATGTATTTGTATAGTTCAGATGCTCCGATGCGAATGCTCTCAGAGGTTCCACGGATTAAGCTGATTGTAATGTTGAGGGATCCGGTCGATCGAGCAATTTCGCATTACTATCATCGGCTACGGAGCGGCAAGGAGTCGCGTTCGATTGGTGATGCCTTCGCATCTGCACTTAAACACGCGGGCCGAGGCGAATTCGTCTCCGGGACTGACACCGATTATCTGAGTTATGGGAACTATGCGAAGCATCTGAAACAGTGGGTTTCAGTATTTGAGCCTGAAAACTTAATGGTGATTCAAGCGGAAGAATATTTTTCAGCGCCAGAGTCTGTGTATGAGCGAATTTGTTGTTATCTTGAAGTTGGCTATGTGAAATCAGCTGATCAGATCAAAATGAATGCGGGGCGCTATGATAACCAAGAGCTCGATTTCATTTCTGAATTGAAGGATTATTTCAGGCCGCTGAATGAAGCACTGTATTCAATGGATCAAATCAAGTTTCGATGGGAAAATAAATTATGAGTTTAAAGGTATTAGTAATTGCGCCAGATTATCCTTATCCTGTGATCGGGGGACTGCAAAAACAGGCACATGAATTGAGCAGAGAATTGTCTCAATTAGGCTGCGATATCCTCGTGCTAAGCGGGAAGCATGATGCCGCCGGGCCTAGTTCAGAGTTAGTGGATGGAATACAGGTCAAGCGTGCGCCATGGATTGACCATCATCGAGGGCGGCTAGTTTGTAATGCGCTTTGGGCCGTGCTGCAGATTTTATTTCGTGGTAATCGTTTTGATGTAATACATGTGCATAATCTATCATTGATTGGCGTTGTCTCCGCTGTTGCTGGCTGGCTGACTCGAACGAGTGTAATGATGAAGCTTCCAGCTTCTGGTCCTTCCGGCATTCCAGGCTTACGGGCTTATCCGTTTGGGCGAGGAGTGATTTTTATGCTAAAAGCAGTGAGTGCATTTGTTGCGATGTCCCATGAAAGCGTTGAGGAGCTGAATGAAATTTCGACGCCAAAACGGAAAGTTTTCAAGGTAATGAACGGCATCAATTTACAGCAATTTGATGAGACTGCTGGGGGCGACGAGACTAGTAATACTTCGAATTCTCCATTGAAAGTCGTTTTTACTGGTCGGATTGTTGCGAGAAAAGGAGTCGCGGATTTACTCCTAGCATGGAAGAGGTTATCCGAGACCAATCGCTTGGGTGATTCAATTTTAGAAATTGTAGGGGAAGGGGAAGATGAGCCGCGCCTTCGCGGATTGGTTGCTGAGTATGGGATCGAAGCTTCTGTCAAATTCTTGGGCTATCGCTCAGATGTCCCTAGCCTATTAGTTGAGGCTGATGTGTTTATGCTGCCATCCTATGCCGAAGGGAATTCGAATTCTATTATTGAGGCAATGGCTGCGAAGTTGCCAATTGTCAGCACGGATGTCGGTGGTTCTGCGATGTTGGTCGGCGAAGAAGGTGGGCGATGGATTGTGACAGCAGGTGATGCTGATGAGATGGTTCGCTGCTTATCTGAAATGATTGAATCGACTGCATTACGTGAAGAAGTCGGTGACCGCATGAGACAGCGAGTGGAAGACTACTTTGATATCAAAGTGGTGGCAGCGGATTATCTGCGTGCTTACCGTGCGCTTGCGGTTGACCGTCGGGCTGATATGGAGCCTCTAGCATCAAATGCGTTTGTGAATTCGAAGGCCTTGTAGTGTCTGGTTTTATAATTGGATATATAAATCTGAGGAATTGGTAATGAACTTATTGAGCAAATATTTTTATAAGAAATACGATTTGATTGATCGGAATGTTGCGACTTGCAGGTCGCGACTTTCGGACGCGGAGCAAATGAGTTCAGATGAGTTGTATGCTCTGAATTGGAAGCGTCGGGTCGAATTAGTTAATTTTTGCAGTCAACGGATCCCTTTTTATATTCGGAAATTTGATGAGATAGGATTCAGCTCAGGGGATCTGAAATCGGAGGTGGATTTTCAGAATTTACCAGTTCTAGAGAAAGATGAGATTCGAGAGTGTGCCGATGAAATCGTATGTCCCGATTTTTCGCTTAATAATTTAAAAGCTTCCAGCACGGGTGGCACGACAGGGTTGCCTTTGACGACTTATAGTGATCCGAGTGTGCATTTATCATCCATGAGTTGGAGGATGCTCAATTGGTGGGATGTGGATGCGTCTGATAATAGTGCTTATCTGTATCGGGTGATTCCGACTGGGCTGAGGAAAATGGCATCTGATATGGTTCTATTTCCAACACGAAGAACTTATATTTCTGCAGCTGACATGACTGTCGAGAATATGGATGCCTTTTATAAAAGGCTAAAGAAGACGAAGCCCAAATATCTCGTTGGTTATGTCGGAGCGATTGAAGAGTTTGCGAATTACATGATGAGGCATGAGGGCGAGCTTCCTAGTTTAAAAGCGATATGGACAACGTCGGCACCATTACCAGAGTGTAAGCGTGTTTTATATGAGAAGGCCTTTAAATGCCCTGTATACACTCAGTATGGTAGCGGAGAGTTTTATTGGATTGCGGCAGAATGTAAGAATCAATGCGGACTGCATGTTGCCAGTGATGTGAGGCACGTAGAGGTGGTGGAAGGTGATCAGCCAGTGAATGGTGAGGGTTTTGGAGATCTATTGGTTACGGATTTGCTTAATTACGCGTTCCCTTTGTTGCGTTATCGGTTGGGAGATCGCGGACGTATGCTTCCAGAAAAGTGCGAATGTGGATTGCCATTCCCGATTATGGACTATGTCAAAGGGAGAATCTCAGATTCAATTAGATTTCCAGATGGAACAACGATACCTGGGGAATATTGGACTACGATCTTTGATGATTTCACCGATGTTGTCCGGGCCTTCCAAGTGTATCAGGCATCTGATTATTCAATTGAGATACGCTATGAAGTGTATGATGGGGTTGATTGTTGCAATGCCATCTCAGTGGTAGAACAGGGGATTGGAGGAAAGCTACGTGGTCGTGCGAGATTGACTTTTAAGAATTGTGAAATTTCTTCGAATGATTTTGGGAAGTTGAAATTCGTTATCAGTGATGTTTGTTAATCGTATTTTTTACGCTTAAAGCGATATACTAGGATGATTGTTGTATGACTAAAATTAAAATTCAGCACAGTGTCCCTTCTTTAGGGGAAAGTGGAGGGGGGCCTCCACGTTCGGTGAGTCAGTTGTGCAATGCGTTGTGCAAAAGTGGTTGCTCGATTGGAATTGTGACTGCAGTGAACGCGAATGATCCGATTGTCCCTTTGGACGTTGGGATTCAGCTAACGAAGCTAGAAGGGCGGGGCACTTCATTTGTAGATCGTTTACGCGCCGCTGACTTCGGCGGGGCGCTTGATGGGCTTCATCGCACGAACCCGCTATCTGTGATTCATCAGCATGGTGTTTGGCTTCGTTCTTCGCATTCAGTGGCATCTTTCGCCTTCAAGAACAACCTTCCTCTTGTCGTCGCGCCCCGGGGTATGTTGGAGCCTTGGGCGATTAATAATAGCAAGTGGAAAAAGAAGCTGGCCTGGACGCTCTATCAAAAACGTGATCTCCAACGAGCGACTGCTTTTCATGCGACCGCACTCTCTGAGGCTGAAAGCATCCGCAGCCTCGGCTTCAAGCAACCGATTGCCGTGATTCCGAATGGGGTGGAGCTGCCGGATATCGTAGATGGTAGATCGAAGATGGAAGATGGGGAATCCGAACTCCGATCTTCGAACTCCGATCTTCAACGCGCGCGCACCGCGCTTTTCTTATCCCGGATCAATCCGAAGAAGGGGTTGCCGATGTTGTTGGATGCGTGGAAGAAACTAGGGTCTAAAGGCTGGCGCTTGGTCATTGCTGGGAATGACGACAGTGATCACTTGCCAGTGTTAGAGCGAAAAATTGCAGAGTTGGGACTCTCGGATCAAGTGGACATCGTGGGGCCACTTTTCGGCAAGGATAAAGAGCAGGCTTATTTGAATGCCGATCTATTTGTGCTCCCGTCCTATTCGGAGAATTTCGGCATCGTTGTCACGGAGGCTTTGGGCTATCAGGTGCCGGTTTTAACAACGACTGGCTGCCCGTGGGAAGAATTGGAAACTGAACGTTGCGGCTGGTGGGTCGAGCCGACTCCGGCAGGCATTGAACAAGGATTGAAGGCCGCCTTGGCTACACCTGATCAAGAGCGTCTGGAAATGGGGGTGCGCGGGCGGCAACTGGTGGAAGGGAAATACTTATGGCCAGCGATTGCCACGAATATGTCGATTTTCTATGAATGGTTGCTTCATGGTGGAGAGAAACCAGATTTTGTAGTTTAAAATCGGAGATCGGATGTGGAATATGGAAGATCGTAGTTTGGGGATGAATATAGAATGATGTGTTTTGAAGATTTAGAAGCGTGGCAATTCGCTCGTGCGCAGGTGCTTGCAGTTTATGGTCTCTGTGAAGGCGACCCCTTATCGAGGGATTTTGGTCTGAAAGATCAGATTCAGCGTAGTTCTGTTTCTGTGATGACAAATATCGCAGAAGGCTTTGAGAGAACTGGAAACAAGGAGAAGTTACATTTTTATAATATTGCCCGTGCTTCCTGCGGGGAAACACGCTCGTTGTTGTATGTTGTAACTGATGTGTATCCCAGTCTTTCGGAACAATCAGATGCGATTCGTTTAGAGAGTGTTCGTGTTGGCAAAGTGATCTCAGGTCTGATCCGATCAACACGCGAATCCTAGCTCCCATCTCCTAACTCCCATCTCCCATGTCCTTAGACATAAATTCAAATCGCGCTGCCGCGAAATACTCCCGCAAGGAATTGTTCCTCCGTGTTCTTTGGGGCTTTGGCAAACTGGCGTTTCGCCTGACTCCACGCCCGTGTTTTGGCTTGCGCCGTGCGATC
>Ga0302125_10000924_pt1 | contig 15284 bp, 21 predicted proteins | sample CB4_surface_MG_FD_203111 | JGI IMG/M metagenome (GOLD analysis project Ga0302125, IMG submission 203111) | Marine microbial communities from Western Arctic Ocean, Canada - CB4_surface | ecosystem: Environmental > Aquatic > Marine > Oceanic | place: Canada: Western Arctic Ocean | collected... | reverse complement strand
AAGCCCTACGAATTGTATGTCAAATGCTTTTAGTGGCTTCATTATCTCGCATATTTGAGCCTGCAAATATATAAAATTTTATTTAGGCTGACCGCATAGCGGCTTATTTTTTATTATATGCTTTTTTAGGCTGTTTTAATAGGGGGTTAGATGTGAGTATTTGGTTCATATTTCGGTTTCTAAAAATAGAGATCGCTGAGAAAATAGCTTCTTTAAAAGATGAGATATCAGCCACTCCTTTTCCTGCAATCTCGTAAGCAGTACCATGATCTGGAGAGGTTCTAACTTTACTAAGTCCTGCAGTGTAATTCACCCCATTCCCAAACGCTAAAGTTTTAAAAGGAATCAAGCCTTGATCGTGGTAAGTTGCTACGATAGCATCAAAGTTTTTGTAATTTTTTGAACCAAAAAAACTATCCGCTGCGTACGGGCCATATACCAGCTTCCCTGATTTTTTTATAGATTCCAAAGCAGGTCTAAGAACTTCATCATCTTCTGAACCAATAACACCATTGTCCCCTGTATGAGGATTGATCCCTAAAACAGCGATTTTTGGTAATTGTATATTAAAGTCTTGAATTAAGGAGTTATAAATAATTGATATTTTCTTTTCAATTAATCCCGGTGTAATGTGTTTAGAAACCTCGCTCACAGGAAGATGATCTGTTAACAATCCAACTTTAAGATCGTCTGAAACCATAAACATCAGGCTATCACCTTTAAGCTCTTGTGACAAATAATCAGTATGGCCTGGGAATTTAAAATCATCTGATTGAATGTTATGTTTATTAATTGGTGCAGTTACCAGAACGTCTATTTGATCGTTTTTTAAATCTTTAACAGAAGCTTGTAAGGATTGAATGGCATAAGATCCAATTTTCAAATCTTCTTCCCCAAAGTTAATCTGTACGTCATCTTTCCATACCGTAACCACATTTACCTTAGTATCCAAAGCTTGGTCTGCGTCTTGAATGCTGTTAAAGTCTAGCGTACTTTCAAAATGTTTTTTCAAGAATGAAAGCGTTTTTTCAGAAGCATAAATTACAGGCGTACAAAAATCGAGCATCCTGCTGTCTTCAAAAGTCTTAAGGATCAACTCTCCTCCAACGCCATTTAAGTCTCCTATAGAAATACCTAATTTTATTTTTTCTTTATTTTCCATTAAAAGTGCCGTGTTGTTTGTAATTTTGAATTTACAAATTTAACGAATTAAAAGCATGTTTACGGGAATTATTGAAGATTTAGGTATTGTAAAAGGTCTAGTAAAGGAGAATGACAACTTACATTTGACAATTCAAAGTGTGCTGGCTCCAGAATTAAAAGTAGATCAGAGTGTGTCTCATAATGGCGTGTGTCTGACTGTAATAGCACTGACGGAATCAGACTACACTGTGACCGCTATCAAAGAAACCTTAGATAAAACAAACATCAATGCTCTAAAACTTGGAGCGACTGTCAACTTGGAACGTGGCCTAAAGCTTGGAGCGAGGTTAGACGGCCATATGGTTCAGGGTCATGTGGATCAAGTTGGCGCGTGTACCCAAGTTGAAACCGAGAATGGAAGTTGGGTATACTCCTTTAAGTATGATGCTTCTCTTGGCAACCTAACCATTGAAAAGGGATCTGTTACCGTAAACGGTGTGAGCCTTACAGTTGTAAACTCTAAAGATGATGGCTTTAGCGTTGCCATCATTCCTTACACCTACGAGCATACTAATTTTAATGGCTTTGAAGTGGGTACTGTGGTCAATTTAGAATTTGATGTGATCGGGAAATATGTCGCACGTCTTCATGGCGCTCGTTAAACTATTTACTTAGTTTTTCGTTCTGAGCTTCGAGCAATTCTTTAATATCTGATAACAACTGAATATCTGCGGGTGTAGTAACCGTGACATCGCTCACATCCTCTGCTTTTGCTTGAAGCTTGTTAACGAATTTGACCACGATAAAAATGGTAAAGCCAACAATTAGAAAATCTAAAACAGTTTCTGTTAATAAGCCATAATCGATGGATACTTGGCTATTTTTTTCAGTCGCATCTCTTAAAATTAATTTTTTTTCTTGGAAATTAATCCCATCCGACAAGAGTGATAATGGCGGTAAAATAACATTTTTTACTAGTACGTTAATAACCGCATTAAAAGAGGCTCCAATAATGATTCCAATCGCCATATCAATCATATTACCTTTCACGGCAAAGTCTTTAAATTCTTTTATTAGTTTCATATTATTCTATTTTGTTAGTTAATAAAGGATCAAAATTAAAAATCCCCAACCAAAAATGGTTAGGGATTTTAAAAAAAAATTTAAAACGATTTATTTAGCGTAACCAAAAACTTTCGCCTCAGAGTTATAGCCTCCAATAAAAATTAATATTTCATCATCGTGACCTTCTACCACTGACCAGAAATCTTTCCCAGCCTGATCCATTGGACCTCCAATATTAGCTTCCTCATAAGCTGCGAAATCTGACCAATCACTAAAAAATTGATAGGTGTGGAAATCTGCACCAGAGCCGTACAGGTGTTGGCTAGCGTAAGCTGCAGCAGCGTGACCACTTTCTATTAAAGTTTTTAAACTTCCATTTATAACTCCTTCTGAAAACGCTTTGGTTTTACCCCATTTTACTTCGTACTTACTAACGACAACAACTTTTTTGGTTGACCAGTCTATAGTTTCTAATCCAAACATCAAATCCTCTAAGCCAGCACTCTGTCTAATTTGATCAGAATGATTATCAGCATACATTCTAGTATATGTCATGTAATCTTGCATCATTTGTTTTTCACCTTCCTCATCGAGGTTCATCGCATCCACATTTGCTTTAAATGCTGCGTCAGCTAATGCTGCATCTTTAACTAAATCTTCAGTAGAAGCATAAAAATCATAAAGCGCAAAAGAATAGTCTCCTGCAAAAGCGTGTGCAAAAACACCTGCACCAGTAAGAGTTCGGTCCTCTGAAACTGATAGATTCATGAATTTTTCGTGTAACTCTAAAAACTCGTCAGACTCCTCTCTAGGAACTGTCACATAGGTAATGTTAACAATCTGTGCAGACATTGCAAATCCGACACATAAGCATACTATTGTAATTAAATTTCTCATTATAAATTATTTTAGTGGTTGTTTTTTAAGTAATGAATTACCTTTTGATCGTTTTTTTAAATTGACTCCAGCCCGTTACTTTGCCGTTAACAATGTGGTAGTACTCGTAAATAACTTCTGAATCAATTTCTGAGTCTGGACTAGAGTTTTTTGACGTAAATTGAGCATTTACCCAATCTCCTGTATCCATGGATGTAGAGTCATCCCCGTCATCAGTAAGTGCTAGAGAAAAGGCATAATCGGTAGTCCATTCGTAGTTATTTCCTTCCGCTAAAGATTTAGCCACTTGCGCTTTGATTTTATCTACAAATTCTTGAGGACCTGTGGCAACAAAACCATCAGCAAAACTAAATGAAGCCTTATCAGCAATATATGTTTTCATGGTATCATAGTCTAGTTTTGCCCAAGCAGTGTCTAATTGTTTAAAAACTTCAACGGCATCAGAAGAACCCATTTTTACTTGAAAATCGGTATCTGTTAAAAAGCCATTTGTTGAAGTCTCACAAGGGGCTGTTTCGTTACAAGAAGTGAACGAAAATGTGCAAACTAATGCAAAAATTAGGGTAGTGTTTTTCATGTGTTTATTAAAATAGTTAGATTCAAACTTACGTATATTAATTGTACAATACAAGTTATATTTTAGTGTATCTTTTACTTACATGATTAAACATACCAGGAAATATTGTTTAAAAGGTGTTAATCAAAAAATTGATTTAGGTTTTTTAGAGTATTCTTTTAAATATGGGATAACAGAGCCTTTATAAGTAGGATTTAGGCTCATTGCGTGAATTGTTTAGTATTTAATTCATACATTTAAAAAATAATTTTAAAAAGAGTCTTATGGATAATGCGTCAATTTTAGCCCAACTTATAGTTTCTATTTCTGTTATTAGCGTTTGGGTATTTAGGTATGATAATATTGTTTTAGAGTTTAAGCAGTATGGTATTTCTAATTTATTAAGAAATATTGTTGGCGCATCTAAGATTTCTTTAGCAACTATTTTAATTTTAGGGATTTGGCATACAGAACTTTTATTAGTGTCATCTCTTTTAATGGCTTTTTTAATGATCTGTGCACAATTTTACCACATCAAAGTAAAAAACCCGTTGATTAAATACGTACCATCCTTTCTTCTATTGGTGCTTTCCTTGTTTATTGCTGCAGTGAACTATGGTTTAGTCTAGCTAATGGATTTAAACATATTACTCGTAGTATTCTCGGCACTTTCTTTTATTTTTTATGGCATCAACTCTTTTTTTTCAAAGAGAATGGTTTCTGAATATGCCCGTTGGGGCTATAGCAACCACCGAATTTTATTGGGAAGCATACAATTGCTAGGAGGTATTGGTTTGCTCGTTGGACTGACGAATTCTGTCTTACTTTCTGTGGCCTCCTTTTTGCTAACTTTTATGATGATTACTGCTGTTCTAGTAAGAATTAAAATAAAGGATTCTTTGATAAATATGTTCCCGGCAGTATTTTATACCTGCTTAAACTTTATTATCTTATATAACTCATTGATATAAAATACTGGTTTTTATTAATGCAATTTTTAAAATAGCTGGAGAAAGCTATTGGACATTTGTCTATAAATTTAAGTTTAACCTATTTAAGGATCTTAGAAATAGCTTACCGCACAAAAAGTTTCATTTTTCAAAAAATTAATTTATAATTGTATTAAATGAATAATGAACTTTTTAAAATTTTCAACATTCAATTTATATATTTAAAATTATGAATAAAACCCTACTAATAATTATTCTGTTTTTTACTTTAAGTTGTAAAAATAATGTTTCAATTGACCACTTGTACCCAAATGAAGATTTAGTAATCGAAAACCACGATAATTGGGGAGAAGGTAATTACAAAAAAGTAATTAAAGAATTTAAAAGCAATCCTTTAAATTATGGTGATATTGTCTTTTTAGGAAACAGTATAACTTGGGGCGGAAAAGATTGGAGTAAAAGATTAAAATACCCTAATATCAGAAACAGAGGAATTGGCGGGGATGTTACAGATGGAGTATTGGCGCGAATCGATGAAATAACTTACTTTAGACCTAAAGCTGTATTTTTATTAATTGGAATAAATGATTTATGGAACAATAATAATCCTAACAATCCTTCTACAGAATATATAGCTAATAATATTATTCAAATTGCCCAAGTTATTAATGCGGAAACACCAAAAACTAAGATTTATGTCCAAACCGTTTTACCAATAGAAAAAGAGCAATACAAAAACAATATCTTAAAAGTAAATGAAATAATAAAAGCCAACGAAAAAGAAAATCCATACCAAATCGTTGATTTATATTCAATTTTTGTAAACGAAAATGGTCTAATTAGGAAGGAACTTTCAACTGATGGAATTCATCTTAACGAAAAAGGTTACGATGCGTGGGTTGAATTTATTAAGCCTATAATTTATTCTATAAATTAATGAAAATTCCTTATGAGAATATTTTTTTGTAATTATGGTTATTCTCAATATTTAAAAAAGAATTAAAAGCTACAAATAAAGCAGAGATAAAGATTGTTAATAGGGGTCTAGAAATAACTAAACTGAAAGAAGAAAACATACCTATGGGTTTACTCTTCTGAGTAATTAGTAAGCCATCGAAAAGTGTTTAAAACAAAATTTTTCCAGTCATATCCTTCAGTATTCATGCCTGCATACATTTTAGTTCCATCATCCATATTGAAAACCATTGCAGTAAAACCATTTGAATCCCCAAAAACAGCAATTTTTCCAGAACCATACATACCTGCTAAACCTTGAGAATTTCCATTTCCATCAGGTCCTATGCCTGTAGAGTGTTTTACATTAAATGAACTTTCATCAAGTTTTAGTATATTTTCATATTTAGAGCCTAAAAGAGCACTTCCTCCAAATGAAACTAATTTTTCTACTTTATACTTTCCGTTTACAATAGGGTGATTCGTGTTCAAGTTTTTGTTTTCGAATTTTATCATTCCTGGACCGTATTTACTTTCGTAATTAATTGTATCTACAGTGGTTCCAATGGATGACTCAATGTCAAATTTTCGTAATAATGGGTTTATGGCCTGGTCAAATGGGGCGTGTTCGCTGAAGGCCAAAAGTGAGCCTCCATTATTTACCCAGTTTTGTAATTCATTAAGTTCATTTTCAGAAAAAGTGTTTTTATTTGCTGCTGAGGTTTCCGTAGCAAAATCAAACGGTAATGCCGTAATAACGACTAGAACTCTAGCTTGGCTTAAACTTGATTTAGAAAACTCTTTATCAAGGAATGATACTCTGTACCCATCATTTAACAATAAGTCCACAAGAGGCTTTATTAAATGAGATTGTATAAAAAAGTTTTTGTGAGTTGAGTCAAACATAATTAACGGCCCATCATTAATTTCAAATGAAGGATCTTCAACCTCTAAGTTGACATTAGTGTCATTATACATAGGCCATTTGTAAGGGTAATTTTGTTCCTGGCCAAAAGATAAAAATGGAACAAATAATAATAGCAAGATTAGTTTTTTCATAACCCAAATATAACTCTTATTTTGAAAGTGATATTGCCAAATATTAATATATCTCATTTAAAAGGGTTAGAGATAGCTTAATTAAAGTAAGAACATATGCCTATAGTTTAGTTTCTGGAAGCTTTATTTTTGTCCAACCTTTTCTCATAAAGTAAGGGTTTGATATTTTAAGCGTGTTGTTGTACTTTGTTTCAAATTTGTCAATAATTTTCAGGACCTCATCAATATTTTTTCTAAAACTCTTCTCAAATCGCAAACAAACTTTATTGTTGTCTCCAATAAACCAAATAGCTTCCGTTGTATCTTTGCCATATTGGCCATCATATATTTCTTCAACCTCTATATAATAACTTACCTCCCTCCAGGTTTTTCTTTTCAGAACAATTGGAATGAGATAAAGCCCTTTAGTAATTCCTATTCTATCAACGATTAAGACATTTACAGAAATAACTATTACAAACAACAGTGATCCTATAACATAATAGATATTATCTAAAACAAAGCCATAATCACCTTCCCATAAAGAGCGTAGTGTTTCCCATATATTGATAAGTCTAGATGTCGTGTGCCTTTTATTGTTTCCAATAATTGAACAAAATCCAACTACCCATATTATAATTGGCCAATAATTATATCCAATTGATTTAAATTCTTTCATAAATCAAATATATAAAAACTTTCATACTGCAACTATTTTTATATATTGTAAGAAATTAACTAAAACTTATATTATGATTAAAGCAATTAAACTATTAGCCATTTCCGTTTTGGCTGTATCATGTACAACAGGAAATCACGCTGATTTTGAAAAGAATACAGCTACAGCAAAAAAGTACTTTGAACTTCATCAAGCTGAAAATTCAGATGCGATGTTTGAGCTACTTCACGACGAAATAGAATGGCATATGCCTGTTTATGGTTCTGAGATGGCTGATTTAAATGAGTTTAAGAAAGCGATACTTAATTACCAAAAAGCTTTTGATAACATGAACTTTACAGCTGATTATTGGCTCCCTGGTGTTGACCCCGAAACTGGACAATTAGATGGGAGTACCAGAACTTATGGAACCTGGACAGCTAACCATGTTGAAACTGGGAAATCTGTCAAATTAACTGCATACCACGCATTTTCATTTGTAGATGGTAAGATTTCAGGTGGTGGGGATTGGTTTGATTTTGGAGGAATGATGAATTCTCTTGTTGCAGATGTGGCTGATCTAGAAGAAATAGAATAGTCGGTTAGAAAGCATATAATTTCACTATGGTGGTAATAGCCCTTACAATTTTGTAAGGGTTTTTTGTTGAACTATTTTTACTTAAACGCTGTAAAGGTCTAACCTACTTACTTGGATTAGAAGTAGCTGAATTATAAAGATAGATAGACAAACCTACAAATAACATAGCCTATAGTAGCTATCAAGATTTTCTTTCGGTGTTTAAGATACCATTCCATTTATTGCTTGTTTAATTTTGAATAACCACAATTTACAATATTTAGTTTTTACTTAAACTATCTCTAATTGCATCTTTTGGACTGGTTTTTTTTTAAATCATTATATTTATGTTATGAAAAGAGGGTTATTTGTTTTGTTGTTTATTCCACTTGTGTCTATTGGGCAAGATATTGAGTTACCTGCACTAAGACTTAGTGATAACTTTTCAAAACCCAACAGAGTTTTGAAGACAATAATTTCTGATAAATCTTTATTTCAACAAAATTATAATAATACTAATCTAACACTTGATTATGTTATTAGGTATCATTTTTACACCTCAATTGATTTGAATTCAGAAGAAAATCAATTAATAAGTATGGATGGCACTAAATTTAAACTTTCTTCAAAAAATGCTGTGGATTTAACAGATGAAATCGTCTCACTAGTAAGCAGAATGTCTTTTGGTAAAAAAGAATTTAATGAGTTTAAGGAACTAAATAAAAAATGAAAAAGGAAGCACCAAAATGGAAGGCAATTATAATAATAGCATTAACTTTTGTTACTGCATTTGCTATGGTCTATGAGGCTTATATTAGAATGGTGAACTCTTAGTAGCTTTATCCAAATCTCTATCCTTGTATTTATCTAATCTATATAATTTCTATTTGAAATTTTTCTGTTCTCGTTGAGGTTCTTCTATTTACGGGGTTTAGAAATAGCTGAATTGAAGGAGGAAGATATGCCTATAGTTTAGATTTTATTTTTTGTTGAATTAATTTTAAGCAATGTATTTCCATCTTTGTCTGTCATAATAATTTCTGAGTAAATAATTGCTTCTGACTCAAACCTTTCAATAATTTGACCTAAGATTCCATTGCCAGAAAAATCTATAAAATCCCAAGTCATAGTTTTGTCATTTTTATTCCATTCTCCAATCCAGAAAGTGTTAGTACCATCATTTTTAAATTCCCATCTGTTGAATTTTTTGGAGTTTTGATCATAACTAATAATGTGTTTTGATGTATTATCTCCATTGTTAACCTTTATCTCAAGATAATTATTGGAAAGTATTAAACTAGAGCTTGATCTCCCACGAGTTTTAACGCTTTCACGTATCCATACGGATTCTTCAAAAACTGCACTGTTTTTCCATTGACCTTCCCATTTAGTCAAAACATCAAATGCTTCATTTATAGACAATGACTGAGCATTTGTGTAAGTAATGCCTAAAAGAATTAAAGTAAATAACAATAATTTCTTCATAGTTAGTTTATTTAATAAAATATAAGAAATGTAAATTTAGCCTATTTGCGTGGTTTTTAAATAGCTGAATTGAAACAAGAAGATATACCTATGGTTTAGTCACAACCAGAACATAATCTAATGAAGTTACACCCCGTTACCTCAAATATACTTCTCCACCATCACATTCAAATGTAATTGGAGTGACCAATTCATTTCCAAAGTTTGGAATCGATAGTTAAAACCTTTTCCCAATAGAAACACCCAGTCTGGCTACCGCTTCATCATTATCTCCGTCAGATAATAAATTTCTTCCTACACCAGCTAGTAATTCAAAAGTAAACCCTTTTCTATTGATCCATTTTTTTCCTATAGCAAATCCTGGCGCAATTTTACTAGATGAAAGTTGAGTGAAAATTTCTGCAAATATTCCATTACCCCCAAAATCTTCCGTTTGTAAAAAATAAAACCTATAATAAGGAGTTAAAATTATTGGATCATCAACGAGACTATTACCATCATCTAAATTAATAAATAAGGTTGCTCCGAATCCTGAATTAGAATTATTACTTTTTTCATAAGCAATTGTCAAGGCTGGAACTGCAAGAAGATCTAAGAAATCGACCCTTATTTCGTTTTTACCCAAAGAAGAAGTAAACTCTTCAATTTGAGTACCTGATTTTACAACTTCTACTTTTTGAACTTTTTCTTGTGAAAAAGAAAACAATGGAATTAGCAATAATATTATAATGGAATTTTTCATGTTATGATTTATTTTAATTAATGATAATACAATAATACAAATTATAGGCTTAAAAGTTAATATTGTAGCTTATAAAATCCTATACATATTTATGTGGTTTAGGAGAATAGCTGAATTGAAAGAAGATATGCCTATAGTTTATTAGACTTGTGTTTTTTAATTTCCTTTCTCCTCATCTCCTTATATAAAGTTTTTTCGTCAAACTGTACTTTATAGTTATTTCCGTTTTTGAGTTCAATTGCTTCACCATTTTGAAAAAATTTCGGCCTTAAATACAGGATTTCATAATCATCAGACGTAGAGATGTTGTTTAAGTTTTTTCCATTAATCGTCTTGTAATAGTATAAACTCAAATATAGCCTATACAAACTTTTTGAATTAAATTTTGCTAATTCTCCTAATTCTGTCTGTGGGAATACCGTTTCACCTAGCTTAACAATTATTTTATTTTTATGAAAACCTTTGTAGTTCGCAACCGTTCCATCATTATGCTCAACAGATATTGAATTATGGTTACTGTAGTAATCTACAATTTTTAAAGTGTCAATTTCAAAGTTATTTTCAATGTCGATTACAACTCCTTTTCTGATGGCTTTTACAGATTGAGTTTCATCAAAACTAAAGCTGTAAGACTTCCACTCTTTTGGAAGTTGTGAATTAAAAGTTACACTTTCAACAGATGATAAATCTACAGGTTTAACAGTTTCTCCTTCTTTGAAAGGTAAAATATATTTAAAGTTGGGCTGGATTGTTGAATTGATATTTCCCCTGAAGTATTTATATGACCATTGAAAATTATTATTATATCCGCTTCTAAATATTGTTCCGGAGTTGTTTCTTAATATTTTAGAAAACCCAGTAGACACACCTGGAGTATAAATAATTAGAAGATACGTTCCGAATTTGAAATTTTTAGATGATATAAAAGAAGAATTATCAGTCCTTTTTTTAGTAAAATTAAAATCCAATGAGTTGTCTTGGTTTTTAACATAAGTAACTTCAACAAGGTCAAGTTGGCGTTTATTTTTTTTATACCCGAAAGACGTAGTTGGCATAACATAGACGAAAAGTGAGGAGTTGCCGCCCGCAACATAACTAAAATCATTTGGGGCTTCAGCCTTATTATAGCCGGCTGTCTCCTGCCCAAAACTCACAAGTGAACTAAATAGTAATATTTGAATTAGTTTTATTTTCATAATTTAAATATAACTGTTATTCTACAAGTAAAACACCCAAACGTAATTTAATCTATTTACGTGGCTCAGAAATAGCTGAATTGAAGTAGGAAGATGTGCCTATGGTTTAAAGATTTAATTTGCTTTTACTATTTTTTCAACTGCTTTATGATCAGAGTCTAAGTCTGTGATTTCAATTAGATATACACCAAGAGGCAAAGCTTGAATTTCAATTACGGCCTTGTTTTTTGATCGACTAATTAATCTTCCATTTAAGTCGTAAATATTAGTATGATATTTTAAATTTGCTGGAACATCAATGTTAATAAAATCTGTTGCCGGATTTGGATATATACGAATATTTGAATTTGTTAATTCGTGTATCGATAGAGCCGAATCCAAATTATATTTATAAATCTCTGTTACATATTGTGAAAAACTAGTGCCATTAATGATATATACCTCTCCATTAATTATAAATGAAGCTGGCGCCCAACGAGAGCCTTCAGGATGAGGAGGCATTTCTTCCCAATTATCAGAAATAGGGTCATAAGCCCAGAACTCCCCTGTTTCCATAGAATCATGGTTATCTCCATCGCCACTCAGTACATATCCTAAGCCGTTGTATGAAAATTGTGTTCCTGCCACTCTTCCTTCTGCCGGTAATGTTGTTACTTGATTCCAAGTTTCAGTCGTAATGTCATAACGAAACCAATCATTAAAAATATCATTTCCGTGTCCAAAGCCCGTATAAACGTAACCATTAATGCCAAATTGATATGGATGATGCCTCGACTGTGAAGGCAAATCATCTTTTTGAGACCAAGTGTTTAATGTAATATCATACTCCCACCAATCATTCATGTTTTCTATTGAATTATTTCCTAGCCCTACAAATACTTTCCCGTTATGTGCTATCATCGCTGGATGTGTTCTTGCTGCGCATGGACAGGGGGCCAATTCTGTCCAATTCATATTTAAAGGGTCAAACTCCCATAAATCATTTAATAAAGACGTTCCATCATGTCCAAATCCAAAGTATGCTTTCCCATTCCAAGTATCGCCAATAGCAAAGCCGCGAGGGGCGCCTGGAAAAGGGGTGAGTTCTATCCAAGAGTCGTTTATTGGGTCATACTGATAAAAATCATCTCGTTCTCCAGAACTCGAATTTCCTGCCACAATGTAGCCCGTGTCATCAAAACTAAAAGCAAAAGAGTGATGAGTTTCATTAAAAGAATCCGGTAAAGAATTCACTTGTACCCAGTTCTGCGATTGTACTACAGTTGGAAGAGTAATTAAGTTTAAAAGTAAGAGTATTTTAAAGTGAAGTCGCATGTTCTTTTTAAATCTGTTGTGAAATTAATCAAATATTTATAATACCCTTTGATAGCTTTTAGAATTAGCTGAATTGAAGGAAGAAGATATGCCTATGGTTTAGTTTAAAAATTTACTAAGTACAATCATCCGGCAAAACCAGCAATCATTTCTGTTACATTACAACCAATCCCCCTCCTCCTGCAATAATTGCAATTAATATACCTACAAGAATCGCTGCATATGTAGCACCAAGGAGGCCAGTAGATTTCAAAATTGAAAACTTTCTAACTTTAACTTCATAAATTTCGCTTACTGGCATTTCTTGTAGTTGCCCATTATTTTCTAAAATAATTAATTGGTCATTTTTAGAAACTAATCTCCCTTTAATATTTGTTCCTTCAACTCCAAAAACCTCGAATTTTTGTTTTTTTTCAATTGCAATGTTATTGTAATCAACTGTTTTGTAACTAAAACAACTTTGGAACAAAATTGAAAACGACAGTAAAAAGATAAAATTTTTCATAATTAAATTGGTTCAGTTTCAAATATAGGTTTTATTTTGAAAGCAAACTTGCTTAACACAAGTTTAACCTATTTACGTGGTTTGGAAATAGCTGAGTTGAAGTAGGAAGATATGCCTATGGTTTAAGGGTTTTAATTTCTAAATTCACCTGCTTAAATGAGTGGTTTTTCCAAGAGTCATTATTCATTTTTTTCATAATAGTAAACAAAGAATGCAATAAATAGAGCCCCAATAACAAACCAGGGGGTGATTTTAAAATACCAAGAAACACCCATTATAATGACAAAAATAGCATATTTAAGACTTTCAGTTAAAAACTTATTCATAACCAAATATAAGTAATGTAAGTTTAACCTACTTAAGAGGTTTAGAAATAGCTAAATTGAATGAAGAAGATCTGCCTATGGTTAAATACAATCTAAAGCAATAAAATCTTCTAAACTCATTTCTGTATAGCCAGTGTCAACATCCCACCCATTGGATTCTATACCAATCATATCTGCGTCATCCTTTGTTACAATCCAAGACTGACCATAAATACCCTCTAATTTAAATTGTGTGGGGTTGTTAATAATTGTGTCTGTATACCATTGTAAGTACAGGCCATAATCGCTAGATGATATGCCATAATCAAAAATGCACCCTAGTTGATTGGGGTCGTAATTGTATTTTTCATAGTATGTCCAACCCTCATATCTTTCGCTTATTGTATCTTCTCCTAGAAAAGATAAGTCAAAATAGACATACCTTACTCCGTTAGGAGTTTCTTTGTGATAAACTTTGCCTTTTAGAAATTCTATTAAATTGAGATTGTTATCTTCAAAAGTAGCATCATCACTTGAACAAGCGAAGATTAGTATAGCGGAAATAAGGATAAGTTTTTTCAAAATTTTATTTTAGTAACTATAAGTTTAACATATTTAAGAGGTTTGGAAATAGCTGAATTGAAGAAAGAACATATGTCTATGGCTTAGGATTACACTACGATTACACTTGATATTCAAGTAACTTTTCAATACTCACAAAATCAAGAGTTCTAATATTTGTAGATTCTAATAAAAGTTTAGGCGCGCATCCATTATTGCAAGCCTCAACCCACCTTAAAGCGCATAAACACCACTTGTCACCTGCTTTCAAACCTTTAAAATTATATATCGGAATATCTCTTGTTAAATCATTTCCTCTTTTTTTTGAAAAAAGTAAAAATTCATCAGTAACAATTGCACAAACTGTATGTGTTCCAATGTCATTATTACCTGTGTTACAAAACCCATCTCTAAACACACCAGTTACAGGTTTTAAACAACATAATTCAAGGTCATTACCAAAAACGTTTAACTGTCCCACTTTGTATGAATTTTATTTGAGAATATTTTACTTAAAATTATGCAATTAAAACTGGAACATAAAATTTATTCTATTTTATAGGTAAATATAATTTTTCATCTAAATTGATTTGTCTAAAATTTATTTTCCAGATTCCATCATTTTTTTAAACCTGAACTCTTAAAAAAACAGATGAAAATGTAAGTTTAACCAACTTAAGAGGGTTAGAAATAGCTGAATTGAAGGAAGAAGATATGCCTATGGTTTAGTTGTGGGTTTTCATACTTCTCCTTTTTTTAAAACAATCCAAAATATTAAATAAACTAATCCAAGTCCCCCGAAAACTGTTACAATTCTCCAAATAATGGGGTCAATATTAGTATGTTCTCCCATACCGTGACAGACACCTCCAATGTATCCTTTTTTAGGATATCGATATAACTTTTTCATTTAATATTTTTTTCTAAAACACTTCCTATTCCTGCCCCAAAACATAAACCTAATGCAATCCCTAATCCAATATTATTAGTGGCACTAGCAATTACAATTCCCGCAATTAAGCCTATTCCTGCTACTTTTGATATTTTAGATTCCTTCATATCCAAATATAAGAAATGTAAATTTAACCTATTTGCGAGAATTAGAAATAGCTGAATACTTCTGATCATTACTTATTCAGTAAATCGATCACATTAAAGTAATAATAAATGACATTAATGATTCTAAATATTATAAAATGAATAACTTATGGGAATAACTAAAATAATTTATCATGGGTATTAAAAGTTTTCAAGGAAAAAGAGAGGTCCATAAGGGTGCTGAAAATGCACAATTTTTAGTATCCGATTATATGACCAAAAAATTAGTAACCTTTAAAC
>Ga0302125_10000908_pt1 | contig 15431 bp, 13 predicted proteins | sample CB4_surface_MG_FD_203111 | JGI IMG/M metagenome (GOLD analysis project Ga0302125, IMG submission 203111) | Marine microbial communities from Western Arctic Ocean, Canada - CB4_surface | ecosystem: Environmental > Aquatic > Marine > Oceanic | place: Canada: Western Arctic Ocean | collected... | reverse complement strand
CACTGTGTCCGATTCGATTTAATCGGACGTTTCTAAATTCTATTTAACCAATTCTAATCACGATGAGCTATGAAATGAATGACCTCTTGGAACTGATGGTCGACCAAGGTGCATCGGATCTTCATATCCAAGTAAACCAGCCCCCGACGCTTCGTATCAGCGGGTCAATGGTCCCTGTTGAGGGGCCTAAGCTCGACCCTCAAGGCGCCGAGGATTTGATGAAGTCCATCACCTCGACGACTAACCAAGAGCAAGTCATGACCACTGGCGGAGCCGACTTCGGGTTTTCATACCAAAGCAAGGCTCGTTTTCGTGTCAGTGTTCTGCGCGCCAAGGGTCACTACGGAATCGTGCTTCGTCAGATTCCAAACGATCTTTTCTCCCTCAGCGATATTGGCCTGCCCGATACAATCATAGAATTGATGAACCGCCCACGTGGGCTCATCCTTGTGACGGGACCGACGGGTTCGGGTAAATCCACCACGCTGGCATCAATGATCAATTGGATCAACGAAAACCACGACGGCCACATCATCACGATTGAAGATCCGATTGAGTATTTTCACGATCATAAAAAGTGCATCGTGACCCAGCGCGAAGTGGGGAATGACGTCGCCTCCTTTTCTTCTGCAATTCGCGGTGCGCTACGCCAAGACCCTGATGTCATCCTCGTAGGGGAAATGCGCGATCTCGAAACGATTGAAGCCGCCGTTGGTGCAGCCGAGACCGGACACTTAGTCTTTGCCACTTTGCATACTACTGGCGCGGCACGCACAGTTGACCGCATCATCGACGCCTTCCCTGCGGATATGAAGGATCAAATACGCACGCAGCTCGCCTCCTCAATCATCGCAGTTATTTCTCAGGTGCTTTGTAAGAAAACTGGCGGCGGACGCATCGCCTCATTCGAGATCATGGTCACTACCACGTCGATCGCGCAGCTCATCCGCGAGAACAAGACCTTCCGCATAAATTCTGACATACAGACCGGTGCAAGTCGTGGTATGATTGGCCTCGATGCCCACCTGCTTAGTCTTTTTAACCGTAATTTAATAAGTGCAGACGAAGCACTCGGTAAATCGCAGACCTCCGATACGATGCGTGCTAAGTTACTCGAAAATGGAGCAACTCTTACGACTTAAATCATTTTTCAACCCTGAATACTCACAGATCCTACCTCGATGTTCGAAGATCATAACGATACAATTTACGAAATAATTAAAGGTGCCAACCTGCTCGAACCAGCTCAGCTTGAAGAGCTCAACGAGTCGCACCTCCACACTGGCAAGTCGCTAGCCGACGCCGTGATTGACTCTGAAGTGGTCGATCGGGAGCAGATTCTCGCCGCTGTGGCGGAGTATCTCGGCTATGAATATTTGGCTACTCCACCGAATAAAGTGGAAGAGGATATTGCCAGCACCGTGCAAGCCAGTGTGGCTCGCATGTATGCTGTGGTTCCCTACGAGGTCAGCGATACCTCCGTCTCCTTGCTCGCGCAGGATCCTTTTAATCCCGCGATCATCGATGATCTCACCTTTACGTTAAATAAAGACATCACTATTGTCGTCTGTAATCCTGAGCACATTGACTCACTCCTCATTGCGACTTATGGCGAGGAAGATTCATCGATTGACGATATACTCGGCGATCTCGGCGAAAGCTTTACTGAATCCCAGGATGATCTCTCTGAGGGCGATCTTACGGACATGGCGAACCAAACGCCCATCATCCGTTTCGTGAACCTCGTGCTTCAGCAGGCAATTAAGGATAAAGCATCTGACGTCCACTTCGAACCCTTCGAAGATCAGTTCCGCATCCGCTACCGGATTGACGGTGCGCTTTACGAGATGGCGCCTCCACCAAAGAATCTAGCCGTTCCCGTGACCTCGCGTGTCAAAGTGCTGTCCAATATGAACATCTCTGAAACACGGATTCCTCAGGATGGTCGTATTAAGATGACCATCGCAGGTCGCCCTGTGGATCTTCGTGTATCTACATTGCCTACCCAGTTTGGCGAGTCCGTGGTGCTCCGTGTCCTCGATAAGTCGGTGGTCAACCTCGACCTCGAAGCTCTCAGTTTGCCCGACGATATTTTACAAACGATTCGGGACCTTGTGGATCGTCCCAACGGTATCTTTATTGTAACCGGGCCTACTGGATCTGGTAAGACCACCACACTCTACAGTGCACTCCGCGAGGTTAATAGCGTCGAGACTAAGATTCTTACAGCCGAAGATCCCGTCGAGTATGAGATTGACGGCATTATGCAGGTTGCGGTGAACCACAAAGTAGGCCTCGACTTCTCTCGCGCACTTCGCGCCTTCCTCCGTCAAGACCCTGACAAGATAATGGTCGGTGAGATTCGTGACTTGGAGACCGCGCAGATCGCCGTGCAGGCCTCGCTAACGGGACACGTTGTTTTGAGTACGCTTCACACCAATGATGCGCCAGGTGCTGTTACCCGTCTTATTGATATGGGTTTGGAGCCCTTCCTCATTTCCGCCTCACTAGAAGCTATTCTTGCGCAGCGCCTCGTTCGTCGCATCTGCCCCAGTTGTCGCACCGCTTACGAGCCAGGCCACGATCTCATCGAAATGCTCGACGTCGATCCGCTCGAAATCGCTGATAAAGATTTCTTCTACGGCGATGGTTGTGCCGAATGTAGCAACACTGGCTATCGCGGCCGTGTAGGTCTCTTTGAAATGATCGTTGTTTCCGATGCCATTCGTGAGTTGATAAACAACCGGGCACCCACGCTCACCATTAAACAAAAAGCACTCGAGCAGGGGATGCGAAGCTTGCGTGATGACGGGTTACGCGCCATTTTCGACGGCAATTCTACAATTGAAGAGGTTCTCAAATACACATAAACACTCATATTCCCTATGGCAAAATTCAAATATACGGCGATTGACGCCAATGGTAAGCAAAAGACTGGCACGGTCGAAGCGGCCAGTCAGGACGAAGCGAATTCAAAACTCAGCGCGTCCGGCTTGATGCCGACAAAGATCACCAACGCAGGCGGTAGTGCCACTGCGAAAGCAGCTCCTAAAAAGGGCGGCAAAAAATCTAAGAAGTCGGGTGGTGGCTTCGGTAAAGTCATCAAAGGAGAGGAACTCACTACCTTTACGCGTCAGCTAGCGACACTTCTGGATGCAGGCTTGCCTTTACTCCGGGCGCTCGAAGTGATGATTCGACAAGAGAAAAACGTTCGCTTTCAAGCGGTCCTCGAGCAGATCGCTGATCAAGTTAAATCTGGTAATTCCTTTTCCGACGGGCTTGCGCAGCAGCCTAAGATTTTTGACCGTCTATTCGTCAACATGGTGCGTGCTGGTGAAGCCGGCGGTGTCCTTGACGTTGTACTCTCGCGTCTCGCGGGCTTCATGGAAAAGGCATTGAAGACCAAGAAAAAGGTCAAAGCAGCTATGGTCTATCCGATCGTGGTCGTCGGCGTCGCCGTATCGATTGTTGCGCTCCTTATGGTTGTAGTGGTCCCCAAGTTTCAGGCAATCTTTGACGACATGCTCGAAGGTGCCGCACTCCCAGGGCCTACACAGCTGGTGGTCGGCGTCAGTAATTTCATGCGTGAAAATATCGTGCTCACTATCATCCTTTTGGTCGTCGGTTTCTTTGCCTCAAAGTTCTTCGTGAATACGCCTGTTGGCTCAAAGATGTTCAACTGGCTATCGATCAACACCCCCAAGGTCGGCGATCTAGTGCGCAAGGTGAACATCGCTCGCATCACTCGCACCTTTGGCACGCTCCTCTCCAGTGGTGTTCCTATCTTGCAATCGATCACAATTACTAAGGATATCACCAGTAACATATTCTACGAAAACGCACTCACTCGTATACACGACAGCGTGCGTGATGGTGAGTCTCTCGCCGCACCTATGTCACGTGAGACTGTCTTTCCTAACATGGTCACCAGTATGGTCGACGTGGGTGAAGAAACGGGTGAGCTTGCTGGGATGCTCAATCGAGTGGCGGATAACTATGACGAAGACGTAGACAACGCCGTGGCCGGGATCACTTCGATCATCGAGCCCGTCATGATCGTGTTCCTCGCGGTTGTCGTCGGCTTCATCGTCATTGCGCTCTTCCTGCCCATCGTTGAGATCATTAAGCAACTCACTGGCTGATCCTGTCGAAAAGGTTATTTTCTAAAAGCCCGCAGCGCGCAGTGCCTGCGGGCTTTTTGTTTTCGAGCTTGAAAGCCGCGCAGTGGGCCGCACCTTTGGCTACTTTCCTATTTCCCTCCATGTCTGAGATCGCTAAAGCCTACGAACCCAAAGAAGTCGAACAACGCTGGTATGCCAACTGGCTTGAAGCTGGATGCTTCAAAGCTGAGGCGGACTCCGCTAAGGAGCCCTATGCAATTATGATCCCGCCACCCAATGTGACGGGCATGCTGCACATGGGCCACGTTCTGGACAACACGCTACAAGACATCTTCGTTCGTCGTGCTCGTCTCGAAGGCAAGGCAGTGCTCTGGCAGCCAGGCACAGACCATGCGGGTATCGCCACGCAAACTAAGGTCGAGAAGCAGCTACGCGAGGCGACTGGTCAGACGAAATATGACCTCGGGCGTGAAGCCTTTCTCGATAAAGTGTGGAATTTCCGTGAAGAATCGGGTGGGGTGATCCTCAATCAACTTCAAAAGCTCGGAGCGTCATGTGACTGGGATCGCACCAGCTTCACATTGGATGAGGATTACTCCAAGGCAGTCTTGGATGCCTTTGTCAAATTCTACAAACGCGGTTACATCTATCGTGGTAAGCGCATGGTTAATTGGTGCCCTGCTACCCATACCGCGATCTCCGACGAAGAAGTTAATATGAAGCCTCAGAACGGCTTCTTTTTCAAAATGCGTTACGAGCTCGTCGAAGCAGACGGTGCGCGCACGCACCTAGAAATTTCCACTACCCGTCCTGAAACGCTGATGGGCGACTCCGCGGTAGCCGTCCACCCGGAAGATGAACGATATAAGCACCTAATCGGTAAGACAGTGTGGCGCCCTTTCCCGAAGGCAGAAATCCCCATTATTGGTGACGAATATGTTGACCGCGAGTTCGGCACCGGTTGCCTAAAAGTTACACCTGCGCACGACAAGAACGACTTCGAAATTGGGCAACGGCACAATCTTGAAGTGATCGAAGTGATCGACGCTGAGGGTAAGCTTAATGATCTTGCGGGCAAAGAATTTGATGGAATGGATCGTTTCAAAGCCCGCAAAGTCTCCGCGCAAAAGCTAGAGGAAATGGGCCTACTTCTCGAGCGAGAACCCTATGAGAATACCGTTGGATTTTCCGAGCGCGGGGACGTGCCCGTTGAACCGCGCCTTTCAGAGCAGTGGTTCCTCAAATACCCAAAGGTCGAGGAAGCCAAGCGCGCGGTTGAAAATGGCACTATTAAATTTCATCCTGATCGTTGGAAAAAGACTTACCTCCACTGGCTTAACGGTATTCAAGATTGGTGCATTAGTCGCCAACTCTGGTGGGGGCACCGCATCCCTGTCTGGTATAAAAAAGGAATGGAGCGTGCGGATCTCGACTTTGAAAATCCCGACCACGTCCACGTTTCGGTCGAAGGTCCAGCTGATCCCGAAAACTGGGAGCAAGAAGAAGATGTGCTCGACACCTGGGCGTCCTCCTACCTCTGGCCAATGGCTAATCTCGGGTGGCCTAACCCGACAGAAGCCCAGCAGAAGGAGCTCGATTTTTGGTATCCGACTTCCACCCTGGTTACAGGTTTTGACATTATCTTTTTCTGGGTCGCCCGTATGATCATGGCGGGCATCGAACTCTATGGGGACGATGCTAAAGACCTGACCGACGAAGAGATCGCTAAGCGCATCCCTTTTAAAAACATTTTTATTCACGGTCTCATCCGTGACGAGAAGGGGCGTAAAATGTCGAAATCCCTCGGCAACTCGCCAGATCCACTTGACTTGATCGAGAAATATGGTGCCGATGGCCTCCGTTTTGGTGTCTGCAATATTGCACCTTCGGGTTCTGATATTCTGTTTTCTGAAGAGCGCATCCAGATCGGACGTAACTTTTGCAACAAGCTCTGGAACGCCGTGCGTTTCCGCCAGATGAGTGGTCCCATGGCCGACAACTCTAGCTTCGAGGCCATTATAAGCCGTATCCATCCGGATCTGTTCGACGATTACGACCACTGGATTTTGGGTCGTCTCCATCATGTCACTGCCGACCTCGAAAAGTGCTTTGCCAACTTCGAGATTTCGCCGCTCACTCACCAGATTTACGCCTTTTTCTGGGGAGACTTCTGTGACTGGTATGTGGAAGCCTCCAAAGGAAAACTGAAGGGCAGCGAAGAGCTACGTGATAATTGCCTCGCCATTCAAGACCTTGTTATTCGCCAGGTATTGCAATTAGCCAACCCGATCATTCCGCACATTACTGAGGAACTTTGGGAGGGCTTAGGCTATGGCGAAGTGGTCGCTTATATACAAAACACCCCACTTACAAAGGCCATGACCCTCGAGGAGCGTGTTCCTGTAGACAGCGATTCTATCGGTCGCGTGACTAATCTGCAGGAGGTTATCTCGCAAGCGCGGGCGCTCAAAGCCCAATACAACCTAGCTAGCAAGCGTGACGTCACCGTTTTTTACGGCGCCGAAGGTATCGCAGCCTCTGTCATTGCTGAAAACTCTGGCATGATTCAAACACTCGTAGGATTGGGTAGTCTTGAAGCCCTATGCGAGAAGTCGGCTGATGGCTTACCCGCTATCGTGACACCGCTCGGAACCCTCTACCTGGATTTGACTAGTAGCATCGATGTTGAAGCAGAGAAAGCGCGCCTGACTAAAGAGCTTGAAAAATTGAACAAGCTCGTCGCCGTCGGGGAGAACAAATTAAAGAATCAAAAGTTCGTCGAAAGTGCGCCAGAAAAGGTTGTCGCTGGTGCTCGCAAGCAGCTATCAGAGACGACCGAAAAGCGCGACGAGACACAGCGTATTTTGGAAGGCCTGTAATCAAATCAAAGATTGGCTGTCCAGCTACCGTCGAGTCGCTAACAATTATTTAGCTTTTAGCGAGATTAGCATGAAAAAACGCGCTCCCAATAAGGAGCGCGTTTCGCGTATAGATAAATGAAGCTGGAAGCTTATTCAGCTGCTTCAGTAACTTCTTCAGTTGCTTCGGCGGCGTCATCTGCTGGGCTCTTCTCGCAGCCAGTTGTGAAGAGTGCGGCAGCGAAAAGAAGGCCAATAAGAGCGAGTTTTGTAATTTTCATGATGATTGTTTTATTATTTGTGTATGACTGCAGAACGCAGAAGTTGTAGCTATAACGACGCATACGATGAGTTAAAGGGTTAATTTCACCGCATTAAGGGCACCAAAAGTGCTTTAATTACACGTTTCTCACTTACACACGTCGCAAAAGTGCAGCTTGCTTTCTGTAATTCATAGGCCATCTACTCTGCGTGTAAGGCTATGAAAAATAACCGGATTCATCATATTGTAGAGCACATTTCCATGGCTACTGCGGAACAAAGCCTTCTCATGTTTCCGCTTAACGTTTCTGAAGCCTAAGGCCCGGATTTTGACTATGGTTGATTCGCTAGAAGGCTACAGCTATGGAGCACTTGAGCAAATGCTCTCTGGTGCCGGGGTGAACCCAGTGCACGCAAAGCCGCTTTTTAGCGCTGTGCAACGTCGACTGGTCAATAAAAATTTAAACGTGGCCGAGGGTATCTTGCCACCCCTCGTTCGCTGGCTTTCGACCGACGAAGCACCCGTTCTCTGTCCTACTGAACAGACGGATTGCAGCCCGAGCGGCGATGGCTTCACCGAGAAGTACATGCTTCGTCTCGCCGATGGTGCCGAGGTCGAGGCAGTGCGGATGGGGTTCCCGGGCAGATTTACTGCCTGCCTAAGCACCCAGGTCGGATGCGCGATGGGCTGTGTCTTTTGCGCAACGGGGCAGATGGGGTTTTCTCGGCATCTTACCGCGGGCGAGATTGTGGCGCAGGCCCATCACGTTGAGCGTGGACTCCGCGAGAGCCACGGCGAACGTTTGCGTAACATCGTGATGATGGGAATGGGCGAGCCATTACATAATTTTGAACCCGTGATGGAGGCACTCGGCATTATAACAGACAACCGTGGCCTGAACATCGGACCTGCTCGGGTCGCCATCAGCACGGTGGGTCATATTCCGGGTATTTTAAAACTGGCGCATCATCCTAAGCGCTACTCGCTCGCGGTTAGTCTACATGGCGCGAGTGATGAAGAACGCGGCAAGCTAATCCCGGTAAATAAGAAATGGCCACTAGCTGACCTCATCGGTGCCTGTCGTGAATATACTGCAATTAAACGGGCGAGGGTGTTCTTTGCCTGGACATTAATTGGTGGTGTTAATGACAGTAAGGATCATGCGTTTCGACTGGCAGAACTCCTCAAAGGCATCGATGCGCATGTTAATTTAATTCCACTCAATGCAACCGAAGGTTACGAAGGTGAAGCTCCCGGCGAGACGAATGTTCGCGAGTTTCAAGGTATTATCCAAGCGTCTGGGTTACCTTGCACCGTACGCCAAAGGCGCGGAATCGATGTGGCCGCTGGCTGCGGACAACTAAAGGCTAGACGTTTAAGTAAGCAGTAGACCCGCGCCTTAAGTCCTCCGCTTTTGGACGGCAGTTGCTAGCGTCTCAAGGATAGCTTCAGTAGCCGGAAAGTCGATACAGGCGTCGGTGATACTCTGTCCGTAAGTGCTACTGCCGTCGGACTCGTAGTTTTGGCGACCAGCGACGAGATGGCTTTCTAGCATGACACCGGCGATGCCTCTTTGACCGTCCGCGATTTGATCGGCCAGCACGCGCGCAACTTCGCTCTGACGAGTGTAGTCTTTGTTGCTGTTGCCGTGGCTGCAATCGACGACCATATAAGGCGGTAAATTGACGTCCGCGAGCTGATCGAGAATCGGTTCGATGGTTTGGGCTTCATAATTAGGGCCCGTGCGGTTGCCGCCGCGTAAAACTATATGGGCGTCAGGGTTGCCAGTGGTTTGGAAAATAGCAGTCGCGCCCTGCTTGGTCACGGACGGAAACCAGTGCGCTTGCCCCGCAGAACGGGCGGCATCGATTGCAATCTGTACGTTGCCGCTGGTGCCATTTTTAAAACCGACAGGCATCGACAGGCCAGAAGCGAGTTCTCGGTGGATTTGGCTCTCAGTGGTACGTGCGCCAATAGCAGACCAGGCGATGGCGTCGGCAATAAATTGAGGGATGATGGTGTCGAGAAATTCGGTGCCCGTGGGGAGCCCGATTTCGCACACATCGATCAACAGTTTACGCGCAATGCGTAGACCCTGGTTGATCTCGAAACTGCCGTCGATCTCTGGGTCGTTGATCAAACCCTTCCAGCCGACCACAGTACGCGGCTTTTCAAAGTAGGTCCGCATGATGATCTGTAGGTCGTCTTTGTATCTTTCGCGTAGAGGCAACAGGCGTTCGGCGTATTCGAGCGCAGCTTTAGTGTCGTGAATCGAACAGGGGCCACAAACCACACACAGGCGGTCGTCATCGCCTCGAAGGATGGCACTACTTTCCTTGCGACCTTGGTCGATCACCGCGGTGGCTAATTTTGTGAGCGGGACTTCTTCGATTAGAGTCGAGGGTGCGAGTAGTGGGCGCGTTTGCGCGATGCGGATATTGTCGTGAGGAGTCATTTTAAAATGCAGAAAGGTAAATAATGATGGAGCTCCAGTAGTGAGGAGAGGGAGGATCGGAATAATTTGAACCAGGATGTAATTCAAGTGGCTGCCCTTTGGGCAACTAAAGGAATAAATGTTTATTTGGGAATGACGTCCGATAGGTTAGTGACAAATAGCATACCTAGACTGAAGGCGTTGAAGAAAGCGTGAAACCAAATCGCGACGAGTATGCTTCCGGTTTTTTCATAGACTCGTGCGAGGAAGATGCCAACTAGCACCAGCGGAAGAAAAGACAATAGGTTCCAGTGTATCATCGAGAAAAGGATACCGCTGGCGATCTGTGCTGGGAGCAGAGTGGTTTGACTTTTAAGGAAACGATAAAGGCAACCGCGGAAGATGAGTTCTTCGACGATAGGTGCGAGTACGACGGCTGCGATGACGAGCAAGACGATGGCGACGGGATCACCGCCGCCTTGGAAGAGGGTGATGAGGTCTTGTTGCTCAAGATCTTCAATGAGACCAAACCCTTCAAATCCGGATAGGACCTTCGTCCAAAGTAAAGCTACGATCCACACGCCCGGAAGCAACATGAGGAAAAGTGGGAGCGCTTTTTTGAAAGATGCAAAGACCGAGAGATTGGCGTTATTTAGTCGGCTCAGATAAAAGCTAGGGTAGAAACGACGGGCTGCATAGAAAACGGCCAACATAGGCACTTGAAGGCAAAGCACTGCGAGGACTGCGAGCCATGGCGTCAATTCCAGTGGCGCTTCGCCTTCCGTAGGTGCCTCAAAAAAAAGGAGACTTGCTGCGACTTGCGCCACATAGACAAAAATAACCATCGCGCAGATGAAGATTCCGAAGTTGACCCAGCCGATCGGCCAAGCGGGTGTCCCTGAATCGGGTTCTATGGTGCTTTCTGGCTTCTGGATGTGGCGGATCCATAGCGCGAGGCTACTCCCGAGAATAAGCAAGATAGATAGCGATGCCACGATCAGTGGGGCATCGACTTGTGGGTCTGCCTGCATTCGTTATGCGGTGATGGATTGACCGTCGAAGACTTGTCGCCCGTCGACGTAGGTCGATTTGACGACGCCTTTCAAGGTTCTACCATGCCATGGGCAGTTGCGCGATTTACTGAAGAATTTATTGGCATCGACTGTCCATTCTTCGTCGGGATTGAAGAGGCAAATATCGGCAGGTGCGCCCGTGCTGAGTGTGCCCGCATCGAGTTTACAGATCTCAGCTCCCTTGTGCGTGAGTAGAGCAACGACTTCACTCAGGCTGAGGCGCTTGTCGTGGTAGAGCGTAGTCAATGAACTAGCTAGTGAGTTCTCTAGGCCGATGATTCCGAAGGGCGCGGCGTCGAACTCTCGATCTTTCTCGGTGGGCGAGTGAGGTGCGTGATCGGTTGCAATGCAGGCGAGGGTGCCATCGATGAGCCCTTCAATGAGCGACTCGCGGTCGGCATCGGTACGGAGTGGGGGGTTCATTTTAAAAACGGTATCGTAGTCGCGTAAATCCGCATCGGTAAATTCGATGTGGTGCGGGCTGGCTTCACCGCTGACAGTGGCTCCACGATCAATTGCGCGACGCAGTATATCAACCGAAGTAGCCGAGCTGATGTGCTGCATGTGGATGTGCGCGCCTGTGAGTTCTGCGAGGATGACATTGCGCGCCACGATGATGTCTTCAGCGGCTTTTGGCCACCCTTGTAGGCCAAGCCGAAGTGACCATTCGCCTTCGTTCATAACCGCGCCTTCAGTTAGGCTCGCGTCTTGGCAGTGATCCATAATGGGGAGGTCAAACATCTTCGCATACTCGACCGCGCGACGCATGATCTCGTTGCTCTGTACGCAAGCGCCATCATCTGTCATGGCGATGACGCCCGCTTTTTTGAGTTGGCCAGTCGGCGCGAGTTGCTCGCCCTTCATTCCAACGGTGAGGCAGCCTGTGGGATACACGTGGACGACGGCTTCGCGCTCGACCTGATCCATGATGCGTTGGATGGTGCCTGCGTTATCACAGACGGGGCTTGTGTTCGGCATGCACACGACAGAGGTAAAACCACCTGCTGCTGCCGCTTCGGAGCCGCTACGGATATCTTCTTTGTGCGTCTGACCCGGGTCGCGAAAGTGGACGTGGATATCGACTAGACCAGGGGCGACGACCAGGCCTGTCGCATCGACCAGGGTGGCATCGGCCTCTTGCGCTTTACTTATATTATCGACGATTTTCCCATCGACAGCAAAAATGTCACCGACTGCGTCGCGTTGATTAGCGGGATCAATGACCCTGCCGTTTTTAATCCAAAGTATGTGACTCATTTATAGTGTTTCTATATTTCAGTGTCTTAATATTTTATACGGGCAGCTCGATGGCTTGCTTGTGATAGGCGCAAGAGCAGAGGTGGAGAATTGCCATGCGGACGACGATACCGTTGGTCACCTGTTGCAGAATCACTGACTGGTCGGAGTCGGCCAGTTCGGAGTCAATCTCAACGCCTCGGTTGATAGGCCCGGGATGCATGATGATCGCTCCAGGTTTAAGCCAGGAGGCTCGCTCCTTGTTCAGACCGAAGGAACTGGTGTACTCACCTATTGAGGGGAAGTGAGTGGCGGTCTGACGCTCGTGCTGGATTCGGAGCAGCATGACCGCGTCGGCACCTTCTAGCGCAGGCTGTAGTTTGTGGCTTACAGTGACGCCCATCGCTTCGAATGCTTTTGGCACCAGAGTGCTCGGGCCAGCAATGGTAACTTTGGCCCCCAGCTTTTGCAGGCAGATGATATTAGATCGAGCGACTCGGCTAAAAAGAATATCGCCGAGAATGGTGATCCTCTTGCCGTCGAGTGAGCCGAATTTTTCCAATAGAGTGAAGGCATCTAGGAGCGCTTGCGTCGGGTGAGAGTGGGCGCCGTCACCTGCATTGATCACTGGGATGTCGACGACTTTGGACAAATAATTGGGCGCACCCGAAGCAGAGTGGCGCATAATAATGATGTCTGCCTTGAGCGCTTCCATATTACGCGCAGTATCGCGGAGGGTCTCTCCCTTGGTCAGGCTGCTAGCACCTCCTGTTACAGTGATTGTGTCTGCGCTGAGTCGGCTGGCGGCCACCTCGAAGGCGAGCCGTGTGCGGGTGCTTGGCTCTAGGAAAAGATTCACCACCGTGCGGCCGTTGAGGTAGGGCTGCTTCATGTTATCCGCTTCCATCGCCTTCTTGAAGGCAGTCGCGGCGGTAAAAATCGTCTCAACCTCATCACGGGAGAGGGGCTCCACGTCGATCAGGTCTTTTCGGTTCCAGGATAGGCTTTGGCTCATGAGTTTTATAATAAGGCTCCGAAATCGGAAATTTGAGCCGTCTTGAGGAAAGGGCAACGAGAAATCTGGATAAATGTTTAAGCGTGGAGCTTCAATTTTGACGCCCGTTGCTGCTAGTTACTTTGCTCCGATCGTCTTTAAGCGAGAAGCCTCTACTGTAATCGCAGTCCGAATTCCGCGCAGGCGAGGATATCGAACGCTTTTTGACTATGGTCGAGTAGTTTACCGAGGTCGCGTGAGGTCAGCAGGTGGAAAGTGATTGCGGACTCGTCGACGTAGATGTTCAGATCCAGTTTTGGCAGCTTGAGCTCGAAGGCGCTACCGTCAGGTTCGTAGGTCATCGCTTTGGCCAGTTCGGGAATATCCTCCAGTATGTCGATCTTATCCTCGACCCGTATCGGACTGGCGAATTCGACGATCAGATGGTCGCAGTGGTGAGTGAAGCAATTGTGGAAGCGCGGATCAGTCGCGATCTTCTCCGTGTGAAGAGCCACGATCTCGGTAGTCAATAAATAGTTTTTCGGGTCTTGGGGGCATTGATCGACCCGTATCTGGAGGTCGAAATCGGGTGTTTTGATCCACGCAAAGCCATCCTCGCAAGTATAGTCGAAATCTCGTCTTTTGTAGCCAAAGAGGCTTTGAATGTGGGTAAAGAGACTGTCGGCAGTCTCTTTCACGTTAGCTTGCCCTACCTTGCGGACGAAGCTTTGCGCGGCGTCGGTATGTCCGTCTGGCAAGTGGTGATGCTTCTGGTAACCGCCCAGCTTGCGTATGCGCCCAGGCGTCGAACCGACGATACGGTTCTGGTTTTCAGGTGAATTGACTGGGGGGTTCGTTTTGATGACGGCCAAGTTGAACTGCGCACAGACCGAGTTCAATATTGGATATCAGCTATGAGAAGTTCAAATTAGTACTTTACAAGGTGCCCAGAAACCTGTGCTTTCCTCCACTTTCCCGAATTTCTCATGCAGAAAACACGCAAATCCATCGCAAAACGCTTCAAGAAGACAGGCACCGGTAAACTCCTGCGTCGTACGCCAGGGCACCGTCACCTCCTTCGCAAAAAAAGTGTCAAGCAACGCCGCCGTGCAGGTAGCAGCAAATTGGTCGCTCCTGGCCAACGTGCGAACCTCATCCGCGGCATGCCTTTCGCTTAAACACTCAAGAAGACTGTTTTATTAATATTAACTCACGCTAGTCGGGTAACATGAAAATGGGCGACCCAACAGCGACCTAAACGAGAGATAACACAACATGCCTAGAGCAACCAATGGTCCCGCGACGCTTGCTCGTCGTAAAAAAGTTCTGAAAAAAGCCAAAGGCTATTTCGGAAATAAATCACGTCTTTTTCGCTATGCTAAAGACGCCGTCGATCGCGCCGAAGTTTACGCTTACCGTGACCGTCGCAAAAAGAAGACAGAGTTTCGTCAACTCTGGATCGTCCGTATCAACGCGATTTGCCGTAACAATGGCATCAACTACAGCCGTTTTATCAATGGCCTGAAGAAAGCAAACATCGAGATGGATCGCAAACAACTCTCTGAGTTAGCGATTCACGACGAAACTGCTTTCCTTGTGCTCATCGAGAAGGCTAAAGAAGCTCAAGCTGCTTAATTAGGTAGTTAGAGTAGCTGATTACTTTATAAAGGCCGATTCCCTATGGGGAGTCGGCCTTTTTGTATGCATTCCACTATGCTAGTGGCTTCTCAAGTGATGCCCCTACAATCTTGACTTCCAAGTCACAATGACTTTGAGTATTCAAAGTATGAATTTTTATAGGTCAATACTTTGCTCAATATCCGTATTCTTGATAAGCCACTTCCTTTTGGGCTGCGCAGGAGAGCAGGATACTCGCACAATTCTGGAAGGATCCGTCGAGCCTTACAAAATTGTCTGCACGGTTGGCATGATCACCGATATCGTTAGTAATCTAGCGGGCAAATACGCCGAGGTGGAAGGTATCATAGGCGAGGGTATTGACCCACACCTTTACAAACCGACTCGTGGCGATGTGATCAAATTGAGCCAGGCCGATGTGGTTTTTTATAACGGTCTCCTGCTTGAAGGTAAAATGACCGATGTACTTGTAGGCGTCGCTTCAAAGGGTAAGCTGGTCAAGGCGGTGACCGAAGCCATTCTTGAGGAGACCGACTATCTTTTGGAAAAAGATGACGGCTCGGCATACACCGACCCGCATGTGTGGATGGATGTCTCAGGCTGGCTCCGCGCGATACCTGTGGTCGCGGAAACTTTAGTTGTCTACGATCCTGTAAATGCCGAGGCCTATCATGGTAAGGCTGCCGTTTACGCCGAGCAACTCGAAGCACTCGACGCCTACGCTAAAGAGGCGATGTCAACAATTCCGGAGTCGCAGCGTGTTCTCGTCACGGCGCATGATGCCTTTCAATACCTCGGTCGCGCATACGGTATCG
>Ga0302125_10000893_pt1 | contig 15610 bp, 11 predicted proteins | sample CB4_surface_MG_FD_203111 | JGI IMG/M metagenome (GOLD analysis project Ga0302125, IMG submission 203111) | Marine microbial communities from Western Arctic Ocean, Canada - CB4_surface | ecosystem: Environmental > Aquatic > Marine > Oceanic | place: Canada: Western Arctic Ocean | collected... | reverse complement strand
AGGTCCAACAACATCACTTATATTGTTATTACCTCCACAATCTGTTTGGATATATGCATCATAACTAAAACCTGGTATTAATCCTTGTGCAGTACCTGTTGTAGCTGATGTATTTTCAAAAGCTACAGGTAAATCAACTTCTATATCTGCTCCTGCAATAAATACAGCCCAATCATAAGAAATTGCTCCAAGTGCTGCATCCCAAGATAGATCTGCAGTGGTTTCTGTTACATTTTCTACAACAAAGTTTTCTACCTCTGGACATGGTATTACAATAGGCGCGCAAGTAACATCTGCAGCCCATCCTGTTTCTTGTACACTTGTGTCTGAAGTGAATACAAACGTTAGAGATCCACTTACATCTGTTGATGTAAATGTATCACCAATAGATAGTAAACTATTAGGATCACTTGGCTGTCCACCGTCTCCGCTTTCTTCACCACAAAGTGTTTGTGCAAGTACTGGGTAGGTAGTATCTGGTCCATCATAAACTGTTAGGTAATCCCAACATCCATCTTGTGATCCAGTTCCCGTTGCAGATTCAATATCTACATAGGTAAAAGTTACTGTTACAACATCTCCCGCAACTTCTGGAGAGACTGTTGTTACCGTAGTTTCACTAGCTAAATAATCTCCATCTACGCCACCTTCATCATAATAGGTGTCTCCACAACCAATAGGCGGTACCCCGCATGTTACATCTGCAGACCATCCTGTTTCTTGTACACTTCCATCAGAGCTAAACACAAAGGTTAATGCTCCACTTTCATCTGAAGATATAAACGAATCTCCAATAGATAGTATACTTCCTGGTTCACCGGCTTGTTGACCATCTCCACTTTCTTCACCACAAAGTGTTTGTGCAAGTACTGGGAAGGTAGTATTTGGCCCATCATATACAGTTAAGTAATCCCAACATCCTCCATTTGGTCCACCTGTTTCCATATCAACATATGTAAAGGTTACAGTAACCGCTTCACCAGGTACATCTGGAGTAATGGTAGTAACTGTAAGTTCATTTGGTTGGTAATTTCCTGCAGATCCACCAGAATCTACATAGATACCACCACACTCAGGTGCTGGGAATGGAGTGGTGAATGATATTAGGTTTGCTTGTGAGAAACCATTGGTGTCACAATCTGATACTAAATATGCATCATATCCAGAGTCAACGTTTAATCCAGTTGCAATTGCGGTTACAATACCTGCTGCTACAGTTTCTGTATAAACAGCAGTGTCTAGTGTTGGGTCTGCGCCAGCATTAAATACACTTAAAGTGTATCCGTTTACAGCTTCTGCAACAACATCCCAAGTAAAGGTAGCATCAATGTCTGTAATCGCGGTAATTGTAAAATTACTCGGAGCAGGACATGCTACTAAAGTGGTAAAGAAATTAGGATCTGCAAGAGAAATCCCTTCTGTATCACAATCTGCAATTACATATGCCTGATAACTTGTTTCTGGCGTTAAACCAGTTGCTGTTGCTGTTAGAGTACCTGTTGCTACATTTTCTGTATATACAGGAGTATCAATAGTTGGATCATCACCTGCAACAAATACATTTACTATGTATCCAGTTGTAGCTTCTGCCACGGCGCTCCATGTAATCACTGCATCAAAAGCATTTGGTGCAATTGCAACATCCAGAGGTTCTGGACACGCAGGTAGGGGAGTGAATATTAATTCCCAGTCAAAAGGGTTTGTGTCTTCCCATCTGTCATCCCATTCTATTAGATATTCTTGACCTCCTATAACATTTATTTCTTCTATTACAGATCCAAAAACATTTGGAGTGTCACAGCCATCATCATCATTATCTACAAGTGTTAGTATGTCACATCCATCTGTGTATACAAACAGCCTTGTGTCTACAGGACTAGGGTCTGAAATACAAGAATTAATGTTAATTGTACCACTCTCTATTGGTGTATAGCTATACCATAGTGCATCAAGACCAAGTGCATCTGTTACATTTGCTGATCCACCAGAATCTGCAACAATAAATACATCATTGTAAACTCCAGGAGTTACCTCAAGTGCATTTGCACATGTTGTACCGCCAACGATTTGTGCGTTAGATTGCCAACCAAAAGAAGTTGCCAAAAAAAGCATAGATAAAATGTAAATTCTTTTCATTACTTTAAATATTAATTAAAAATTGATTTTTGATTTCTTTTAAATTTCGAAATATTTTCAGACCACTAAAATAAAAAAAGGAAGGCTATTAGCCTCCCTTTTTTGGAATTATTATAATTTAATAAATCTTTAGAATTTAGTTTAAATTTTACTTCTTAATAACTTTGTGCGAAGCTGTTTTGCCATCTGCAGAAACTAGCATAAGGTAAGTTCCAGTTACTAAGTTAGCAACATCTAATTGAGAACTAGTTGCATTGATGTTTTGATCAATAACTTTTTGACCTAACATATTGTAAATAGATACTCTTTCGATATTCTCAGTAGCTGTTAAGTTAATAACATCAAGAGAAGGGTTTGGGTAAAAAGTAAATCCTTCAATTACATTATTGTTTAATCCTAAAACTTCAATTTGCTCTAAATTATCCCAAGCCATATCTAAATCGGGATTACCAGCTCCTGTATTAAAATTCATGAAAAGAGTTACAGAATCATATGTTAACTGTGTTACTCCACTGAAATCAAACGTAATAGTTTCCCATCCAAACTCTGTTCCAGTAGTAACCGCTAGAACTTCTGAATTAGTAGCATCGTTACCATCATTATTTTCTAACTTTAAAAGTACAGGCACATTTTCTTCTCCAAATGTAAATACATCCATACTGAAGCCTTTTAGTGTAGTAATATCAACTACAACAGGGAAATTTACTCCAGCAAATTCAGCTCCAGCCGGTACAGTGTTAAATGCAGCCAACAAGCTTGGATTGGTATCATCTTGACCACCATTATCAACTATTTGAGTAAATGATCCATTAAAATCAGCAAATACTGGAGTTTGACCATCTTCAAAAGTGATTGGTAACTCTACCACTGGAGCAGGTGCTGGTGTGAACGTTAATTCCCAGTCAAATGCATCTGCGCCCCATCTGTCATCCCATTCTATTAGGTATTCTTGACCACCTACAACAGCTACATCTGTAAGTAAAGATCCAAAAGTAGTAGGAGCATCACAACCATCATCATCGTTAGCAACCGGAGTTAAAGTATCACATCCGTCTGTGTATACATATACTCTTGTGTCTATTCCAGCTGGATCAGAAGCACAAGAGTTGATACCTATTGTACCATCTCCTTCAGCTGTGTAGCTATACCATAAGGCATCTGCTGCGTCAGCTTGTGCTGCACCTCCAGTACCTACAGTAATAGCAGCATCGTTGTAAACTCCTGGAACTGCAGTAATTGCCTCACCACAGTTTACACCTGTTGGAGGAACGTAAACGTCTGGTCCAGTTAATTCCCAGTCAAAGGCATCTGCACCCCATCTGTCATCCCATTCAATTAGGTATTCTTGACCACCTACAACAGCTACATCTGTAAGTAAAGATCCAAAAGTAGTAGGAGCATCACAACCATCATCATCGTTAGCAACCGGAGTTAATGTATCACATCCATCTGTGTAAACATATACTCTTGTATCTATTCCAGCTGGGTCAGAAGCACAAGAATTAATGCTCATTAATCCATCTTCAGCAGGAGTATAACTATACCACAGTGCATCTGCTGCGTCAGCTTGTGCTGCACCTCCAGTACCTGTTACTATAGCAGCATCAGAATATGTTCCTGGCGCAGCTGTTAGGGCTTCAGCACAAGTGTTTCCGCCATTTTGCGCGTTAGCTTGCCAACCAAAGGTTGTCATAAGTGCTAACATAAGTAAAGTAGTAATTTTTTTCATAAAAATGTTTTTTTTTAGTTAAGGATAATTAAATGTTTTTGTTATGGTACAATATATATAATAAATAAGCAAGTTGTAACTCATTTTTATCTTTTTAGATTAAAGACCTATTCTATCTTTTAAGTGTAATTTAATACTATATTTCTATTAAAATTCTCATAGTTTACCTCCTTTTTTTATCACTTCATAATTCTCTTTTAATTTTTAATTCTGTGACTCAAATTATAATTGAAATAATGCGATATTTGAAACTTAAACAAACACACACAAATGAGTTTATTTAGTGCATTTAAAAAAGAAGATTCTAGTAAACAAGTAAAAGAGAATCAAAAGTTTCCTTGGATTGATTTAACTTCACTAGACCAATTTCTAGAGATTAAAGAACAATCTAAAATAATACCAGTCGTTATTTTTAAGCACTCTACTAGGTGCGTTATAAGCCGCATGGTATTGCGAGAATTTGAGAGTAGTTTTGATAAAGATGGAAAAAGTGTTGCCTTATATTTTTTAGACCTATTATCTCACAGAGATATTTCAAACCAGGTAGGTGAAATATTCCAAGTGTTTCATCAAAGCCCGCAACTTTTAGTTATAAAAAATGGTGAGGCTATTTACCATGCCTCTCACAATGAAATTAAGGCAGATGCTATAAAAGATATTATCTTGTAGCCTCTCAAAACAATATAATTTTATGAATAAACAAAACGCCTTTCTTAGAAAGGCGTTTTGTTTATTCAAATATTTTTAGTAGATATTTTTATACTCCTATTACAAGTCATTGTTTTTTATGATTTCTTTTAATCTTGATTTTAAATCCTCACCAGTATCATACACCATTTGCTCGTTTGATGGGAAATCAATAAAATTATTTTGCAAAAATCTCTTGTCTTGAATAGTAAGGGCTCTTTTATCTCCAGTATATTTTGCAAATACATTTTCAAATACAAAGACACTTGCAATAGGCAAACGGTTTACTTCTCTATTTGTTTTTATGTTTGTGTAAACCACATCTGCTCCAACAGCAGCAGATTTTGATTGTGTGATCATCATAACCCTTGCAGATATAATAAGATACTTGTCTTTTTTAATATCATTACCCAAACTATCTTTAGCTACATTTCCGTTGCTATCATACACATATTCCCAACCGTCCTTAATACGCTTGGATCGTCTTTGCTGTATTTCATTTAATTTTTCTGGAGCTATAGTAATCTCTTTAAAGTTTAGCGTTACACCATACATATAATCAATAGCGCTGTCTTGTTGGGTATGATACTGTGTCCAGAACTTATCTAGACCATAGGTGTTTATACTTAACAACTCTTGCTCTAGCGAGGCAGGGATTATTTGATTTGTGCTGTTTTTTAAATCAATCAAAACAAAATCTGTCCCATAAAAACGAGCATTCTCTTTTTTAAGGCTCACATCTTTATAGTTAGGCTGCACATCCTCAAGCTCACAATAAATATTATAGGCAGTTCTATAGTCTTTACGTGTTTGATATTGCATATATAAACCAGCCTCATCATACAAGTAAGCTATGTAGGCCTTCTTTGTATCAAGGATTTTACTGCTGTAATCTTTCAGTGTAAATTCAGCATCTCTCTTTAGGGTGTTACTATACATAGGCAGTAATGGCCGTATTTTATCCTGTATATACGCTAAGTTTTGATAGGTGTAGTATATCTCCTTAGCGCCAGATGCATTGCCTTGTTTTTCTAGAAAGGAGATACGCCTTGTGTCTTTGGCTACATTTTTTTGAAATGCCTTTTCAAGAACTGTAATATGTCCATCTTTCTTTTTAGAGGACGTATTCTTCTGAAGTTTTTTTACAGCTAGCTCTATGGCTTTCTCGTAATTTCCTTGAGCGAGTAGTCTTTGATTTTTTTTGACACTGTTACAACCTGCTAGCAACAACGCCAAACTAAATATGTAAAGTAGCTTTTTCATTGGGTATAGGTGGTGATTAAAAAATAACAATCTCAATAGATATGCCAAACTATAATTGTAATGCGTTAGCCTTGCTATTTTGGTTAGATTTTTTTAAGCTTATTTTCTGTCAACACTGTGTTTGCCAGCGCCCAAAAGTGCAATAGCAACAAATGCAAATAAAAATAACAACGCTTTTTCTTTTACACCTATAGGGTCACCGCCATGAACAATAAATGCAGCAACTCCCATAGTGATAATAACAGGGATACTCGCTAAACGTGTTTTATATCCAATAATAATTAGCAGTGGGCAAATAGCCTCTGCTATTACAACTAAAACTGTTGTGGCTAAAAGTCCAATACCTATTGGATCTGACTTCATGAAAGTTCCTTGTATGAGATTTAAAAGTTTAGGTATGCCGTGAGACAGCATCATTGCACTAAAAGTAAAGCGTAATAGAAATAAGCCAATGTGGTATGTAGATGTCATAATTTAGTTGTTATTATTTTTGTTTAAAAATAGAAAAGTTTTTGGTATTTAAGTTTTTTATAGGCACAAATTTGAATTGTATTACTGGGTATGATTTTATATTTAAGCTGTATTTTTACAAAAATTAAACAACCAATGAATAAAGCAAGTGCATGGATTTCTGCAGCAAGGCTAAGAACATTACCGCTTTCTATAGCCGGGATATTGGCAGGGAGCGCCGTAGCGGTTAAGACAGCAGTTTTTTCTTTTCCAATTCTTGTGCTTGCTCTAGGAACTACTCTTGGGTTTCAGGTGTTATCAAATTTTGCTAATGATTATGGAGATGGTATTAAAGGCACAGATAACCAAGATAGAGTAGGGCCAAAACGCGCGCTACAAAGCGGACTATTAACCGCAAAAGAATTAAAGCATGGAATGATACTAACGGCAGTTATCACCTTGTTTTTAGCCTCTTTATTAATTTTCACCGCTTTTGGAGGTGAGCATATGGTGCTTTCTTTTATCTTTTTTAATTTAGGAATTGCCGCCATTATTGCCGCTGTTAAATACACTGTTGGCGCTAATGCATATGGATACAAGGCCATGGGAGACTTGTTTGTTTTTTTATTCTTCGGAATTATTGGCGTTGTTGGTTGCTATTTTTTATTTTCAAAATCTTTAGGAAATCATGTTTTTTTTCTTGCCATAGCTATTGGGTGTATGAGTACTGCGGTTTTGAATTTAAATAATATGAGAGATAGAATCCAAGATGCTAAGGTTCAAAAAAACACATTGGCAGTGGTTTTAGGTGCTAAAAATGTAAAGACGTATCACAGTGTTTTAATAATCACAGCGCTTGTTTCTGCCCTGATTTATTTATTTGCTAGCCAAGCAAAACCACTTTATTATCTTGCGCTTATTGCTTTTATTCCTTTACTTATAAACATGTTTAAAGTATTTGAAAATGAAGATCCAGCTCTGCTGGATCCTGAGCTTAAAAAAATAGCGCTAAGTACTTTTGTATTTGCACTATTGCTTTTTGTAACAAGCTTTTTTTAAAACACAGTTGTGTATCCTTATTTTACATGAAAACTAATCAATATATTGTATTTTTAAATTCTTGTTTTTAAAGATCATGCACATAGTTTTATATTAATACATACCCATCTTGAAAGCACATTATAAAAAACATATTCTAGAATTTAAAACTCCAAGCGGCACCTCTCGCGGTATTTTAAAAACCAAGCAGGCATGGTTTATTGTTCTTGAAAATAATGGTGAATTTGGTGTTGGTGAGTGTGGTATGTTACGGGGGCTTAGTATTGATGACCGTCCAGATTTTGAACAAACATTACAATGGGTTTGTGCAAATATACATCTTGAAATGCAAAAGTTGTATACCGCATTAACCGAGTTTCCATCCATCCAGATGGGGCTAGAAATTGCTTTTAAGTCTTTGGCGGCTCATGATCCATTTCAAATTTATCCTTCTGCCTTTACAAAGGGAGAAGCCTCAATTGCAATCAATGGTTTGATATGGATGGGCGATAAGGCCTTTATGAGTAAGCAAATTGCCACCAAACTCAAAGAAGGTTTTAGTTGTATTAAAATGAAAATTGGCGCTATTAATTTTGATACAGAGTTGGCGCTTTTAAAGAGTATTAGACAAGAATTTTCTGCCTCTGAAATAGAAATAAGAGTTGATGCCAATGGGGCTTTTGATCCTAAAAATGCCTTAGAGAAGTTAAAACAATTGTCTGATCTAGACTTGCATTCAATAGAGCAGCCTATAGCTGTAAAACAATGGGACCAAATGGCCTATCTGTGTGAAAAAAGCCCGCTAGATATAGCTTTAGACGAGGAGTTAATAGGTGTGTTTTCTAATCAAGATAAACAGGCGCTGCTACAACATATTAAGCCCCAATACATAATTTTAAAACCAAGTTTTATAGGCGGTTTTAAAGGGAGCGATTCTTGGATTGAGTTATCTCAGGCAAATAATGTACAGTGGTGGATCACATCTGCCCTAGAGAGTAATGTAGGATTAAACGCAATTTCGCAGTATACGTTTACAAAAAATAGTACATTGCCTCAAGGTTTAGGTACGGGAAGTTTATACACAAATAATATTGCATCTGCTTTACAGATAACAAAAGGGACACTGTGTTACAACCCTACTAAAAAATGGAATTTTAATTTATGAATTATATACAACAAGCAAATAAAGGAAAAAACGAACCTTGGATGTTCTTGCTTACCTTTTTGTTAACTGCAGGCCTATTTATTTATAGCCTGGTCATTTTTTTATTCTTTAGTGATGGCATAGACCTCGCGAAGCAACAACAAATGCTTTTTGAGTTAGTGCCTAGTAAAAATTTCTGGTTGGCATTTAACTTACTGCCCTTTGCCTTTTTATTAGGATTATTATTTCTACTGGTAAAAAAACTCCACCAAAGAAGCATACTTTCTCTCACTACATCAAGAAAAAAAGTAGATTGGTCTCGTGTGTTTTTCTCTTTTTCGCTCATTGTACTTATAACATTGGTTTCTTTTGGGATTTCCTACTATAACGATCCCTCAGAAGTGGTGCTGCAGCTTGATCCTGTAAAATTTGGGATATTAGTAGTTATTAGCCTTTTGTTTTTTCCATTTCAAATTGGTCTTGAAGAATATTTATTTAGAGGATACATGATGCAACATCTAGGAGTTTTACTTAAAAATAGGTGGATGCCATTATTTATTACTTCCATTTTATTTGGTGTGTTTCACAGCGCCAATCCAGAAGTAGGAGAGATGGGTTACATGATCATGATATTTTATATTGGCACTGGATTATTATTAGGTATCATGACCTTAATGGATGATGGTCTAGAGCTTGCTTTAGGTTTTCATTTAGGAAACAATCTATTGGCAGCCACCTTAGTAACCTCAGATTGGTCTGCGTTGCAAACAGATGCTGCTTTTAAATTTACAGCAACCCAAGCTGGCACAAGTACTTTAATTGATGTTATTTTACCTGTATTGGTTTTATATCCTATAATTTTATTAATATTATCAAAAAAATACAACTGGAATAACTGGAGTCAAAAACTCTTTGGAAAAGTAGCTGTATCCAGTAATAAGAATAGTTAAATTTTTAATGTAACCAATCTAGAGATACACCTGTTATAAATATATCACTTTTGGAACCATCAATAAAGCTACATCCTTCATTTAAATTTAACGGCCTTGAGTTTGAAACCTCAGAAGAAATTGTCCTGTTTGCTAAACAGCTAAAAGAAAATGGAGCTTCACATGAAATTGCAATTGCAAAATTTATTGTAAAGTGGTTTAACGAAAAACCGTATATAAAAGTTAAGACCTCAGGCTCTACAGGTACTCCTAAGAAAATCAAACTACTGAAAATAAATATGGTTCATAGCGCTTTTGCTACTGGGGTATATTTTAATCTAGGTACAAATAACACAGCGCTTCTTTGCCTGTCTGCAAAATATATTGCTGGTAAAATGATGTTGGTACGCGCCTTAACCATGGGCTGGGATTTGCATGTAGTGGCTCCAGATAAGGATGCTATCACACAATATGATAATACCTATGACTTTGCTGCTATGGTTCCATATCAGGTATATCATACCTTAAATGCCCTAGACAAAATTAAAAAACTTATTATTGGAGGAGGTGTTATAGATCCAGATTTAGAAGCCAAATTACAAACAAAGTCTACACAGGTCTATGCTACTTATGGCATGACAGAAACCATTACCCATGTAGCTGTTAGGCGCGTGAATGGTGAAGACAAAACCAATGTGTATTCTGCCTTACCTAATGTTAGTTTTGATTTAGATTCTAAAGGTTGTTTGGTGATTGATGCCCCTATCCAAGGCAGCTCAAAGGTTATTACAAATGATGTTGTTACCCTGCATGATGCAAAAAGTTTTGAATGGCTAGGAAGGTATGACAATGTAATTAATAGTGGTGGTATAAAACTATATCCAGAAAAAATTGAACTGCTACTGCGTGATTTTATAAAAGTTCCTTTTATTATTTCCTCTTTGCAAGACGAGGCCCTTGGTGAACAGCTTATTTTAGTTCTGCAACTCGATGATCCAAAACAGGCAGGAGCCTATCGTGAGGTAATCTCTGAGTTAGAACCTTACCATAGGCCTAAAAAAATATTTACTCTTTCTAAATTTCCGTTAACTGAAACGGGTAAAATAAAGCGTAGTTCTATTAAAGACTTAATTAAAGGCTACAATTAAAGCACAGGACGGGGCTAGGGTGATGTTATTTTTTAGTTACTTTTTTTATTTTTTAAGTATCTTTAAAAAACAAATACTAGGCTCATGAAACATTTCTTTTCTCTTATTTTTTTAACACTTATTTTTTCTGTAGCACCAATCTCTGTGGCTTATTCACAAATACTACCTGAGCGAGAGCGGGCAACCTTGCGTGATGAAATTTTAAAAGATAGGTTTGACAACCTGCTACCTCAACTTATGGATGATACAGGCATCGATATGTGGCTTGTGATTGCCAGAGAATATAATGAAGATCCAGTAATGCGTACAATGCTTCCAGCAACCTGGCTGAATGCTCGCAGAAGAACCATTTTAGTTTTTTATAGAAATAAAGAACAAAATACCCTCGAGCGTCTTGCCGTTGCTAGGTATGATGTTGGAGCCAACATCACCTCTTCTTGGAATAAAGAAATACAACCCAATCAATGGGAGCGTTTGGTAGAAATTATAAAAGAGCGTCCTGTTGAGAAAATAGGGATTAATATTTCAAAGCATTTTGGTATTGCAGACGGCTTGGTAAAAACAGATTACCAAGAGCTTATGGAAGCTTTGCCAAGTGATTTGGAAGAAAAAATAGTTTCTGCAGAAAAACTTGCTATTGGCTGGATAGAGACTAGAACAGAAAAAGAAATGCTTCTTTACAATCAATTAGTAGACATTACTAGCGCTATTATTGACCAGGCATTTAGCGCCGCAGTGATTACTCCAGGGAAAACAACTACAGATGATATTGTTTGGTGGATGCGGCAAAAGGTTACTTCTTTGGGCTTAGAAACATGGTTTCATCCAACCATAGACATACAAAGAAATAACGAGGCTCTGCAAAGCCACATATACTCATTCACCAAAGGCGAAAAACAAAAAACAGTGCTCCCTGGTGATTTGTTACATTGTGATTTTGGAATTACTTATATCTCATTAAATACAGATTGTCAAAGACATGCTTATGTTTTAAGAACGGGAGAAACTCAGGTGCCAGAATTTTTAGCTACTGCCTTTGCAAAAGGCAATCAAGTGCAAGATATTTTTACAGGAAACTTTAAGACCGGCAGTACTGGAAACCAGATACTAGCCATGTCTTTAAAACAGGCGAGAGATAAAGGCCTTAGGCCTTCTATTTACACCCACCCTTTAGGTACCTATGGACATAGTTCTGGTACTACTTTGGGTATGTGGGATAGCCAACAAGGAGTACCTGTAAATGGTGATTACCCATTGCATGAAAATACCGTTTACGCCATTGAGCTTAACACGACTGTTACTATAAAGCAATGGAAAAAAGACATCAGAATAATGCTTGAAGAAGCAGGTTATTGGGGTGCTAATGGGTTTAGGTATGTCAATGGCAGGCAAGAGGCTATTAAAGCTATTGCTTGGTAGAGAAATTAGACCTGAATAACACCCAAATTAAATTGTTTTTCAATAGGTGCGTGGTTTGCAGCTTCAATACCCAGAGATATCCAAGTTCTTGTATCTAGCGGGTCTATAACGCCATCTGTCCAGATGCGAGAAGCAGCATAATAAGGAGATATTTGATTGTCATACCTAGCTTTTATATTGTCATAGAGTTCTTTCTCTTGCTTTTCAGATATTTTCTTACCCTGTTTTTTTAGTGAAGCTGTTTCTATTTGTAGTAATACTTTAGCAGCACTGTTTCCGCTCATTACTGCAAGATTAGCACTTGGCCATGCGGCAATCAATCTTGGGTCATAGGCTTTACCACACATCGCATAATTTCCTGCGCCATAGCTGTTTCCGATAATAATCGTAAATTTTGGCACCACACTATTGCTTACTGCATTTACCATTTTAGCACCATCTTTTATAATACCTCCGTGTTCACTTTTACTTCCTACCATAAACCCGGTGACATCTTGAAGAAAAACTAGTGGAATTTTTTTCTGGTTGCAATTGGCAATAAAACGCGTGGCTTTGTCTGCACTGTCACTGTATATAACACCTCCAAATTGCATTTCTCCACTTTTTGTTTTAACTAGTGTTCGTTGATTGGCTATGATTCCTACTGCCCAACCGTCTATACGTGCATAGCCTGTTAAAATAGTTTGGCCATACCCTTTTTTGTATTCTTCAAACTCACTGTTGTCTATCAATCTATCTATAATGGCCTGCATATCGTACTGCTCTGCTCTAGATCTTGGAAGTATACCGTATATTTCTTCGGGATCTTTTGCTGGCTTAGCGGCTTTTTCTCTGTTGTAACCTGCGGTATCAAAATCACCAATTTTAGAAACAATATTTTTTATTTTATCTAAGGCATCTTTATCATCTTTTGCCTTGTAGTCTGTAACGCCGCTAATTTCACAATGTGTTGTGGCTCCACCTAATGTTTCGTTGTCTATGCTTTCGCCAATTGCTGCTTTTACAAGATAGCTTCCTGCCAAGAAAATACTACCTGTTTTGTCTACAATTATAGCCTCATCACTCATAATTGGCAGGTAAGCTCCACCAGCAACACAACTACCCATAACGGCAGAAATTTGTGTAATACCCATGCTGCTCATTACTGCATTATTTCTAAAAATACGTCCAAAGTGTTCTTTGTCTGGAAATATCTCGTCTTGCATTGGCAGATATACTCCTGCGCTATCTACTAGATAAATAATGGGCAGTCTATTTTCTATTGAAATTTCCTGTGCGCGTAAATTTTTCTTCGCTGTTATAGGAAACCAAGCTCCTGCTTTTACAGTAGCGTCATTAGCTACAACAATACATTGTTTGCCCATGATATATCCAATTTTTACAACAACACCACCACTGGGGCAACCGCCATGTTCTTTGTACATTCCATCTCCAGCAAAAGCACCTATTTCTATAGATTTCTTTTTTTCATCTAATAGATAATCAATGCGTTCTCGGGCAGTCATTTTTCCTTTAGCATGATGTTTTTCAATCCGCTTTTCACCGCCACCAAGTTTTACTTTAGCAAAACGTTTGCGTAAATCTGAGAGAAGTAACTTATTATGATCTTCGTTTTTATTGAAGCTAAGGTCCATAGTGTTGTTTTATACCTGTAAAAATACGAAACTATACTATTATCAATATGGCAAAACTATTTTAAATTCACGATATTTGCCATATTAGTCCTTACCAAAGGTTGGTTTTTTTCTAATCGAAATCTTAGGCCGAGTTTTTGTTTTTTAAACTTCAAAAATAAGTCCTAATTATTTTTGAGAATTTCCTTCTAGAGTTACGGCTGTAAACAAACCTAATAGTATTCGCTATTGTTATTTTTATAATAGCTAAAAACAACCACCCATGATGAATAAAAACACTGTTTTGGGATACGCTACACTGATAATGATTATTGTTGGCTTATCACTTATTGCACTTGGCGCATTTAAATATGATGATGTTGCTGGTTGGGGATTTGCATCCGTAGGAATTGGCTTTTTTGCCATTGCCTGGGTATTCAACGCATTAAAAGGAAGAATGTAAATCACGATATTTTTTAAAACTATTAACTATTAATTATCAATAATGTCTGACGATAAAAAAGTAATTTTCTCAATGTCTGGATTGACAAAATCATTCCAGAATGCACAAACACCTGTGCTTAAAAACATATACCTAAGCTTTTTCTATGGAGCTAAAATTGGTATTCTAGGATTAAACGGTAGTGGTAAGTCTACCTTGCTTAAAATTATTGCAGGAGTAGATAAAAACTACCAAGGTGATGTTGTTTTTTCTCCAGGTTATACTGTTGGTTATTTAGAACAAGAGCCTCAATTAGACCCTGAGAAAACAGTACTAGAAATTGTAAAGGAGGGAGCCGCAGAGACTGTTGCTATTTTAGATGAGTATAATAAAATTAACGATCAATTTGGTTTAGAGGAGGTCTACAGCGATGCAGATAAAATGGATAAACTCATGGCGCGTCAAGCTATATTACAGGATCAAATTGATGCTAGTAATGCTTGGGAGTTAGAGACCAAATTAGAAATTGCTATGGATGCCCTAAGAACACCTCAAGGGGATACAAAAATAGGCATTCTATCTGGAGGTGAACGCAGGCGTGTAGCCCTTTGTAGACTGCTGTTGCAAGAGCCTGATGTACTACTTTTAGATGAGCCTACCAACCACTTAGATGCAGAAAGTGTACATTGGCTAGAGCATCATTTGGCGCAATATAAAGGAACGGTAATTGCCGTAACTCATGATAGATATTTCCTTGATAATGTTGCTGGTTGGATACTCGAACTAGATAGGGGTGAAGGAATTCCTTGGAAAGGAAACTACTCTTCTTGGCTTGATCAAAAATCCAAGCGTATGGCTCAAGAAAGTAAAACAGCCAGTAAGCGTCAAAAAACATTAGAACGAGAACTAGAGTGGGTACGTCAAGGTGCTAAAGGAAGGCAAACAAAACAAAAAGCGCGTCTAAATAATTATGACAAGCTAATGAGCCAAGATCAAAAACAACTAGACGAAAAGCTTGAAATATACATACCAAATGGACCTCGACTAGGAACCAATGTTATTGAGGCTAGCGGTGTTAGTAAGGCTTATGGAGATAAATTACTGTATGAAGATTTAAATTTTAATTTACCCCAAGCAGGAATCGTTGGAGTTATTGGGCCAAATGGTGCTGGTAAAACAACTATTTTTAGAATGATAATGGGCGAGGAGACTCCAGATAAAGGGTCTTTTACTATTGGTGAAACGGCAAAGGTTTCTTATGTAGATCAAGCCCACTCTAACATTGATCAAGATAAATCTATCTGGCAAAATTTTAGTGATGAACAAGAACTGGTACTAATGGGTGGCAAAGAGGTTAATTCTAGAGCCTATTTGAGTAGATTTAATTTTACAGGAAGTGAGCAAAACAAAAAAGTGTCACTTCTCTCCGGAGGTGAACGAAACAGATTACACCTGGCCATGACCTTAAAGGAAGAAGGTAATGTGCTCTTACTTGATGAACCAACCAATGATTTGGATGTAAATACACTAAGGGCCTTAGAAGAAGGTCTTGAGAATTTTGCAGGTTGCGCTGTTGTTATTAGTCATGACCGTTGGTTTCTAGATAGAATTT
>Ga0302125_10000890_pt1 | contig 15628 bp, 9 predicted proteins | sample CB4_surface_MG_FD_203111 | JGI IMG/M metagenome (GOLD analysis project Ga0302125, IMG submission 203111) | Marine microbial communities from Western Arctic Ocean, Canada - CB4_surface | ecosystem: Environmental > Aquatic > Marine > Oceanic | place: Canada: Western Arctic Ocean | collected... | reverse complement strand
AAAAGGTAAATTTGGTGCGGTAAAGGGTACACCAAAAAGGTCGTCGTCTAAAAAATCATCAAAAAAGAAAACCAAAAGACGGGCACATACACGCGGTTAAATTTAAAGGGAAACCCTTTAAAACCAAATGTTTAATTTTATTCATATATATATTATTATATATATGAGTATTTATGCAGTAAAATCTCGCAATGATTCTTGTAATTTATTAATCATTTCAGTAGGTGCTTTGTAATTTTCTGCACCTGGTAAAGTATTAAGTGGTGGTACAGTGTGAGTACCTGGTCCCCAAGGCTGATAACCTGCTGGATTAGATAACGTAGCATCATTTACATATACAGTATGGGGGTCAAGATAGGGGTCTCCATTTGCTAATCTTGCTTCGACAGTTCGGTTGCTTATATGTGCATTATTTCTTGCAACTTCTACTCTATGATATCCTAACTGACCGACGCCATATGGACCTTTTGCCAAACACATAAAGAAAAATGGACCAAATGAGAGCGGGGCTGTCGTTGCATTGAACCAATAATATGCACAATCGGCAACAGATGGGTATGTGCAATTATAACTAAATATACTATCGCCATTTGGCTCTATATGCAAAGTTTGATAACACAATGTTTCAATACCCATAGATGTATTACCCATAAATCCTACTATACCATCCATAGAATCTCGCTTCATTTGAGTAATTTGCTCACTAGTGAAACCGTGTATATTACTAGATAATGTTAAACGAATGTTTACCACACATGGACCAAGACCATCATTGAGCCAGTCCATCATGTAGCCAGTCACAAGAACCAAATCCAGCTCTCTGATGCTGGGATATCACTATCATCAATTGTACTATTCTGAGAATCTAGAACAAGATTTGTGTCATTCGACGAACCTGAAATATTGATTACCGTCATATTATAAATATTACAAAATTATATAGTTACAAAATTATATAGTTACAAAATTATATAGTCACAAAATTATATAGTCACAAAATTATATAGTCACAAAATTATATAGTCACAAAATTATATAATAATTTTAAAACTTTTTTCCTAAATAGAAAGAGTTATACGCCCTCTATAAACCAATAAATTAACCCCAATTAATTATATTTTCAACACCACCCCAACCCCAATTTTCGATATCTCTTAATTTCCATTTGTTTTCACATGGTGAACCACAACACCATTCTTTTACCACATCCATACCCAGTTGAATCTCTCCAGCGAGAATCGGAATATAGTCAATTGTACATGTAGTACTAAATGGGTCACATTTAGATAAACAATCTACAATTTCATTATTACAATTCTTTTGGTGTTTTTTACCTTGTCCGCAACACGAATCATGCAATCTACAACACGAATCAGCACACGAATAACCCGTTAATTTATGATATTCCGGCAGAACTGTCGTATTACATTTATCTTCATTCAACCATTGATTATTACACCATCCAGGACCACAATAAGAACCACATAAGTGAAAACGTACACTTGGAACATATACTTCATTATTTTTGGATTTATATCCATTTGTAGAAGAAATAAGAAACACGAATGCAAATTTTAGAAACATATAGGTTGACATATAGTATGATATATGATATGATATGATAATCTTTTTATATGCATATTATAATATAAATTTGTTATTTATAGGGGGTTTAAGGGGTTCTCCCTTACATTCCGCCATAAATAAATCAAAATAACTTTTATTGACTGTTAAAGTAGTTTTTTTATTATTCTTTTTAGTATATTCAACATATAATTCGTATGATGTTAATTCATATGCATTATCATGACTATTTAAGAACGTTTTCAATTCATCTTTTTTCGACCATGTAATGCAACTGATACCATAAATGTATTTATTATTTTCAATAACAATATCTGGGTAAAAATGTTTTATTAAGTTTAATATTTCAGTATCTTTAATATCTAAAGAACTTTTACCACCCAACCATTGTTTAAATATTATACATATTTCGTCTATTTCTAAAAAATATTCATCTATATTTTCTTCTATTGTTAAATCCCAAAATTTCACAAAATTAGATACTAATGGAAGCCCCAAACTGGTATACCCATAAAAACTATCATCGCATTCAGTATAATCTAATTGTTCTTTTAATAATAATTTTAAATTAGCTGTAAAAATTACTCCCGAAATATTATTTTCGTCTAAATAACATTTACATAAATATAACATATTTTTCATGGAAATAATAGAACCGGTAGAAGTTTGTATTTTTAAATTAATAAAACTAGAAATAATTGCAGATTGATTGTTATTTTTTAAATATAACGCATACTCGTTTAATTTATTATCCAGACATTCATTCAAATATTTATCAGCCGTATCATATCTATTAGAGTAATGACAACAAACAACAAATATATCTATAATTGGTGTGAAGTCATTAATGCCAATTATTTCTTCCATATTTATTTTAGTATTTTTAATATTTATCAGTCTACAATCATTATAGTTATGGTCGTGATATTTATAACGAAAAGTATTTGTTATTGGAATATGTCCAAGATATTTCCCCCCTTGATTTTCCAATAATCGTAACAAGGGTTTTACACTAGGAGATATTAAATAAATATTATTATTCGATTTTTTCAAAATAATATCTCCCAAAATAGTTAAAAAGTATTTAACTTGGTTTTTGGTTTCAAATAATGTATCTAAAAATAATGATATAACATATTGAACTGTGCTTGATTCTGGTATAGATACAAACACTGATATTTCTTTGAGTTGTTTTATAGTAGAAGTTTTGATTTTGAATTTCCACGGAAGTAATTGTTGTTCATAATATTCAACTGGATGGTCGTTATCATGATGATTTAATGAAGAAAGAATTTCGTGAATAATATCATCTTCTTTTACAATATTATAATGAATATTATCATATTTAAAGAATATTTCAGTTGTAGAGCAATAAAAGTATCTATTTTTATTAATAAATTCATTAATAAATTTAGTATATCCTTCCAACAATAATTGTTTTCTGTTCTCTCTACTAATCAGTATTTTTTTTGTATTAATTAATATAATATCTAGTTCGTGGGTTATATGATGCTTTAATTTATTAAAAATAATTTCGTCGTTTTCATATTTGTCATATAATTCGCTGATTTTTGTCATTAAATCTTCTTTACTCATTAAATCGAAGGTTTGTTATATAATATAATAAACAATTTCTTATATTATATTAATAATGATATAAGAATATCATTGTCTGACTGTAATTGTTTTAATCGAAATTTTATTAACATTTTTATTGGTAATATAATTATGTCCAGATAAACTACTATAAAATGGTAAAAAAATAATAGTTGCTAAAAAAAAAGAACTACCAATATTATCGGAAAAACGCGGGTCATATAATACATAATTGGATACATTTCTTGATTTGTCTGTTATATTAACAATTTGTTCAAAAATATTTGTATAATTTGTATAATTTGTATAATTTGTATAATTTGTATAATTTGTATCTGAAAATATTGAAGAATTTTCGTTATTATATATAAAATAAAATAATACAATCGATATTGCAGAATATAAACCTAAATTTTTAAATGAATAATACCATATTCCTTTTTTGTTAATAATTTGCTCTATTTTATCCGATGGAGTCCATTTAATATTATTAATTAATAATTTATAACATGATTGTATTAAACGAATTGTACCTATTAGTGGTTCGGGGGTGATATGTATTGTTAATGTAAATATAATAATAATAATTTCATATATATTTTTACATTTAAATAAAACAAGATTGGGAATTATTAATACGATTATAAGCATATATATAATTGGTAAATATGGATATATCATAGGTACAAAGGCATTTAATATAATAAATAATAATAAGATTGGTCTCATTATAATAACACGAAAAGAAGCTAGTGCAAAATACGATTGTGCAAAAGATAAATTATATTTGGCGCGTGTATTCGATGCAGATTTAATGCGACATAATAATTTGGAATAAATATGACGAGCGACAATTAATTCTCCAATATTCCATCGAAGTTCACGTATATTCCAACTAATATATGTTTTCGGTAATGTTTCCTCTAATGTAATATTTGGAATATATAGAACAGAACCGGCCATTGCTTCAAACGTATCATGACTTAAAGCGTCTATTGGAACATATTCAATTGGATTATCAGATGGCCCAATGCATTTTTCAAAATATCTTTGATTATGAATTAATCCTTTACCAAAAAAGGAAGAATGTTCAATGTATGAAGAAGTATATTTATATGATATGTTAGAATATTTCTGCCATAATACTTGTATTTTTTGAAAGATAGTTGATATATTATAAAACTCTATTTTTGGTTGATATATAACATAATTTGGATTCACCATTGCTATTTGCACTAAATTTATAATAGCATTTTTTGGAACTTGTGTATCAGAATCGAGTATCATGGTATAATCATATTTTTTATTAAAAATTTTATCCAAATCAATATTGTATTCAAAAAACGCATCTCGATTTCGTACTTTATTTTGATATAATTCTTTACAAGTATATGTATATGAATTATTATATCCCAATGTAAAAGTAATTAGGTCTTGATATTGTCCGCATTTTTTTAAAATATTAGATTTACGTCTAATCAGAATAAAATTTTCAGAAATTTGTTTACATATAAATATTTGATTATTTTTAAGTTTATACTTCTGTTGATTTTTGTATAAATGATAATATATTTTTTGTCTAAATGTTTTAAGTAATGATTCTTCATATTTTTGTAAGTCACTATTTACAGTTACAGATACAATAACAGCGATAGAATTTTTTGTTATATTACCGATAAATGCATTATACATATTTTGAAAACATTCATCGATGCTGTTAGTATCTGCCGCTTTTAAATTATAGTTTATTATAAAACTAGAATCCTCTATTGTTTTTGCTGATTTAATTTTTTCTGGTTTATGAAATATAACTAGTAATGTTTTTAATAATATTTCTGAAACGGCAAATGTACATATACTTTGTATAAATACATAAATAATTCCAATATATAGATACATATTATTCCATTTAATATTAAATATACTAATAACGATATTGATTATTGTAATAATTGTTGAACCACCAAAAAAATATAAACGAGGAGTTATTTGATACATTCTTATAAATTACCGAGTTATTTGTTTTTCTTTTCTATTTATTTTTTCTTTTTAATAACAATCGTTTGTTTATCAGATTTAACTGGTTTAATTTGTTTAGAGGATTTCGTGGATTTATCTAAACCAATGAATTTTTTATATTCGTTCTTAAGTTCCTTTAATTCATTTAACCAAGTATCTTCGATTTTCGTATTAACAAGAATTTCTAATTCGGCTTCCTTTTCACCCTTTTCTTTCATTAATTTATCAACAGCCTCTTCGGTAACACTGTCCATTGGCATTTTAACTAAATAATTAAAATTCGGAGTAGATGTTTCACCATTAGTATTTAAAGGAGTATATTTCATCTTAATAAGAATCTCGTTGATTTCGTCTTTCTTCTTTCGCCGCAAATCAATCGTTCCAGACAAGTTATCATTTATAAATCTTGCTTTATTAGATAATACAACCAATTCTTTTTCTAATGCGTCAATTTGAAATGTCTTTCGTTTATCATAAAAGGATAATCGGACACCATAATAAGATTCAGCAATTTCGGATACAGTATCAAATTTGCGCAAATGCTCATCGGAATCAAACAAATGCATATTTGTTGTGGTATGTGTAGTATATAATTTAAGAATCTTTTCAAGACCAGAAACTTTTTCATTTGGTGAACTTCCGCTAATATCGGTTATTTTTGTTAGTAATTCATCTAAACATCCAGGATAAAATTCAATAGTGAAATCGACGTTTACATCCGTACTCATGTCAACATAATCTTTAACTATTGCCTTACTATCTTTCTTTTTTTGGTCAATAAGGGTCTCGATATATTCTTTATAGTCTTGGGTCCAAGTTCCAACCGGAAGTTCCGTAATATGTATTTTGTTATTACTAATTTTTTCATATATGCCTTTAATCAAATATTTCTTATGTTTATTCTGCTTATCTTTGTCTTCAATAGCTTCGATTGTTCCTTTAAATCCCTGATAATATGGTTCAATATCGATATCGTGTTGTTCACCTTTGAGCATCAATCGAAGTTTATTGATAATTTGCAATGGATTATAACACATAATATCAGTGCTAAAACCAGTGCCAATACCCTTCGAACCATTTACAAGAACCATCGGAATAATCGGAACATAATAGATTGGTTCAACTGATGTTCCATCATCATCTAAATATTGTAACACTGCATCATCTGCTAGAGGAAATATAAGTCGTGTTATAACATTTAACTGTGTAAAGATATACCTTTCAGATGCTGAATCTTTGCCCCCTTGAAGACGTGTTCCAAATTGTCCTTTTGGTTCAAATAAGTTAATATTATTGGAACCGACATAATTTTGAGCCATACCAACAATCGCACCATTTAAACTGGCCTCACCATGATGATACCCAGAATGCTCTGATACATAACCACTAAATTGGGCAACTTTAATTTCCGAAACTAATTTCTTTTTGAACGCCGAGAATAAGATTTTACGCAAACTAATTTTAAGACCATCAACCATATTAGGGATTGAACGGTCATTATCATATTTGGAGAAATGAATTAGGTCATTATTTACAAATTCTTCGTATGATACTGTTTGTTTACTAGTATCGAGATATAGTTCGCGATTATATGTTGATAACCATTCTTTTCTATCGTCACTGCGTTTCTTGTTAAAAACCATATCTATAGTTTGAATACATTTATCACCAGTGCTTTCAAATGAAACAATCTTCTTTTTTGCAAAATATTCTTTGAATTCTTTGCTAGTGCTTGTACCTAAACCCTTGTAATATTTTATTCGCCATCCTTTAATATCGTTTTCTTTTTTCCAAGCATCAAATTCGCCTTCATTATAAAACTCTTTATTTATACCACCTTTTTCTACTTTTAAAATTGGCGTATTCATATAACCAATAAATTCAGGTATTTCAATTAGAGAACGCCATCCAACTTCGAATAAATTTAACCCTAGACCTTTAATATGACTACCGTCTAAATCTTGGTCAGTCATAAACAATACTTTACCATAACGCAACTTCGTTTTAACATCTTGAGTACTATATTCTTTACCATATTCTAGTCCAAGAATCTGTTTAATTTCGCAAATTTCTTTATTATCGCCGATTTTGGCAGTTGATTCGCCGCGAATGTTTAACATTTTACCTTTCATTGGATAAATACCAATAGTATTGCGGTCGTCTTTGGATAATCCGGAAACAATACCCGATTTGGCCGAGTCCCCCTCACATAAAATTAGTGAGCATTCAGCCGATTTTGCAGTTCCAGCGAAATTTGCGTCGATTAATTTTGGTATTCCGCGGATATTTTTGCTTTTAGTTCCGTCGGTTTTCTTTTGTGATTTATTTTCTTTTACTTCTGTAATTGCGCAAGCGGCATTCATAACACCCATTTTCGCAATTTTTTCAATGAATTTATCGCTTACTTCACAGGTTGAACCGAATTTGGGAATCGGTATATTCATAAAATCTTTGGTTTGACTATCGAATGTAGGATTTTCAATATCACATCGCAAAAACAATGCTAGTTGTTCTTTAATAGCTGCCGGTTTTACATCAACCTTTTTCTTTGTTTTAATATACGCAACAAGCTTGCGAATGATTTGATTTAGAATGTATTCGACATGTTTACCACCCTTAGATGTATATATTCCATTGACGAACGATAGTTGATAAAATTCGTCTTCTGTCGAAAGCGCAACAGCATATTCCCATCGAGAATTAGCTTCTTCATATTTTACTTCATTATCACCAACAATAAGATTAATATATTGTTGTAAATTTTTAACAGGAATTATAACCGAATTAAGTTTTACCTTTACTATTTTATCTGTAACAGCAGCGATGTCATATATTCGTCGATGAAATAGCGAAATCATATCAGGAGTTAGTTCGCTACTTTTAAAACCAAGTCTTTTATAGTCGGGTTTAAATTGGATTTTAGTATATGGTTTTGTTTTGCCTGATTTTGTAATTACTGGTTTATCAATAGTATCCAGATTACTATGAAATTCTTGTGTATATTTGAGTCCACGAGTATGGTCGACGGTTTCAATTCGACCCCAAGTGGACCAAATTAATACCAATTTAAATCCAAAACCATTTTTTCCACCGACAATTTTCTTTTCTGTTTTGTCATAATTTGTTGAAGTTCTTAAATGACCGAAGATAAGCTCTGGAATCCATATTTTATATTCTGGATGTTCAGCAATATCGATACCATTACCATCATTAATCATTGTAATAATACCATCATCCGAAATGCCTATATCGATATATGTAACAGGTATAGATTTTTCTACATTGTTTAAAATAGCCTGTTGCATACGAATGACATGGTCACGACAATTAACGATACCTTCATCAAACAATTTATAAAGACCAGGGTTATAAATTATAGACTTTTTAGCAATAGAATTATTTTCTTTGTTAAAAATGAATTCGTCTGACTCGACTAATTCAACCGAACCAATATAAGTATCTGGATTATCTAAGATGTGTTGTTTGTCTGTTTTTTTCTGATATTTATTTAAATTTTGGTCGGTAACTTTGTCTGACATATTTTTTTACCATATTATTTTGTCTTTATGTTTTTTCAATTTTTTAAATATATAAATATTATATAATGAATCGTGGTATATTACAAGATATACAGATATCTGATGCTGAATTTAAAAATATAATTGGAAATTTTTATGGATTAGACGCAATGCATGATAATAAACCAGAGCAAAGATTTGCTGATGTATCCACTATAATAGAATTATTAGGAGAGATACATCAAAAAATTAGTTCTCAAAATGGTGGGTCGCCTCCAGGCTCACCCAGGTCAGTCCCACCCACCCATGACGAAGAGCCTATGACGCCCCAAAAAAAAAAACCAATAAATATACTTTATCTACAAAATTTAGAAAATATATATTTACGGGATGCTGTTTTTAGTATTATATTATGTATACTTGGAGATATAAATATTGAGAGTCCACCAAATTATAATAACTATGTTAAAACATCATTTGATAATATGTTGTATGATATATCATATAATTTACCACTTGAAACATTTATAAAGTCAAATAAAGAGGTTTTTGAACAAATGACCAAAGACCAAATGTCTGTTAACGGCACAGAGATTCTTGAATTATTAATAAGCGACGATTATATTGAAAACATAAAACAAAATTATATTAAATCAATTAAAGGAGGACAACACGTAATTGTTGGGGGAGTTGAAAAACGGAAATATGGTGAGTCAGACCCTGAACCTCGTGAAATAATAGAACGCGTGTTCACAGACAGACCTAGACGCGAAGCAGCAGCAGAAGCAGCTCGACAAGAAGCAATAGAAGCAGCTCGACAAGAAGCAATAGAAGCAGCTCGACAAGAAGCAGTAGAAGCAGCTCGACAAGCAGAAGCAGAAGAAGCAGCTCGACAAGCAGAAGCAGAAGAAGCAGCTCGACAAGCAGAAGCAGTAGAAGCAGCTCGACAAGAAGCAGTAGAAGCAGCTCGACAAGAAGCAGTAGAAGCAGCTCGAAAAGCAAAAAAAGCAGCAGACGCAGCAAAAAAAGCAGCAGACGCAGCAAAAAAAGCAGCAGCAACAGAAAAAGCAGCAGCAACAAGGGAAGCAACAAAAGCAGCCGCAGCAGCAATCGCCGCAGAAAAAGAAGCAGCAGCAGAAGTAGAACGCGAATGTATAAATGCTGTTAAAAAAGATGAAATTGGTAAGAATGATAAAAAAAAACAAGATTTATTGACAGAGTTTAATAAAAACGCACAAGAAATAAATACAGACCCATATACAGAATGCGATGATTCAAACATACTTTTAATTAAACAAGACATCTCGGGTATATTTAACAAGTTAACTAGTACAAAAATGGTTGTTAAAATATTTAATCCAATACTTGGTAATCCAAATTCTTTAGTAGACAAAAATAAATATGTATTAAATCCAGCAATGATAAGACTCATAATATTAGCTAAAATCAATGGAGGGATTTTTGCACCCAACAAGATACAAAACGCTATAGAAGAGTTGGATGATGCGTATAATAAACTCAACCAATACGAAAATAATGATAAATGGAAGGAGTTCCAACTAGCACCATATATTAAATATATTAACACTGTTATACCTGTTATGGGTATAAACAAATCGTTAGAACACGAACCAATTGATACTATTCAAAAATCACATGACCCATCATATTGTAAATTTTATCAATGTATACAAAACAAACAGATTAATCTTAAAGAGTTTTTCGAAATAGTACAGTTTACTCCCAATGCTAAAAATACAAACGACGCATATAACCTATTAGTAAAGACATTTAATATATATGATACGATTGAAGAAAAAATAAACAATATAAAAGAGAAAATAATGCAATTAAAATGTATCAAAGTTGGTCCGAAACCAACATTTGCATCACATTATCCGACGGAAAGAACCCAAGTAAATAATATTGTTGTATTTATTGCAAATATAATAAAAAAACGATTGAATGTGTCTGCATCAGTGGCATCGGCAGCATCGGCAGCAGCGGCTTCTTCATCTCTACTCAACAAATTTAGTAACCAATTATTGATTAACCAAAATGCTATATTTGAAGAATATAAAACGCGTGATAATATTAAGACGACTGGACATAGTTTCGAGGATAGAATATTTGGTTGGTATGTTGACGCGGCGAATACATCTACCGTACCAATACAATCTATAAATAAAAAACCAGAACCGAATCCAGGATGGATTAATAAGGACATTACTAGTTTTAAGTTAGACACACCACAAACACATCTTCGTTTTTTTATTAATAATGCTGTGCAGGGTATTCCTGAAACTCAATATACAGATCGTAGATTTTGTCCATTTGGTTCAATGATTGATTCTGCGCTGCTGATACATGGTGGATGTACGTATGATGACCCAAATGGTTTTATTTCTACAGTAGGTAATAAAGATAATTATAGAGAGACTGGCGATTTGCATGTTAAATTTATGTCAGGTTTAAATTATTTTGAATTACAAGCTACAAAAAACCCGAATAATAATGCTAGTACAACATATGATGTCTTAATTAAGTGTCAGTTTCCAAATGGTAGTACGGTATTGTCTAATTATAATCCGGATATACAACAACCATCGTGTTTATCAGCAAGTGCAATTCATGAAAAATTATGTACATTAATTGTTAATAAAATTGTTCAGCTTACTGCTGCTGGTGGAGCGATTAGTTGGAACGAGTTTTTAAAAGACAACGCATTATGTGATGCATTTTCGACCGAAACGGCTAAGAAAAGTTCTTTAGATTTTTGGCAAGTTTTAAATGGAACTTTGAAATGGGGAGGATTTTCAAACCAACTAAATCATCAGATAGGCAAATACATAATACCATATAAACCAAATGGTAATGCAAAACGACTCACGTTAGCAACTGATATGTTATCAGCAATATTATTTATGTATATTTTGACAATTTTGCCGGCGGATAAGCGTAATAACGAAGCGTATGGTGGGTATTTGTCGAAATCGCGAGGACTAATTTATCCACAACAACAAGTACCTGGTGCTGGTGGTACCAAACGGAAGAAAAAAACCCAAAAGAAAAAAAATCAAAAGAAAAAAACCCAAAAGAAGAAACAAAAGAAAAAAAAAACAATAAAAAAACCCCATAAACGAATGAATACTTTACGATATAAAAAAAATAAATAGTTATAAATTTTTCTGATATTTATTTAAATTTTGGTCGGTGATTTTGTTTGACATATTTTTTATGTCGTAAAGTATTCATTTGTTTATGTTGTTTTTTCAATTTTTTTAATATATATATATTTATATATTTATATAATGGCTCAAGATATTTGTAATATGGACGAATTACCAAATTATACAATGTTAGGCTTTACCAAATTAAAAATACACGATATTCGACATGATTTTAATGCAACTCGATTACTATCAAATGAAAAGAAAATTATTGCATTTTGCGAGGTTGCAAAGAACTGGAAGTTATTAGCAACAGATGCTTATAAGCATCATCCTAGTGGTGGTGGTGGTGGTGGCGACGAAGATTTTTTTCAAGACGGAGGAGTACTTACTAAATCTAAACAAGGGTTGGACAAAGATACACAGCGTGACAAACGTGCATTAAAGCAACAAGACCTAAGAAAGGCTACACGCGACAGTACAGCTAACAAAACTCGCGTCCGAGAATCTACAATTACTGAAATAAATAAACTGACTGGATTATCATTATCAATAAATGAAAAAGAATTATATGCGCAAATCCCACAAATGAATTCAATTGTAAATGCTTTATTATTAAATAAATTATACGAATTAATATTACAAAATAAAGAACAACTTACAGAATATTTTATAGATAATTTATTTTATTTATCTGGATTTATACAAAACCCAGAAATAGATAGTGTGGAAAAAAAATTTCTGGATATGACAACTATGTCATCATTAAAACAACTAGATAATTATTTAAATTCTATTGGTTCAAAAAATACGGCCGAAGAAATAATTGATAATGGGAATTTAAATTATATTATATATAAATTTGGTTTAAAAAATTCACAAATAATGCAAAATCTACAAGTGATGCAAACCCCACAACTGGTACAGTCGTTGCAACAAATATTTGATAATTTTATTGTACCTTGTTTATTTACTTATTATATTGGTAAATATAATTTAATTGATTTAATTAATTTACTACCAACGCCCGAGCAAATTAGGACTTTATCAGCTGAACAACAAACATATTTACAAAATGTGAGTAAAGAAATTACTGATTTACTTAATACGTGTAAGACTATATTAGAAACTCCGATTGCTGAAGAATATATAGATAAATTTAAAACACTAGTAAAAGAACAACCAATCCCAACCCAAGTTACACCAGCTCAAGTTATACCAGCCAAAGTTCCATATCCCGCGTTGAACCCATCTATTGATAGTGGGATGGAAGTGGAAGGAGTTGCCGGTGGAGGCAATGGATATGATTCAGATGGTGATTCCGATGGATATGATTCAGATATTGATGATAATATACCATTAATAAACCGAGTAAATGCCCAACCCCAACCCCAACCCCAACCCCAACCCCAACCCCAACCCCAACCCCAACCCCAACCCCAACCCCAACCCCAACCCCAACCCCAACCCCCAGCCCCACCCTCAGCCCCACATTTGACACCATACACAACAAGAAGCCAAACAGGGAAGTTACCGGCAGAACAACAGACGTTGGCAGCAGCACAGGCACAGCAGTGGGAAGCAGCGGATGACAAGGCGGCGGCGGCGGCTTTGGTAAGGACTGCGGTGGCAAGGTTGAAGGCGGCTGTGGCGTCTGATAAATGGAATGCTGACAAAACAATACAATTATTATATGCGAACAATGTTATTTCAGCTGTGTCAGACGGTCAAGACCCAGCAGTTCTTATCATTAATAATATTCTACAAATTGCAGTTAACAAGATGACCCATTGTTGTGAACAAGTCGCAGCCGAAGCCAATGACCCTAAAGATGCTAGAGACACCCTAGCTAAAACATTTTATGAAAAGCATAAGACAATTCCCCCAATTAAAATAGATACTAAATCAGAGGAGGCGGCAGATATTTCACTACGTGTAATATGTAAGAAAATATTTTTAAATCTAGTGGAAAATTCCAATCAATTATTGACACCACCAACAGTGCCACCATCACAATATATAATTAATAATGCAGCATTAACATCATCAAGTGAACATTATAATAATGTATTATGTCCCATATCTTCTATTGTGGACCCAGCCCCATCAACCTGGGGCGGTTGCTCATATATAGACAAGTATAAGGAATTCGGTGACGTCAAAATTCGAATGCATTCAGATTTTAACAATAGTAGTAGTAGTATAACGTATAATTTTCAGCAAACGTATAACAACATTTCAGCAACAGTTTGGGTAACAACAGAGGTTGGATATCAAATTATTTTAAATGGACACCCAATATTAGATGTTTCTAATTCATTAACTGAAAATATTGTTGATAATGAGCGTCAATTATCTGTAGGAAAGGTATTTAATAAATTAAAATTAATTGGAATAATATTCAACGCACAATCAACATGGGACTATATTGGGGACAATTATTCGAGTGAAATAATAAGTGAGATAATACTGAAAGGGGAAGGCGATGGCGGTCAAGAATATAATATGTTAAAACGAGGCGGTTATGTTGGAGATATATCTTATAGAGAGGAACCAGCAGCAGCAGCAGCAGCTGCCGCAGCACCACCAGCTATACAATATACTGATACTAGAAATTTTCCAAATTGGCCAACTCCAGTACAATCACAATTTTCACCACCAGTTGGTGCAACTATAGTTGGTTGGGACCAAAATGGCAATTCTCAAAGAGCAGTTTTATCGAATGATAGACCATCTGCTGCTCGAATATTATATTTAAAATATATATTTCCAGAAAGCTATATAAATACTAGCGGGTTTGGTGGATACTATAATTCTAATACCAACTTATTAGTGATACCAAATCCATCGATAGTGGCACCACCACCAGCATTAGGACCACCACCAGCATTAGGAGCAGCAGGTTCATCAACCTTTGTAGGAGCAGTAACGGGAGGGACGACAAAAAAACAAAAAAAAAGTGGTAAATCTAAAAAGAAAAGGAAACCAAGAAAAACCATAAGAAAATTTAAAAAAAATAAGTTCAAACGTAAGAAAACAATAAAACATAAGAAAAAGGCAAAAAAATCAATAAAAAAAAAGAAGCCAAAGAAATAAAAATAAAAATTGAAGATTTTAAAAATCGATGTAGAGAGAAATAACAAATAACAAATAACAAATAACAAATAACAAATAACAAATAATGATAAAAACTCGCAAAGACAATATACCAATCGAGTTAAAACATACGGTTTGGAATAAATATAGTATTTATCCGTTACATAAAGAAATAACACAATGTAGAACATGTGACAATTTAGTTTTAATTCCAGAATCTATACGACATTTAAATAATGTAACATATGATATTAAACCAATATATATCGAGAGTAAACGAAAAATAATAAGTGGAGTAGCAGAATTTGGTCATATAATATCAGAAAAGAACGGTGGAAAAGTTGAAGAAAGTAATTTAATAATTCAATGTAAAACTTGTAATCTAAAACAATATACAACTAATATAGAAGACTATCATTTTACAGAAAATTGTGAAATGATAGACGCTGAATATGATAATAATCATACAATTGAAATGGGTGAAAAATCTGATGGATGTAATCATATTTTAAGTAATCAAAAAAAATGTCAAAATAAACCACTATTTAATAGACAATATTGTCATATTCATTTAACTTTTTAAAAACAAAAACTACAAAAACTACAAAAACTACAAAAACTACAAAAAATAAATAATTGTATATT
>Ga0302125_10000889_pt1 | contig 15633 bp, 14 predicted proteins | sample CB4_surface_MG_FD_203111 | JGI IMG/M metagenome (GOLD analysis project Ga0302125, IMG submission 203111) | Marine microbial communities from Western Arctic Ocean, Canada - CB4_surface | ecosystem: Environmental > Aquatic > Marine > Oceanic | place: Canada: Western Arctic Ocean | collected... | reverse complement strand
TCGTGGATTCAGATTTGGAGAAAATGCACAAAAGCGAGCACATTTTGGTGTTTTTCAGAATCGGTCGTTTTGTCGGGGAAAGTGGGGCGCAAATGGGCCGGATGCAAATCGCGACCAAATGGTCGATGCGGATGAAGCTATGCTAAAACCACTCTTGTGCAAAAACCTCTTATTATCAACGGAACTGCAATCGTATCTAGGGTGGTTGTTCGCTCTCAACAGTGCTTCGTGGTGTTAGAATTTCGTGGTGTTAGAATTTCTATACCGGCAACTCGGGGGCGTCACAAAAAACGCTCTTCTCCCTCGTCGACGGCTCGACATTTGTGATGAGAAACACCGTATCTACGGTTTTGCGCTTGGCGGTGCAAGATACACGCGCTTCGCCGACTTGGTCGATAACCACGTGGTTATCGGCCAGGACCTCCCGATTTTCAACACACCGAGATGGAAAAGGCTATGGGAGCCGACGTTTGTTTTTCTAGTACGTTTGTTACCCATGGTTTAGAAGGACACTAATGCGATAGTTACATTTTCACACTCAAAACAGTTTATCAGCCCTCCCTGGATCAACAGCCCATTCACCTACACATCCTATGCATCCACTCTTCATCCCAATTAAGCTTCCATGGCCAGCTCGTCCAAGTACCTCTAGAGTTATGGCCTACGTCTTCCGAACCGTGAGGACAGCTACATGAAGCTCCCTGACCCAGACACACAAATTGTGCACTAGTCAGATTGAGACATTTACCTCGATATCCCTCTAAGATCTTGGAAGGGCAAGTGTTAATTAGGTCATTCCTAAAATCATGCTTTGCACATAGCGATGTCCCCATTTTTGCTTTCTGTGCATTCGTAAGATCTAGCCGTCGTCCAGTTGCGCCAAACCTGGGATGTTGTTTGTGCCACCGCAGTGCTCATCTATGAACCAGCCCATTGGCGTGCACAAAGCATGCGGATTCGTCATTCCAGGGCAAGCGGTACCCCGAGGCGCGTGATCTCGCGTGTTTCCAGTCCCATACCATTTGATTCTTGAATGCAAAGAGGGACAGAAAGAGAGAAGCGTTATAATCGAGTTGGACATTGTCTTGATGGTCCATCCAAAACCGAGAGTACACCGTCTGATCCCATGCAAACCCAGCGCGGTTGAAAAAACAAGAGTCGTGCTGCTGTTGGATTTGCCGCAACATCCAGAGGAGTGATCTCTTTGAACCCATAAACGCTCCTGAATTGAGATATCCGTACGCAGGCGGTGACGAGCATCCCACGGAGCTTATTTGCGGAGCGTTGCATTGCGCATGATTCAACATGGGATGCGCGTAAGCCCACCTTGGCGGCGGGACGCTGTTATACGTCCCGGCACACCCAGGCGGAAACGGTACATTCGACTCGCCGCATCCCAATTCTGCAGAAAACACGATTTGAGACGAGCGCCATCGGTCCAGTGGTAGTTTGACGCATCCTCCCCAGAGTACATCTTTACCGTCGACAACCACGATTGGACGGTCGGCGTGAACTTCACCTGCTCCATCTAGCCATTCACGAAGAATCTTGAGTTTATCCAAAAACGACCATCCATGGTTTTGGTTCCACTTGCGATCGCCGATGGTTTTAACTTCGAATGGCACGTCGACACCACGCTTTATTTGCTCATTGAATTGTTTCTCGATCAGTGCAGGGCCCAATGTGTTGACCGAAAGCACGAGCGGCCTCATAGATCCTGTCGAGAGCGTAGGCGGGGGATGCCTCTTCGTCCAGTGACATTGTGGACCAGAGATATTGTGAGTGATTTGAGTGCAACCATGTCGGGCCCACTGGCTTGCAATCTCGGAGGAGCAATGGTGCGTGTGGCGCGTCGCTTTCACAATATTTTGGCATATCCCATACAAAGACACATGATTCTTTTTCAGTGTCGCGACGGTCTTAGCATCGTTGACGACGTATCCGACACAACCTGGTGTCGTTAAACATTCTTTTCGAATGGACACATGGCGCATGTTACCCCTGTACAAGCACGTGCTCTGGCCATTGCACGAAAAATCGACACCGATCATGTCCGTGCATGGCGTTCTGTAATGGGTGTCCTTTGGAGAAAGAATGAGGTGTCGCATTGAATATTAGAAAGGGAAATGGGCTAGTCAAACATGTTGTGAGAATGATGAACCCATTGATTTCTTATACTACGGTCAAAAAGTCTCAACGTTCATTGAACACACACAAACGAAACCCACCTGATTCATGGGTGCAACCCGTATGTGAACGAGTCTAGTCTACAAACCCGACATTATCAGCACGTTATCCCATGTTCCAAGACAAAGGTGCCCGTTTGACACTCTTCTCACCGTCTCTCCTAATGTTGTTGGTGTAATTATTGTCTTGACAAGCTTCTTGCGCCTTGCTATGTGCCCACTTTGGAAGCGTTGGATAGTCGAGGTGAGTTGCAAAAACAGTTTCAATCACATCTTGCTCAGTGTTCGTGTAAGGTATGAATGACCCTGTTCGGGCTGAATCCATCAGTATTTTACCCACAAGCCGAGAAGGCTGCAGAAACATCAGTGCGGACAGAAAGCCTTCATATCCTCGAGCCCATCTCGAGTTGCTACTTGCCACAAAGTACCTATCGCCGTTTTTTCGCATCCATGGGACGGGGTCTTCCAACATACAGACGTCCGTATCGCTCACCATCACACGATCAAACTGTGTCAAGTTCCATGCAAAGAGTTTGTGAACTGTACATGCACCATCAGTACGAAGCTGGACACCAAGATTTGCACGCGGACTACCCCAATGATAACCTTTTTCAGGATGTACAATTGCTCGAAAGGGAAGACGGTGAGCTGTTGTGTTATGTACCTCTGCCCAACCAGAATTGCGCATCTTTCTGAATGCATCAGGAGGAAAACCATGTAGCAAAGCAACTGTATGCACATTACTACCTGTGAATGTCAGCGAGCGACGTAAATTGATGGCACGCTGGACCTGCGTATCACCTGTATGACCCATGTAATCATTGCGATTGCAAAGGGTGGTCACAAAGGCGAGACGTGCGCTGCGAGACATCTGTGACCCGCCTGCCCGTCGCCCACCTTGTGTGCCCCCAAAAAGTGCGCAAACGGAAGCCGCTCTGGAGAGCATCTCCTGCCTCCTCTGTCCGGAGTTAGCGCGAAGCCGCGTACGCGCGGCTTCTGTAGGTCACTAAGGAGATAGCGCCAACTCAAGGCGCCCTACACGGCGCTGGCTAGTTTAAACTTGTCTTTGTATGTGGTATACCACAATCGTGCGAGCCCTGATTGTGGCATACTTAGTAAACTGCTTGCCTCGGGTTAGGGTCGCACGATTGTGGTATACCTCCACACGAAGACTCGTCCCACTCACGTCATGAAGCTTATTGCAATATTGCATTTGTGGTATCAACCTATGCAACATGGCGGTGTAGTGGGCAGATTCAATAAAGTCGTGCGCGTTTTCTATTTTCTTCTATTATAAAAAACCAATCTCGACCTTCTTGTACCATTTTGACATTGAATGCCTTTGAGACAGCACTGATGTTGAAGGTGGTCCTCAGCCGTGACAACGCGCCATCTACTGTTCTTATACTCCGTACATGAAGCCTTCTTGCTTCCTCGTGCTTGCGCCACGTGCTCCTAAAGCTATCATCAACGATGGTAAATTTGACCTTTTGGTGGGTGCTGTAAAGAGGTAAATCCGGGTTGAGTCCGAGATAAATGTAGCCTGCATCTGGAATCACGTAAAGATTATTATTTTCCCGCACATGAAATGTCAAACTGTACACAATGTCTATCATCTTTGCTTCGTTTAACGGTGTTGTGTGTGTTGCCATAGGACTTTCCATCCTCTCATATCTCCATTCCGGATATCCATCGAGTGTCAGTCCGTCTGGTATGACGAGATTATGCTTCTCTGAGTGATCAGGAAACCTGAGTGATCAGGAAACCTGAGTGATCAGGAAACCTGAGTGATCAGGAAACCTGAGTGATCAGGAAACCTGAGTTGATCAGGAAACCTGAGTTGATCAGAACTGATAAATCTGAGTGATCAGCAAATCAAACGCTAAGTATAAGAAGGGGGGATGTCGTGAGGGTATGAAGGTGCCAAGTCGATGAGCAAGTACGGGGAATTCGAATTGGTGCGCACGGAGCGTCGTAGACCCAAGAAAACAACCGATGTTAATGTTGGTGAAGATGGAATGCGCGATTATTCCATTCTCAAGTGTCCACATTGCAACAAAGATGACATCGAAATTGTGACCTGTAATATGGAAAAACAAAAGTATACTGTGATTCGTGAACATATGATTACATGTACTGCATATACAGGTGAGCGTCCTGCAAAACGTGGCAAGCCGTCGGAGAAGTCGACCGCACTGGTGCCCTTCACTTGCAATCATCCCCACCACGACAAGCAAAGTCAGGAGTGGGAGGATATGAAGCATCGAATGACTGAGATGGAGTCGAAGCTTGGACATACCGAAGATAAGCTCGATGTGACCTTGAAGGTTGTGGCGCAGCATCATATTTGGTGGCAAAGGGGTGCAGAATTGGTGGGTCTTCAGCCTCCACAGGACCCACCGGTGATCCTCGACGCGCTCAAGCTGCTCCGTGACCAATCGGCGTCTACTACGCTAGGAATGACATCGGATTCTACACGGTTGCTCGAACAGCATGAGACTTTCAAGCTCATGCTCTCACAAAAGGACGATACCATTTCCCAGAAGGACGTGATGATGTCCGAGTACAAGGCCAACCTGGAGCAGAAGACGACCGAGAACTCTGAGTTGAAGTTGGAGTTGGACAATGAGCGGATACACGTCGAGAAGATGCGCAAGGAGGTGGAGGCTGCTTCGCGTGCGTCTGTCGAGGCGAGTAAGCGTGAAGCTGAGAAGATGGAGGCGCTTGCAGCGTCAAAGAAGCGCGAGGAGGTGTTGAATAGCAAGTACAAGGAGTCGTTGCGTAGTCTCGAAAAGGTGACGAAGAATCACAAGCAGATCGGGAAGAGCTTGCTGAGTCACGCACAGCAGGCGCAAAAGAGTTATGTGCTCCAGAACAATAAGCTATCAAAGAGCGGCGAATAATGGATACGCTACTAGGTACCTGGGTAGACGTTCGGTCAAGGCTTCGATGGTCGCGTGGGGCCGTTCGCTAAACGAGTCGACGCCTTGGCAGGTATGGGTCATGCGTTGGTGCAAGCGCTTTGAGTTTCCATTCATGGATACTCCGGAGGAAGAACTGGCGCTCACGATCGATTGGATCTTAAAGACGATACCGAGGAGGAGGGGGAGGAGGAGGGGAAGGAGGAGGGGGAGGAGGACGGAGACGGTATGACAGTGGAAGAACAAGATGCGATAGTTACATTTTCACACTCAAAACAGTTTATCAGCCCTCCCAGGATCAACAGCCCATTCACCTACACATTGACACAAGAACAGTGACATCACGACAAGGTAAAGAGTGCTGATGTTGCCCATCGGAGTGGTAAACAGCTCGCCATCGACTCTCAAAACGCTTTTAGCGTTTAGCTATTCGCGTTGTTTCAATAACGCCCACCAATGCCCGAGCAACGCCTCGAGGAGTTTGAGAGCAAGGGCTGTAGAGGTGTAGATAGTGGTGTTCGTGACATGTGCGATCATATCGTTCTTCATAGCACTCCAGTTCATAAACTCAGCCATTCGGATCAGAGATCCGTTGGAGGTGGCGACGATGGTGATTGCCACGATACCAAGAGCTCCTAACGCGATAACAATAAACTGGAGGAGCAGGTAAGTATAGCTTGGTTTTGACTCAGCGTTGTTGGAATTCAGCGACTTGAACTGATCTTGTTGCTTGAGAAGCCGTCTTGCGATACCGTAGTAAAGAAGAGTGGCAATGAGCGATATTAGTGATACTACTGTAAAAATCTGAGATAAATAGAGGTCGTCAACCGCATTTTGCTTAACCGTCAATGAGGAGTATAGGGGTAGGTCACTAGCATATTCGTTAACCAGGTACAACGCTTGACCGCCTTGATAGAGTGCGAGAATGTGCAGTGTAAATTCAATAACCGCCATTACAGTCATGAGCATAGACGTGAAACCCATCATCTTCATGAGCACAGGCGTTCAGGCATTCAATGCACACAGATCGTCTCGCTTCTGCTTATATACTACATTTGCGTTTTGGTAGTTGGATGGTCTTGGCCGAGCAACTCAAGATCACATGCTCGGTACACACATTGCGCTTCGAACCTTTAGAAAAGGATTGTCGCTATTGACGCTATTGTCAGTGTTTTAATTTTTAGTCAGTGGAATAGGCTATGGTGAGCAAACACGACAAAGAGATCTACCGCGGATTGTTTGTGTGTGCTATATGCCTCGCAACAGTGTATGGGTTTGGTCAGTGGGTAAGCATCTCTTACGGCCCAGTTGTAGAGGAGCATGGATCGGGAGACTCTTGACACCATAGTCTGCACACCTCGGCAATTTTACCCCACATGGGATGTCCTGGGGGTGGAGTGCCTTGGGCGTTGGGTCCGTTAAGAAGAAACTCATCGACAAGACGCTGATCAAATTCCTTGATCGACTCTCCTTGGGTTGGTAGCAGTTGTAGTTTGCCGAGCACGTACTGCTGGCACACTCTGGCGATCGTTTTGTTAAGTGTATCGCTTTGAAGAAGTGTGAAGCCGAGTTGCTGTTTTCGGTCGCGAGCATAATCGGGCAATTCAGAAGTAGATACTCCGTTGAGGACATTGCACACAGCTCGGTACGACATCATAAATTCAGTTTGAATACTTGTCGAATAGCGACCATGTCTGGCGATGTAGCGACAGATGTAATCGATGTCAGAGTAGCCACTGTTGTAGATTACGACGAGGTCGGCGCTGAGATCCCCTGGAGAGATTGGTGTTTCCATGGATCTGGTGCGTTTTCTGAGTTTATCCAGTACCTCAGCCTCCTCGCGCTGTTCGAGTTTTTGTGCAAACTCGTCGAATACAGCAATATGCAGCATCTTGTCGACATCCGCATCGCGCTCAGTATTGGTGTGAACGGGCGTGCAGACTGTGGTGTCGATGTCGAGGTTGAGAACGGGTCCTCGTACAAGGCCTTTGCGCACTGCCGAATATTTTGGCATCGGTGGGGTATGCGGCGAAAGGTCCTCACTCATTTCAAGTTCATTGACGTACTGCGTCAAGCGCCGGTGTTCATCTTTGTCATTGGAGCAAATTGCTGACAACAAGCGTGGGATCGATGGATACTGCGTGGTGACAGTCTCAATATACGCTTGCATCTGCATAATCGCTTGCTTAATACTTGATATGAGAGGTGTCATCTTGGCGCTCGTCACTCGAGTCTGTTGCTCTTCCTTTTTAATCATCAATTGTCGCGCATTCGCACGCCATCCGTAAAGCGGTTGAAACCATTTGGTATCTTTCTTGACCATCGCTTCACCCTTTGCTGCTGCCATGTGTAGTATACGAGACGTCTCGTTGCGCCCTCGGTATGCAAAATAGGTTTTGTCGAATCCCTTGCCTCCGAAGCCGTCACCTCGTTTGCGTCCATCGGTTGCATGGGTGCTTTCGTCCGAAATCATGGTCATTCCCAGCGAGGCCCAACATCCGGCGCACGTCGACGGTTCGAACACGGATTTGGGTGGATACTTGACAAAATGACCACAACGTCCTGGAGGAAATGGATCAGCATCGTCCATTAGCTTACCGTTTGCACCAAACCGCATACCCCAATCGTTGGTCTCGACGACATTTTTGCAACAACCTGCACAGATCCACGCCTCTCCTGGAAGCTTGGGGGCATACAAGATATGGTGCGAACATAAGCCCGGTGTAGGTGTGACAGGATCTCCTATGAAATTTTGGTTCTCATCGTATCGCCGCCCCCAGTCGCACTGTATGTTTTTTTTGAGTTCATCCAAAGTCTCGAACACCTTGTTTTCATCTACAGTAGGCTGCTCGATGCTGCTGCTTTCGCCGCTAGAGGAACGGCATGTTTTGCGCTCTTTTAAAATTCTATGGCGAACCGCTTCTTGACTCTCAGCTGGTCTCTTGTCCACACAATGCAAATATTCATGGAATTGCTTGAAATCAATGGGTGGTCCAGCACGCGGGTCTTTATAAACGTTGCGAGGGGATGTAGGGACGGGTGTACTAATAAGTTGATCAAGGAGATCACCAGTCGGTAACAAATTCGACATTGTAGATCTTTGCTTGGCGTCCTTTTGACGCCACCAAGTCGCACTGGCGTACAATTCTAGTGACCAGCGACAAACCCCCTTGCGTAAATAAGTAGGCTACTATTTTACGCTTTATATTTCTGCGTACAGTTACGAATCACAAACCTTAGCGTAGAAACCACATCAACACCTCATCACCCCCATGGTCTCGTTTCTAAGTGATAGTCAAGTAAAAAGGACCTAGGTGCTATTTACATTACCACTGGTGCAACGTCATTTTACACGTTTTTGCACGTTTCGCCTGTCACTAAGTATTCTCCAAACGACCCAGCTGAATCAAAAAGGTTGGCGTATTTCTTCTTCGTCTCTTGAAGGTGCCTCTCGAACCGATCAATCTCATCTTGTAGCTTGTGGATCGCCGCATCTTGTTGACGAATTGTGGTACGCTGTTCTTCGTTTTCGAGTTCGAGCTTTTTCAGCTGTCGATTGCTTACATCCTGGTCTTGAATAGAGTAGAATGTGCGGGCATCGACTACGCACATGAAGTCATCGACCGTGAGTTTGTTGTCTGCATTCAAGCTTGTACCATCGAGTTGAGCATGCCACTCGTGTAGCATGCAGTCAGTCGTATTTCGATCGTACTTGGGGTTGACAAGTGGTACAGGTGTTCGTGCAATACCGCTTGCTTCAAGAAGACGAATGCAAACTCGTTTTGCAAACGGTTGGTGTAAAATATCTTCCATATGTTTTCTCGATGCACTCTGGTTGACGATTGTGTCGCTCGAAGCATCTGTCGAGTGTGATACATTAGGTTGAGTATTGAACACTTGCATCATCGTCCCACTCCCAAAGTCATCCATTCGACCGATTGATCCTGTATCGATGCGATCGACAACTGTTGTGACTGGTGGTTGGACGAAAGGTGTGACTGGTTGCTGGGCAGGAGGCGGCGGTAGTGCGGTTGATTGTTCGGTAGGAGGCATTGGTGGTGCGGCTGGCGGCTCGACAGATGGCGCGGCTGGTGGCTCGACAGGTGGCGCGGCTGGCGGCTCGACAGATGGCGCGGCTGGTGGCTCGACAGATGGCGCGGCTGGCGGCTCGACAGATGGCGCGGCTGGCGGCTCGACAGATGGCTCGACAGGTGGTGCGGCTGGCGGCTCGACAGATGGCGCGGCTGGCGGCTCGACAGATGGCTCGACAGGTGGTGCGGCTGGTGGCTCGACAGGTGGTGCGGCTGGTGGCTCGACAGGTGGTGCGGCTGGTGGCTCGACAGGTGGTGCGGCAGGTGCAACCTCTAGGTATTCTGCAATACCATTACGTAATATATCCAACTCTTCGTCATTTATATGGAACATGACGTCCAACAAGTCGTACACCGCATGTGGTCGATAAAACGTAGGTGGTATTTGAACCCCACCATGACCAAGAAAGATTCTCTTATTCTTGTTCACTTTAGAGAATTCGGATTTTTTCTGTGGCCATTTATTGCGGATGTGCTCCTTGACCTCACTCAGACTAAGTAAGCATTCTTTGGCGATGATAATTTTATCGAATAGCTCCATGTATCCAAAGAAATCGTACATGTGTACGATGCGTAACCCAATATTGCAATTGTAATTGAAGATAGTAGGGGTAAATGTCGTGCACGAATTTCCGATGTCCATTTTAAGAGTATGTAGAATTGCCATGGTTTGCCAATTGCTCGAATAGCGAGGTACATCCTCGAACGACACTTGTATCTGTGATAGAAAACGCTTGGCGGTCTCATTGTCTTGAATAATGCACTCTCGTGTCTTGGGATGAGTATCCTTTGCATTTTTGGGTAGAGGAATATCGTGCATTGCAATAAGCGTAAGGCGCATTGCGTTTGTGTCTTCTTTGCTTTGTTCAAGAACGCCTAAAAGAGGTTCTTCTGTCATATCCCACATATGACATGGCAGTAGAAATTGTTGGTCATACCACGTCAAGTTGTCAATCGCAACACCGGTGAACTTATCAGCCGTGAATGACGGTTTACGATGGAATTCTTGGTTTTCAGCTTCCAGAAGCCTCTTCTTGAACTGTTTCTTTATACAAGATGGTCTGAGGCCATATTTTTTCCCAATCTGGTTGACCAACACATTGTCTTGTTGTTGTGCGTTTGCGGGTGATATCGTCACCGATGGTGTGTTCCTTACTTGTGGTGATGTGTGCATTTGTGGGGTCTCCTCTTCATCGTCCGAGTCAAGTGCCATTTCTTTCACTTTGGTACGATAACAACAGACCAGAGACACATGCTAGCGTACAAATCTATCAAAGCGATTTTTTGTCGTCTTTTGCGCGTGATGGCGTACGCTTACGTGGTTTTTCGACCGTTTGCTCCACGGTTAAAAAGCCATCCTCGTCGGAAGAAGATGCGCTTCTGCTCGGTGCGCCCGAGTACTCTGGAGCATACGTGCTGCTCTCGGTCGTCGGGGCGTAGACTTCACTCAATGAGAGCTCTTTGAGTTTGAGATCTTTGCAGATCGTCGAATATTCCGTTTTGAATGCGGAAGTGTCACACTCGATCAGACGATCCACCGCTTGAATCAAGTGCTCGGTTCGTGAGTGTATCGTGTGGAAAGACGACAAGTCGAGCTTCTGATTTTCGGTCGGCGATTCCATTTTGGGTGCGCTGTGCACCGGGTGTTCGGTCGTCCGTTTCAATTCCTCGATGCTTGTGACAAGCGCTGCATGGACGTCTTGGGTCGCCTTTGTAAAAAGTGGAGGAAGGGTCAGATTCGAATGAGCTTTCATGAGGCGGGTGCTGTTGATTTGCGCCGATTGCACGGAGCCCTCGATCGAGTCGCGTGCACGAGCGCAAATGTGTTCGTACGACTTGTTGAGACCATCGAGGCTGGTTTGCTTGGGATTCGTTTCAAAGGTTTGCAGGCAACCCTTGTACTCGCCGACCACGGTTTGGAATTGAGGGCGTGCCATCGAGGGGATTGTCGCTTCAAACAAGTCGACCCACTCACGGTGGACTCCGAGCGAGTGCTTCGCCTTGTCGAGCAGCTCTTGGTCGACCGCGGGAACACTCGATGCACCGCTCGATGCACCGCTCGATACACCAATCGATGCACCGCTCGATGCACCAATCGATGCACCAATCGATGCACCAAACGATGCATTGGTTGACGTGGTGAAATCCGCACCAAGCATGATGTCCTCCTCTTCGTCGTACTCGGCGTTGATCTTCAGACTATTCCCCTCCCTTTTGGAACCCTTTACCCACTTTTTAAGATTGTTGGCATCATCTTTACTGTTTGTCTTCAGAGTTTGAAACCACCCCGTGCCTGTGTCATCTGGTCGTTGGGATTGGAAGGGCATATAGACTTGAGCGACGCCAGGAAGTGTGACACGTGCAATGTCAATGTAGGCCTCAATGGCCGGACTGAAGGTGTCCGCAACATTCGTGCTCATGGGTTGAGCGCGCGCGTCGATCACACGACCAATGCGCCACATGCGCACAGTAGTTGCAAAGGTTTGAAGGATCTTGTTGTAGGTGTTCGACTCGACCATTCCTGACACGTTCCTCTTTTGCGAGGCCACTTGCAGCATTGGCTGTCGATTGAGCTGATTCATTTGCCATTTGCCAATCATCTTGCTTCGTGCATTACCAATTTTATTATTTCTGATAATGTTCGTCACACGGCGCAGGTTTGCACCGGAGACGCACGTGTACTCGGCTCTGAACTTGGCTCTGAACTTGGTTTCATCGCTCGCCTTGTTGAGTTGGAGGCAAAGGTAGAGAGCGGAGTTCATTTCAGGCTGGAGATCGAAGATCTGCTCCGCAGTAAGCTGTACGTTACCATCGGCGCGCATGGTCTTTTGCGTCGAATTGTTCACGGTGCAACACCCTTGGGCGACGACATTGTACACGAGGTGCGTTTGCGACCTGCCGCCGGTATCCGTACCTTCGGGATCGACGACGCGTGCGATACCGTCGGGGACGTAGACAAGGAGCGGGTGGTCACGTCGCAGTTTGGATTCGTCAATGTCAAGGGTAAGAACGTCTTCGGATTTCTTCTTGCCAGATATATAGACGCCAGATATAGTGACGCGCTGTTTCTCCGTGCCACGGTTAATGTAGTTGCTCTTGGTGAAATCTGATGATGTAAGCCAATTCTCCTCCTTTGCGAGCAGGTCGTTGAGAAACTTGAGGGTGCAGATATCGGCGAGGTCCTCTCCTGTGCTTGTGAGTTGTGTGGCTTCCGGTCGTGCAATGAAGACGAGGTCGCCTTCGGCCATGTATGCAAGCTTTTCCCAATCGCCAGCGACTGGCTCAACGATGCGAGTCAGTGTCGTACTACCGTTGATCGTTGGCTGGGTCGTCGTGCCAGGGATAGGATTTGCTTGTCGTGGCAACTTGAGCGGTGTGCTTAACGCGCCTGGATTGGAGGGTGGTCGTTTAGAAAAAGTGGTAGGACCACTCCCCGAACGGACATCGCGACCATTGAGTCCCACAAATCCAGGGTAAACTCCCGCATCGGGGCGAATCCCTTGCATGAACATTCAGAAGGATTTTAATGCGACGTCGTTCAGTCAAACGGACGTCGGCAGACTCTTATAGCAGCGAACGTGATACTTGCTAGCATACCGAGTCGACAAGCCGATCAGGTGAAGACTGGTCGCAATCGATGCTATAAGAACAAGTGTGAAACTTCGCTTGAAACGGATGTCATATTCGGTGTTGTTCGTGAGCTGGTGGCTTGGTTTGTACATCGAATGTGCGGTCTGTACCATTGCTGTAATTCTGGTGGCAGCGTACTGTGATCCGATATACAATGCGATCTCGCTGCCCCTTTTCATCGCGTTTTGGGGGGTTGTATATTTTAGCCACACCTTTTCGTCTCGGATAGTGATACGAGCTACGGGATTCGACTTTTGTTCGGCACATCAACCTTCGACTATCGATGATTTGTTGCAGACAGTTAAAAAGTTCCATCCACAAAAACTAGAGATGATTGGTTCCGGTTGGTCGTTTTGGTTGAAGAGGCGTTACGCTGCATCACCACATATATTTACGCATCGTTTGCGTGGTCGTCATCGACCAAATGACAGTGGTGATTTCACGTATTTGAGTGGTACGCCGTTATGTGATGTGCTCGACGACTTACGAAAGCGGGGTAAGACTTTGGCCAGTGCTCCGGCAATTGATGACATATCGCTAGGTGGTTGGGTTGCGAGTGGCAGTCACGGTAGCGCCGGGCCTGGCGCAAAGCACATGGTAAGCCCACCAACGCACAGCAAGTTTGTCGAGTTGGGTGTGGTGGATGTGAACGGTGATGCGACGCGTATCAAACCGAATTCTTATCAGGGTCAAATCGTTTTATGGGTAAAGCTGCGTACGGTCGACAATATCGATATTCAAAAGGAGGCGCGACCAATGAGTGATACGAACGCGGAATGGTGGTTGCGAGATGACGCAGTACAGCGTATGCTTTTTGTCAACGGCCATGACGCTTTCCTGCTCAAGTGGGTTATCCACCGACCGTTGATGCATTCGGACCATCGAGACCCCCACTGCTGTTCAAGAGAATGTGGTTGGTTTCAGGCAGATGTTCTTGGGGCGATGTGCAAAGGCGCGTGTTTAAAATGGTTTGGTAGACATGCTCTTCGAACATGGAAAGGCGTGTCCACATTGGAGTATGCGATTCGCTTTGTGCCACGGCTCACGCCAGTCAGCGCTTTAATTTCAGTGCTAGTTGCAAACGTTAATTTTGAATTGTTTTTTATGATCAACCCGAGAAGTTTATTAAATGGCCAGCACTCATTGAGCAACTTGGTCAAGGTATTACAAAAGTATCACTCAGTATACGGCGGTCGTTCGGAGATACGTCATGGCGGTTCTCGAGACGAAGAAACGCTTGATAGCTACCCACTGATGCTCGACGTTGGCATCGTCGGTGAGCGTAATGTGGCGACATACATTGCATGTTTGAAACGGTACACTCTGTGGATCAAAAATGTGAGTGTTCACATGGGGAAGATGGATGTGACAAACTCGCTGGTGCAGTTGGGATACACCGTTGTTCCTAGGCATGCGGACGGGCGACACGACGTATAAGTTTTTATTGCCCCTACTACCTCGATTACATCACACATCGTCACACATCGTCACACATCGTCACACATCGTCACACATCGTCACACATCCTCATCGCCTGTATCGTCGTCATTCAAGTCGTTACTTTCATCGCCTTCATCTATGATGCTGCTGCTACTAGCTTGGTCGCTTGGGGGCACGATCGGCTTGGGCGAATTGTCGTTCTTGTTGAATCGTTTGTAGAGACGGGTGTTTTCGACGAGTTTTCTCCCATTTGAATAGGCGTTAGAATCCCCAAATGACTCATGGTGGAGACTATTTACGTTATCAACCATGCGACAAATGCGCGCCATGTGTTCGTCAATAGGGACATTTTGTGCGTCCAACATATGTTGCAATCGTGCGTCACGTACGTCTCGTTTGGTGATTTCTGCGGTCACCGCCTCTTGCATGTCGAAAAGTTGTGTATTTGTAGAGTGTACATCTTCTAATGCTGCGCGTCGCACAGACGTGATCAGGGTGTGTAGTTCGTCGACTTGCATTTTAGGAGAGTACTTACTTAGGACTTGTAGTACCTTAGAATCGAGTTCGCGGTTTGAAGTTGACGTCATCGAGGATAAAAAAATCCGTCGTTGTCTTTTGTCTTTGTTTGTGTGACAACTAGCTAGCGTAGTATATATAAGGCTCTTCATTCAAAACGTGTTAGGTATGTCAGCTATTGGCGTCACACCCAACTGGGTAAGACCACAACCTCACCATCCACCACGAAGCCCTTTGTTAACATGGGGTATACTCCTGTGGACGTTATGTGTTGGGGGGGGCGTTTGTGACGGAGGTCTCCTCGTACTGACTATACAGCGTATGCGGGATCTGCAATCCGACGTCGATACCACCGTGCAACCTAACATATTCACTATTATACTGGCAAGCATACTCTCATCCTTGATATCATTGTGGCTTGAATGGAGCATCGCGTTAAGCGTCATGATGCATGTTATGACACGACACAATGTCGACCGTGGCATGTGGGGTGTGGTGTCGTTATGCGCGCTCGTCGCTGTTGTCATCCTTCGGATCATCGCCGTCCCACAGCCAGAGCTTGGATCATCCGTCGTTACCATCGAAATGTGGTGGTACTTTTTTGCAGCAATGAGCTCGATAGTGGTGACACTCGCTCTGATCGGACACAAGCTTATTTTTGGTACTAACCATTACGCCACCCTGACAAAGGATTCGATGCGAGTATACATATGTGGTCGACGCCGTTTGCAAAGTGTTTTTATCATTATCGCAATCGTATTACAATTGCTAGGGTTGGCTCTTTTTATCTCAACTTGGTGTGAGCACCTAGAACAAGGTCTCGAGCAGCTCGAGAACATCTTCCTTTCT
>Ga0302125_10000879_pt1 | contig 15717 bp, 15 predicted proteins | sample CB4_surface_MG_FD_203111 | JGI IMG/M metagenome (GOLD analysis project Ga0302125, IMG submission 203111) | Marine microbial communities from Western Arctic Ocean, Canada - CB4_surface | ecosystem: Environmental > Aquatic > Marine > Oceanic | place: Canada: Western Arctic Ocean | collected... | reverse complement strand
TTGGTTTGAATTGCCCTAAGCCAGATCTGACTATTATTTATGATTTAGATGTTGCATTAGGCTTTGCGCGCAAGTCTGGCGATGCGATAGATAGAATTGAATCATCAGGACTTGATTTCTTCGAGCGCGTTAGAGAAGGGTACATAGCTCTATCAAAATCAGAGGCTGAGGTACATTTAATTAATGCAGATTCTTCACCTGAGGATATTCACAGCCAGTCGATTCACTTAATCCAATTTGAATTAAATCTATGATTGATACCAAGTATCCCTGGTTAAAACCAGCCATAGATAATCATACTCTTGAAAAGTTTCCATCATGCTTATTGATTGAAGGTGAAAGTGGACTAGGTAAATCTCAACTAGCGCATTACTTTGCCAAAAAACTTCTGTGTATTAAAGAAGATCAACCCTGCGGTCATTGTAATTCCTGCTTATATTATGAGGCTGGATCTCATCCTGATTATTGTTTTTTATCTATTGATGAGTCTTCCTCCAGTCTATTGGCTTCATCTAAATCAAAGAATGACTCACTCGTCTCTAAAAAAATTGAAGGAGTTAGAGCATTGAATCAATTTATGTCTCTTACAAACTCAGTTTCTTCAAAAAGGGTTGGGGTTATTTATGACGCACATGTTATGAATATAAATGCGCAAAATGCATTGCTTAAAACTCTTGAAGAGCTACCTGAGAATAAATTTATTCTATTAATTTCAAATAAGAGGAGGAATTTTCTACCCACCATTTATAGCAGAGCTCATTTATTATCTATCCAAAATCCCTCTAGCGCAGAAATAGATCAATGGTTATCTGATCAAGGATTTATTGAGCATTCTTCGTTAAATTTTGCTCCAGACTCAACGCCCTTAATTATGGAGCATTTAATTAATAAGAATCTAGCAATGAACTATCAAGAGTTAACAAAGGCTTTAGATTCTTATTGCATAGGTAACATTGATACATTTGATCTCATTAAATTTTTTAAGGAACTTAACCTTAGCCTGGATGAAAAGATTGATGCCATAATCCTATTTCTAAAAAACTGTCTTGGTATTACCACAGACTTTTATAAAGCCAATCCAATGATTAGTTCTGTAAATTCTTCATCCTTGGATTCCAGATCCATCTCTGAACTGATAGAAGAGATGATTCAGTTCAAAGTGGACCTCAACAAAGTACCTTCACTTAATGAGCAGATAGGATTGAGTCACTTTATTTTTAAAATCCAAGTATTGTTTAGATAGTTAAAAATAAACTTAATCTTTTGCTAGTTATCTTTTTTCAATATGTATAAATTTCATACATTTATATTATTTCTTTATTTTATAAAAACGCAGTCATACAAACTATCTATGTTTAATTGATTCGGATGGTATAATCAATTTACATAATCTTAAAGGGGAATAATTATGATAAAAAAATATACTTGCATCTTTGCAGCTTTGCTAATCATGTCGCCATTTCTAATGGCTCAAACACTTGAAGAGGTGGTGGTTACAGCTCAGATAAGGGAGCAAAGTCTTCAGGACGTTCCAATTTCTATTTCAGCAATTTCTGGAGAAGATATCGCTGATAGAAGTGTAGATAACCTCCAATCTCTTTCTGCTTCTGTACCAAACTTTATGGTCGTTGAAACTCAAATTGATACTTCTATTTCTATTCGCGGAGTTAGGTCAGGTGCCAACAAAGGTTTTGAGCAATCTGTACCTATGAACTTTGATGGGATTTCTTATCCCCGAAGTCAGTTAGCTAGAACACCACTCGTTGATTTACAGCGAGTTGAGGTTTTAAGAGGTCCGCAGCCTACATTATTTGGTAAAAATGCAATTGGTGGAGTGGTAAATATTACTTCAGCAAAACCAACAGAAGAATTTGAGGGAAAATTCTCTACATCTCATGAGTCTGAGCACGGTGAAGATCAATCTCTTTTGGTATTATCTGGTGCACTATCCGATAATCTTCTTGGAAGGATAACTGTTTCAACTAGAGAAATGGACGGTTGGATTACTAACCAAAAAATGAAAAGGCTTGAACCTCAAAGAGATGAAACATACATCAGAGGCCAGCTCGCATGGACATCGGGCGATGTTGATTACAACTTAAAAGTTGAAACAGCTGACTTTGATTCTACAGGTTATGCCATGGAAGCCATTGCTCCACAAGACGGTTACGGTCTTGTTTTTGCTGGCCCTATTGCAGTTGAAACAACTGAAAACTGGGTTAGGTCTAGCGGAGAAACTTTTAGTCAAAACACAATGGACAATTTTGTGTTAACTGCTAACTATCCTATGGATGGTGGCGGTACATTAACTTCAATAACAGGGCACGTTGAATATGATTCATATGAAGTGCTTGATGTGGACTATGTTGGTCTTGAGATACTAGATGGGACCAATCAAACAGAAAAATATGACCAGTGGTCTCAAGAAATTCGATATACCTCACCTGGTGGCGAAGATGTTGATTATATCGTTGGTGGATATTTTCAAACAGCAGATGTTGATGTTACTGATTATGTTCCACTAGGATCATTCTTGACTCTTGCAGGCCCTCCTGTTTCCTTATTGCCAGGAACAAATTGGGATAGAATTTATGCCCAATCTTCCGATATGTTCTCTGTTTTTGGTCAAGCTGATGTAAGACTGGATGACAGATGGAGTTTAACTCTTGGTGCAAGGTATTCAAGTGAAGACAAAGATGGAAGCAGAGCTTTAACACTTGACGGAACAGGAACCGCTTTAGACGGCTCCCCCTTACTTCCAGCTTTATGGGCAGCTGTTTTAAATGTCGGCCCTCACAGTATTGCTAGCAGCAGAAGTGAGAATTCATTTGATCCAATGGTCAGATTGAGTTACGAGCTATCTGATAATTCTCAAGCGTATGTCTCATACACCCAGGGATCTAAAGCGGGAGGATTTGATATCCGTGGTAACTCAATACCAGGAACTCCTTTAGTTTCCAGCGAAGGTGGATGGGAGTTTGAAGAGGAGGAGGCTACAAACATTGAATTTGGCTATAAAATGAAATCTGATAGAGCCTCATTTGATTTTACCTATTTCACCACTGAGTATGAGAATCTTCAAACAAGTGTCTTTGATGGTGTGTTAGGCTTTAAAGTAGGGAATGCTGCAGCTGCAGAACTTGATGGTTTTGAAATGCAGGGAAGATACCTCATAACTGATGATTTAGAATTCTATGCTTCTATGGCTAGTCTTACCTATGAATTTACTGACTGGAAAAATAGTCAATGTGCTTATGGCGAAGTTGCTACCAATGGAATTTATTGTGATAGATCTGGCGCGAGTGTAATTCTAGCTCCTGAAGATACTGCAAATGCTGGTTTTGCTTATGAGACAACTTTATCCAATAACTGGGTCTTTGATGCTAATCTAAATGTTGATTATTCATCAGAATACTTCATCACTACTAACCTTGATAAAAATATCAAAGAAGGCGGTTATTCAAAAGTTGGATTGGTCCTTGGTATAGAAAGTTCAGATGGTAAATGGAGACTATCGCTTATTGGTGATAACTTAACTGATGAGCGTATTAAGGTTGTCGGTGGAACTATTCCTCTAGCAAGAACTTTCGTAAGACTAGCCTCAGGTGGAGCGCTTGATGGTATAGCTTATGATGCTATCTATGCTCGTCCTAAAAACATAACAATGAAATTAGACTATAAGTTTTAATCAATTTGATTTTTTATGGGCCCTGCTATTGCGGGGCCTTTTTCTTGAAACTTCTTTTACGCACCTTTGATATTGCGCCATTGACTATGCAGTTGCGCCACCATCCACTATAAGTGTCTGACCATTAATGTACTTGCCGGCATCAGATGCCAACATAATTACTGCACCCGCTACTTCATCTGGCTCCCCAATTCTTCTCATAGGATGTGTTTTAGTATATTGCTCATGAATGACTGGGTTTTCCCATAAACCTCTTGCAAAATCAGTTCTAATAAGTCCTGGAGCAACTGTATTGGCTCTAATATTATGATGGCCATACTCAACGGCTATGTTTTTAACCATCTGAATGTCTGCAGCTTTGCTGATGTTATAGGTTCCTATTAAGTTACTTCCTATGGTTCCGCCAACACTTGAAATAATAATAATAACCCCATCTTTTCTGTCAATCATCTGAGGTGTCACCAGGTTTGTTAAAATATGATTGGCTTTAATATTATTGTTCATGACTTTATCAAAAGCATCTGATGGAATATCAGCCATTGACCCCATAAAAGGATTTGTTGCTGCATTACATACAAGCACATCAATTTTACCAAGCAGTTTATTTGTTTGCTGAACTAAGTTAATTAATTCTTCTTCGTGGGCTATGTTTGCTTGAATTGGAAATGCAACCTCTGCTTCACAGTGTTCGTTAATTTCATTAGCTGTTTCATTGCAGGCATCTATTTTTCTGCTCGATATAATAACTTGAGCTCCATGATCCGCGGCATGGAATGCTATTGATTTACCTATTCCTTTAGATGATCCAGTAATTAAAAATGATTTATTTTTTAAATTAAATAATGACATTTGATTTATAATCTCCTGATGTTAAAAAATGTTGAAATATATTCTAAATCAAATTGTCCCTATTGTGATAAAGCAAAAAACTACTTTTCACAAAATAATATTGATTATGTCGTGCATGATGCAGAAATACCTGAGGTTTTTGATGCATTAATGATTAGAAATCCTTATGCGCGAACAATGCCTCAAATATTTATAGATGATGAACTAATCGGTGGCTATACAGATCTAGAGGATTGGCTACAAACTAAACAGGTTTAATTATGGTTGCTTTTAATGATTTTCTTCTTCTTCTTGATGGTTATCTAAGTGGCTCATGGTGGTTTCCTGCTTTTCTAATCGGAACAGGTATATTCTTTACTGCCTACCTTGGCTTTCCTCAATTTAGATTTTTTGCCCATGGGTGGAGAATTGTTACTGGAAAATACGCAAAAGAGGACGCGGAAGGAGAGACCACTCCTTTTGAAGCTTTAACAACTGCAATGTCTGGTGCTGTTGGTACGGGAAATATTGGTGGTGTGGCACTAGCGATTTGGATTGGTGGTCCTGCAGCAATTTTTTGGATGTGGATCACTGCTATTTTTGGGATGACGACTAAATTTGTTGAAGTGACCATGGCTCACAAATACAGAACAACTCTATCCGATGGATCTATTTCAGGTGGTCCAATGTATTACATTGAAAAAAGCTTCAATAAAAGATGGGCGGGAGTCCTATTTGCCGCCTTGATGATGATATGTGCCATTGGATCAGGCAACATGCCGCAAATAAACAATATTGCCAGTGTTTTAGATTCTACTTTTTCAATCCCTAAGCTAACCACAGGTCTTGTTCTAGGTGTCATGCTTTGGATGATCATTGCTGGTGGAATTAAAAGAATTGCCAAGATTGCAAGTAAATTAGTTCCCATCATGGCTGTAATATATTTTGGTGGCGCTTTAGTAGTTGTAGCTGAAAACTATCAGAATATTATTCCATCCTTTCATTCTATATTTTCACAAGTTTTTTCTGGGTCAGCAGCGGCTGGAGGATTTTTAGGTGCCAGTTTTGCTATGAGTCTTAAACTGGGTGTTGCAAGAGGTTTATATTCTAACGAGGCTGGACAGGGCTCTTCTCCAATCGCTCATGCGTCAGCCAAAGCTGAACATTCAGTTGAGCAGGGCATGGTTTCAATATTAGAGCCGTTTATCGATACCATTGTTGTATGTAGTGTTACTGCACTTGTTATTCTTTCAAGTGGCGCTTGGACTCAGAAATATGACAATACATTTGAGAGATCCTCTATGGCCATCTTTGCAGGCTCATATGCTGAGAGTGATTCAAAAGATGTCGAAGAGTTAGGTAAATATATATTAGATGCAAGGAATTTTACTAGCGACACAACTAACGTAGAAAATTTTACTGGTAACCTAAATCTTATTGATGGCCAAATGCAAAAACAAACTGTTACAGTTTTTCATAATAATTCAATCGCAGAAGATGTAGTTTTTTACCAAGGCGCAGAACCTGTCAGTGGCTTGCTTGAGATTTCTGATGGAAAAATTGCTGACTCATCAGTAAGGGTTGAAGGAAAATCTTTAATTCACTCTGCTGAACTTACCTCCAAAGCATTTGGCTCTGGTGTGCTTGGCATCTATGGTGAATACATAGTTGCAATAGGATTATTATTATTTGCTTTTTCAACAGCCATTGCTTGGTCATATTATGGTGATAGATCAACAGCTTACATATTTGGTGAAGGTGCTGTTCCTTGGTACAGGATGATTTATGTAGTTTGCTTTATCGCTGCAGCTGTTGTTGATACGACAGTCATCTGGAATATTGCATATGTTGTTGTTGCGCTTGTTACCATACCAAATTTAATAGCGTTATTCGTTCTTAGAAAGGAAATGAAGGAACAAGTCGATAGTTACGTGATGGAAAAATAATCACTAGAGCTTTGAGTTAGATCTATTTTCTTGAGCGAGTCTCTAGAACATCTATTACTTCGCTAAAGCTTACATCCATTTTTCTAAGCATAACTAATAAATGATAGATCAAATCAGCTGACTCTTCTTTAACGCGGCCATCGTCAGTCACTGCAGAAATTGCTACTTCTCCAGCTTCCTCGGTAACCTTTTTAGCCATTTCCTTGATGCCATCTAAAAACAAGCTGTAGGTATATGAATCAGCTTTTTTATCTATAAAACTTCTATCGATCACTGCCTCGAGCTTTGTTATAAAATTAGTGGTTCTTGGTGATTCTATGAAACATGAGTCGCGTCCTAGGTGGCAGGTTGGACCATCATTAAGTGCTGTAATAAGAAGGGTATCGTTATCACAGTCATGATTGATATTTACAACAGTGAGTTTATTCCCAGAGGTTTCACCCTTTGTCCATAATTTCTGTTGCGTTCGGCTAAAAAAAGTGACGAATCCTAATTGCTGTGTAAGCTCTAGAGCCTCTGCATTCATGTATCCCAGCATCAATACTTGCAAGCTATTTGCATCTTGGATGATCGCAGGCATTAGTCCATTTACTTTGTCCCAATTTAATTCCATTGTTTAACCTCTGATATTGATTTTATTTAATTTAAGATGATTTTTTAATTCTGCAACGTTAAAAATATCTTTATGAAAAACGCTTGCTGCTAATGCACCATCCACATTAGTAGATTTAAATACTTGTGTGAAATCTTCCATGCAACCTGCGCCACCTGATGCAATCATAGGAATAGTGCAATTCTCTGAAAGATCCTTCAATAACTCCAAATCATAACCATTTCTCATGCCATCTTGATTCATTGAGTTAACAACCACCTCGCCTGCACCTAAACTTTCAATCTCTTCGAGCCAATCTGATGCTTCTCTCTCACTTGAGTAAGCTGTGGCTTCATTTCCTGTTTTAGCGTAGATAAGATGTTTGGAATTTATTGTCTTAATATCCATCCCAACCACAACGCATTGGGAGCCAAACTCATCGCTAAGTTGCTGAATCAGTGTCGGATTTATCAAGGCTGGTGTATTAATTGAAATTTTATCAGCCCCTTCATTGAGTATGATTCTCGCATCCTCTAGAGACTTAATTCCTCCAGCAACACAAAATGGAATATTGATAACCTTTGATATTTGCTGCACCCAGCTTTTTTCGACAGTCTTATCTTCAGTGCTCGCAGAAATGTCATAAAAAACTAACTCATCTGCGCCCATCTGGGAGTACTTAGCAGCTAGCTCAGTAATACCTCCCATTACTTCATGATTTTTAAACTGAACTCCTTTAACCACTAATCCATTGCGGACATCCAAGCAAGGGATAATTCTTTTACATAACATTGGCTAGCTCCCTAAGGCTAAAGGCTTTCTCGTAAATAGCTTTTCCTACAACCACCTCCTTACATCCAAGTTTTTTTACATCCGTTATATCCTTAATAGAAGAAATGCCGCCAGAAGCAATAAGATTAATCGAAGGAAAACTTTGTAAAATTTCCTCATAAGCAAACAAGCTTGGACCTTCCATTGCTCCATCTAGGCTGATATCAGTAGCTAGAATATTGCCAAAGTAAGAATAAGTATTTAAAAACTCTATCAGGTTCACGGAGGATTGATTCTGCCATCCATGGGTAAAAATCATAGGCTGTCCATGGATATCTTTGAAATCTAGACCTAGAACTATTTGATCAGGATCAAAGTTTGCTTGAAGATCATCTAAAAAGCTGGGTGTTTCAAATAAAGCAGTGCCAACAATAATACGGGTCACGCCAAGCTCAATCATGCTGTTTGCTTTTTCAATACTTCGGATGCCGCCGCCAACCTCTAATTTTAATTGAGGATTAGATGCTAATTTCTTAATGATGGATAAGTTATCTTGTGAACCTGATTGAGCTCCATCTAAATCAACGACATGTAAATAGCTAAAACCATGGTCTAAAAACTCTTCTGCTTGTCTCAGCGGATCTAGATTGTAGTCAGTTAACTGATTAAAATCTCCCTGCAACAAACGAACACACTTACCATTTTTTATATCAATTGCAGGCAATATAGTCATTTTAATCCTAGAAAATAATCTAGAAATTGTTCACCAGCAATGGATGATTTTTCTGGATGAAATTGACATCCTACAAAATTATTTTTAATTACCACGGAAGACATAGTTACTTTGTAATCAGTTAATGCTGCAGTTTCTAGGGATCCTTCCGCGTAATAACTATTTGCAAAGTAGTAATGATTATTTAGATTGGATAGGGCGCTTTGATCAAAGATTACTTCATTCCAACCCATTTGGGGAATCTTCATTCCTTGCTCAGTTGGCAGTTTTTTTATTTCTCCGTTAATAATGCCTAAGCATTTGGTGTTCTGCTCTTGGGAATATTCATAGAGAATCTGCATACCAATGCAAATACCTAATACAGGCTGCTGGAGTTCCTTGATCAGGCTCGTGAGCTGCAAAGAATTAAGTGCATTCATTACCATTCTTGCTGAGCCAACACCAGGAATAACAATATGTGAGGCTTGGCCTATTTGCGTTTTATCAGTTGTAATATTAGCCTCATAACCCTTCAGCTGAAAAGCATGTTGCACAGAACGAAGGTTAGCTCCACCGCAATCAATGATGGCGATGCTCACATGACACCCTTTGTTGAGGATGATTCAGAGCCTTCTATTATAATTGCTTGCTTAAGCGCTCTTGCAAATGTCTTAAACGTTGCTTCAAGAAGGTGGTGTGAATTGTGTCCGACTGTTTCTATGTGACAGGTTAAAGCTGCTGAATTAATAAGGGATATGAAAAAATGCTCCAACATTTCTCCAGGGAAATCACCAACTTTCTCCCTAAGCTCAGAGCATTGAAAACTTAAGTATCTTCGAGAGGCTAAATCAATACTGACAGAGCATTTAACCTCATCCATTACCAGCGTCTCAACGTTTGCGTACCTAGAAATACCAACCCTTTCACTCAATGCTGAATTAATAGCTGAGCCTAGAGTAATAGCAATATCTTCTATCGTATGGTGTTCATCTATGTGAAGATCTCCATCGCACATTAAATGCAAATCAATTTTACTGTGTTTAGAAAATTGTTCTAATAAATGATCTAAGAAACTAAGGCCTGTATTAATCGAATACTTGCCTGTTCCATCTAAATTAAGATTAATATAAATATTCGTCTCATTTGTTTTGCGTATCTCAACACAGGACCGAGATTTCTCAGTTTCTTTGACACGGCTTCTTCTAATGTCGACTGCCGCAGCATGCCCATCAAGTCCTTCAGCTAAGGCAAGGGCGGTAACAGTACCCCTGAGATTCATAAATCCTTCTGCCGAAGCGGCTTGCACAGAAATCTGTTTACCAAAATCTTTGATACCTAGACCTGAATAAGTTTTTGCCTTTCCGTTTGTTGGGAGGACATGATTTGAGCCAGAAGCATAATCTCCGAATGATTCAGGGGATAAGGAGCCGCAAAATATTGATCCAGCGTTCTTAATAGTTGGAAGGTATCTAGCAAAGTCCTCATCAAGTAAAATTAAATGCTCTGATGCACATTCATTGATGAGCAGTAAGGTATCAGCAAAAGATTTAGATTTAATAAGAATGAGATTTTTTATGCTCTCTTTTAAAATCGACTCTCGCTTTAATCTCTTTTTTTGCTTGAACGCCTCAGACTTTACCTTTTTTAAAACATTTAGATTTTGAGAAACAACAAAGGCCTTTGAATCAACCCCATGTTCAAGCTGAGACAAGGCATCCGCCGCAGCTAACGCAGCATTATTAAGATCATTTGTAACAACCATGACTTCGCTGGGGCCTGCTGGCAGATCTATCGCTACATCCTTAGATACTAGCTCCTTTGCGAAGCTTACATAAGCATTACCAGGGCCAAAGATTTTTAAAACTTTGGGAACTATCGTAGTCCCATAAGCCATTGCAAGGATTGCTTGGGCTCCACCAACCTTATAAATATTATTGACGTTGAATAATTTACAAATCCATAAGATCTCAGGAGAAATTTTTCCCTCGATATCTGGAGGTGAGCAAACAATAATATTTGAACACCCAGCAACGGTTGCTGGAATAATTTGCATCAATAGAGATGATATTAATGGGGCTGTCCCACCAGGGACATAAAGACCAACAGAATCAATAGATCTAAACTCTTTCCAAATATTAATGCCTTTGGTTGTTTCAATGGGGCTGGAAGAAAGATTGATTTTTTCGCTCTCACACACAAGTTGAATATTCTTAGATGCTGTTAAAATTGCACTCTTAAGCTCATCTGAAACAGCTTGTTCTGAGGCGCTAATTTCTCTTGAGGTAACTTTATAAGATTTGAGCTCTTTCAACCCCAATTGTTTGTTGATAGCATTTAATGCAGGAGTGCCTTTTGCAAGAATTAAATCTTTAAAATTTTTCACCACGGACTCAGTATCACGATTGGAGTCTGATGAAGAAAACCAATCGATGGATTTTGTATTAATAGATCTATTAATTAATTTCATCTTAGTAAAGAATTTTTTCTACAGGCATAACCAAGATTGATGATGCTCCACTGGTCTTTAAATTCTCCATCGTTTCCCAGAAGACTGGCTCAGTGCAAAGAGCATGAATCGCAACTTTGCCTTTTTCTTGCAAGGGAATAATTGTTGGAGAATCTGCTCCTGGCAGTAGTTTACAAATTCTATTAATTGATTTTTCTTCAGCATTCAACATGACGTATTTACTTTCTGCTGCGTTAATTACTCCCTCAAACCTCTTTACTAAACTTAAAACCTTTGATTCTTGTATATTCTTTCTGCTCTCATTTGCAATAAGGACAGCCTCTGAAGCCATCAAGGTCTTAAACTGGATAAGGTTATTAGCCTCTAGGGTTGCACCAGAGGAAACAAGATCGCATATACAGTCTGCTATCCCAATATAGGGTGTCAGCTCCACAGAACCATTAATTTTAATAATTTCTGCTTTAATATTATTTTGTTTCAAGTATTTTTTAACCAAGCCAGGATAAGACGTAGCAATGGTTTTATTGGTTAAATTTTTCATATTCGAGGAGGAGGGCTTGGCGAATGCCAAAGAACATTTTGAAAAACCTAAAGATAGAATAGTCCGAGCTTTGAGCTGAGCATTTGTTGCTGTCTGTTCAGCTAAGACATTTTCACCGACAATACCCAAATCTGCCACGCCCTTAGAAACAAGTGAGGGAATATCATCATCACGAACCAGTAAAATATCTATGTTCATATTTGAAGATCGAGCTAAAAGCTTTTCACCTGATGTGCGAAAATTAATCCCAGATTTCTCTAATAAATTTTTGCTATTATCAGATAGCCTGCCTTTTTTCTGTATTGCTATAGTAATTTTTTTATCTTTCATTTGATTCTCTTAAAAGCATTTTGATATCCATTGTTTGACTCAGAAAATAAGAATCTTGCTACTCGTGTAACAGTGGCTGTTGATGTTTGTAATTCAGCAGCAATCTCTCTGTAACTTTTATCTTTTCTATAGAGCAATTGTGCAACTTCCCACCTTTCATTTATTGCTTTTATTTCTGACGGAGTGCATAAATCCTTTATGAAGTTTTCAACTTCTTTTGGTGATTTCAGTTCATTTATAATATTTGGTAATTTCATAAAAAGGATTCTATCTGTTTTAGCATGTTAAAACAATAGAACAAGAATATAAATATACTATTGCTTAAAATAGGTTAGAATTTATAAAAATTTAAGGAGTTATTATGACCATAGAAATTAACAGCATTTTCCCAGTTCAAACATTACGCTTGGTTGTGGCCGGTGAATTAGAAGAGGTTGATTCATCTGAGTACTTGGCTAACAAAAAAGTAATGCTAGTGGGAGTTCCAGGCGCCTTTACACCTACTTGTCATGTGTCACATTTACCAGGTTACATAGAGCATCTTTCTAGTTTTGAAGCCAAAGGGTATTCAGTTGTCTTCATATCAGTAAATGATCCCTTTGTCATGAAAGCATGGTCTGAAGCATCTAATGCTAATGGCATCGACATGATCGCTGATGGAAATGGTGAGTTAACAGAAGCTCTGGAATTGGTGATGGATGCATCTGGATTCGGTCTTGGCAAGCGATGCATGAGGTTTGCTATGGCCATTGATAATAGAGTTATTAAATCGATAGATGTAGAAGAGGGCGGTGCTCTTGATATATCATCCGCAGAATCACAGCTTGCAAAAATCTAAGCCGAAATACCTCTTTGCGGGCCTTGGAACCATGGGCTTCCCCATGGCTGGTCATCTATCCAAGAATCGTAATCTAGACATTTATGTCTTTAATAGAACATCAGCGGTCTCGTCTAAATGGGTTAAGAAATATAATGGGACTCAACTCATAGACCTTGATAACTGCTCTGTTAAATTTGATGGGTTGATAACATGCTTAAAGGATGACGCTTCTATTGCTTCTGTAATTCTTGAAAGTGGTTTTTTAGAGTTTCTTAAAATTAATTCTTTTATTGTTGATCACTCAACAACATCCTTAAACTTGGTTACAACAATCTCTCAGCATCCTAAAATCCTAGATAAAAGAATATCATTTTTTGATGCTCCTGTTAGTGGGGGGGAGTCTGGTGCTTTAAACGGTGCTTTATCTATCATGCTTGGAGGACCTAAGAAAAAGCTTCTACAAATTAATAATCTTATGCAGTCATATGCAAAGAACATAGTTCATATAGGGCCAAATGGCCATGGTCAATTAACCAAAATGGTTAATCAGTTATGTATTGGGAGCCTCATTCAAGGTCTATCTGAGGGAGTGGCTTTAGGAAAAAAGTCTAATTTAAATATGGCTAAAGTTCTTGACGCTATTTCTGGGGGAGCTGCCCAATCCTGGCAGATGGATAATCGATTTAAAACTATGGTTAATGGGGAATTTGATTTTGGTTTTGCGGTAGATCTTATGATCAAAGACCTTAAGATTGCTTTAAAGCAGACAAATACTCTTGGTCTTAAGTCCACCGCATCTAAATCAGTGCTAAAGAACTATGAGAACCTCTCTAAACTTGGCGATGGAAGATTGGATACTTCCAGCCTAATTAAATTACTAGAGACTTAGATTATTTCACCGACATCAAAGGTTTAATTCCATTACAAAAAAAGCTAGCTCTTTCAGGCGCATTGAAAGAAAAGTTATCTAAAATTTTTTAACCCACATTGGAAGTACAGACATTATATGCTGATGAATAATACTAAATAATTTGAAAAGGAGCCTATCTTAGGCCCTTTTTTTTATTCAGTAGAATTAAATATTTCTAATTCTTCGTTATTCATTTCTTCTTCTATATTCTCAAATAATAAGCTTGATAAATATCTTTCAGCTGTGTCAGCAAGCATGCAAAGAATTTTAGATCCTGGTTCAGCATTTCTAGCAACATCCATTGCAACAGCAAAGGTTGATCCTCCAGATATACCAGTGAGAATTCCTTCTTTTTCTGCAAGTTTTTGGGACCATTTAATGCCATCTGCACCAGCAACAGGAAGAATTTGATCTATATAACCTTTATCTATAGATTCCTGAAGAACAAGAGGTATAAAGTCAGTTGTCCATCCTTGAATAGGGTGAGGTTGCCAATCTGGGTGTGATTTAGCAGGAGATCCATCATCTGACCTATCTTGCTTAATGCCATTAGCAAGAAGGGGTGCAACATCCGGCTCAGCCATAATTAATTTTGTATTTGGCATAGAAGCCCTTAATGTTCTTGCAACGCCTGAAAATGTTCCGCCCGTTCCATACCCTGATACCCAATAATCAAGACCAATATCATTAAAATCATTAACTATCTCAACTCCTGTTGTGGACTCGTGAATATTAGCATTGGCTTCAGTTTCAAATTGTCGTGCAAAAAACCAGCCATTATCGTCAGCAAGTTTCTTTGCTGTTTTGTAAGCCCCTGAACCAGCCTCAGCAGCAGGCGTAAGAATAACTTTAGCGCCAAGAAAACGCATCATCTTTCTTCTTTCTATAGATGCAGTTTCTGGCATGGTTATTACGCATGGATAATTTTTAGTTGCACATACAAATGCTAATCCTATTCCAGTATTTCCACTCGTAACCTCAACAACGGTTTGACCTTGCTTTAGGATTCCAGCTTTTTCAGCCTCATTTATTATGCTCAATGCTAAACGATCTTTAACAGAACTAGCTGGATTAAAAAATTCAGCCTTAACATATAGGTCTATATTATCTGGGGCAAGATTATTAATCTTAATAACAGGAGTATTTCCAACAGTATCCAATATGCTTTGATAGATCATAATTTTTTATGAGTTAAAAAAAAAACAATTTTATCATAACTATCAATCAACTAAATTTGTAATAAAGTTATATTCTTCAGAAATTTCATTAACTTGTTTTATACGACCGCTTACTCAACCAGAGACATCTCATTAATTAGTCGACTGTCATTTTCAAACACTTCAAGAGTCCAGAGTAGGTATCTAGAATCTGCATGAATTGTTCTTGTTTGTGGAATAAATTTATAATCTGAAATAATAGTTTCAAGCATCCCATCAAAAGCCAGTCCAACAAAGTCACCGTTTGAATTAAGTGTGGATGATCCAGAATTCCCATTTGTTATATCTAAGTTTGATATGTAGTTAACCGGAACACTTCCGAGCTCTTGAACTTCATAACTTCCGTATTCCTTATTTTTAATTAAGCTAGCCTGTTTTTCATCAACATCAAAGGGAGATTGATTATTATTCTTTTGATTAATACCCTCCAATGTAGTGAAGGGTTTGTAATAAACTCCGTCATTGAGCTCTACGCCCATCACATTTCCAAAAGTAACTCTAAGAGTTCCATTTGCATCAGCATATATATCTTTATTTTGTGATTTATAAAATTCTCTTAATGCCCTTATATATATAGATTTATTTTTTTGAAGTGAACTAGATCTAGCTTTATTGAATTTTTCTAATTCCATATTCTCGTCAAATATTTTTCTAGCTAATTTAATAAAAGGATCATTAGATGTATCGAGTTCATCTAATGACATATCAAGCATATCAATCCTTTTATTAAGATTTAAAAGGGAAGAGGGGAATGAATACATTTCATCGACAACTGATTTAGTGTCATCAAAACTATTAGATAATTTCAACGATTTGCTGAAGATTAAACGCCTATCCTTTTGATTAACTTCTCTGTACTTACTCAAATTGAAAAGAAAGATGCCTTTATCTACTT
>Ga0302125_10000877_pt1 | contig 15751 bp, 18 predicted proteins | sample CB4_surface_MG_FD_203111 | JGI IMG/M metagenome (GOLD analysis project Ga0302125, IMG submission 203111) | Marine microbial communities from Western Arctic Ocean, Canada - CB4_surface | ecosystem: Environmental > Aquatic > Marine > Oceanic | place: Canada: Western Arctic Ocean | collected... | reverse complement strand
GACTATTACCTGCACCACGACTTGTGACCAAGGTTTTTATAATTACTTGTTAGTTCACACTGTCACCGCCTCGTCTGGGTCCACTTCGAAATTTTCCATACATTCCTTCAACTTTAACATTGCAATCATATAGCACATGCATACACACCACGCGATCGAGACGGCAACAACGGATAAATGAAACCATTCGTTTTCCGCGAGCATAAATTCTGTATCGGTTAGATGCGCGAGAGCGACGGCGCTCACTACAAGCACGATCAGAGTGACCACCGCCACGCCACACCCCGCACACGTGATGATCTCGTCAATGCGTGTGTTCGTAAATGGAACCCGTAACACTTTTGCCATGTGCAATCGACGCCTGACCCATCGTCGTCGAGCCAATAGCTCTTTAATCATCATTCTACCAGGTGTGTCTTTTGTCAAAGTTTGCATCTTACGGTTCTCTTCCATTTTCTGTTGATGTTCGGCTCGTAGACGATCCCACATGGAAGCCTTTGTAGATTCGATATTCTTACAAGAATCATTTACTTTGTATGATTGTTTGTATGTCTGTTCGTTGCGCATGTGACCTCACATTGAAAAGATATGCTTGCACTTAATATACATGAGCGTGGCTTGCGTCACGCCGACGATGCGTACGAGTGCTTGTTTGTCCACACATGAGACATCGGCCCACAAGCGTCCACAACACATCCTGAGATATCTCTCTGCACTATAAGAACATGATGTCAACAGCTTGCCAAAACTCTGTGATTGACAACGATGACAAGCTGGCAACGTCCACCGCAATACAGTTTCAAAGGTGACCACCCCAAGACCTCGAATGGTACCGACCCATGGGGCTTCAAGGGCGGGGAAGGCATCGAAGACCAAACAGTCGACTGGATGACGGTCGCATACTCCGTTGCGACGCTCCTACTCATGGTAGCAAATGTGGCGCTTCTGGCATGGATTGGGATATCGGCGTCCCATGTCAACGAGCTGGATACAAAGTTGGTGACCATTCAAAGCAAACTAGAGCATCTAGAGCATCTTGGTCACATTCGCACCGCGCAAGTCGATACGAATTCTCACTTGAAGACCATTGCTATGTTGCAAATGGTCGAAGAAAAGCAAGGCTCCGCCGACCCCGTCGCCGTGAGTAACCACGTGGGTCAGTGGATCAAGACGAACATTGGCGACACGTCTACAAGTACCATCGTCTCGGCAAAGCCTTGCAATACTAGCTCTTATCCACATTTGGTTGCTCTTCTTACGAGCAGTACCATCACTGCACATCCGCTCAGCCCTTGGTGTGGTGGTCACGAGAACTACACTATCTGGACTCCCACTAGCGCCTTTGCAAGTGATCGTCCACAGACGCCAATGATTGGTTACCATTCCGAGACCAAGCCTACTTTCAGACCTGACATTGCAAGCGCCATGAACGATCTATATTATGGTGCTGCTGGTGAAGCAGGTTTATCGAATGTTGCACATTCGAAACACACCGATGCGGTGAATGCATTCGAGTCTCTGGTCCCAGCTGATGCACACGTTTCGACCGCCATGACTGCCGCTCAAAGCGGATGCGTCGGTCTCACACTGGACGACAGCGCTTGTCTACACCTGTTGGATGCATATTTTGAAGCAGTGCAAACGAGCGCCAGCGCGTATGCCCGCACCGTCATCGCCTTCAAAGACATGGCGTTTTGCTTCAAATCTCATGCGCCACCACTTGACGGTCTAACAACGTATGCGACGACGTACGAAACGCTTGAGACTCTGTGGCACAAGTACGACAAGCTGAACAACTTTGATTGTGAGTATTCAATGCACGGCTCGACGGCAAACCACGTGATCGCCAACGTGTACACGTGCTTTTTCATGTGAAACGTCGCATCGCAAGAGTATCAAAAAGCGTGTGTGTATAGTATACCTGATCCAGTTTTGGTCACGCTAGCGATGTTGTGAATATAAACGGATGTGGTGTGTGTTCGTGAAAGTTGCGATGAGTACGGGTGCAACCGTTGGTAAAGGTGTGGGAAAACGACCGCGTTCGAGTGGGCGCCGCTTTCAAAATCTACAGCTTTACAATCGCACATTTGTCGACCAATCGCGGTTAAGGGAACTCAACTGGCAGTTTCACAACAACGCGACCATCAAAGCGGCGTTCTCGGTGTTGCATTCACGTCTGTTCTCAGGAGGGTTGCAGGTGCGTTACAAAGGCGAAGCGGTGAAACCGAGTTCAGAATTTACAAGCCACATCGACACAGTGTGGGCACGATTTGCCAGCGATGTCCTTGAGCAATTTCTGGTGGGTGGTTTTTGCGCCATCACCTTTGTAGAACAAACCGACAAGCGGACAAGGGATCGATATGGCCCATTGGTACCGCACGTGATTCCCTATAGTAAGTATCAACTTGGCATTGACTACAGCCCAGCTGACGAGTTCCAGTACGCCCCAATCTATAACGTCTACCCTCAAGGACAAATGATGAATTCGAGTGGGACGATTGTCGACCAGAATGCCAAAATCTTCATGTTCCGACCACCGACTTCCGAAGGTGATGCCACATCCGATATTTCCGCGTGCTCTCAATTCATCGATTTTATCCAGAATCTCATTGAGTGTGCGGGGACGGCCGAGTCCCTTCGTTCGCGACCGGCTGTCGTGACCCAGCGTATGAAAAAGCCCGACGCGCCAGGAGTCCAATCTTCTGACATGTTCTACGATATGGAGTCACAAGAAATCCATGCTCAACAGGAGAACAGTGAGAATGTTGCAGCGACGATGGCACTGAAGATGCAAGCTACCTACGCCCAAATGCTCAACCGCAGCGGGCGTGCACACGAGGATGGTAGGCTGGGTGTGCATCGTACGCAACCAACCCCTGAAGTGGCAAGTCGCATTTTTGCCCTACCAATCGATCAGGCGGTAGCACCCATACAAACCGCCGAATCGCGGAACGATCTCGTCGCGTTGATCAACTCGAATAATGAGATGATTTGTTGCGCTATGGGCGTTCCCGCATCGCTTGTCTTCGAAAGTCGCTTCGCCAGCCGAACGACCGCACAGTACGCTACGCGCTGCATTCGAATCGCCATGCATGTACGCATGTACGCATGCTTCATTGCTCCGAGAGTCTTGCAGTGTTGCAACGTGCATGCTCACTTACCCTTATTATAGCGCCGCCCTATTTGTTTGTCCAGGATGTCTCTCTTTAACGCGACGATTCAACAGCTCACACTCTCGATCAATGAGGTACTCACAGAGTGTTACTTGCACATTTATGGACGTCAGACATTTGGGTCGAAACGCCAGCGTGAAACCCAAGATACGATCCAGTCGAACGAGAGTGGCGATTCCATTCCAGCAAAGTGGGGAGCGCCATTTGATAAATCTACGCGTGTGGAGCTCGTTCTCCTCACAAGCCCTCTCTCGGCCACGGATGAGATTATCAATGTATACTCGGCGGGGCTCGCCGATTTTGAACTTGCTGCACCAATAGTGCTCGCTTCGATTGGAGCGTCTAATGCTGACGTTCTCAACATGATGGACCGTTTCAAGACAAACAAGTCGACTATGTCGGCAAATGCACATCCAAAAGATGACACGGAAAGCAAAGCGGTAGGTAAAAACACCGGCGACGGCAAGAATCCTTCCAAGCGCGACGGTAAGAGCGTTGCCAAGAGCGTTACCACGAGTGATGACAAGAATTTTTCCAAGAGCGACGGCAAAAGCGATACGAAAACGAAAAATACGGTGGATGGTGATGACAGTGAAGAGGCGGAGACGGGGGATGAGGAGGACGAGGAGGCTAGTCGTGGCGACGAAAACACCGAAGAAGAAGATGATCGAAAGAAACGGAAGAAGAGGAAGCGCGTGTAAACGAACGAAGGCTACGTATTAGATTTGTAGCGCGTGACTGCGCGTCTCATAATATAAACGTGAGCGAACATAACAGATGTAACCCAAGAAAAATCTTGTCATGGAGTACCAAATGGTCGACAGCGTCTCTCTCAGTTTTGTGACCTTCCAGTTTGCGGCAGCAGCAATGGCGGGCGGGGCGGCGGTTTCGATAGGAGCGCTTTTCCTTTCGTCATTGAACCAGAAGACGGCTCTGTGCTACTCTGCGGGGCTATCGATGAGCATTTGCGTCGTCGCTTACATCAACTACTCCTCCATGATCAAGACGCGTCTCAATACCATCAAGGCTTGCGGAAACGCCAAGGGAAACAAAAATGATTGCATTCGCTACAAACATGAAGATGACTTTGTCGTCACTTGCTTGCGGTATACCGACTGGCTTGTGACGATGCCTCTCTTGGCAATCAAATTGCTAGATCTCGCTCGTGACGGTCCAAATGCAATAACCAGCGAGTTTCTCACGTGGGTGAACCTGGAAGCCTTTGTCGGCATCCTGGCATTCGCCATGATCTTGATGGGTTTCATCGCTCTACTTTCGGTGGGGGACTTTCAAGACTGTCGTTACGACAACGGACCGATCATGTTGCTGCGATGGGGACTCTACCTCGGTGGCCTCGTCTGCCTCATAATCATCTACGTCATCATCTTCATGACGTGCAACGAAACGGAGAGCATCCACGTGACCGAAGTCTACGGATTCGCATTGCTTTGGACACTCTACCCTATCGCGTTTGTCGCACAGATATGGGGACTGTGTGGCCCACCAAAGGATATCGTCTACTCGATTCTAGATGTGCTGTCTAAACCCCTCCTGTCAGTGTACATTTTGAAATCGTCGCTGTGAGAACACGTGTGGTATGAGACTTTAAATGTGGTCGCGTCGACGTTTACGTGTGACTTGTGGAAAGTCCGTCAAAAAGACCATTGAGCCGTGTTGTTGCGAGGAGGTCACGAACGGGTTGTGGCATGTCGGTTCGTTCCAATTTCCGTTCCATGTACTTGAAGATATTCGTAAGTAATGTTACAATCTCACGATGGTCAGTGCGCTGATACCTGTAAAAGAGCTCATCTTTGAGATCAATTGCAAACCTCAAGACATCGATAGCGTTGATTGTAGGCCGTTTACAGAGCGAAGTGTACACAGCAGTGTAGAGATACATGCGTTGATCCACAGTCGGTACAGAAAACAGACCGTCTGCTCGACTGTAAAGTTTCAATAACCATATCCGTTCAAACAAGAAACGAAGCCCACACAAATTTGTCGCAAACAATTGAATGAGCTGTTGAGTATTTACAGAGCTCGCAGGACGACGCTAACGTCACGGGTTGGGGGTGGGCGTAGGACTAATCTCCTAATAACACTTATGTCGACGAAGCCGCTGAGAATGACTGTAAAAACAGGCAGAGTATGCGGTGCGCACGACATGTAACTTGTATTGCAAGCGTCCTCTCACATCAAAAGCGTGATTGTTGGTCTGTGCAGGTTGCTCAACTGTCGGTTGCCAACGTATACATCATGCTGTGGTCACAACACAACTCAGACTGTGATGATCTGGCAGGCAGATGGTGGTGTTGCTACCGAGCGACATTTTTTCACACCGCTAAGACATACGTATTGCCGTTCAAGTAAAAGCAGATGAAGAATGTGGATCAAAGATTTAATTAAGAGTCCATTTGTGGAATCGTGCTGTTACCGTATCAAGTGCTTCGTGCGTGCGCTTCGTTCGTACTATCAGACACAGCGCTAATAAAAGACCAGGCGTAACACCACAAACGGCAAATGCCGTATCCTACACCACACCCTTCGGCGTATCCGTCCGATGATGAATGGTGGGAAACTCGAATGTCATCGACACGAACGGAACGCAGGCAATTGATCGACAAACCACGCACATCTCCATGGACGAACACGAGCATCATTCTGTGTATTACCGTCTTGGTGTTTGTGTCAATTACACCGACCGTCATAGTGACCATCGTGATTGCACGTCTCGGATGGAACATTGAAGATAAGGCACTGCCGCTGGCCGACAAAGCCCTCCCCATAATGCAAGATGCGCATGACGCTGTACGTACGGCAAGCATCACGGCACGGCTGGTTCATCACCTTCTCAACCAGAGCATACCACATGCACAACGCTTACCCCAGGCCATGGACGTGGCCATTGGTGCTATGAACGACACAAGAGGTCTCGTACACCGACTCTCTCATATAGCAGAACATCCATCCATGACTGTGAACTTAGGTCGTATGTAACTAAACATCCTGTATTATAAACCAAACCATAAGAGCACCACACATCATACATATAATAACTACTAACCCACACAAACACCCATTTTCGATCAGTTTACAACACTTGACACGACTCTCATGATATAAAATCCTTTGCACCTCTTGATTGATGTCACGATCCATCATGCCAAGAGAATACCACCCGCTTATGTACATCTATTAGCGTCCGCAACGTGACAAACATCACTCCTACTTCAAGGGTGTGACTATCGTAGATTTGTACGCTAGTACCAGCTCCACCACAATACAACCTTGAGTAGATTTGTACGCTAGTACCAGCTCCACCACAATACAACCCATACGATCAGAATGCTCATCGGTCTGACTTCGGACGTCTTGCGCCTCGTGCTCGTCTCCTTTGCAAACGATGCTTGCGACGAACTGGCAAACGTCTGCGCGACAAATCGTTGCCTTCTCGACATCTGTAAAGATCCAAGCTTTTGGAGTGATGTGCTGCGCGCCCAAAAGTGGATGCCCGATTGGTCCTCGCCGACGTGTCCTGGTGGCATGACACCAAATGCTTACTTTAAGATGGTGTACACGATGAACAAACGGCATCGAAACTGCCTCTTGGGTCTGAGAAAAACCACCACCACGATTGGAGCGAGTGCGTTTCAGGGATGCACTTCGCTGGCGCTGACGGAATTGCCACCTGAAATCACCACTATTGAAGACCGTGCGTTTGCGGGCTGCACGTCGCTGGCGCTGACGGAGCTGCCACCGAATGTCACCACGATTGAAGAGGGTGCGTTTGACGAATGCACGGCGCTGGCGCTGACGCACTTACCACCGAAGCTCATCACGATTGAAGAGGGTGCGTTTGACGAATGCACGGCGCTGGCGCTGACGGAATTACCACCGAATCTCACCACGATTGCACGATTTGCGTTTCACAAATGCACGTCGCTGGTGCTGAGGGAATTGCCACCTGAAATCACCACTATTGAAGACCGTGCGTTTGCGGGCTGCACGTCGCTGGCGCTGACGCACTTGCCACCGAATGTCACCACGATTGAAGCGGGTGCGTTTGACGAATGCACGGCGCTGGCGCTGACGCACTTGCCACCCAATCTCACCAGGATTAAATCATATGCGTTTTACGAATGCAGGGCGCTGGCGCTGACGGAATTACCACCGAATCTCACCACGATTGCACGATTTGCGTTTCACAAATGCACGTCGCTGGTGCTGAGGGAATTGCCACCTGAAATCACCACGATTGAAGACAGTGCGTTTGCGGGCTGCACGTCGCTGGCGCTGACGCACTTGCCACCGAATCTCAAAACGATTGAAGCGGCTGCGTTTTACGAATGCACGGCGCTGGCGCTGACGCACTTGCCACCCAATCTCACCAGGATTAAATCATATGCGTTTTACGAATGCAGGGCGCTGGCGCTGACGCACTTGCCACCGGATCTCAAAACGATTGAACACAGTACGTTTCAGGGATGCAGGTCGCTGAAGCTGACGGAGCTGCCACTAGCGCTCACCACGATTGAACCATATGCGTTTTACGAATGCACGGCGCTGGCACTGTCGCACTTGCCACCGAATGTCACCACGATTGAAGAGAGTGCGTTTAGGAAATGCACTTTGTTGGCGCTGACGCACTTGCCACCCACGCTCACCTTGATTGGAGCGAATGCGTTTGAGGGGTGCACTTATCCGCGACGTGACAACCCACCTCCCCTTCCATGCCACTCCTAGAATGTGCACAAGGTGTGCGAGGGTGTGCCGTGAGTGGAAAACGTGATGCGCGTACCCCAACATTCGACGGAAACGATCGGACAAGACTCGTTTTTGATGGATCACTCAACGTTCGAACGCGCATGTTCTCCATGTTGGACTCCACGATCGACTTCTCGAACCCAACATGCTTCACAAACTCAACAATGCGTTCAAGAAGCTTATGTGACGTGCGCCGCGCCGGACCTGCGCGCAAAAGTAAGTTGTAATCATAAGCAGTCATAGAGTAGATATTTGATAAAAGCACGCGTGGCGCGTACTGAAGACCACAATCTCGAGGGGAAACGTGAGGGCGATGCACGCGATAAACATTGCCACACTGAATGGCAACAAGGACACAACAAACACATACAATCCATAGGCAAATGCACAGCAACGAGTTCGAACCGCGGCAAACCAACGAGAAAGTTTTGCCGAAGCGACGTGGCGTGCTAATAAGGACCTCTGAACGGGCTGTTTCCCAGCCATTGTGACGCATAATCGTATCTTTTTTCAGAGGCCACTCCTCTCGATAGATGATGCGCGCAGCCGCACGAATAAACGCCTCGTGAAATTTTTGTTGATGTGGGCTCCTGATGCACTCACGATGAGTCATTGGTGAGTTATTTACGCAAGGGGTGAGCATATGTGAATACGCACCGTTCGAACGCCGTCTCCTCGTCGATGATCTGAAGCAACGAGCGCAACGTGCGCAATCGCATGCACCCACCGTACTGATCGTCGTCGATTCGCACACCGAGTGTACCTCGAATCACATTCGAAGTGAACGCCGCGTCGGCATTGTCACGCGTTGGATTGTCGCGCTCCGTCTCGATCTCCGACCACATGCGATCCAGTTGTTTCTGATACAAATTTGCACAACATCGTTTCGCCTTGTCGCAAGGTGCGAACAGCGCCTTGCGCTTCATGCAAAGAGCCGACGGGCGATGTACCACCTTAGTACGAGTGTTCCTATATATGTTTGGAACAATCGTGCTTTATATTGACAGACGGTCGTTTCTTTCCGATGCACATCCCGTTCCACGGCCGCACGTCTCGATCAGGAACTGTACTATAAGATTTGGTTACCATGAGTCTACACGAACCACACACAATGATTCCCTCGCTGTCACGACTCGCGAAGAATAAGACACGCGAAAATGATGGGACGACCAGCACCACGTTCGACGACCTTCCCGAATCTATCGTCACTTTGATAGTTGAGGCTCTTGCGAATATGGGCTGTCACGACATGACTTATCCAGCGATGTGTAGCACATCGGCACTTTTTCGCCAAATCTGCATGGATGAAACTTTGTGGCAACAACGTTGTGTAGCCAAAGGGTGGACGTCTGGCGCGTATGCTCGACCCTCACCGATGCGTTCCTGGTTTGCGCATTATATGATTCACTACTGCGGCCCCTATGCCGGAAACGTTGATCGGATGCTTGAAGATGCGGCGGGAAGAGGGGATGTGCAACGTGTCGCCGCTGCGCTTGCTTCCGGTGCCAACCCGACAAAAGCCGAACGACCGCTCCGATATGCCGTCGCTACATTCTCTCCAAATGTGACCGAATATGCGATGAACAAGGGGGACATGGTAGGAGTAGTCGCGCTGCTATTGCAATACGGACCACCACCGGCTTATGCGATGAAACAGGCGTTGACGTCTACCTTAGTAGACAACCGCATCGATCCCGACGAAGGGGGCGAAGGAAGAGAGTACAGAATGCTCTACAATAAGTATGTCGCCGCTCCCTCTTTTATCGTCGCGTCGATTCTTTTGGATTATATCAGCGCCACCCAATACCGCATCTCAGGAGGCTTTTACCAAGATATGGTCAGAGCAATAGTTCGCCAAGAGCCCTTCGCGCAGGAGCGTCTGCGTTTGCTTGTCAGCAAGCGTCCGTTTCTCGTTGATGCGGACTACACGTATCAGGGTGAGAATGTGCCATATCATATAACCATTGCTAGCTACGAGTTGAAAAGACGGACGCGGTACGAGATTGTACGTACATTACTCGAGCTGCAATTTCCAACGACGTGGCCTACGCACAATCGGTACGCAACCATCGTCGCGGCGATACACTCGGAATGCGAAATCCTCGGTCTACTCCTAGATCATGGTGCCACGTTCCCACGGTTGGACGAGGTTGAAGTAATGGAGCTACTCAAGACAATCGGAATGACACTGGGGGACCGGGAAAATCAATACGAAGAGGAAGACGAAGAGGAAGACGAAGAGGAAGACGAAGAGGAAGACGAAGAGGAAGACGAAGAGTGGTGCGACATGGCATCGTATCTGCGCGAAAGGGGTCTTATCTAAACGTAGTGTGATCAAAAATGTCCATGGAGATACGATGCGAATTCGTCCTGGCAACGAGCTCCGCGCGTCGCGCAGTGCTTTTTCCTCCGCTGGGGTTCGAACCCAGGTCGATCCGGTGAAAGCGGATTATCCTAACCGCTAGACTACAGAGGACTTGCGATATATACACTTGCATAGCCAACTTCATATCCATGATTCACTCAGATCTCAAGTGCAGATGGGCCTGCATTATCGTCGTTACCATTTCGCCAAAGTGCCCTAACGCTAAATGTACGAGCACGAACGCTCGTGCGACACACTATAAAGGCCGTCAACCAGCGTAAAAAGAGTATACTATAGTCGTACGAGTTTATGCGTCTTGATGGGCCTACATTCTGGAGATTATGGAGTGAAAAACGCGCTGCTACAGAAGTATGACAACGCGTGGGGGTGGTATGACTCTTTGAAGACAATGGTCACCGGACAATGTGAGTCTTGTGCGGAAGTGGCGCATATCGTCGATGGAAATGTGCTCATGTTTGGCGCACCAAACACGGTTCGCACTCTTTTCGAATATGAGAGTTATCTTTTTGACCGACTTTTTCCATTTCTGGAGACGTCCACACTCCTCATTGTCTGTTTTGACGATCCGCCGTACGTGCCACCGGCCAAGCACGCGTGTCAACGCAAGCGCGACAAGACACGCGCTGCGCCGGAGATGACCATCAGCGAAGAACTACAACCCGTCATGTCGGCACCCTCGGAAGAGGAGTGCACACGCGAACGAATGGAACAACTCCTTGATTGTCGCGTGATGCTAGCGGATCGTGCCGTTAGGATGCGCTTCATCGATGAAATATGCGTGCGCGTCTTTGGCGACCTCATGCAAGGCATGGACGCACGCGTCGAGATGGGCGAACATGAAACCGTCGTTTTGTTCGATGGATTTGACGCACTGGGCACGACGCGCCCGCCGCACCATCCGAGAGAACCTCAGGTATTTTGCACCAACGTCGCCGTATATACCTTACTTCAATACAGCGTACCCCTCGGCGAAGCCGACGTGAAACTCAACATCTATGACCAACTCGTGCGACAATTGGAGTCGGTACGGCTCGTCGCACTCCATACGATCGATACCGATTCGATCCCCATTTCGTTGCTCCAACAGACAAAACGGTTGCAAGAACGACGAGGCGACCCCGAAGAAACGCGCACAGTCCTCTGCCTGCGCGAACGAGGCTCCTCCGCGCTTCGATGCATCGACATCCAACGACTCTGCCAAGCGATCATGACGCAATGCGTCAGCACGACGCATCCATTCGATCCGGAACAGGCCATGTTTGCAATCTCATGTGCATGGGCGCTCGGTGGCTGTGACTTCATCCTTCCTGGAACCGAAATGGGTACACGACCGCTCCTCCTCTTCGAATCGATGCTCCTCTTCCTCAGGGATCGAGGCACACAGCACTTTCGACATGCGTGCCCTGGAGCCGCCCCTGAAAACCACCTGCAGCTCCTAAATGCGCTGCGAATCTTTGCCAACGCTGCCGGTCAACACCCCAACAGCACCGCACAGCACCGAAAGAAGACCGAGCGCTGTGACGACGACACCATCCGCAAGGCCATCTGGACCGCCTCCTATTGGAGAGACATCGAGTTCCCCTCGCGATGCTGCGACGCAGTCTCGTGGAAGGCGTGGGGATTTCCCATCGACACCCCCCCCTCTTCGGCGGTCACGACCGACTTGTAAACCTCTTGTCCTGATGTACGACTGTAAGGGCGTTTCCCCCGCCCACGTGCCCGGTTGTGCAACGTTAGGATAGACTTTTACGCTAAAAGCATTGCATTATGCTTGGAAAGGGTGGTAAGCAGTGATGAGCGGAAGCGACGATCAGTCGACGAAACGTGACTTCGAATCGGATGGATCCTCAACCGATATCGATGATAATCGCAAACGCGTATTGGCGCAAGCGCTTTTTGAAAGTAAACCGGGTGAAATTGGGAGATGTGACGATTGCGATACTCATGTACTACATGAACACCTGCACACCTACTACGGTTCGATGGGAAAAGAATGGCCGGTCTGTCCTGACTGCGACCTTCCGGAAAAATGGCATTCCAAATACTCAAAACGTCGAAGGATGCGTTACTACGTTTACTTTGATCCACACACAGGATGGGCGAGTCGAGTTGTCAAATGGGGCCACCCCACTGAGGGCAACCCCCTCCACATTGCAGATGATCGCGGGGAATCTTTGAATAGTTCCAAGCAAAAAACGTGTCGGTCATCCCGTACTCATCTTCCCGGTATATAAAGCAGACCGTTAAATCATGCATCAGCACTTGAATTCAGACTGAAAGGCCTTACAAAACTGTTGCAGTGATAAAAATCCAACGTTTAATCTTCTAAAACCCCAATGATACCTTCCGTTGCCAACTTGAGAGTAAACTCAAAAGATGAGCTCGATACCGAAGCGTTCCCAGCCCCGTCGCTCACTCCATCCACGGCACAACACATCGTGAATCGAGGATCGGTGGCGTTTTCAGTGATGGTTACCACCGGAAGAGTAGCCGATCTAATGGTAAACTTGAATGGGATCTCGTCCATATCCACCTATGGACAACTGAGAAATCTTATCGGGGATTCGTGGATCATGACGTCGAGTGCGTTGGTACCCTACACAGGCAAAATTGATATACCAACCGCAATCATACGCGCAGCGGTCATGCTAATAGCCAAGCGCATCTGGAAAATACAACAATTGGCCCCGGTGAAGGAGGCGATCGTGCTCATGCACTTTGCGGCTTTGGCTGGTAAACTCTTACGTGATCAAAATCAACCACTTTCAAACACACTCTTAGAGATATCGGCCGTACCAATCGTTGTTTACACGTCCATCGCCGAAGTTATACGTAACACGGCCACGCGGCTGCATGATGCGCTCTGCGTGCAAATGCTACAAGAGATCTACACACCTGTGCCGTCCTCTCTACCCACCTATACCAACATTGAACGCGCCTGGAGACGATCCATACCTGTGCAAACACGCGAATTGCATCGTCGCCGAGCACCACAAAACCCTAGAGACACCCTACTCGAATGGCAACACAGCTTGTTCACACCACACGCCTCTTCTTCCCACTTGCCTCCGTAGACCCCTCCACGCGATATCGCGATGACATCAACTGCGCGTGCAGCTCTACATGTTTATCATGAAATTCTAAATGCTCCTTCGCAAGCTTTTTGTGTTTTTTTGTCAATCGCAATCATCATTTGAAAGCTCCACAAAAACGTCCATGTGCTCGGTTGTGCTCGGATGTATTACACATACCAAAAATCCTCACATGCTTGTACTCGCGTGACCCAAACAGTAGATTTGTGCGCTAAAATGTGGTCTCGAGGCTGTATTCTTCGTTCTATCAACACCAAAGGCGTCACTGCAAGCAACCCCAATATGCCAAACAACTCCAACCAGTCCAACGGCTCGCGTCGTAGCGCCTTCCATCCCACAAAGTCCGACCAGAAGAACCAGCTCGCAGCCGATCTAGAGGGTGCTCGATGGGTCCTATCCTCAAATCCAAACTCCACCTCGAGCACTAACCACCCCAGTAAGAAGGCAGTAAAGAAGCCGCAGTTACTCGATGAACTCCTCACCGACGCGGGAAATCCGCTGCCTGTTGGGCAGCTACGTGCGGTTGCCGCACGATACGACCTGGCAGTCAAGAGCACGTGCAAGGACGATATTGTCCGCGAGCTCGATAAGAAGATTCGAACCGTCCATACGCGTTTTTCACCGGTACCAACACTCGCCTTTTAGTGCATAGGCCCCCAATTGTTTAGTAGCACGACTGGTGTCATAGCACCAAAACACGGTCGAAATGCAACCCCTCCACTTTTGCCCCACTTTCCCCGACAAAACGACCGATTCTGAAAAATGGCAAAATGTGCTCGCTTTGTGCGATTTTCTCCAAATCTGAATCCACGGAAAACGCGGTTTGACGCGTACGTGACAAGTCGCGACCGGTACGTGACAAGGATACCTTATTAGGAAGCCTGACATTGTCAGGGAGGCGCCCTGACATTGTCAGGCGGTGCCCTGACATTGTCAGGTCGTTGTGAGATTTCAACCATGCACAAGCTCAATCCCCGCGCGTGTCCCATGCCGTGGATGGAATGTTTTCTCCACCTTTTATCCGCACCAACTGCTCGAGCGAGGGCTCTCCACCCCAGACACCCTTGTAGTAAGAACCAAAGCAAGTGCGAGAATACGGGTTTCGTGGCATAGATTTGACGGACATGACAGGGTTACGATCGAATTTTGAGATTGCTTTGCGGGGTGTGTTGAGCACAGTGCGCGGCTTGTGCCACTTGTTGAGTTTATCATACGTCTCTTGAGTAGGGGCATACCAGTGCTTCTCACGTGGATTCCACCTCGCACCAAGCGCCTTGGCCTGCTCCTTTTCGTCAAAGGGGCAATGGATCACAAGGACCATGAGCAGCGCAAAATTTGTACAATGTCCGGATACTCGATAGCGTACAAATCTATCGACCACGACGCGCATATACCATATCAACCGTGATATAACACGCGTATTCGAAACATATAAGAGAATACGACAATGGAATGTCCACAGTGAACGCCCATTGGATACGCACGCCAGAGGGAGGCCGTCCGCGCTTCAACACGAAGGAACATATACGGCGCACGACCCTCTCCCTTGCCAACGGGACATCCATAGATCAACGGAGAACGCGCTCGGCTCGTAGGCACTCGCACTCCTCGACCTAGAGGTCGCGAGTTCGAACCCGGCAAACGAAGAGGCGCGCCGATGCCACCAACGCGTCGGTCCCGTGAGTGCGACATCGTACGAAAAAGAGGGAGCCACTTCTCGCTCGTTGTCGACGAGCTCCTCTACCCCGACTGGATCACGCTGGTCGAGATCAATGCGCTCACCTTGACGAGCTGGGCGCTCCGTCACCAGCTGGACAAGCGAAAAGAAATCGTGAATGCTCGCACGCGCGCGCTCAACGTGCGCGTTCCCATGCGGCTGCTCACGCTCCAGCGCACGCGCGGCCGAGAGCCGGACGATAGCTCGCCGCGCAGCGTCAACACGTTCGTCCTCTTCGCCATCAGAGAGTCGTGTGTGGTCTGCGGTGCGACAGAGATAACCCTTAACGACGAACCCCGAAGTCCTATGGCCGAGGGACCGCACCGCTTGCTCGGTCCCGCGTACGCTCAGGTGACGGAGGCGCGCGTGCGCATCGGTCGGTCGAATTGCATAGTGACCACGCACGTGTGCTTCTCGAAGGCGTGCGCCGCGCGTGTGGGCGTCGATCAGCGGTACGACACGGTCAGACGTCAATGGTGCGGCCGCGACGAGATGTTGCTTTCGCGAAAGCTGTTCCTCAACCGTAAGGAGGCAATGGCTAACTGGCAAAGATTCAGGCTGCTCAAATAGGGCGGGAATCGCGGCCGGTACTCGAAATATCTCGAGCGTGTTCGGCATG
>Ga0302125_10000876_pt1 | contig 15767 bp, 14 predicted proteins | sample CB4_surface_MG_FD_203111 | JGI IMG/M metagenome (GOLD analysis project Ga0302125, IMG submission 203111) | Marine microbial communities from Western Arctic Ocean, Canada - CB4_surface | ecosystem: Environmental > Aquatic > Marine > Oceanic | place: Canada: Western Arctic Ocean | collected... | reverse complement strand
TTAATGAACAGTCTCGCCCTCCCGCCTGCTTCTCTCTGCCTTGCCAGTTGTTTGATCGATTGAAACACCACCCACCTGTCTATTTTTCGAAGTAATCCCGCTTCCTCTGCCGGCCCCATAAATTGACTTGGCTGAAGAACGTTGCCATCTTCATCCTGAAGTCTGAGTAACACTTCGAATTGTCCTTCATCTTCTCCGCGTAGTGAAATAATGGGCTGGAAATCAAGTTTGAACTTGTCCTTGTCAAGGCCATCGCTTACCAGTGTTTTAAGCGTCTCTATAGTTAAGGACTGGCCCCCCTCCCCAATAACAAGCCTCTTTGGTTCATAGAAAGCAATGGCATTCCCCGTCATGATTGAGTCAGACGCCTGATATGCCCTGGATATTGCTTGTTCGACCGTAGGGGTGTTCTCAGCAATCATTGAAAGCCCGATACTGAGTGTTAACTGGTAATTTTTACCGGAAACCTGGGACATATGGCCCTCTGCCGTGGCCCGAATGGTCTCCGCCAACGCTTCCGCCGCAGCCTTATCACTGCCCTCAATCAGCACCGTAAAAACATCATCCCCGAAACGGGCCATTAGATGATCGTTCGGTACCTTACCGCGTATCACATTGGCCAGATCACCCAATACGACGTCAGCGTTTGAAATCCCCGCGTCAGAACGCATGCGAGGGAAATGGTCTATAACCATGTAGAAGATAATAGAAGATTGCTTCCCCTGATTTGCGTTGTCAACGGCCTGGTCGAGTACTTCTAGGAAGTACTGCCGGTTGTACAGGCCTGTCAAAAGATCCTGGCTGGATACTTCCTTAACCCTGTCCTCTAACACGGATGAGTCTACAAGTGGTCTAAAGATGGCCTGGGTGCAAGACTCGCTATCGTAGGTCGCGGGTGACATGGTCAGTATCGTCAGCATGGTTTCCCCTTCGCTATCCACGCAGCCAAACTCTGCTTCCTTGGTCTCGTCCTTCTCAAAAGATTTTAGGAAAGTTTTAAACTTTCCCTGATCCTCATTGGTAATCAGGTCAATGATGGGAATGCCGGCATACTCGTCCGCGTCCTCATAGCCAAACAGTTCTGCGTAGGCTTGGTTGGTGTAGATGTGCATGCCTTCGTGAACATAGGCTATTGCGGTTGTGGATGAATCGAGCAGTAGCTTGTTTCGTCGGTCTGTTTCCTTCAGTTCGACCTCGGTCCGTCGTTTCTGGCGCCGAGTTTCCAGGTTGGTCAGTTCTCGCTGGATTATCAGTAGTAGTCGCTCGTCGTCGTCGTCGAGCGCCACATCAATGGCGCCCATTTTCATGCCTTCGGTGATTGACCCAGGGTCGCGGTTATCGGCTAGCATGATGACGGGTATGTCTTTATCCAGCATTTGAAGCTGGGAGATCACTGTTTGTATTGTAAATCCGTTAGCCTCGTTGGCTGCCAGGATCAAGTCCCAGGGCTGTTTGGAAATTTTTGATGAGAAGTCAGCTTCGGATCCAATCTGGTGGGCGCGAGTTGCGTGCCCTGCTGTCCTGAGCAAGACGATAAGTTCTTCCGCACGATTCAGGGATGGTTCCAGAATCAACAATCTAATGGGTTCTTTGTCGCTCATCTACGTCCCTTTGATCAAGTTCAAACTATAGCATAGGGTGCGTCCGCGAAAAGTGAGCCCTATGGTCATCATTGACCTGCGATAACCTGTTTAGCGTTCGCACCAGGTATTTCTCTTGCTAGCTTTGGTACAAGGTAGCCCGGCAACTGCCCCGATATTTGTCGTATTAAGTTGATGCCCTCGGCTTCCGAAACGTCGAAATGCTGCGCCCCCGCGACGGGATCAAGAAGATGCAGATAATAAGGCAGCACACCCGCGTTAAACAATTTTCTGGACAGGTTAATCAGTACCTCCGCCGAGTTATTAACGTCGCGCAGCAAAACACTCTGGTTGAGTAAGGTGGCGCCAGCATCCCGCAGTGCACCGATAGCGTCAACGACGTGGTCATCGATTTCGTTGGCGTGGTTAGTGTGCAAAACAAAGACGACTTTTTTCTGACACCGCCTGACCCAGTCAATCAATTCCAGACAAATTCGCTGTGGGATGACAACCGGTAGCCGGGTATGCAGCCTGATCGTGTCGATCGTCTCGATGGAATCGATTTTTGTGATAATGCCACTTAATTGGCGATCACTAAGTATTAATGGGTCCCCGCCACTCAGAATAACCTCCGAGATAGCGCCATCGCTGGCGAGATGTCGATAGATTTCGGTCCAGTCCGTGCTCGAGGGATTGTTTTCGCCATAGGGAAAATGCCGGCGAAAACAGTAGCGACAATTAATGGCGCAAGCGCCGGTCGTGATGACAAGCGCGCGGCTATTGTATTTTTGAATCAGCCCACGGGTCCGGGTGATCAAATTTCCTTCTTGTAGAGGGTCCTTTAAGTAGTGTGGTACGGATTCGTTTTCCTGTGATCTTGGAAGTATCTGTAGCAAAAGCGGATCAAAGGCATCGCCGCTCATGATGCGGTCCAGGTATGGCAGCGGCGCCAGCAAGGGAAAGTTCTGGTCTATATCATCCAGAGGGACACTCAGGTGAGATGCCAGCGCAGGGATACTCTTGATCGCGTGTTGCAGGTGCCATTGCCAACTCTGGTCGTGGGAACCGACATCGCTTAGGGTTATCATTGTCATATGTAAATCTAGGGAACAGGATTAATGGCAAGTTATTCTACCAACGAATTCAAGTCGGGTCTTAAGGTTATGCTGGAAGGGGATCCGTGCAACATTGTTGAAAATGAGTTCGTTAAACCAGGGAAAGGTCAGGCTTTTAACCGCGTCAGGCTCAAAAACCTGAAAACAGGGAGGGTCTGGGAAAGAACCTTTAAGTCCGGGGAATCGCTTGAAGGCGCCGATGTCATGGAGCACGAGATGGAGTACGTCTATGCGGATGGCGAGTACTGGCATTTTATGAAAACCGACGGCACCTATGAGCAACTCGCAGCCGATAAAGCAGCAGTTGAAGACAGCATACGTTGGTTGAAAGAGACCGATAAGGTTACCGTAACGCTTTGGGACGAGGTTCCCATTGCAGTGGCGCCGGCTAATTTTGTGGAACTGGAAGTCGCAGAAACCGACCCTGGTTTAAAAGGTGATACCGCTCAGGGTGGCACAAAGCCGGCGACATTAAGTACCGGTGCCGTCGTAAAGGTTCCGCTTTTTATCAATATTGGGGAAATGGTTCGAGTCGATACCCGTACAGCTGAATACCAGAACAGGGTAAAACAGTAATCCACCAGGGCGATGAACAGGTAGGTCGATCTCGCCTCGAGTTCAGAAGTAGCCTGCTGCGATCAATCAGGGACTACTTTTATTCGGAAGAAGTCCTTGAGGTGACAACCGCCACGCTCAGATTGGCGGGATCAAGCGAAACTCACCTGGAGAATATTCAGGTGGGGCGGCAGGGTTACCTCCAGACTTCGCCTGAATATGCAATGAAGTGTCTTCTAGCCGAGCATCGCCGCAGCATTTTCCAAATTTGTCCAGCGTATCGGGGCGGAGAAATCGGTCGACGCCATCGTGTGGAATTCCAAATGCTGGAATGGTATCGATGCGGTCACACCCTGCATGAGTTGATGGATGACCTTCAGGCTATGCTGAGACATGTCAGTCATCAAATGGGGAATTACGGGATTCAACCCATTAGTCACGCTGTTGATCGCTATTCATACCGTCAGTTGTTCGAAAAATATCTCAAGGTAAATCCGCACTTGGTAGCGGTTGAGGGGCTTGCAGGGCTTGTCGCTCCCGGAGTCACAGCCCATCTAGATGAGCACTCTACGCTGGGTGACCATCTTGACGCGGTGTTTTCGGATGCTATTGAACCACAGCTATTGGCGCCGACGATCGTTTATGACTTCCCGGCTTGTCAGGCTGCGCTTGCGGAAACAAAAAGAACCTCGGTGGGTGATCTGGTTAGCGATCGTTTTGAGCTCTATGTGGGTGGCGTTGAAATCGCTAATGCCTATCAGGAGCTGTGTGATGAACAAGAGCTAACCCGACGATTTGCAGTGAATAATCAACAACGGCAAGCTACGGGCAAGCCGATAATCGCCGATGATATGGAATTGCTCGCCGTCATTGATGACCTTCCAAGATGCGCAGGTGTTGCGCTGGGCATTGATCGGTTAACGATGGCGTTAAGAGGCCTTGAAGATATCGCTGGTGTTTAGTGGCTGACTAAAAAACGATCGATTCGCCGTATTTTACCTGTTCGCCTTCCTTGACAGAAAAAGCCATTCGTTCCTTAAAGATTAGAATGACGGTGGAACCCATTTCAAACTGACCAAGTTCATCACCTTGGTCGAAGCTGCGTTTCATTTCGGTGGTGATCTGTAACCTTGGTTTGTAGGCCCGGTCAAGCCAAGCCGGCTTGATACCCGCTACCAGCATGGCGCCGACCAGCACGGCAACCGCGGGGCCAGCGTCGGTTCGGAACCTGCAGACTAATCGCTCATTTCTCGCGAAAAGATGGGGTAGGTGCAACGCTGTTGATTGGTTGACTGAAAAAAGGTCTCCGGGAACATAGGTCGCATGATGAAGTTCACCTGTCCATGGCGCATGCACCCGGTGGTAGTTGTGAGGGGCAAGGTAGATGGTGATGAAGGAGCCGGCTGAAAAATCATCAATGTCGTTACTGGCGATGAGCTTTGCCAGTGAATAAGAATGATTCTTTGACTGGATGAGGGTATCACCATCAATATTGCCCAGTGCTGCCACGGTCCCGTCAGCGGGGCTGCTGACGGTGCCCCCGATAGCGCGACTTCCGGGCTTAAGGGATCGCGTAAAAAAGTCGTTGAAGGATCGGTAATCTGATGTTCTCTCTCTCTGTGCTTCACCCAGATCAATCTTGTAGAGCATACAAAAAATGTTAATGAATAAACCTTTAATCAAAGGCAGCTCGCTTTTGGCAACATATCCTACGAGCCTGCTAAGGAAATGTTTGGGAATGATTCGTTGAAAGAAAGCGAACATAACGTCAGGCTGCCGGGTTGTCTATTGGTGTATCTGAATCGTTTCCCCATTCTGCCCAGGATCCATGATAGGCCTTAATGTTGAGACCAAGAATCTTGCCGACCAGATAGGTGAGTCCGGACCGATGATGTGTCTGGCAATGGGTAATAATTTTACTCGAGGACTTGAATCCCTTTGCGCTCACTAAACTGCCGATGTCTTGGCGAAGCCTTAGCCCGTTTTGCCGGTCCATCAGTTCCATCCAGTCAAGATTAATCGACCCTGGAATGTGTCCACCGCGTGCAGCAAAGACTTTTTCGCCCATGTACTCCTCCGGTGACCTGGCATCCCAGATTTGCGTATTCGCCTCGCTAAGCGAGGTTAACACCTCTGTTTGTTCGGCGATAAACTCCGGGTGAATCGTCAGGGAGACGCTTGTTTCCTTGGTTTCCGTTGCGCTTGCCGTTAACGGAAGCTGATCTTCTGCCCACGCAATGAGTCCGCCATTCAGGTATGAGCTTTTTTGATGTCCAACAACATCCAGGGTCCAGATAAAACGGCCTGCCCAACCGCCGCCTTCGTCATCGTAGGCGACAATGTGTTTTCCGGGCTCATAACCGATACGCGAGAATAATCTTTCCAACCTGTCGACGGATGGCAGTTTGCCAACAGCAGGCGGTGTGCCAGAGATCAGCTCGGCCGGCGAAATGTGGACTGCACCAGGGATATGGTGGCGCAGGTAGTTTTCGTCTCGGCAGAGGTCAACGACCAGGTACTCGGTGCCTTTAGGTTCGTCGGCAAGTAACTTGGCAAGCGCGGTTGGTTCAATCACCAGCGGTTTCATGGGATGTCTCGATTTTGGCAGCGGCCTATTCTACACTGACTTATAAATCTTCTTGGAGAAGAAAGGCGCTTTTCGGTTAATATCTGTCTTTTAGCTGTTCTAGCTAAGACTCTTTTCGGAAAAAAACATGACGAATAGCACGAACCAGAACCTCGTGTGGATGGATCTGGAGATGACTGGCCTGGATCCGGAAGCGGAACGCATACTGGAACTCGCCACGCTGGTCACAGACTCAGATCTCAATCTTATTGCACAAGGGCCTGTGATTTATGTTCGGCAAAGTGAAGACCTCATTGCCCGAATGGACGAGTGGAACACCAAACATCACAATGAATCGGGGTTGATTGATCTTGTTCGCGAGAAAGGGATCAGTGAGCGTGAGGCCGAGCGCACAACGCTTGCGTTCCTGGCGGAACATACCACTGCGGGGGTATCGCCCTTGTGCGGAAACAGCATCGGCCAGGATCGGAGATTCCTGGTGAAGTACATGCCCGAGCTAGAGAGCTTCATGCATTATCGTAATCTGGACGTCAGTTCAGTGAAGGAGTTGGCGCTGCGATGGCGACCTGATATCGCCGCAAGTTATCAAAAAAAAGGCGCCCACCGAGCGCTGGATGACATCGTCGAATCGATTGAAGAGCTAAAGCATTACCGGGCGCACTTCTTCAAGATGAGCTGATGATTGGCTGATGCTGGTCAATGGCCCATTCAATGTGATGATCAACCAGTGCTGAGTATCCTTTCCGGTTGTTCAGCGCTGCCACGACATCCCGCCTGGTCACCCCGCCTGCAGTAACGCTTGCTTTAAAATCAATGTTTCCTAACCCTACCGCAAGGTTTCGAAGCCAGCCTTCATAACCCGTGCGGCGTATGGCTGAGCCTTCCGTATTCTTTAGAAACGCCGCCTCACTCCAGCTAAAGAGATCAAGAAGGTCGACATTATCAAGCCCGTGTCTCGGTTCGAAGTCTGGCTCCGAGGTCTGCTTGGCGTATCGGTTCCAGGGACAAGCCAGTTGGCAATCATCGCAACCAAAGACTTTATTGCCCATTGGTTTTCGAAGCTCCAGGGGTATAGCGCCCCTGTTCTCAATTGTTAGGTAAGAAATGCATCTTCTGGCGTCCAGCGTGTAGGGCGCGACAATTGCTTTTGTGGGGCATATATCAATACAGGCGGTACATGAACCGCAGCGGTTGGTTTGCGGGCCGGGGCTTTGGGTAAGCGGGAGGTTGGTGAGGATTTCGCCCAGGAAAAACCAGGACCCTGCCTTCTCGTTGATCAGCAAAGTGTGTTTTCCGATCCACCCCAGACCTGACTTCTCTGCAAGAGCCTTCTCAAGGATGGGTGCGCTGTCGGTAAAAACACGTGAATCGAAGTCATGAAACCCCTGATTCTCGCAGTACTCACTGATTTTTTTGACTAATCGTTTTAGTTTGTTGCGGATTACTTTGTGGTAATCCCTGCCCAGCGCATACCTGGAGATGTATGCCTTGTCTCCCTGCGCCAGAATTTCTTCAGGTGCTGGCTGCTTTTGCAGGTAATCGAGCCTAACGGTAATGATTGAATGCGTACCCGGGTGCAGCAGTTCGGGTTGCCAGCGCATGCTCCCGTGCCGTGCCATGTATTCCATCTCGCCGTGGTATTCATCAGCTAGCCAGGTCTTTAGCCGGCCTCCGTGGTCTTCAAGGTCGATATCTGCAATGCCGACGCCAGAGAAGCCGAGTTCTCGTCCCCAATCGGGTAGCAGGTCTTTGAGCGCCTCCCAGTCAACTTTGTGGTGATGATTCAGGGTCATTTTGAGGAATCTCTGGGCTATTCGCAGATACAGGCGGACATTGTCCTATAATCAGCGTTTGAATGTTGGTGAACAATACCGTGACTTCAATCTATCTCGCGCAACAGGTTCGTGAACTCGATCGGATGACGATCGAACAAGAGGGCATTTCAGGCATTAAATTGATGCGTAGCGCAGCTCAAGCTTGTGTTGATGTGCTGCTCGAACAGTCACCCTCCCCTGGGAAAGTCAGTGTTTTGTGTGGTTCGGGTAATAATGCCGGGGATGGTTTCATCATCGCCGGGTTGCTCGCGAACAAGGGAATAGAGGTGACCGTCGGTTTGGTTGGTAAACGTCCCCCCGCGGAAACGGACGCGAGCAAGGCATACGAATACTGCAGCGATGCTGGCGTCGAAATACTAACCGCTGAAGATTCGCTACAACATTCACTATTCGTCGTAGATGCGTTACTGGGCACTGGATTAACGGGTCCTGTGAGACCTGAGTATCATCGGGTCATTTCAGCAGTTAACTTGCAGGAATGTACTGTGCTTTCGGTAGATCTTCCTTCCGGCTTGTGCGCCGATACGGGCAACATTTTGGGTACATGCATTAAGGCGGACATGACCGTCACTTTTATTGGCCGAAAACTCGGCTTGCTGACGAATGATGGTCCAGAGATGGTGGGTAAACTTAATTTTGCGGACCTTTCGGTGCCGGCTGCTGTCTTTGATGCAATCGAACCCAGTGTGGGCATGTTGAGTTATGAGCAGCAAATTCGGAAACTGCCCGTCAGAAACAGGAATGGGCACAAAAATCACCACGGCCATGTGTTGGTTGTCGGCGGCGACCAGGGAATGGCAGGTGCTGCCGCCATGGCAGCCGAGGCCGCGATCTATTCCGGCGCCGGTCTTGTTTCTGTGGCAACACATCCATCAAGCGTCAGTTCATTGGTAGCAAGGCGACCGGAAGTAATGGTCAAAGCGGTCACGACCACTGATGAACTGAAAGAAATGATGAGCCGGGCAACGGTTATTGTCGTGGGGCCCGGTCTTGGAATAGAGAGTCTCGGAATGGAGAGTCTCGGAATGGAGAGTCTTGGAATAGAGAGCCTTGGAATAGAGAGTCTTGGTAGTGACCGTAGTTGGGGCTCTCAATTGTTTAATACTGTACTGCAGTCCGAGCTACCTATGGTGATTGATGCCGATGGGTTGAACCGATTGAGCCGCTTGCCAGAACAGTCTGCGAGAAGAGATAACTGGATTCTGACACCCCACCCAGGAGAGGCCCGTCGCCTTTTGGGCAAGAACGTTCAGGTGGATCGATTAGCCTCGGTGAAACAATTGCAGGAAAAGTACGGCGGTGTTTGTTTGCTCAAAGGTGTGGGCACGCTGATAGCCAGCGGCCCTGATGTATGCCTTTGTCCCTATGGTAATCCGGGTATGTCGGCTGCGGGCATGGGCGATGTGCTGTCCGGGGTTATTGGTGCTTTGGTTGCCCAAGGGCTGGATATTGATGATGCAACTTGCCTCGGCGCCGTTGTGCACTCGCTCGCCGCTGACAATATTACGGCAAGGCAAGGTGAGCGAGGTTTGCTCGCGACCCAACTCTTGCCTGAAATAAGAAGCCTTCTTAATGGCATACGGGGCTAATGACACCAGATGATTAAATTTGAACTCACGAGTGAAAAAGAAATGCTTGCGCTGGGCGCAACGCTGGCGCGGTTGCTGCACGGCGAAGGTGTACTTCATCTCAGCGGGGACCTTGGTGTGGGTAAAACGACATTATGCAGGGGCATACTGCGAGCCATGGGCCATTCAGGGGCAGTGAAGAGTCCAACTTTTACCCTCGTTGAGCCTTATCAGTTTTCGACATCAGAGGTTTATCACTTTGACCTCTACCGTTTAGCCGATCCTGGGGAGCTGGAATATATCGGTATTGATGAGTACTTCGGCAACAATAAACTATGTCTGATTGAATGGCCGGAGAAAGCCATAGGCTATCTTCCTCAGCATGATCTGGAGATTACCATTGATGTATTGGGCGAAAAGCGGATCATAGGCGTCTGGTCGAACTCACAGAGCGGCGAGAAAATTTGTACCCAGCTAAGCCAGGGAGACGTATCAGCCTAGGACCGATCCTATGGGCGTCGGCGATGGCGGTGCTGGTTTGTCCTTCATTAGCATTAGCCTCCCAGGCCGACATCGATGGTCTCAGGATTCGTGCATCGCCCGAACGGACCCGAATTGTGTTTGATCTGGGCCAGCCCGTTGAGCACAATATATTCTTGCTGTCAGACCCCCATCGGTTGGTGATCGACATTTCCTCAGCGCGGTTCGGTTCAGATCTGAGTGATCTTGTCCTGGAGCAGACCCCTATTCTTGCCGTGCGGACTTCGAGCAGAAATAAAGGCGAAGATATCAGGGTCGTTCTGGACCTGAATGAAGAAGTTCGACCAAGGTCCTTTGTGTTGAAACCCATCATGCAGTACGGCGATCGTCTGGTCATCGACCTGTATGGAAAGGATCAGCCCAGCCGGGCTGTTGTCCCTAAATCTGAACGTGCTTTGACGCAGATGAGGGATGTGATCATCGCGATCGATGCAGGTCACGGTGGTGACGACCCGGGTGCCGTGGGCCCTGGTAAATTGTACGAAAAAGATGTCGTGCTTGGCGTCGCCAAGAAACTTCATGCGCTGTTTGAGCAGGAGCCTGGGTTCAGGGCAAAACTTATTCGCGAAGGTGATTACTATGTTGCGCTGCGTAAACGTACCGAGATAGCGCGTAGCAGCCAGGCAGATGTTTTTCTGTCTATTCACGCAGATGCCTTTAAGACACCTAACGTGAGTGGTGCTTCGGTTTATGCGATCTCTCAGAAAGGTGCCACTAGTGAAGCCGCGAGGTGGCTCGCAGAAAAAGAGAACAGAGCCGACTTGATAGGGGGCGTAGGGAGCGTCTCGCTAGGCGATAAAGATGATCTGCTTGCGGGTGTGTTGCTGGATCTGTCGATGACAGCCAGCCTTTCGTTCAGTTTGGAAATGGGCAGTTCTGTGCTTAATAACCTAAAAAGAGTCAATAAACTGCATAAAAAAACGGTTGAGCAGGCAGCCTTTGCCGTTCTTAAGTCGCCAGACATTCCATCCCTGCTCATAGAAACTGGGTATATTTCCAACCCTACGGAAGCGAGAAAGCTGGCGACACGAAGTCATCAGGCCAAACTGGCGAATGCTATATTCAGGGGCGTTGCGGTCTACATACAAGCGAACCCCCCGAGTGGTTCTTACCTCGCGTGGGTTAAACAGGGTAGGCGGCAAGATGCGCTAACGCACGTCATTGAAAGCGGCGATACACTGTCGGAAATCGCCGTCCGTTATCGGGTCAGCTTTAAAAGCCTGAAAGACTTTAACGGCCTGCGCAATGATACTATTCGTCTAGGCCAGACACTCAAGATTCCGCCGGGATAACATCGGCAAAGAAGGGTTCATGCATCAAAGAATTACACAGCTTGATAAGCGTCTCTCTAACCAAATTGCAGCAGGAGAGGTCGTGGAACGACCGGCCTCCGTGGTCAAGGAGATGCTTGAAAATTCACTCGATGCGGATGCAACCAGGATCGAGATTGATGTTGAAGCAGGGGGTGTGAAGCTCATCCGTGTTCGCGATGATGGCAGAGGAATTCACCAAGACGATCTGAATCTCGCGCTGGCACGGCATGCTACCAGCAAGATTAAGGATCAAGGCGACCTTGAAGCCATTGACACACTAGGGTTCCGTGGTGAGGCGCTGGCCAGCGTGGCGTCTATATCCCGACTTAAGTTAACGACTAACACACAGAATGACGCCTCGTCGGGCTGGAGCGTTCAGGCATCCGGCGCAGACATGCAGGTTGAAATTTCCCCGGCACCTCATCCCCGCGGAACGACGGTTGAGATACGAGAGCTGTTCTTCAACACCCCCGCCAGAAGGAAATTCCTAAGAACCGAGCGAACAGAATTTCTGAAAGTGGAAGAGGTTGTTCGTAAAGTGAGCCTCAGCCATCCTGGTGTCAGTTTCATTCTGAGTCACAATGGGAAAACAACAAAGCAATATGTTGGTGACGATGAGGCACACCGTGTTGCCAGCGTGTTTGGTAGTGCGTTTCTAGAGAGTTCAGTCTGTTTCTCCCAGGAAAGGGGCGGGATGGAGCTCCGAGGCTGGATTGGACTGCCAACCTACTCACGAAGTCAGGCGGACCAGCAGTTCTTTTTCGTTAATGGACGGATCATTAGGGACAAGGTGGTTACCCACGCGGTGAAGCAAGGCTATTCAGATGTCCTGTATCACGGCCGAAACCCTGTTTATTGCCTGTTTCTCTCGATTAATCCCCGGCTGGTTGATGTCAACGTGCATCCGACCAAGCATGAGGTTCGGTTCCGTGAAACCCGTGATGTCCATGATTTCATCTTCCGGACAATTCATCATGTTCTGGCAGATGTCCGTCCGGAAGAACCGCTAGCAGGTGAATCGAATCCTCGTCTCTCCGGCGTCCCGGCAGCAGCGTTACCCATGCAGGCACCGATGTCCTTCGGTGGGCGGTCGGGCTCTCAAGCGGTGCGGGAACCACAAATGTCCGTGTACCGTGAAATGTTCGCGAAAGACCCTGGTGCAGGACTCCCAGAGACCGGCGATATCACCATGCCGCCACTAGGCTATGCCGCTGCGCAGCTCCACGGTATCTATATTCTTTCGGAAAATAGAACCGGCCTTATTCTTGTTGATATGCATGCGGCGCACGAGCGGATCACGTACGAACACATGAAAACAGCCTGCGCCTCTGAAGGAATCCGCACGCAGCCAATGTTGGTGCCCCTTTCTGTTGTTGTTAGTGAAAAAGAGGCGAATCTGGTTGACGAGCACGGCGCCGAGTTTGCGGCTCTGGGCATCGAGGTTGCGCGGGTGAGTGAGGAATCCATCATTGTGCGAGCGGTGCCAACGTTGCTAGCGAAGAGCAATGTAGAGCAGTTGGTGCGTGATGTTCTTTCTGATCTGGCTGAATATGGCCAGAGCACACGTATTGAGGAGCACCGGGACGAAATCCTTTCAACAATGGCCTGCCATGGTTCCGTTCGAGCAAACAGGCGATTAACGATTCCTGAAATGAACGCCTTGTTGCGAGATATGGAAGAAACCGAACGATCTGGTCAATGCAATCATGGACGACCCACTTGGTGCGAGCTGAGTTTGGCAGAGCTTGACAGTCTATTCCTGAGAGGTAGGTAAGCTTGAGGGGTGCACTCGTGATCACCGGTCCAACCGCCAGTGGAAAATCGCTGCTGACTTTGGAGCTGGCCAGGCATCTCGGTGCAGAGATCATCAGTGCCGATTCTGCGCAGGTATACCAAGGTATGGATATCGGCTCAGCCAAGCCTGATGCAGCGACACAGGCAGAGGTAAAGCATCACCTTATCGATATTCGGGACCCGAAAGACCCGTATTCTGCCGCTGAATTTCGCAAAGATTGTATCGCCCTGGTGTCACAGATCCAGCGTGAAGGAAAGTTAGCGATCATTTCAGGCGGCACGATGCTGTACCTCAAGGGTCTAAAAGAGGGTATGGCAGAGCTTCCTGCGGCCGATCCGGGCATTAGGGCTGAAATATTACTTCAGGCAGAACAGCATGGCTGGGCGCATGTGCATCAGGAGTTGGCGCGGGTTGACCTTGAATCGTCCAAACGAATCAAGGCTACAGATCCCCAGAGGCTGCAGCGTGCGATAGAGGTCTTTCGGCTGACGGGTATTCCATTATCAACGCTGCATCGTCGGTCTGTTCAAGCATGCCCCTTTCCGCTGCTCGAAATCGCCATTATTCCTGATGACCGTTTGGCGCTGCACCAGGTCATAGAGCGTCGTTTCATGGAAATGTTAAAAGCGGGATTTGTAGAAGAAGTGCAGATGCTGCGTGAAAGCCCGGGTATTCACTCTCACCTGCCGGCGATAAAAGCGGTGGGTTATCGCCAGATCTGGTCGTTTCTTGAGGCTGAAATAGATGAGCAAACCATGATCAACTCAGCTTTGGCGGCTACCCGCCAACTGGCTAAGCGGCAGCATACCTGGTTAAAGAGCTGGAAAAACCTCAATCTTCTGGCAGAGCCAAATACCCAGCAGGCCTTGAAAATCGTGATTAACAGCACCATATTAGAATAGTCGTCAAAGAAGTGAGTGTCGACCTTGAGCCCGGTTGGCCCAAACAGTTTTGGACGTTGGCTTAGTATTATTCATTTAACGATTCCTCCACCTCGATTGCGGCTGGAATGCAGGAATCCCAGGAGAGCAACATGTCAAAAGGGCAATCTCTGCAAGACCCGTTTCTTAATGCGCTGCGAAAAGATCGTATCCCTGTATCAATCTATTTGGTTAGTGGGATCAAATTGCAGGGCCAAATAGAATCGTTTGATCAGTTTGTCATCCTTTTACGAAACACCGTAAACCAGATGATTTACAAGTCCTCTATATCAACAGTAGTGCCTTCACGAGCCGTGACGATGCCGACTGAAGAGACCGAATAAGCTTGTTTTTAGATCGACCAAAATCCGGCAGTAAAGCGTTGCTGGTCCATATACAGAAGCACAACTCAGAGCTTGCGACGATTGTAGAGTTGAAGGAACTCGTGCGTTCGGCAGGGTTGGTTCCCGTGGGTTGTCTCTCAAGCAATCGAAGGTACCCGCATCCGGGTACGTTTATAGGCGGTGGTAAGGTCGATGAAATCGCAGCGTTCTTAGCTGACCAGGCATGTGATCTCGTCATATTTGGTGATGACCTATCGCCCACCCAGGAAAGAAACCTTGAACAGGCCCTGGACAAAAGAGTGCTTGGTCGTACCGGGTTGATTTTGGAAATCTTTGCAAGAAGAGCAAGAACTCACGAGGGTAAGCTTCAGGTGGAGCTTGCACAACTGGACCATGCATCGTCGCGACTGGTGCGTGGCTGGTCTCACCTCGATCGCCAGAGAGGCGGTTCGGGTCGCGGCGCTGGAGCCGGGGCGTCATCTGGTTTGGGGGGGGCGGGTGAGACCCAACTTGAGTCAGACCAGCGTATGGTCTCTGATCGAATTAAGCGAATTAACGGCCGCCTTGCAAAGGTTCAGTCTCAACGCGAGCACAACAGACGGGGCAGGACTAGGTCGGATGTGAAAACAATTTCACTTGCGGGGTATACTAATGCTGGCAAGTCGACGCTGTTCAACCAGCTCTGTGCTGCTGATGTTCTAGTGGAGAATCAGTTGTTTGCGACGCTGGATCCAACACTCCGAAAGCTCGAACTGCCGGTAGTCGGTAACGCTGTTTTGGCGGACACGGTGGGTTTTATCCGCCAGCTCCCGCATTCTCTGGTCGATGCATTCAGGGCGACGTTAGAGGAAGTTAGCCAGGCCGACCTGATATTGCATGTGGTGGATGCAGCGTCGCCTCTGCGCGGCGAACAAATAAGCGAAGTCAACGTGGTGCTGGAAGAGATCGGAGCAGAAGCGACCCCCCAGTTGATGGTTTACAATAAGGTAGATCTGCTGGAGGAGGAGCCAAGAATTGATCGAAATGCCCAGGGTGTCGTCACTAAAGTCTGGGTTTCCAGTATTGATGGCGCGGGAAAAGCGTTGTTGCTTGAGGCGATTGCAGAACGAATAGGTGAGGCAGTCATAGAAACTAATGTTAAAGTTCGACCACAGGATGGTCGGATTAGGGCCCAGTTTTTTGAACTTGGTGCCGTTGTAGCGGAAAGACCCTGTGAAGACGGGTCTGTAGAGATGCATCTCAGGATTCAGGAGAGCAGTTTGCGAAAAATTACCCAGAACAAGCTGGCGGGACAATCTGTTCCCTAGGTAATGCGTACAACAAGGTATGCAGACCTATAACCTTAAGGACTTACACAACTAAAGCGGGGCAATGACTTTCCGCGCACTTTTATTAGGAGAAGAGTATGGCTTGGAACGAACCAGGCGGTGGAGATCAGGGCGATAAAGATCCCTGGGGAAATCGAGATAAAGACGGACCGCCAGATCTGGACGAGGCGTTCCGAAAGTTACAGGCGAACCTATCACAAATGTTTGGCGGCGGCTCTGGTTCAAATTCGTCAGGCGGCGGTGGGTCCAAGTCTATTAGTATGGGCATGATCGGGCTCATCGTATTG
>Ga0302125_10000858_pt1 | contig 15993 bp, 13 predicted proteins | sample CB4_surface_MG_FD_203111 | JGI IMG/M metagenome (GOLD analysis project Ga0302125, IMG submission 203111) | Marine microbial communities from Western Arctic Ocean, Canada - CB4_surface | ecosystem: Environmental > Aquatic > Marine > Oceanic | place: Canada: Western Arctic Ocean | collected... | reverse complement strand
CTTGTAACCCCCTATAGTTATTAACTAATTGGGGGTGTTTTTTTGTTAATAAAAACGTGAATAACACCCTTGTTTTTTTAGGTAAAAAATGAGGAAATACCGTATCTTGCTTCTCTAGTAGAAAAAATCATAAATATAATATAAAACAACTATGGCTGAAGGTGAAAAATTGATTCCTATCAACATTGAAGATGAAATGAAATCGGCTTACATCGATTATTCGATGTCTGTAATTGTGTCACGTGCTCTGCCAGATGTGCGTGATGGTATGAAACCTGTTCACAGACGTGTTTTGTTTGGAATGCATGAACTTGGTATTCGAGCAACAGGTGCCCATAAAAAATCTGCAAGAATTGTTGGAGAAGTTTTAGGAAAGTATCACCCACACGGAGATACATCTGTTTATGATGCTATGGTGCGTATGGCACAAGAGTGGAGCCTGCGCTATTTACTTGTAGATGGTCAAGGTAACTTTGGCTCTGTAGATGGAGATAGTCCTGCTGCAATGCGTTACACAGAAGCAAGAATGCAGCGTATTAGTGAGGATATGCTGGCAGATATAGATAAAGACACAGTAGATCATCAATTAAACTTTGATGATACTTTAAAAGAACCAACGGTACTTCCAACTAGAATTCCTGGATTATTAATAAATGGAGCTTCTGGTATTGCTGTAGGTATGGCAACTAACATGCCGCCGCATAACCTAACAGAGGTTGTTGATGGTATACAAGCATACATAGATAATCCAGACATTGATATTGATGGGCTCATGGAGCATGTAAAAGCGCCAGATTTTCCAACAGGAGGTACAATATATGGTTATGATGGAGTGAAAGATGCATTTCATACTGGTCGTGGGCGTATTGTAATGAGAGCCAAATCTAGTTTTGAAGAGGTTGGCGGAAGAGAATGTATCATTGTTAATGAAATTCCGTATCAAGTCAATAAGGCAGACATGATTAAGAAAACTGCTGATCTTATTAATGATAAGAAAATTGAGGGTATTTCAAACATACGTGATGAGTCTGACAGAAATGGGATGCGTATTGTATACATACTTAAAAGAGATGCAATTCCTAACATTGTATTAAACACTTTATTTAAATACACAGCACTTCAATCAAGTTTTAGTGTCAACAACATTGCCCTTGTAAAAGGGAGACCTCAAATGCTGAATCTTAAAGATTTGATTCATTATTTTGTTGAGCACCGTCATGAAGTTGTTGTAAGAAGAACAGAATACCTTTTAAGAAAAGCCAATGAAAGAGCGCATATATTAGAGGGATTAATTATTGCCTCTGATAATATAGATGAGGTGATACGTCTTATTCGCGCTTCTTCAAATGCAGATGCTGCTAAAGCTGCCCTAATTAAAGCCTTTGAGCTTTCAGAGATTCAGGCTAAGGCAATTGTTGAGATGCGTCTACGCCAATTAACTGGTTTAGAGCAAGACAAACTTCGTACAGAGTATGAGGAACTCATGAAAACCATTGAAGACTACCAAGATATTCTTGCCAACAAAGAGCGTAGAATGACTATCATTAAGGATGAATTGCAAGAAATTCAAACCAAATATGGAGATGAGCGTCGTTCTGTAATTGAGTATGCTGGAGGAGATGTAAGTATTACAGATCTAATTCCAGATGAGCAAGTAGTGTTAACTATTTCTCATGCGGGTTACATTAAGCGTACCTCATTGGCAGAGTATAAAACACAAAATAGAGGAGGAGTAGGCCAAAAAGCCTCTGCAACAAGAAATGAAGATTTCTTAGAGCATTTATTTGTGGGAACCAACCACCAATATATGTTGTTCTTCACACAAAAAGGGAAATGTTTCTGGATGCGTGTTTTTGAAATTCCTGAGGGAAGCAAAACATCGAAAGGACGTGCTATCCAAAACTTGATTAACATTGAGCCAGATGATAAGGTAATGGCATTTATTTGCACACAAGACCTTAAAGACGAAGAATACGTAAATAGTAGATACGTTATTATGGCCACCAAAAAAGGTCAAGTTAAAAAGACACCACTAGAGCAATACTCTAGACCAAGAACCAATGGTATTAATGCCATAACAATTAAAGATGGTGATGAGCTTTTGGAGGCAAAACTTACAACTGGAGACAGTCAAGTAATGCTTGCTGTTAAGAGTGGTAAAGCCATAAGATTTGAAGAAGAGAAGACAAGACCAATGGGTAGAAATGCCTCTGGAGTTCGTGGTATTAGACTAGCAGATGATGCAGATGAAGTTGTTGGTATGATTGCCATTAATGACACCGCTTCAGAGATTTTAGTTGTTTCAGAAAACGGATACGGTAAAAGATCTAGTATTGAAGATTACCGCATCACAAACCGTGGTGGAAAAGGAGTGAAAACAATCAGTGTTACAGATAAAACCGGAAAACTTGTTGCTATTAAAAATGTTATTGATAGCGATGATTTAATGATTATTAATAAATCTGGTATCGCGATTAGAATGGCCGTGGATAGTCTTCGAGTGATGGGACGTGCAACCCAAGGGGTGCGTTTAATTAAAGTTCGTGAAGATGACTCTATTGCAGCTGTAGCTAAGGTGATGAAAGATGATGATGATCCAGAGCTGGATGAATCATTACAAGATGCAGATTCGCAAAACACACCTGTTGATGTATCAGGTGCAGATGCAACTGCTGAGCAAACAAGTACTGAAGAAGAGTAAATAACTATTAATATTCAGAAATATAAAAAGACACATTTCTGATTCTAATTATTTTAAGATGAAAAAATCATTACTATTGGCAGGTGCACTTTTAGTTGCGGTAGCGTCCTTTGGTCAAAAAAAAGAAATTAAAAAAGCTCAAAAAGCGTTTATAAAAGGAGATGTTGATGTAGCACAAATGTGGCTGGATGCTGCAGCCACCAAATTAGTTGAAGCAGACCTTGAAACAAAAATAGATTTTTATATAGCTAAAGGTGAAATAACCCTTTCTCAGGCTGGAAAATCTGGGTATCAGCAGATGGAAGATGCAGCTACTGCCTATAAGATGGCCCAAAAGCTAGACACAAAAAAGCAGTATCAGGGCATGATTAATGATGGTTTAGACAACACTCGTGTAGCTATATTTAACAGTGCAATTGTAGAATCAAACGCAAAAAAATTCTCTTCAGCTGGAGAGAAATTTTACTTAAGCTATACCGTGAAAAACGACACTATTGATTTGTACTATGCAGCAGGGAGTATGATAAATGCAAAGGATTATCAGGCAAGTCTAGATTACTACCAACAGCTATTAGCTCTTGGGTATACAGGTATCAAAAAGAAATATACAGCACTTCGTATCGAAGATAATAAGGAAGTAACCTTTGCCTCAGAGCAAGACAGAAATACAGAGTTACTATCTGGAAAATACACCAAACCAGGTGAGCGAATGTCTGAATCTGTAAAGGGAGATATTTTAAAAAATGTAGTGCTTATTCTCTCAAGTAGAGGAGAGAATGATAAAGCCATTGCACTGATGAAAGAAGCTAGATTAGAAAACCCTACAGATATAACTCTAGTTAGAGCAGAAGCAGAAATGGTTTACAAAATGGGAGATATAGCCCGTTATGATGAATTGATGCAGCAAGTCTTAGCATTTGACCCTACAGATCCAGAGCCATATTACAACATAGGTGTTGTCGCGGCTGCTTCGGGAAACCCAGTAAAAGCCATGGAGTTTTACAAAAAGGCTATTGAATTAAAGCCAGACTACCCATCTGCTCAGGTAAATCTTGGCGCTTTGATACTCAGAGATGAGATGAAAATTGTAGATGAAATGAACTCCTTAGGAATGTCCAAGGCAGATTCTAAAAAGTATGATGCCTTAGAGGCTAAGCGAGAAGGACTTTACCGAGAAGCGCTTCCATATCTAGAAGCGGCATATGCTTCAAGGGGTAATAACCCTCAGCTAGTAAGAAAGTTAAAGGAAATTTATAGCCAACTAAGTATGGATGCTAAGTTTTCTGAAATGAAATCTAAACTCTCTGAATTAGAGAACTAAACTACATTGTAATTAGTATTTAAAAATCCCGCTATAACATGGCGGGATTTTTTATGTAAAGATAGTAAGTCTATTAAATTAGTTTATATAATGCGCTTAATCACTCTTAATTTATGAGTATGAAGGCTTGTTTGAATATTAAAAATACCTGTATGGTCTAACCTGTCTATACGTACTTTTCCATGTGCATGAATAATGTAGTTGTCTTTCATTATAATTCCTACATGGATTATTTCTCCCTCTGCGTTGTCAAAAAATGCTAAATCACCAGGTTCACTTTCTTCTATAAAACTAAGGGCTTCTCCTTGCTCAACTTGTTGGCTTGCATCACGTTTGAGACGATATCCATTAAGTTTGTACACCATTTGAGCAAATCCACTACAATCTATACCAAAAGGAGTTTTACCACCCCATAAATAAGGCGTGTTAAGGTATAAAAGAGCTGTGTTTATTAAATTGTCTTTGGTAAATTTTGTTTCTACGCTACTGCCTTCAAAATCATGATTTAAAATAGCTAAGCCGTTTAAAGAACTACCCATGACTATAGATAACATTTGGTTATCCTTTGTGGAGATCATATCTACCAGGTCTTCACAGACAATAGGAGTCTGCCTTGAGATATCATTGTAATTTTCTTCTTCAATAAATAGAAATTGTTTGTTGTCTATCCAGGCCTGATAACCATCAAAGGCTAAGCGTATTTTACTCCATTTTTTTCTAGACTCTAATACCTTAAAGACTTCACCGTACAATACTTGGGTCACTAGTTCACTGCTGTCTGCAGCTTCTGCCCTAAGGGGCACTATACTAAGGTTGCAAATACCGTATTTCATAGAATAAATTGTGAGTTAGGCTCTTTCAATTACCATGGCAGAGGCGCCACCACCACCATTACAAATTGCTGCAGCTCCTAATTTTGCGTCGTTTTGTTGCAGTACATTTAACAGCGTTATTAATATACGAACACCACTAACACCCAGTGGATGCCCTAAAGAAACAGCGCCACCATTAACATTTACAGCACTGCTATCAAGACCTAAAATTTTCATGTTGGCAAGACCAACTACCGCAAATGCTTCGTTAAGTTCAAAATATTCTATTTGATCTTGTGTTACACCTGCTTTAACAAGTGCTTTTGGCAGAGCCTTTGATGGAGCTGTTGTAAACCATTGCGGCTCATGAGCTGCATCTGCATACCCTTTAATGGTTGCCAATATGGTAAGTCCAAGTGAGTTGGCTTTCTCTTCGCTCATTAAAATCATTGCACCAGCTCCATCATTAATAGTAGAAGCATTAGCAGCTGTAACAGTACCTTCTTTAGAAAAAGCAGCACGCAGTGCAGGGATTTTATCTATTTTAACGTTTTTAAACTCTTCATCCTCACTTACAATAAGGGCATCACCTCTTCGTTGAGGTACTGCAACGGGTATTACTTCGTTAGAGAATTTCCCTTCACTCCAAGCCTTTGCAGAGCGCCTATAAGATTCTATAGCAAAAGCATCTTGATCTTCTCTTGAAAAACTATATTTTGTTGCGCAGTTATCTGCCAAAACACCCATGGCATTTTTGTCAAAGGGATCAACCAGACCGTCTTTTTGCATACCATCTTCCATGGCGGCTGGTCCAAATTTCACTCCTTTGCGCATGTGCATATAATGTGGAATGTTACTCATACTCTCCATACCTCCAGCTATAACAACACTGGCATCACCAAGGGCAATAGCCTGCGCTGCATTTATTACAGCTTTCATACCAGAGGCGCACACTTTGTTTACTGTAGTACAAGGTACCGTATCTGGTATACCTGCACCCAATGCTGCTTGTCTTGCTGGTGCTTGTCCTACGCCGGCCTGAACAACATTACCCATATATACCTCATCTACTTGGTTTGGGTCTAGGTTAATTCTATCTAAAGCCCCTTTAATAGCAAAGCTTCCTAATTGGCTAGCGGTTAATGAAGATAGCCCTCCCATAAAACTTCCTATTGGAGTACGTACCGCAGAGACAATAACAACTTTTTTAATCATAATATTGAATTAATATTTATTTAATCTGTACCTATACTGAGGTTTAAATAATGGCTACGAAATTACATATTTCTAACTAAATTATCAATCTTTACCGCCATAGGTTTTGTCATTGCATCTACCAATAGGTATCTTTACCTTGAATATTTTACTATGAAAAATACATTAAGCACTTTATCTAGAAATCAATCCCTACTATACAAAGGGTTTCTTTTTATTGCAGCTACCTTTTTAATACTCTATCTTTTTCCAAAAGCAGGACAGTTTAAGTATGATTTTCAGAAAGGAAAGCCTTGGCAGTATGAGAATTTGTATGCTCCTTTTAGTTTCACAATAAAAAAAGATGCTGTATCTCTGGCCTCAGAAAAAGAGCAGATAGTTAACAATGCAGTTCCTTATTTTAATATGGATATGGCCATTGTAAAAGGAGTTACAAAAGAGTTTTACCGCCTGTTAGATGAGGCGTATCAAAATTCATTGTTTAGGGTGCCTAAACTATCAATACAAAGTAAAGGAGCAGCTATTATAGACCAAATATATAAGCATGGTATTGTAAATGAATTGTACTCTTATGATCCAGATAAGCTTGTGTATCTTAAAAGCAGTAATGAGATTGATGAGGTTACTTTTCATCAAATTGTAAGTTTCGATAACATTGAGTCTATAGTTAAAGCAGCTACTTCTTTAGAAACCATTTCTCCAAGTATAGATTTATTAGAAAAAATACTTACAATAGTTATTAAACCTAATGTTTCTTTAAATACCAAACTAACTCAGGCAGCTATCGATGATGAGGTAAATGCCATGAATCCTAACAAAGGAATTATAGAAAAAAGTGGCCGTATCATTGCCAAAGGAGAACTAGTAGATACAGATGCATATCAAATTTTAGATTCTTTAAAAGCAGAATATCAATCCCAGGTCTGGACCAAATCAAATTATCTCTGGCTTTTGGTTGGGTATGGTTTGCTTGTAATGCTGGTGCTGTTAATGTTGTTACTGTTTCTGAAAAAATACAGGCCAGAGATATATAAAAACAATACCAAAGTAACCTTTATCTTTTTTAATGTACTATTGATGGTTTTACTTACCACCATTGTGGTGAAGATGGATGCCAAATATGTGTATGTAGTGCCCCTTTGTATTTTGCCATTAATTCTAAAGGCATTTTTTGATCCTAGATTAGGATTGTTTGTTCATGTGCTTACAGTTTTATTACTTGGGTTTATAGTACCCAATAGTTTTGAATACTTGTTTTTACAAATTATTGCGGGTATTGTTACTATTTTAACGGTGTCTGAACTATATAAAAGAGCCAATTTGTTTATCTCTGTTGCACAGATTACCTTTATTTATATCATTGGATATTTTGCATTTGTACTTATACAAGAAGGAAATATTTACGAATTTGAATGGGTCATTTTTGGATATTTCGTTTTATGTGGTTTGGCTACTTTATTTGCCCATCCATTAATTTATTTCTATGAAAAGTTATTTGGTTTGGTATCAGATGTTTCACTTTTGGAGTTGAGTGATACTAATTCAAAATTATTAAAAGAACTTTCTAATAAAGCTCCTGGCACGTTTCATCACTCTTTAAATGTTGCAAATCTTGCCGAAGCTGCTGCTCAAGAAATTGGAGCCAATTCTATGCTAGTTAGAGTGGGGGCTTTGTATCATGATATTGGTAAAATGGCGAGCCCTACATTTTTTATAGAAAACCAATTAAGCGGAATAAACGCTCATGATGAATTAGACCCAAAGGAGAGTGCCAGTATTATTATAAATCATGTTATTGACGGTATTGAAATTGCCAGGAAATATAATCTACCAGACAGAATCATAGATTTTATACGTACCCACCATGGCACAAGTATGGTGTATTATTTTTACAAAAAAGAGCTAGAAACACAAGGCCAGGCAAACAAAGAGGATTTTAAATACCCTGGTCCTATTCCTTTTTCTAAGGAAACTGCTATTTTAATGATGGCAGATAGCGTGGAGGCAGCTAGTAAAAGTTTAAAAGAACCTACCTCTACTAAGATAGATGTATTTGTAGAAAAAATTATTGATGCCCAGATGGAGCAAGGTCAGTTTTTAAATGCAGATGTAACCTTCAAAGACATTGAGCTTATAAAGAAAGTTTTAAAGAAAAAACTAAATAATATGTTTCATTTACGAGTAGAATATCCAGAGTAGTATCCATAAATAAAATAGAAGATTTCTCTCAGAATTATTATTTTCTGCTTTGATTTGTTAAAAAGTAGTACTTTTGTATCCTGAATACGTTTCAGAACATTTCCTTATGAGCCAAAAAACACTATTAAACGCAACAGAGATTCATGTCGCTTTGCATCGTTTGGCTTGTCAATTAATAGAAAACCACAACGATTTTTCTCAAACAGTACTCATTGGTATACAACCAAGGGGTGGCTTTCTTGCCAAACGCTTGGTGCGCCTTTTACAAAATGATTATAAAATTAAAGACGTACAACTAGGTTTGTTGGATATAACCTTTTACCGTGATGACTTTAGAAGAAGTGAAAAACCTCTAGAGGCAAATAAAACTGCTATAGATTTTGTTGTGGAAGATAAAAAAGTAGTGTTTATTGATGATGTACTCTACACAGGAAGAAGCATTAGAAGCGCATTAACTGCTATACAAGACTTTGGCCGTCCTACAGAAATAGAATTACTCACCCTTATAGACAGAAGATTTAGCAGGCATCTGCCCATACAGCCAGATTACAGGGGTAGGCAAGTAGATGCTATTGGTGGTGAGAAGGTAAAGGTTTGTTGGCAAGAACATGAAGGAGAAGACGCAGTCTATTTAATAAAAGAACAATTATAAAAATGTCTGAACTAAGCGTAAATCACTTATTAGGAATTAAATACATCACAGAGGCGGACATACAACTCATCTTTGAAACCGCAGATCATTTTAAAGAAGTAATACATAGGCCCATTAAAAAAGTGCCTTCACTTAGAGATATTACCATTGCTAATTTATTTTTCGAGAACAGTACCCGCACTAGACTTTCTTTTGAACTTGCAGAAAAGAGACTTTCCGCAGACATTATAAACTTTTCTGCTGGATCCTCTTCAGTAAAAAAAGGAGAATCTTTAGTAGATACGGTAAATAATATCCTATCAATGAAGGTTGATATGGTTGTGATGCGCCACCCCAATCCTGGAGCTGGTGTGTTTCTGTCAAAACATATAAACGCAAGTATTATCAACGCAGGAGATGGCGCTCACGAGCACCCTACACAAGCTCTTTTGGATTGCTACTCTATTAGAGAACGTTTGGGAGATGTGGCTGGTAAAAAAGTAGTCATTGTTGGTGATATTCTACATTCAAGAGTTGCTTTGTCTAATATTTTTGCTTTACAAAAACTAGGCGCAACGGTAAAGGTTTGTGGTCCTAAAACATTAATGCCAAGACACATAGAGTCATTAGGAGTTACCTTTGAACCTAATTTAATAAAAGCATTAAATTGGTGTGATGTGGCAAATATGCTGCGCGTACAAAATGAACGTATGGATATTAGTTATTTTCCATCTACCAGAGAGTACACACAACAGTTTGGGTTAAACAAAGCAATATTAGACAACCTAGATAAAGAAATTATTGTCATGCATCCTGGCCCAATTAATAGAGGTGTTGAGATTACAAGTGATGTTGCAGACTCTAAACAAGCCATTATCCTAGATCAAGTTCAAAATGGATTGGCAGTGCGTATGGCAGTATTATATTTGTTGGCTTCCAAAATCAAAAGAAATGATAATTAATACCTCCAAAACGTTTACTGTTTTAAAAGACCAAAAAGATGGTATTGAAGATTTTGCTAAGTTCTTAAATCACATTATACCAACACGTTTTAAAGATCAAAATCTTATCATTGATTTGCTGGCCTATACCAATCTATCTTTAGAGCAATTACTTATGTTTATCGAGCTTTCAAACCAACATAGAATTTCAAAACATTCTTTTATAATAGTAAATAATACTCTTGATCCAGATATAATACCTTATGAGATTATGGTAGTGCCAACACTTTTAGAGGCGCAAGATGTTATTGAGATGGAAGAAATAGAAAGAGATCTTGGTTTTTAAAACCATACTTGCTTCTTTGACCCTTTTTGATAAAAACACTAATTTAACACCTATGTCTAATCTAGTATTTAAATAGCATGAAATTAACAATAGTTGGTTGTCATTCTGCCTCACCGCGCTATGATGCTAATCCCACAGCGCAAATACTGGAAGTGAAAGGACACTTGTTTTTAATAGATTGTGGAGAGGGTACTCAGGTTCATCTTAGAAAATTTAAAATAAAATTTGCTAGAATAAAACACATTTTTATTTCTCACTTGCACGGTGACCACTTTTTTGGTTTGGTGGGTTTAATATCCACATTTAAATTATTAGGTAGAGATGCTAGTTTACACATATATGGGCCAAAAGGTATTAAACAAGCCATTTTGTTGCAGCTTAAATTAGGTAAAACCTATACTAATTTTGAGCTTTACTTTCATGAGTTAGAAAGCAACCAGCCAGAGCTATTGTTTGAAGATGCTGTTTTGAGTATCACGACCATACCTTTAAAACATAGAGTGTACACAAATGGTTTTTTATTTCAACAAAAACCAGGAGAACGAATTTTAAATATTCAAAAAACAAAAGAGTTGGATATAGACCCCTCATACTACCAAAAAGCCAAACAAGGATTTGATGTGCCAGATAGTAAAGGGGATATAATCTCTAACGCGGCTATTACATTAGATCCAAGCCCTCCAAAATCTTATGCTTATTGCAGTGACACCGCCTATTTCGAGGAAATTATACCTCAAATATTAAATACCACGCTACTCTACCATGAGGCTACTTTTTTACAAAAGCATGCCGCATTGGCTTTAAAAACCATGCACAGTACTGCGCCCCAGGCTGCTTTAATTGCTAAAAAGGCAGCAGTAGGGTCTTTATTGCTTGGTCATTATTCTGGACGTTACAATGATTACAAGGAGTTTAAAAACCAGGCGCAAGAAGTTTTTTCAGCTACACAACTAGCGCAAGACGGTAAGGTTTTTAAAATCTAAGCCTTAAGGTGTCTTACTATCTTGCTATTTTTGGATTTAATTTTTCACATAACTTTAAAGATTCAGGTATATTATAAATTATGCAATCTTTGTACCTTGCAGTAAAGTTAATTTTATGGACAAAAACCTTCACGACTACAGAAAATCCTACGAGAAAGGCTCTCTTACAGAAGATACTGTGCTGGAAAATCCATTAGAGCAGTTTGCTGCTTGGTTTGTAGATGCAGAAAAGACTCCTACTGTAGAGGAGCCAAATGCGATGACGTTGAGTACTGTAGATACGCAAGGTGTTCCAAAGGCGCGGGTTGTGCTGCTTAAAGAATTTACCCAAGAAGGCTTTGTTTTTTATACCAACTACACCAGTGGTAAAGCCCAGGCTATTGCACAAAATAACAAGGTCTGTATTTCTTTTTTTTGGCCCTCATTGGAGCGTCAAATTATAATAACGGGTATGGCTGTAAAAATTTCAGAAGAAAAATCTATCGCCTATTTTAATAAAAGACCTCGTGAGAGCCAATTGGGCGCACTGGTAAGCGATCAATCAACCTCTATAGATAGTAGAGAAGCTTTAGAAGAAAAGCTACTGGATTTAGAAAAACAATACCAGACTAAACCTATAGTAAAACCAGCCCATTGGGGAGGCTATCTAATACAACCAAACTCATATGAGTTTTGGCAGGGCAGAAGTAGTAGATTACATGATAGAATTAAATATACAAAAATTAATAATAGCTGGAATATAGGTAGGCTGCAGCCCTAGGTTAGTATGTAATACCATCATTAATGAAAACACTGTATTTTTTAAGGCACGCTAAATCTTCATGGAAACATACTGTTGGAGATAGGCAAAGACCCTTAAAAAAACAAGGGGTTAAAGATGCTTTGCAGGTTTCAAAATTAGTGGCACAAACCATTGTAAAGCCACAAGTAATTATTACTAGTGATGCTCTAAGAACTCAAAGCACTGCAACGTATTTTAAAGATGCTTTTGAACTTAAAAACGATGCCTTTGTGGTAAATCCTGAGTTGTATGATTTTAGTGGCCAACAAGTTATGAAGCTTATTAAAGAATTGAAAAATACCCTAGATTGTGTTATGTTATGTGGCCATAATCATGCATTCACATCAATTGTAAATATCTTGGGTAGTATTAGTATTAATAATGTACCTACTTGTGGTTTTGTAGCCATTACCTTTGATGTGGATAAGTGGAGTGAGATAACCACAGGAACAACCATAAAAACAGTTTTCCCGAGAGAACTAAAATAAAATTATGACACCAAAACTAAATAAAGCCCCTCTTGAGAATAGCTATTATAACCGTGAATTAAGCTGGTTACAATTTAACGCACGCGTATTACAAGAGGCTGAAGATAATACAACTCCACTGCTTGAAAGGTTGCGTTTTATTGGTATTTTCTCAAACAATCTAGATGAGTTTTTTAAAGTAAGGTATGCAACTATAAAACGTATTGCTGATGCCGGCAAGGGCGGGCGTAGCTTTTTAGGAGGTATTCCAGCTTCAGAACTTATGGAGCTAATTACCCAGACAGTAATCAAACAACAAAAAACTAGTTTAGGTATTTTAAGTGGCATTAAAGAGGAGCTTAAAAAAGAGCAAATTTTTATGATTAACGAGACTGAGGTATCCAAGTCTCAGTCTGAATTTATTGCAGATTATTTTTTACAAAAGGTAAGTCCTGCAATGGTTGTTATTATGATTGGTGAACTTAAAGAGTTTCCTTCATTAAAAGATAGCGCAGCCTATCTAGCCGTGAAAATGGAGATGGCTAAAGATGACACCACTTTTGCGTCAAAAAATAATTACGCCCTCATAGAAATTCCAAAAAATGTAGAACGGTTTGTAGAGTTACCACCGCAAGATGGTAAAAAATACATTATCATTTTGGATGATTTAATACGATATATGTTACATAAAATATTTAGCATTTTCAAGTATGATCATATTTCTGCACACATGATAAAAATTACTCGTGATGCCGCCCTTGATATTGAGAGTGATTTAAGTAAGAGTTTTATTGATAAAATTTCTAAATCTGTAAAAAATAGAAGCGATGGAGATCCTGTGCGCCTTGTATATGATAAAACCATAGACGATGAGACACTTTCTTTCTTGATGGATAAAATGGGAATAAAAAACTCTGATAGCATTAACCCTGGAGGAAGGTATCACAACAGAAGAGATTACATCAATTTTCCTAGCCTAGGACGCCAAGACCTGCAATACGAAAAAATCACACCACTGAATGTTCCTGGTTTAAGCCTAGTGGGAAGCCTTCTAGATAAAATGGCTAAGAAAGATTATTTGCTACACGCGCCATACCAGAGCTTTTCTTATGTTGTAAAGTTTTTGCGTGAGGCAGCACTTGACCCTACAGTAAAAACAATAAAGATTACTATTTATAGACTTGCAGAGGTATCTCATATTGCCAGTAGTTTGATTAATGCGGTTAAAAATGGTAAAGAAGTAACGGTACAAATAGAATTACAAGCACGTTTTGATGAACAGGCCAACATCCGTTATGCAGAGCAAATGCAAAGTGAAGGCGTGAAGCTTATATTCGGAGTAGCAGGGCTTAAGGTACATTGTAAAATATGTGTTGTTGAGCGCCTAGAGGACGGTAAGTTGAAAAAATACTCACTTATAAGTACCGGAAACTTTAATGAATCTACGGCAAGAATATACACAGATTACACCTTGTTTACCGCCAATCAAAAAATTGGAAAAGAACTCAATAGAGTGTTTGATTTTTTTGAAGTAAATTACAAAATTAAAGAGTACAAACATTTAATTGTCTCTCCACATTATACAAGAACAGCTATTTATGATTTAATAGAAACCGAAATATTTAATGCCATGCAAGGTAAAAAAAGCGGTATTAAATTAAAACTCAATAGTCTGTCAGACAATAGATTAATAGATAGACTTTATGCCGCTAGTAGGGCAGGGGTTAAAATTAAACTCATTGTCAGAGGTATTTGTTGCTTAATTCCAGGAGTAAAAGCAATGAGTGAAAACATTGAGGTGATTAGTGTGGTAGATAAGTTTTTAGAGCACCCAAGACTATATATTTTTGAGAATGATGGAGCTCCAAAAATATATATTTCTTCTGCAGATTTTATGCGCAGAAATTTAGACACAAGAGTAGAGATTTCGTGTCCAATTTATGACCAGCAAATTAAAGAAGAAATTCTAGAAACCTTTGATATTTGCTGGAGTGATAATGTAAAAGCGAGATGTATTTCTCAAAAACAAGACAATCTATACAGAAAAAATAACAACCCTAAAGTGCGATCTCAATTTGCATTGTATGCGTATTATAAAAATAAACTAGAAAATTAATTTGTTACACATAGAGAAATATGCTGCTGTAGATATTGGTTCTAATGCTATACGTCTGCTCATTGCAACGGTAATAGAGAAAGAAGGATTTCCTACTCAATTTAAAAAAACTTCCTTGGTGCGCCTACCCATTAGACTGGGCGCTGATGTTTTTTTGAAGGGTAATGTCTCACCAGGTAATTACCAAAGGCTTCTCGATGCAATGCATGCCTACTCATTAATTATTAAAACCCATAAGGTTGTTGCCTTTAGAGCTTGTGCAACTTCTGCCATGCGAGAAGCAAAAAATGGCAAAGAAATTGTATCCAAATTAAAAGCTGCCACTGGCATTGACATTCAGATTATTGATGGTAATGATGAAGCTGCTATTATTGCATCTACAGATTTAAAGCAACTCATTAGTGATAATAAAGTATTCTTATATGTAGATGTGGGAGGGGGCTCCACAGAATTTACAGTCTTTGCCAATGGTCAAAATATTGCGTCACACTCATTTAAATTGGGCACGGTCCGTATTATAAACGGCATGGTTGACGACGCTATGTGGGAACAGGCACAACAGTGGGTTACCCAACATACAAAAGCATATTCTAAAATTAATGTAATAGGCTCTGGAGGAAATATAAATAGTATATATCGCTTTAGCGAAAAGAAGGTAGGCCAGCCCCTGAGTTATTTGTTTATGTCTAACTTCTATGAAAAAGTAAAACAGTATGATTACAACCAGCGTGTATTTGAACTCAAAATGAATCCAGATAGGGCAGATGTGATTATTCCAGCTACGCGTATTTACCTATCTGCCATGAAGTGGGCAAAAGCAAAAAACATGTATGTTCCTAAAATTGGTTTGGCAGATGGTATTGTAAAACAGCTTTACAATGAACGAAATGCAAGTACGTAGAGATAGCGTTTGTTTCTAGAACAAATTTATCCATGAATACTTTCATTTTTACTCAAATCTTTCATGACTTGAGCTTCAAAATTTAGTAAATCTTGCCATTTTTCATCTACTTCTTTTCGGTATCCATATTGTCTTGCAAATCCTAGAAACATGGTGTAATGATTTGCTTCGCTAACCATAAGTTTATGGTAAAAATCTGCTAATTCTTGATCTTCTAATTCTTCACTCAGTAGTCTGAAACGCTCACAACTTCTAGCCTCTATCAGCGCGGCATATAAAAGCCTGTGAACTAGTTGTGTTGTTCTGCTGCCACCTTTTGGGAAGAATTTTAAAATCTCTAGTACGTAGCTATCTTTACGATCACGCCCCAAAGTCCAGCCACGGGCTATGATTTTATCATGTACTAGTTTGAAGTGACTAATCTCTTCTTTTACAAGCGCCACCATTTCTTGAACCAACGCTGTATACTCAGGAAATGAAACAATTAAAGAGATGGCCGTAGAGGTTGCTTTTTGTTCACAATAGGCGTGATCTGTCAGTATTTCCTCAATATTTTTCTCAACAATATTTACCCATCTT
>Ga0302125_10000843_pt1 | contig 16132 bp, 11 predicted proteins | sample CB4_surface_MG_FD_203111 | JGI IMG/M metagenome (GOLD analysis project Ga0302125, IMG submission 203111) | Marine microbial communities from Western Arctic Ocean, Canada - CB4_surface | ecosystem: Environmental > Aquatic > Marine > Oceanic | place: Canada: Western Arctic Ocean | collected... | reverse complement strand
GCCTCCTCGACGATTGCGGCTTCGAAGTACTTTCTGCAAAAGTCTGTGGTGGTATGCCCGATGTGCTTGAAGACGGTGATACTTTTGGAGCCAACGCGCGGATTAAAGCCTTAGCCCTGCGAGCGCTCGCACCAAAAGAGGCATGGATCGTCTCGGACGACTCAGGGCTCGAAGTCGATGCACTCGGTGGCGCGCCTGGCATCTACTCCGCGCGATATGCCGGGGAGGGCGCGAGTGACCTGCATAATTTGAATAAGCTCTTACTTGATCTCAACGAGCAACCTGCAGCTCAACGAGCAGCGCGTTTCCGATGTGTACTTTGCCTAATCGACCCCAGTGGTAGTGAGCAATTTTTTGATGGTGCCTGCGAGGGTAGGATTGCCAAAGCTCCCGCGGGTGCAGAAGGCTTCGGTTATGATCCTGTTTTTGTGCCGGAAGGCCATAGCGAGTCTTTCGCAGAACTGGGCGAATCCATCAAAAGTAAATTAAGCCATCGAGCCTTGGCCGTATTAGCTATGCGCCGTTGCTTGGATTCCTAACTTCTTTAACACTGCGTTAAAGTCCGTATCCACTCCGGCGCGAATATCTAGAGTCTCACCCTCACGCATCGGGTGCGGCATCTGTAAGCGCATAGCGCGGAGCATTAACAATTGCTGGCCACAGTAGCTTCGAAGGAACTGGTTTTGCGCACCGTCACCGTGTCGCGTGTCGCCCAGTATCGGATGCCGCAGGTGCTTCATGTGGCGACGCAGTTGGTGGGTGCGCCCCGTCCTCGGTTGCAACTCCACCAGCGAAAAGCGACCACTAGGATAACGACCTACAGGTGTTTCGACGGAGGACTGATTGAGGCAGCGGTATTCGGTCACAGCGGACTGGACTTTATCTGGCTTCTCTTCGTTGCGCAGATCATAGTCGATGACGCCCTCGCCATCGAGCCAGCCCCGCACCAGCGCGTGATAGGTCTTGGAAACACGATGCTCGATAAAGAGCTCTTGTGCGTGGCGCGTAGCTTCTGTATTGAGGGCAAACAAGAGCACGCCACTCGTCGGTCGATCCAAGCGATGACAAGGATTGACCGTTTGCTCGATTTGGTCGCGTAGCTTTTGTACCGCAAATTCAGTCGCATATTTATCCAGTGGGCTACGATGGACGAGCAGACCCGCTGGCTTATCGATGGCTACATAATCTGCATCTTGGTAAATAATCTCCAGAGGATCAGTCTGGAGTTCTGTATTTTCGAGAGTTGCCAAGTTAGCGGTGCGGGATGTGCGGTGAAACTTTATATATTGGGCATTTTTATGACAGATGAAACCGTATTATTTGTCGATAATTCTTCCGTCGATTCACAGATTATATCCATTCTATCAGGGATGCGTGAATCTGTAGCAGATGTGGTCTCCGGTCGAATCGAAACCTTCAATAAGCACTTCGCTTTTCGCAGTTTATGGACACCGAGTGGAGGTGCTCGCTTGTGCCTGACGGCAGTTCAGCCCACATTTCAGACTACAAGCTCAGTTTTGCCCGAAAACCGTCTCGACAATCCGCCACAGGCTGAAACCCTTGTGGGTTTACTATTTCGATTATAGCCATGCAAAAAGATCTAAATACTATCGTTGCCGATGTTAGGGAGAAAACGCCCGCCATTAAGACGCGCGCCGAGTTCGAGGCTTATAAAGCCACCATCTCGGGACCTAAAGGTGTCCTAACTGATGTCATGAAGGGTATGGGCAAGGTCCCTAAAGAGGACAAGCCTGCCATGGGTAAGGCAATCAACGAAGCTAAGATGGCCGTCGAAGCTGCCTTCGCCTCCGTGATAGAAGGTCTGGAAGCCGCCGAGCTCGCCGCTAAGATAGGTCCGGCCATCGACCCCACCTTGCCTAGCCCCGATTCCACTCGCGGAACTTTACACCCGATCGCTCAAGTCCGAGAAGAGATGGTAGACCTCTTCCGCCGTATTGGATTTTCTGTCGCCGAGGCCACCGAAGTGGAGTCTGAATATTATTGCTTCGACGCCCTTAACATCCCCGCCGACCACCCAGCCCGCGATATGCAGGACTCCTACTACCTGCCAGATGAGCTTTCCGTGAACAACGTCAGTAAGAAGGGTGACGAGAAGTATCTTCTACGCACCCATACCTCGACCGTGCAGATCCGCACCATGCTGAAGGAGAAGCCACCGATCCGCATCGTCGCGCCCGGTCGTTGCTTCCGCCGCGACACACCCGACGCGACCCACAGCGCTAACTTCCACCAGATCGAAGGGCTCTATGTCGATAAAGACGTCACGCTCCTCGATCTCAAAGCCACGCTCGATCACTTCGTGAAGACCATCTTCGGCCCCAAGGCCAAGACACGCCTCCGTCCCAGCTTCTTTCCCTTCACCGAACCCAGCTTCGAGATGGACTTCTTTTCTCCCGACCTTGGCAAGCTCAGTAACAAGTGGCTCGAAATCATGGGCTGCGGTATGGTTGACCCCGAAGTCTTCAAGGCCGTCGGGATCGACCCCGAAGTCTATACTGGTTACGCCTTCGGCATGGGCATCGAGCGCATCGCTATGATCCTTCAAGGCGTCGACGACATTCGCTATTATTATCAAAACGACGTCCGCTTTCTAAAACAGTTTGCCTAAGAATGAATTGCCGTAAGAGGGCAAAAAAAGACCCAAAAATTTAAGATTCTGTATATTTTAGCGTCTAAAACTATTTCCCATGAAAATTTCCTACAACTGGCTTAAAAACTATATCGATCTCGATCCTGTTGAGCATTCTCCTGAATGCCTGCAAGAGGTCCTGCCACTCCTTGGCTTCGATATCGAAGAAATTGAAAAGCTCGGTCCGCCACAGCTCGACAAGGTTGTGGTCGGTCAAGTTATTGAATACGGTCAACATCCCGATGCCGACCGCCTGAGATGCTGCAAAGTCAGCACTGGCAACGAAGGTGAAGTCCATGACATCGTCTGCGGTGCTAAAAACTTTAACGAAGGTGACAAGGTCATGGTCGCGCTACCAGGCGCCGTCCTTCCAGGAGATTTCAAGATTAAGGCATCCAAGCTTAGAGGCCAGCCATCCGCGGGCATGATGTGTTCCGCAAAGGAGCTACAAATCGGCCAAGATCACGAAGGTATCATGATCATAGATCAAGACGCCGCCCTCGGCACACCCGTCAACGAGCTCTACACCGACGGGGACACAGTCCTCAACCTCGAGATCACTCCCAATCGCGTCGACGTGCTCAGCCACATCGGTGTAGCTCGTGAGCTCGCCGCAAAGTTTGGTCTAGCCGTCAAGTACCCCGAAGTCAAAGCTAGCAAGGAAGACGCTTCCGCAGGCGAAGCACTCATTTCCGGCGTCGAAGTCAGCGCCCCCAAAGTCTGCCCACATTACACTGCAATCTGCATCAAGGGCGTCAAAGTCGGCCCCAGTCCCAAGTGGCTCAAGGATGCGATTGAAGGCACTGGCCAACGTTCGATCAACAACGTCGTCGACGTCACCAACTACGTCCTTCACGAAACCTGCCAGCCTTTGCACGCATTTGACGCAGCCAAAATCAAGGGCGGCAAGCTAGTCGTCCGCATGGCGAGTGAAGGGGAGCAGATCACTACGCTCGACGAAGTCGAACGTAAGCTCACTAGTAGCATGGCAGTCATCGCAGATGCGGAGCGCCCCTTAGTCATTGCCGGTGTCATGGGCTCTCTTGATGCCGAAGTTGAAGAAACGACCACTGATATTGTGATCGAGGCTGCTTATTTTTCACCGACCTCAATCCGTGCCACCGCACGAAAGCTCAATCTCTCTTCCGATAGCTCCTACCGCTTCGAACGTGGCGTCGATCCCAAGGGCGTCACTTACGCATCCCTTCGCGCCGTCGATCTCATTCTCGAAGTCGCTGGTGGCACTGTCGCCGGCAAGCTAATTGAAGAGGGCGCAGAGCCCCCCACAATTTCTGAGGTCAAGCTCTACCCAGCACGTGTCCGCACTTTCATTGGATTCGATATCAGCGACGCTGAAATGCAAGCCGTCCTCGAATCCCTCGGACTCGGTGTTTCCATTCATGACGAAGCCGATGGTGTTGTCCGTTGGGAAGTTGCCATCCCATCCTATCGCCAAGACCTGCAGCGCGATGTCGATCTCATCGAAGAAATCATCCGCGTTTACGGCACCGATAAAATACCCGAGTCCGAAGTCGTTGCCCGCGGCATTAACGATGACGACCACCGTATCTACACCGTTAACGAAGCCGTTGCTCATTACTTGACCGGGCAAAACTTCGACGAAGCCTTCCTCTATTCGCTCCGCGACCCCGAAGAGATGCAGTTCTTTTTTGGCGAAGAAAGCCACAAAGTCCTCGCATTGGATAACCCACTGCAGAGCGACCAAAGCCACCTCCGAGCATCGCTCCTTCCTGGGCTCCTCGACGTGCTTAAGCTTAACGCCGCACGCGGCACCGGTGCCACACGCTTCTTCGAGCGCGGACACGTCTACCGCGAGGTCAAAGGGGAGATGGTCGAACTTGTCTCTGTCAGCTTCGTGATCGTCGCCGATCAAATCTCCCGCGAGTGGCGCCAGCGTGAAGTCGCCGACTTTTACACCGCCAAGACAATCTCTGGCGCAATCCTCGACATTGCGGGCACCGCTGCCAGCAAGCTCACCTTCAAACCGATTGAAGACTGCAAGCTCTGGCAGAGTGGACAATCCGCTGAAGCAGGGGAGTTCGCTAAGATGGGCTTCCAAGTCACTTGCGGTCTCCTTAATATCGCCACCTTGAAAGACCGCTGGGATCTGACCACACCCGTGATCGCCGGCTCGATCTTAATGACTCCTAAATTCTTCGAGCGCAAAGCCAAGCACGGACGCCACAGCGGCGTCAGCAATCAGCCCGCCTCTGCAAAGGACCTCGCACTCATCGTTGATCAATGCGTCCACGCAGGCGATGTAGAAAAAGACGTCGCCAAATTCGCCAAGAAGGCCACCCAAGGCTTCAGCTGCGAAAGTGTCCGTATCTTTGATGTCTACGAGGGTGAAGGCCTCCCTGAAGGTAAAAAGAGCCTCGCGCTCACTATGTCCTTTCGTGCCGCGGACCGGACCTTGAAAGACAAAGAGGTTAACGCCGCCTTCGAGGGCATTCAGAAACTCATTGCGGATAAAACGGATTATCAGATCCGTAAATAATTGATTACTGCCAGTATGGCGTAATTAGACGGGTAATTGTCAAAAAATCGCTTTAATAAAGGTTCCGCAAGGGTATGCGGTAACCGATTAAGAGTTGCCCAACCAGGGCTCAAATGAGGCTTGAAGGCTCTGTCAGGCCATGAATGCGACTAGCTTCGGCTCTCACCCCGGCGACTAACACTGCCGAAAGGCAAGTGCCTATCAGTAATGGATTGCTTATAGGCTGCAATTTACCTACCTAAATTAATGTCAGTCACACTGGAAATTTAATTCAACAAGTCATGATGACCTTATCCCAAACCGAAAATAAAATATTAATGGCGAATGCCCGCGACTCGCTGAGAGGGTTTTGGGGGCTAGCGATAGGAGCGCTAATCATTTATTTTTTAGTCTTTTGTGTGCTCGGACTCTTTCCAGTAATTGGAACCATCGCGACTTACATAATAGTAGGGCCGATGACGGTGGGAGGTGTTAGATTTACATTGTCGGTATCACGCAAAGAGAAGCCAGAAATCGGACAAATATTTAGCGGGTTCGACCGGTTTGGCACTCACCTTGCCGCCTATTTGCTCCAAACATTATTTGTATGCCTATGGACGCTACTCCTAATCATTCCTGGTATTATTGCCGCACTTTCCTACTCGATGACCTACTTCATCATTGCTGAAGATTCATCTATCAGTGCGTCTGAAGCGATTACGAAAAGTAAGAAGATGATGAAAGGCAACAAATGGAAGCTTTCATATCTTGGCTTCCGATTCACCGGTTGGTTCCTGCTGGTTATGTTAAGCTTCGGTATTGGCTTCCTCTGGGTCGGACCCTACATGTATGTGAGTTACGCAAAATTCTACGATGACTTGAAAACCGTTGAAGATCAAAGCTAAGAAGGGGTCCCAGTTGAGTCTTCACTAAGGGACTTGCTGAGAGCCTTTTCAATGCCTTACTGCGTGTTTCAGAGGCATGCTCACTTCTGCTAGATCGAAGCCCTCCCTTGAGGCTCTGTGTGTTGGTATTGGTATAATGACAGTGCGCCTTGAAGTCGGTGGAGGTATCTACGGATCGATTCGCACACGCTGATACAGGCAGCTACTTAGGAGCAGTATAACCCAATGCGAATCGTGGCTAGATCTGTGGATGGATTTATCTACGCACATTGGCGCATGCATATTTATAAAACAAAAAAAGCCCCTCCCGAGAATTGTTTCTCGAGAAGGGCTTTTTGAAGTTTAATATCTAAGGACTGAGTCTACTCTGCTTCTTCGCTGATCGTTCTGTAGAAACGATCAGGGGTCGTTGAAGGGGAGTAGGGGCTAGTTGCTGATGGTAGACTTGTCCAAGTCTCTAAGTCGTCACTGAACTGCAGTGTCGTGCCATCTGCCTGAGTCCATGTTAATGTAGAGCCATTGATACTTACGCTCGGAACTGCGACTGCATCCGCACCAATGACTCGAGTGGCGTCGTTGACGCTTAGGGCGTCATACTCAACGGCATCACTGCTGAACTCTATTTTTACAGAACGATCGAATCCGACAGAGTTCACAGTAATAGTATTTGCTCCGAAGACTAAGGGCTGACTATCGCCTGTATCCCAAGTGCCGTCAGCAACTGTTTTAACCACCCGGTAATTGGCACCTGCAGGCAGGGAAGTGATATTCATTGCCACTGTCTGTTGGCTTCGGCTTGAATCCCCATCTTGGCTAACCGCGGTTGTTAGGACGGCGACCCAAGTTGCGTCAGGCCCAGCGTTAAATAGGTTACTGTTAGCAATGGTGACCGTGTCGCCGCCATCATCAACCGCAAGCGGGTTCACACCGTTAAAAGTTAACGCATCAAACTCAATGGCATCACTGCTGAACCGTAACTTCACAATACGGTCATAATCAACAGCATCCACAGTGATGGTATTTAGCCCAATTTGTAAGTACTGAGTAGCGACCGTAATATAATTACCGAGTTCATTTGTACTGTTTAAACTCCAAGTAGCACCACCCGCTGGGATGTAAGTTACATTAATTACTGCGGTTTGCTCGACTTGACTAGCGGCACCATCATCTAGATTAGCCATAGTAGCGACATACAAAGTACCGTTATAATTCACAGGAATGACGTTTGGAGAGTCAGAGATTGGAGCCCCATTCCCTGGCGTGCCTGCAGCAGGCACAGCAATCTGGGGCACATCGTTAAAAGTTAAGGCATCAAACTCAATGGCAACACTGCTGAACTGTACCTTTGTCGCACGGCCTTGCGAAGAATTGGCCCAAGTAACATCAGGAACAGTAATGGTGTTTGGCCCAAGAGTTAAGGTCTGGCTATCTGAGAAAGTAGCACCAGGATTTTCATTTGAATTATAGCTTCTCATCTGAGCGCCACCCTCAGGGATATAAGTTACATTCATCTCTAAGGTTTGCGCGCCTTGACTAGGCGCAGCATCACCTGTAGTAGTCATCGTAGCGACGGTCACCCATCCTTCAGCTATTGTAGAATTGTTTGTTATCGCAGCAAAAATATCCGTAGATTCAGAGATTGTCTGGCTATTCACTTGTCCTTGTGTGCCTTGAGCAGGATCAGGAGTGCTAGGCATCGAATCGACTCCGTTAATAGTTAGTGCATCAAACTCAACGTCAACATTGTCGAACTGTATCTTTACAGAACGGTTATACGACACAGCAGGAACAGTAATGGTGTTCTCATCAAGAACTAAGGCCTGAGCTGCGCCAAAATTAGCACCACCACCTGTAGCTGGATCAGTTGTTTTGTAGACTCGGTAATTGGCTCCACCTGCTGGGATGTAAGTTACATCTATTACTAAGGTTTGCTCCAGACTAGATACTGCTGGGCCTTGAGAGTTAAGAACGAGAGTGGCGTTACGCACCCAAGTTGCGTTGGCGGTAGTATCAAAGATGTCTGTAGATTCAGAGATTGTCTGGCTATTCACTTGTCCTTGTGTGCCTTCCGCTGCTGTAGTTGCAAGCTGGTCCACACCGTTAATTGTTAGTGCATCAAATTCAATTTCATCACTGTCGAATCGAACCTTTACGGCACGGTCATAAGGATTCCCGTTATTATTCTGATCCGCTGCCGCAACTATAGTAATATAGTTTTGTCCAAGTGCTAATGTTTTGAAGGGCGATGGTTGATAATAAAACTGTGCGTTTGCTAGCGATCTTACGGATTGACTTTTGGCACCACCTTCAGGAAGTGCAGTTATATTCATCATCATCTGTTGCTGGCCATGGCTGGATTCGCCATCCGCTATCGTTGCGAGGGTGACGACACGTTTCCAAGTTGCGTTGGTGGTAGCATCAAAGTCGGCAGTCGACGCCGCAGAAGCGATTGAGGGTAGTATTAAAAGCGCGGTGAGCGCAGAAAGTAGAGTTATCTTTGTCATATTGGAGTTTAGGGTTAGAGTATGCGTAATTACATAGGTTGTGCATAAAATTGCAACATAAAAAATCTCTTTAATTAGTGGCTAGTGTTAAGGCTGCTCGTCGAACTCAATTATATAAGTAGGGCTTACCCTATTTTTGACTGCGTGAACCCTGCGTTAGAACCGTCATTCTAGTTCTATCTCCGCCCCTAGCTGGGCTTATCATTGCACATACATGCACAATTACATCGACAAGATAGCTGTTTTTTTAACAATAAACTGTGCGTTTATTAGATTCTGCCGTATCCCGTTTCACATGCCTAGTGTTTGTAATCGCATTTGCTTTATTGGAAGCGAGCGCGAGCACTAACATCATAATCATTGTGACTGATGATCAGCGCTGGGATGCGACTGGTTTCATGCAAGAGCGTATGCCATCACTTGGACGCACGGCACGTTTCCCTTGGATGCAGGGCAATACGCCCAATTTAGACAGGCTTTCGCAAGAGGGTGTTCACTTTGACAATGGCTACGGCGTCTACTCTTTGTGCTCACCTGCGCGTGCTACCATGCTCACTGGTCAGTATCCTCATAAGCACGGTATTACCAATAATAATACCGACTTTCCTAGCGACGTAGTCACCTATGCGAACTTGCTACAAGCCGCAGGATATACGACGGGTTACTTCGGTAAGTGGCATATGGGCTCGCAAGTCGATCGTCCAGGCTTTGATCACGTTCGAACTTTTTATGGTCAGGGCAAATATTTCGGCACTGTGTTTAAAGATGGAAATGGGAACTCAGTTGATGCAATCACTTTTGACCAGCGGTCAGCACAATCGATCGTTATTAACATAACAGATCTTCCCTCAGGCGGTGCTACTCAAAGTATTTATCGAACAACAGAAGGAGGGCCATCCCAACAAACCCCGGTGCCGTTATTTATAGGTGAAAATACCTTTCAAACTGCTGCAGTTAATTACAATCGTGGTGTATGGTTTAGGTTTTTTACAAGTGGTGAAGTAGAATTTGATTCATTACGTTATAACGGAGTGCAGCTATTGAGTAATCCAGGTGTATCGACTACTATAGCAGAAAGCGGAATTTTTGAGGCCCGACCGTCGAATGATCGAATAGGTATTTCTTCAGGCGGACTACCCACTTGGGGCAGCAACAGCAGCACGGAGGGATGGATTGATGATACTTCCACTAATTATGCGGTCGAATTTATACAGGACCAGGCATCTGCCCCAAATCCATTTATGCTTTTCTTGGGATTTAAAACCCCCCATCAAGGTAGCGAAAATGGGGTATCTAATTGGTATCCGCCAACTAGGGTCGATGGTATTTTCTCAGGTCAGCTATCAGCAAATGTTCCTAATCTAGATGTACCCCCTCCGTTTGCTCCGGGTGCAAGTGGAGGGAATAGTGGTAACGTTAATAATGTGAATTATTGCGAGACTATTGCGGGGATTGATGGCTGCGTAGGTAATATCCTAGATGCGGTGCAAGCTGCGGGGATAGATAATGAGACCGCTATTATATTTATCAGCGATAACGGATTCTTTAGGGGTGAACATGGCTTAAGCGATAAGCGGGCTGCTTACGAGGAGAGTGTAAGATTACCATTCATGATTCGTCATCCGAGCCTACAAACTTCAAGTGGCTTAATTGTTAATGAAATTGTATCCAACTTAGACATCGCGCCGACTATTTTAGATTTAGCCGGGCTTCCCGTGCCTCCTTCCATGCAAGGGGTCAGCCTGGAACCATTTATTCGCGGTGAAGTGCCTAATGACTGGCGAGATCAACTATTTATCGAGTATAACCATGACGCCGAATTTCCAACGGCAAGTGTGCGTCCTTATATTTCTTTAATTCACGAGGATGGACTTAAGATTGTGCGCTACCAAGAGAACGCTTCTTGGAATGAACTCTTTGATACGAGCATATCCGCCGATCCTTATGAAATAACTAATATCAACAATTCTAGTGCACCGGTCGACCAGCAGAATCGAGCCACGATGGAAGACCTGCTTATTGAGGAAAGCTATAAGACGGATTTCTTGAAAATCTTACAAAATAATATGACTGATAGTGGGGGTTCACTCACGCTTGCTGCTGGCGAAGGCTCTCCATTTAAATTAGAATCTAGTGCTGATCTACAGAGCTGGAATGAGGAGGGATCCTTTGAAGGCGACAATGAAGTAGTGACTATCAGTATAATTAATAGTGCAGGATCCGGTGCAGCTGTAACCCTGACCTCTCAAACTGTAATTGGTAATAGCGCGGACCATGTGCTTCGATCTGGATCGCCCCCAGGTATTATAAATACATCGTCTACTACGCTGGCAGTAGGATCGACTACCTCAAGCCCTAGTGGTGGTCGTAATGCAGTCCTCATATTCGAATTACCAAGTATTGGAAGCGATGAGCAAATTCACAGCGCGACTGTTGCAGTTACGGTAGAGAGACTAAATATAAAGACTGATTTTGATGCAGATTTATGGTCTTTAGGAATTTATGATTCTAATGGCACCGATCCCGATGGAAATGGATTGGTCGATTACCATGAGATCACTACGGGCAACGCCAACTTAGTTAAATTGCAGGATGCATTTTTAAATGACCTCACCGCAGGTACGGCTTCGGAGACAGATTCGGTGCGGGTTTCGAGCAGTCCAGTGAGCCGATTAAGCGATTACTTGTGGCAATTTTATAATGCTAATCCGGATTACAGTGGTGGTAAATATCTGCATTTGAGGCTGAACCCCGAGATTGGTAGCATTAACGATATTGGCGGCGAAAATGTTCAATTCACAATAAAGGCCGCGCATTCTAGTAATACGAATCAGGAGAAACCAGCCCTCACGATTGAGCTAAAGGATTTGAGCGATGTCGGGGATAGGCGATTCTATAGAGTTCGTTACGGCGAAGATTAAATTTCTGCCAGTTCGGTCAACTGTTACTTAGAAGTATAGCAAGGAGAGCGCAAATGCTTGGGGCTTGCGGTGAAGCCATTTGATCTTTCAAGACCGAATGCAATACTCCAGTGGCAATATCAAATCTCTAGGAAGAAGATTGCCGTTAAAAAGAAATATAAGAATGCTACAAATGTGAGATCATTCTATTTACCAGTTCTGTGGCTGCAGCTTACCTTCGGCCTCAGTTCGCTCAATGCAGAGCTAATTCTTCCCAATATTTTTGGGGATCACATGGTTCTGCAGCGTGACCAGCATAACCCTGTGTGGGGTAAAGCCGATGCAGGGCAGGAGATAGTGGTCTCTATCGCGGGGCAAACACACAAAACATTTACTGGGGTGGATGGTTATTGGCGCGTCGACCTACATCCATTAACTGTGGAAGACGGCCCGTGTGTCCTCAGTGTCATTGGGGATAGTGAACTTTCTTTCGAGGATGTGCTGATCGGAGAAGTCTGGATGTGCTCAGGGCAGTCTAATATGGCTTGGTCGATCAATGCGATCAATGATTACGACATGGAGATCGCTACAGCGGATTATCCAGAAATACGTTTATTATCTGTTCCATTTGTTGGCACGCAAGAGCCGCAGTTTAATATCGATGCTGATTGGCAGGTCTGCAGTCCAGAGACGATTAAGGGTTTCACCGCGCCAGGTTATTTATTTGGACGTCGTTTACACAATACACTCAAAGTTCCCATAGGCTTGATTGATAATGCCTGGGGTGGTTCCGACTTGGAGGCATGGTTGCCGCGTAAGGTCTTAGAAGATACAGGGCAAGACGAGTATCTCGCAGAATGGGATGCCTATCTCTCAAAGTATTCTGACGAGTATTTTGAGCGCCAGAAAGTGGAATACCAGGAGTGGCTTGATGCTGGGAGACCGGGGCAGAAGAGGTTTCCTGCGCGTGATGTGCGTACCGCGCAGAAGCGCCCCTCTAATATTTATAATGGAGTTCTACACCCAAGCATCGGCTTCGGAATCAAGGGTGTTATCTGGTGCCATGGTGAAAGTAATATCGGGCGTGCCTATGAGTATCGATCGCTCTTCCCACTCTTGATCAATACTTGGCGTGACTTGTGGCAGCAGGAAGAGCTCCCTTTTTACTGGATTCAGCTCGCTGACCATAATGCTGAGAAGCCAGAACCTGCTGAAAGTTACTGGGCGGAGTTGCGTGAGGCACAAACCATGACGCTGTCAGTGCCCCATACGGGTGAAGCCGTTGTTATCGACCTAGGAGAGGCTCGCGATATTCACTATCGTAACAAGCAGGTCGCAGCGAGTCGCTTGGCGCGCCATGCATTGGCAAAGGACTACGGCTACAAAATTGCGGCTGATAGCCCGCGTTACCTTTCAATGGAAGTGGAGGGGGATGCGATTATTTTGAATTTTGATAAGGTCGCGACGAGTCTTTATGCTTTCGATATTAAAGAAATCAAAGGCTTCAGTATTGCAGGTCGCGACAGACAGTTCGTTTGGGCTCAGGCACAAATTATAAGTAAGAATCAGGTAAAGGTTTGGTCGGATGCCATTGCAGAGCCGGCTTCCGTTCGCTATGGCTGGGCGGATAACCCTGTGGTCAATTTGTATGACCGTAATAGTCTACCCGTCACTCCCTTCCGTACGGATGACTGGGAGACTGGAACCATGGGTAAAAAGACTTTGTATCGAAAAATGCCAGACTGATTATTATGAAATCAAGCTGGTGGATATTAACTCTTTTCCTTCTGGGTGCTAACGCACAAGTGCAGGCGAATTCTTGGGTGTGAAGTTACTTGCGATGATGTGTAAGCTTCCAAAGCTATAAGTAATTCTAAAAATATGGCTGAAGAACAAATCAACAACCCGCTCCACGGCATGACGCTTGAGAAGATCGTGCTTAGCTTGCAAGATTTCTATGGGTGGGACGGCTTGGCCGAGCGGATTGATGTTCGCTGCTTTACTCACGAACCTTCGATCAAATCTAGCCTCAAGTTCCTCCGCAGGACCCCTTGGGCACGAAAGAAGGTGGAAGACTTGTTTGTCTACTCACTTGATCATTACGGAGAGGAAGATGCGGGCACGTCGAATGTTTAGTGCTCAGTCTCCTGGAATCTATAAATGAAAATTTCTATTGCACAGTTCGCCGTCATACGCGGCGACGCTACTGCTAATTTAGCACGAATCTCCGAGCTGAGTGCAGAAGCGGCATCCTTTGGAGCTGAGATACTGTGCTTACCTGAGATGTGCACGACAGGCTTCGATTGGGCGTCTAATCGCGAACATTTAGCGGATGCGTCCGCTTCAATCGAGGAGCTCAAAGATATTGCGCAGGAACAGGGGATAGCCATCTGCGGATCCTTTTTAGAAAAGACGGAATTAGGAAATGCTGCCAACTGCTTTCACTATATCGACGCCAAAGGCTCACTCTTGGCTCGTTATCGAAAGATGCACCTGTTCACGCTATTTCAAGAAGAACGTCATTTCGAAGCAGGAAATGAATGTGTCGTATTTGATACTGCATACGGAAAGATGGGTGCATCGATCTGCTATGACCTTCGTTTTCCCGAGCTTTTCCGGCAGAACACTAAGGCTGGCGCATTGCTACATATTTTACCTGCCGCCTTCCCTCACCCACGCCTAGAGCATTGGCGGAAGTTAGTCTGCGCGCGCGCCATCGAGAATCAAACTTACTTCATCGCTACGAATCAATCTGGGGTCGAAGACCATGGGAGCGGTGTGGGGGAGACCCACTATTTTGGACACTCAATGGTGGTCGACCCATGGGGAGAGATCGTAGCTGAAGCGAATGAAGACGAATGCCTGCTCCAGGTGGAGATTGATCTTTCAAGTATAAGCAGAGTCCGCAAAGAGCTCAGCGCGTGGGATGATCGTCGGACGGATGTCTTTGATTAGTAAGACGGATTTGTTAGAATTGAACCCGTCTAATGGAGGGACTCCGACTAGCACTGAAGCTCTACGCGGTGACCACTGCAACAAAAGCCGATGGATCAGCTGCCTTAAAAAATGCCGTGCCAGCCACGATGGTATCTGCCCCCCGCGCTGTGCATAGTGGCGCTGTCTCTAGGTCCACGCCACCGTCGATTTCTAGGCGATAGTCCAAGCTCATCTCTGCTCGCCAAGTATCAAATTGCTCGATTTTGGGAAGCACATCCTGTCGGAAGCTTTGCCCGCCGAAGCCAGGCTCTACCGTCATTAACAAGACAATGTCGCAGGCCGGTAAGAATTTTTTTGCGTCTCCTGCGGGTGTGTCGGGCTTAAGGACGACGCCACATTTGCAGCCTTTCGATTTGATGTAGGCAAGGGTTTCGGCGACTGGATAATCAGGCTCAAGGTGGATTGTGATTTGATCCGCACCTGCATCGAGGAAGGCATCGATATAGAGCTGTGGATTATCCAGCATCAAGTGGACATCGAAGAATAGCTTCGAGTCTGGACGCATCGCTTTGACCGTTTGCGGACCGAAACTAAGGTTGGGAACGAAGTGTCCATCCATAATGTCAAGGTGCACCCATTCCAGTCCCGCTTCTTCAATTACTTTTAGGCTGCTGCGGAGATTTGCATGATCGCCCGCTAGGATAGATGGAGCGAGCAAAGTGTCGTGTGGGCTAGGCATACTTTAATTCAACAATCCATCGATTCGATGGCAAGACTGGCTTTTTTACTGGTTAAATTGATCGAATACCGGCGGCCAAAACTTCAGCGGCTTGTTCAATATCAGCCCCGTCGTGGGCGGTGGAGATAAAACAAGTCTCGTAAGCGGAGGGGGGGAGGTAGACACCATGATCGAGAGCATATTTGAAGAGCTGGTTGAAATGCTCAGTCTGACTGGTGGTGGCATCTTCTAGATTACGCACGGGTTTTTCAGCGAAGAAGAGTGCAAACATCGAGCCGACTTGTGGGACTTGGAGTGCTAAGCCTTTTTCTCGAGCAGCTTCTAGTAGGGCGTCACGGATCTGCGCACCCATTTTCTCGAAGAGCGGATACGGATTGGTGTCTTTGAGTTTTTTCAAAGATGCGATGCCTGCAGCCATGGCAAGCGGATTACCACTCAGGGTGCCCGCTTGATAGACTGGTCCTAGTGGGGCAAGGTAATCCATGATCTCAGCCTTGCCACCTAAGGCTCCGACGGGGAGTCCTCCACCGATTATTTTACCCAAGGCGGTGAGATCGGGTGTAATGCCGACACGCTCTTGCACGCCACCGAGGGCGAGACGGAAACCTGTCATGACTTCGTCGAATATAAGTAGTGATTGGTTCCTTGTGCAGAGTTTGCGGAGCAATTCAAGGTAGCCCGCATCCGGTAGAATCATTCCGCAGTTCGCGGGGTAGGGTTCGACGATGATGGCCGCGATGTCGTCGCCTCCATTGGCAAAAGCTTCGCGAACGCCTTCTGCGTCATTGTAATCGATTACAATGGTTTCAGCAGCGAAACTGGGGGGAATACCAGCGCTGTCGGGGTTGCCTAGGGTGAGCGCGCCAGAGCCTGCTTTAACCAGCAGTGAATCGACATGGCCGTGGTAGCAGCCTGCGAACTTGATGATCTTGTTGCGCCCCGTGTAACCACGTGCCAGGCGGATGGCAGACATGGTCGCTTCGGTGCCCGAGTTGCACAT
>Ga0302125_10000840_pt1 | contig 16156 bp, 13 predicted proteins | sample CB4_surface_MG_FD_203111 | JGI IMG/M metagenome (GOLD analysis project Ga0302125, IMG submission 203111) | Marine microbial communities from Western Arctic Ocean, Canada - CB4_surface | ecosystem: Environmental > Aquatic > Marine > Oceanic | place: Canada: Western Arctic Ocean | collected... | reverse complement strand
TTATTTATACCAAAGAGACCGCAACCTCTCTTAGAAACCCTAATACCTTACCTATGGTGGTCACGGTAACTTGTGAGTTTACAAAGTTTGATTTGCCCTCCAGAATTACTGCAGGAGAACTCACCTATTGGAATAAAGAAGGAGGTGCTATATCACTCATTACAACCACCCGTTCTATTGGCGTGCAGGTTGGCTCAGATCTTAATGATCTCTTGGCAGACGAAATTTTTGGTATCGGAGAAGAAGTTCCAGATGTGCCAGCAGTTGGGCTTAGAAAAGCAAAAAACGATCTTCCTGGTAGTAATGAAAACAGGCGTGTGGTTTTTTACATTGGAGACCCAGCATTACCCTTGGCATTTCCAAAGAAAGACATTCGTTTAACCACCATTAATGGTGTTCCAATTTCTAGCACTTCAGATGTATTGCAAGGCCTAAGTTATGTAACCCTTGGTGGTCAAGTTTTAAACGCAGATGGGTCTGTAGCTATAAATTATAATGGTGTTCTAGAGGCTAAGGTATTTGATAAGCGTATAGCGCGACAAACACTTGGTAATGATGGCACCCAAGTAGGTGGCGAGTTAGCAATACTTAATTTCTCTACCCTTGGAGAGACTATATTTAGTGGTCAGGCCAGTGTAAGTAATGGCCAATTCGAGTTTGATTTTATTGTGCCTCGTGATGTGCAAATACCAGTGGGCAATGGTAAGGTTAGTTTTTATTCTAAACAAAACGGCTTACTAAGAGACAACAATGGCTTTAATCTAGATATTAAGGTAGGTGGTCTTAATGCAAATGCCGGAACAGATACCACAGGACCTGTCATTGAACTATTTATGAATGATGAAAATTTCATCTCTGGAGGCGTGACCAACGATTCTCCTAATTTAATAGTGAAACTTGAAGACGCCAATGGTATTAATACAGCTAGTGGTATTGGACATGATTTAATTGCTGTTTTGGATTCAGACCAGGCAAACCCTTTTAAACTCAATGATTACTATCAGGCCGATGTTGATAATTACACCAAAGGAACCGCAAGTTTTAAGCTAAGAGATCTTGAAGATGGGCTGCACACTTTATCTGTAAAGGCTTGGGATACTTATAACAACTCATCAACCCAAGATATTAACTTTAGAGTTGCAGGCAATGATGTGTTAGAGATTACTCGAGTACTTAATTACCCTAATCCTTTTGTTAATTACACAGAGTTTTGGTTTAATCACAATAGGCCTTTCGAACCTCTAGAGGTGCAGGTGCAAGTTTTTACAGTAACAGGTAAAGTGGTTTGGACACAAAACCAATTGCTAAATACAGATGGGTTTTTATCTAGAAGTATTACCTGGGATGGGCTAGATGATTTTGGACAAAAAATAGCAAAAGGTGTCTATGTATATAAGATAACTGTAAAATCTACGTTAACTAACCAGCAGACCGAAAAATTTGAAAAATTAGTCATCCTTTAAAAATTAAAATTATATTTGTTAAAATTTTTTTACCTCATGAAAAATGTACTAGTAATACTATTAATAGCCCTGGTAACCTTTAAGGGTTTTGCACAAACAACTGCAGGGGCAGCACCCCCACCCCCCCCAACAGATACATCAAATATTGACCAACGTGTTATTACAACAGGAGTTCCATTTATGTTAATTGCAGGAGATGCTAGATCTTCGGGTATGGGAGATATTGGTGTTGCAAGCGCGCCAGATGCTTTTTCTCAACAATGGAATCCGGCAAAATATGCCTTTGCTAAAGACAAGCAAGGTATAGGAGCAACATACACGCCATATTTACAGAAATTGGTAAATGATATTTATCTGGCAAATATAACCTACTACAATAGATTAAGTGAAAGAAGTGCAATTGCATATTCACTTAGATATTTTACTAACGGAGAAATAGAGCTGCGTGACACACCAGATCAACAACCCCTTGTTGTTAAACCAAATGAATTATTATTAGATTTATCCTACTCTTTGAGACTCAGTGAGCGTTTTTCTATGGCAGTAGCTGGTAGATACATAAGAAGTGATTTAAAACTTCCAACTGGAAATGAAGATACAAGTGCAGCCAACACATTTGCTGTAGATATCGCTGGGTATTACCAAAGTGAAGAGATTCCTTATGATAGTTTTGATGGACGTTGGAGAGCTGGTTTTAATTTTTCAAACATTGGTCCCAAACTAAAGTATGATGAAACAGGTCAAGAAAATAACCTTCCAACCAATATGGCTTTGGGTGGTGGTTTTGATTTTATTTTAGATCAATACAATAAAGTTTCTGCCCTAGTAGAGGTAAATAAACTACTAGTTCCAACGCCAAGTGACTCAAATGGGGATGGTAGTATTGGTCGCGAAGATGACTATTACAATCAGACTTTTGTTCAAGGAATTTTTTCTTCTTTTGGAGATGCCCCTGACGGGTTTAGCGAAGAGTTAAAAGAATTTACTTGGGCTCTTGGGGCTGAGTATCTCTATCAAGACTCATTTGCATTTAGAGTTGGTTACTTTAACGAAAGTGACGATAAAGGATCGCGTAAATTTGCAACCCTTGGTGCTGGATTTAAATATACTTCTATAAATATTGATTTGTCTTACTTGTTTTCAACGGGTACGGTGATAAGCCCATTAGAGGGAACGCTTCGTTTTGGTCTTACCTTTAATTTTGGAGAGCAGTATGATGAGTACTAATACTTGTAGCGTATAAAAATTATCATACAAATTCCAAATTCAATCATGAATTTGGAATTTGTATTTTAAACAAGATTCAATTAATGTATCTTCGAACAACCTAAAAGAAAATTTACTTTTGAAAAAACTTGATATTTCTATTGTCCTTGACGTGTATGATAGTGTTGAAACGCTACCTGTTACAATACAAGAGCTAATGCAATCAGCAAAACAGGCTAGAGATCGGGCCTATGCTCCGTACTCTTCTTTTATGGTTGGATCTTCTATAGAACTAGCCAATGGCATTATTGTTCAGGGTAATAACCAGGAAAACGCTGCCTATCCCTCTGGACTTTGCGCAGAGCGTGTAGCTGTTTTTTATGCCGGAGCCACCTATCCAGGTGTGGCTATTAAAAATATTGCCATAACGGTTCGGTCCTTGCATCATACGGTGCTTGTTCCAACACCACCTTGCGGCTCATGTAGACAAGCATTGGCAGAGTATGAGGTTAATCAAGAAGAGCCAATAAAAGTTTATTTTATGGGCGAAACAGGGCAAGTTGTAAGGGCTAATTCTGTAAAAGATTTGTTGCCTTTAATTTTTGACAGCTCGTTTCTAAAGTAACTTTTTAAAAATTTTAATTCCTCAAACGTTTTTAAGACTTTTACTGCTTTTGTATAAGTATTTAATGTGTTATTTTTGCTGTTGCTTTACTGTTATAGTTTGCAAAGAAAATAATACAAAATACGTATGAAAAAAATCACCAAAAAAACCTACCTAGCTTGGTATGAAAACATGCTTTTTTGGCGCAAGTTTGAAGATAAATTAGCGCAAGTATATATCAATCAAAAAGTACGAGGGTTTCTCCATTTATATAACGGTCAAGAAGCTGTTTTGGCAGGAGCGCTGCACGCCATGGACTTAACCAAAGATAAAATGATTACAGCATACCGTAACCATGTACAACCTATTGGTATGGGTGTTGACCCAAAAAGAGTAATGGCAGAGCTGTATGGTAAAGCAACTGGAACTTCTCAAGGTCTTGGGGGTTCTATGCATATCTTCTCTAAAGAACATCGTTTTTATGGAGGTCATGGTATTGTAGGAGGACAAATACCTCTAGGAGCAGGTCTTGCTTTTGCAGATAAATACAAAGGAGATAATGCTGTAACTCTATGTTACATGGGTGATGGTGCAGTACGTCAAGGTTCTTTACATGAAACCTTTAATATGGCAATGCTCTGGAAATTACCGGTGGTTTTTTGTTGTGAAAATAACGGTTATGCCATGGGTACATCTGTAGAGAGAGCTGCCAACCACACAGATATCTGGAAACTTGGTTTAGGGTACGAGATGCCTTGTAAGCCAGTTGATGGTATGAAGCCAGATGTTGTTGCCAAAGAAATGGATGAGGCTATGGAGCGTGCAAGAAGAGGAGAAGGGCCTACCTTTTTAGAGATTAGAACCTACCGCTATAGAGGTCACTCTATGAGTGATGCACAGCACTACCGCACCAAAACAGAAGTTGCAAAAAAGCAAGAAGAAGATCCTATAGACTATGTGCTACATAACATTTATGAAAACAAATGGGCAACAGAACAGGACATCGAAAAGATTAATAAAAAGGTAAAAGAGATGGTTAGTGAGTGTGAGAAATTCGCTGAAGATTCTCCATATCCAGAAAAAAGTGTCATGTATGATGTTGTATACGACCAAGAAAATTATCCATTTTTACCTCATAAATTATAAGCTATGGCAACAATAATTACAATGCCGCGACTAAGCGACACCATGGAAGAAGGAACGGTAGCATCATGGCTTAAAAGCGTTGGCGATGCCATTGGTGAGGGTGATATTCTTGCCGAAATTGAAACAGACAAAGCTACGATGGAGTTTGAGTCTTTTCATGAAGGAACACTTTTATATATAGGCATAGCGGAGGGCGAAACAGCCAATGTGGATGCGCTACTTGCAATTATTGGTGAAAAAGGAGAAGACATTTCTATGCACCTTAACCCTAGTTCGTCACAAACTGCTACAGATACAGTATCTCAGGAAGATACCCAACAAACAAAGGAGGTTGCACCTACCACTGAGGCGGCTGCAATTCCAGAAGGTGTTGAGGTTATTACTATGCCAAGGCTTAGTGATACTATGGAAGAAGGAACTGTGGCAACATGGCTTAAGAAAGAGGGTGACAGTATCCAGGAAGGTGATATTCTTGCTGAAATTGAGACAGATAAAGCAACTATGGAATTTGAGTCTTTCTATACAGGAACACTCTTAAAAATAGGAATCCAAGAAGGTGAAACAGCTCTAGTTGATGCCTTGTTGGCAATTGTCGGGCCTGCAGGAACAGATGTTTCTGGCATCTCTCAGACTACAAAAGTGGCGCCAGATGCAACACCAGCACCAGCACCAGCTCCAGTAAAAGAGACACCTGTAGCTGCACCTGTTACTCAAGTGGTAACAGAAGTTGCGTCTACAAATGCCTCATCACAAAGAATATTTGCTTCACCACTTGCTAAAAAAATGGCAACAGATAAGGGTATTTCACTTCAGCTTGTTAAAGGGTCTGGAGAAAATGGTCGTATCGTTAAAAGTGATATAGAAAATTACCAGCCATCCGCAACAGGTATGGCGCAATATACTCCAGTTGGAGTTGAAAGTTTTGAAGAAATTAAAAACAGTCAAATGCGCAAAACAATTGCAAAGCGTTTGGGTGAATCAAAATTCTCTGCACCACATTACTATTTAACCATTGAGCTTGACATGGATAACGCCATGGCATCAAGAGCTGCCATAAACAGCGCGCCAGATGTTAAAATCAGCTACAATGATATGATTGTAAAAGCGTGTGCTATGGCTCTTAGAAAACATCCACAAGTAAATAGCCAATGGACAGACGGGCTAATGCGTATTGCAAAACATATTCATGTTGGTGTAGCCGTTGCTGTAGATGATGGCCTGCTTGTACCTGTTTTAAAATTTGCAGATCAAATGAGTTTCTCTCAAATAGGTGTGCATGTAAAAGAGTTGGCCGCCAAAGCAAGAAACAAAAAAATCACACCACAAGAGATGGACGGTAGTACTTTTACCGTTAGTAACCTAGGTATGTTTGGCATTAAAGAATTTACCTCTATTATAAATGCGCCAAACTCGGCTATTTTATCTGTGGGGGCAATTATACAAAAGCCAGTTGTTAAAAATGGAGCACTTGCTGTTGGTAATACCATGACAGTAACCCTAGCCTGTGATCACAGAACCGTTGACGGTGCTACTGGAGCCAAATTTTTACAAACATTACGTAATTACATAGAAAATCCAGTAACTATGTTTGTATAGTTTTTCTGAAATTTTCAAATCCTTAAAATCCCTTAGAAATCTTAAATAGATAGCTCAGGGATTTTGTATATTTAAGTATTATTTTGACAATAGATATATTTGTCATGACTTTTAAAAAACAACTATGAAAAATATTATTATCACAGGTACTTCTCGCGGTATTGGCTATGAAATGGTTGCTATACTTGCTCAAGCTGGACATAATGTGTTGGCTCTCTCAAGAAATGCAGCCCCAGTTTCTGGGCTAGAGATTACCAACTGTCATTGCTTCTCTTGTGATATTACAGATCCCGATGCTATTAAAAAAGTGCCAATTTTTTTAAAAGAGAAAGGGTGGAAGCATGTTGATGTACTTATCAATAATTCAGGATATTTGGTAAATAAACCTTTTTCAGAACTTTCCCTAGAAGACTTCAAACAAAGCTATGATGTAAATGTATTTGGTGTTTTCTCTCTAACTCAAGCCGTTTTACCCTTTTTTAAAAAATCAAGCCATGTGGTTAACATAAGCAGTATGGGCGGCGTGCAAGGGAGCGCTAAGTTTCCTGGACTAGCTGCGTATAGTAGCAGCAAAGGTGCATTAATCACCCTTACAGAGCTACTGGCAGAAGAGTTTAAACTAACGGGTCCTTCCTTTAATGTTTTGGCTTTGGGCGCCGTGCAAACCGAAATGTTAGAAGAGGCATTTCCTGGGTATAAGGCTCCTTTAACCGCTACGCAGATGGCACAGTATATTATTGATTTTTCTTTAACAGGAAACACATTTTATAATGGTAAAGTATTAGAGGTTTCTAGCTCAACTCCATAGGTGTATGATAGAAGCGCTGTCAAAATACATTCCAGAGGCTGCGGTACTTCCTGCCTTTGAACTGATTAAACAAAATGATGTATATCTTAAAATTGTTAATGAGCGTGTTACGCGTCATGGTGATTATAGAAAAACAAAAGATGGGCAACATCAAATTACGGTCAATGCAAGTTTAAACAAGTACCGTTTTTTTGTTACGCTAATACATGAAATAGCCCATTTAGTTGCTTTTAAAAAGTTTGGTAGAAACATTAAACCCCACGGTACACATTGGAAATTTACATTTCAGCAACTCATGTTGCCTTTTATAAACCCTCAAGTATTTCCATCTCAACTTTTGCCCCTACTGGCCCTACATTTCAAAAACCCTAAGGCAAGCAGTGATACAGATGCTAGGTTGTCTTTGGCATTAAAACAGTTTGATCCAGAAAATGATAAAAATTATATCTTTGAGATTCCTGCAGGTGGAAATTTCAGACTTTATAATGGTAAAATTTTTAAGCGTGGTAATAAGCGAGTGAAGCGTTATGAGTGTTTAGAAGTTGCTACCGGAAAAATATACTTGTTTCAGCCCAATGCAGAGGTTGAGTTTTTAAAATAAAGACCTAAATGAGTTTTGTCTTTGCTAGGAGTTTTTATTTTGTACATCTCGTATTTTTTTAAACAAGTTGCTAGAGTATACAAAGTCTGTTACGTCCTGGTTGCTAGTTTTAAAGATATCTTCTTGTGTTCCTTTCCAGACTAGTATGCCGTTTTTAAGAAAGTTAATGCGTTCTCCAATCTCCATAACAGAATTCATGTCATGGGTAACTACTATGGTAGTAATATTATTTTCATGTGTGATTCTTTGAATAAGATTATCAATCACAGTGGCTGTTTTTGGGTCTAACCCAGAGTTTGGTTCATCACAAAATAGATACTTAGGATTATTTACAATAGCCCTTGCAATAGAGACCCGTTTTTGCATTCCTCCAGATATTTCTGCAGGAAATTTATTGTTTACACCATCAAGATTTACTCTATTTAGCACCTCATTTACTCGAGAGATCATTTTTGGTGTACTCTGGTCAGAAAACATGCGCAGGGGAAACATAATATTCTCTTCTATAGTCATAGAATCAAAAAGGGCACCTCCTTGAAATAACATACCTATATTTTCTCTAAGAATACGCTGCTGCACAAGATTCATTTGATCAGTAGGTTTGTTGTGGTATGAAATGGTTCCAGCCACGGGTTTTAATAAACCAATGAGACATTTTAACATTACAGATTTTCCGCTCCCACTTTGACCAATAATTAGGTTGGTTTTTCCTTGTTCGAAGACGGTAGAAATTCCTTTCAAAATTTCTTCAGAACCAAATTGCATTTTTAAATTATCTATGGCTATCATTAGCTTAAAAGTAATTGAGTGATGATGTAATTTGCAAGTATAATAAGCACACTCGTCCAGACAAAACTCTTGGTGCTAGCTTTACCTACCTCTAGGGCTCCACCTTTCATGTAGTAGCCATGCCAAGCAGGCACTGTAGCTAATATAAAAGCAAAGACATATGTTTTAACAAAAGCATATACCAAGTGAAATGGTATAAAATCTTCTTGCAATCCTCTTATAAATTCATCGAGCGAGACAAATCCTCCATATACTCCAGCTATAAGTCCTCCAAAAATACCTAAAAACATAGCAATAGCTATTAAAAAAGGATAAGTGAGAAGTGCTATTATTTTTGGAAAAACAAGATAATTTAATGAATTAACACCCATGACCTCAAGGGCGTCAATTTGTTCTGTGACACGCATAGAACCTATGCTAGAGGTGATAAACGACCCTACTTTACCTGCCATAATTATGGAGATAAAAGTTGGCGCAAATTCTAAGATGATAGATTGTCTAGTAGCAAAGGCAACTAATTCTTTGGGTATGATAGGGTCTGTTAAATTTAAGGCAGTTTGTAGGGTGATAACCCCACCCACAAAAAAACCAATGAAACTAACAATACCTAAAGAACTCATGACTAAATCATCAATTTCTTTGAATATTAATTCTCTTAAAACATCTCCTTTTGTAAAGCCACTAAAGGTGCGTCTGAGCATTAAAAAGTAAGATCCAATATCTTCAAGGTATTTCATAATATATAGCTGTTGCTAAGGTACTAAATTTATGATAAGTGTATTAAATGTAAGGGTATAAAGCTATTTGTTTTTATTTAAAGATATCCATCATTTTTTGAAATAACGCTGTGTTTTTGTAGATGCCGCCAAAGTTTTCTTCTCCAGGTCCTTTGGCAAATAGTGGTACCATAGTTGCCGAATGTCCTCCAGTAGAGAAGGTGGGTTTGATTTTGTTGTAATTCCCATCATCTGTAGATAGCGTGAAGCCTCCGGTTTCATGATCTGCAGTAACAATAACAAGTGTTTCTGCGTTTTTTGCAGCAAAGTCTAGAGCAACACCAATAGTCTTGTCAAAGTCTAATAACTCTGTGATTAAGTAATCTGTATCGTTATCGTGGCCTCCCCAATCTATTTGAGCTCCTTCAATCATTAAAAAAAAGCCGTTCTTGTTTTTAGATAATTTATCCAATGCCATCTTAGTTGCATTGGGCAAAAAATCACCTCTTCCCTCCAACATTTTGTCCATCCCATCTTCTGCCAAAAAGATGGCTTGTTTTTTATCTGTTGTTTTATTTGGTAGGCTATTGGTTTCCACCTCATACCCATTATTCTCAAATTCTTTATAAAGATCACGAGCATCTTCACGTTTGTCTTTGTCTAGAAACTCAGTACCTCCACCTGCAATAAAATCGATTTTCGAAGTTGGCAAAAAAGCAGCAATGTCTTGGTAGGATTTTCTAGATGCTGCATGTGCATAAAAGCTAGCAGGAGTGGCATGCATTACAGAGGAGGTTGTAATAATTCCTGTGCTAATATTCATGGGGATTATTTTTTCAACAATAGTAGGTACTGGTTTTTTTTGCATGTCTACACCAATGGCGCCATTATAGGTATCAACTCCAGTTGCGTATGCAGTAGCACTCGCAGCAGAGTCACACAATAAGGCATCTGCAGCAGATGTTTTTATAAGCCCAATGGTGGTAAATCGGTCAAAATTTGGCACACTGTCCTTGAAAAAATAACTTGCAGAAGCCTCACTTAAGCCCATGCCATCTCCTATGAGTAGAATGATGTTTTTTGGTTTTTTGCTTTCTTGTTTGTTTCTAGGCGCTGATAAACGATACGCAACGGCCGAAATTACAAGTATACCAAGTATAATTTTTCCTATATTTTTCATTGCAACTTTTTATTTTCAAAAGTACTCATAATCCAAGCCCCAAATGATAATACAGTGTTATAGTATCTTTTTTTTTATTGCTTTCCAGCGGAAATTTCTGATAAATTCACCCTCTTGTTGAGAGACTATAAAAGGTTGCTTTTGTTTTTTTGAACTATTATAGCCTTGCATACAGTGCAAATAAAATAGCGGGTCTTTTTTTGATACGGCAAGTTTTAAAGCTGCAATTCTTGTAAGAGTTTTTGAGTAACGCATTTTGTAGAAGGCTTCTCCTTGTTTTTGTTTAGCTCCAGATGTGTAGGCATTTCCTGTAGCCTTGAGGTGTTTTACGTGCAATAAAGGGTCTGTCTTTGTTTTCCAGCCGTGAAACCCTGCCAATAAAACATCTACGGTATCCCATCCTATAGATTTTTTAAGCCCGCCAATGGCCTTAAAGCACTCTTTTTTATATAGTTTTATAGGTCCTCGCACCTTGGTTTTTTCTGAAATATTTTCAAAGATCCACGTATCTCTTTTTTTAATATAAAGGTTGCCAGATGCTATGCCAACCAAATTATCTGAGGCAAAGATGGCTACCATTTTTTCTAGATAATTTGATGGAAGTATGATGTCTGCATCAAACTTACCTATAAGCTGCGCATCTAGATCGCATTTTTCGTACCCCTTGTAAAATGCTTCTATTACTTTGGCTCCAGGACTGTGCTTTGATGTTTTGTGTGTATTTATAGCTGTAATCCAAGGGTAGGTATCAACATACTTTTTAATGATACTAGGGGTGTTGTCTGTGGAGTTATCATCTACAATAATGACTTGTGATGGTTTAATAGTCTGTCCCACCAAAGAGCCAAGCATATGTTCTATATGTGCTTGTTCATTATATACAGGTATGATGATTGTTATTTTCAAACACGTTCTGCGTAGATAAGATAGTATCTTGGTGTGAAGTATCTTAAGATAGGTCTAAACCCAAATTTTTTAACAGGGTTTGTGAACTTTTCACTTTTTTTAATCCTCCAGCCAGCTTTTTCTAGTAACCAGTCAAACTGCCAATCTTCAAATTCATGGTAATGTCTGTCCCAGGTGTCTGTCTTGCTTTTATATGCAGATGCAAACCACAACTTAAGAGGTACAGAAGCAATTAATTTTTTAGCTTTTATGTCTTTTAATACAGTGTAGGGTGAGACAAGGTGTTCAAATATTTCAAAAGCGGTAGCAACATCATAGTTGTTATCCTGCACTGCTTTAGTGTCGATGTCTAAATCCTCTCCGGTTGTATTTGTGATGTTGTACCCTTCTTTTTTTAAAACTTCAGAAAAAGGATTTACAACACCCAGATCAATAATTTTTTCTTGTTTTGATATGGTTTGCTCTAAAAAAGCTTTTGTGATTCTGTATCTTTTTTTGGGATAGTTTCCTGGATACATGATTATGCTTTGTAGACCATTGCATTAATGTTCATTCCTGCACCAACACTGGCAAACATAATAAGGTCTCCTTTATTAATACTGTGTCCTTCCATGTTGTTGTTTACTATTAAATCATAAAGTGTAGGAACCGTCGCCACACTTGAGTTTCCAAGTGTGTTTATGGTCATTGGCATAATATCCTGTGGCGCCTGCATATCATAAAGGCCATAGAATCTTTTTACAATGGCTTCATCCATCTTTTCATTGGCTTGATGTATCAATATTTTCTTTAAATCTTTAATATCATATCCACTATCCTCCAAACAACTTTTCATTGCTTTTGGAACATTTGTTAGGGCAAAATTGTAGATTTTTCTGCCATTCATTTTTATGTACTTTCTAGGGTTTTGATCTTCTAGATTATTGCTGTTTCCAAAGTAGATATAATTAGCCTCCTCAATAGCATGAGTAGCGGTAGCGTGCGAGATAATGCCATCTGTATCATCTGTGTGCTCAATGATTGTTGCTCCAGCGCCGTCACTGTATATCATAGAATCTCTATCATGAGGGTCTGTAACTCTAGATAATGTTTCTGCACCAATTACCAAACATCTTTTAGCAATACCCGCTTTTATAAAAGCGTTGGCTTGTATCATTGCCTCTAGCCAACCTGGACAACCAAAAATTAAATCATAGGCAACACACGATGGGTTTTTTATTTGCAAATTACTTTTTACACGAGAGGCTAAGCTGGGTACAGTATCACTTTGGTTACTACCATACTTGACATCTCCGTAGTTATGGGCTACGATAATATAATCTAATGTTTCTGGATCAATCTTGGCATAATCTATTGCTTTTTGTGCAGCAAAAGAAGCAATGTCTGAGGTGCTGTACTTTTCTTGAGCATACCTTCTTTCTGAGATTCCGGTTATGGCTTTAAATTTCTCAATAATGACGTCATTTTGGTGAGCAAAACTAGTTCCGTCTTCATTGTAAAAGTCGTGATTTTCAAAATCTTTGTTACTGGTGATTTCTTTTGGGATATAGCTTCCTGTCCCTGTAATGGTAATGCCCATGGTGTAATTTTTTGGCTAATGTAGGAAAAAGAAAGCACTATAGATGCTGATTTTTCTATAAATATAGCCTGTTTAATGTATCAATATTTAAAGTTGTCTACTATTAAAAAATCCTCATTTCTGATAAAAAAAATGAGGATTTTTGATTTAAATCATGTTGTTAATCTTCCATGTATTGTTCTATTGGTGCGCAGGTGCAAATTAGATTTCTATCTCCATATGCATCATCTACTCTCGCCACACTTGGCCAGAATTTGTTATCACTAACAAATGCTAGTGGAAATGCTGCTTGTTGTCTTGTGTATGGTAAATCCCAAGAATCTGCAGTAAGCAGCGCCTGTGTGTGAGGTGCATTTTTAAGCACATTGTTAGGCTCTTGTTTGTTTGTTGCTTTTATTTCTTGCCCAATAGAGATCATTGCGTTACAAAAACGATCTAACTCCTGAAGGCTTTCACTTTCTGTAGGTTCAATCATCATGGTTCCTGCAACCGGAAAAGATACCGTTGGAGCATGAAAACCATAATCCATTAATCGTTTTGCAATATCTACTACTTCTATTCCGTGTTCTTTAAATGGACGGCAATCAATAATCATTTCATGCGCAGCACGCCCTTTTTCTCCAGCATATAATACATCATAATGGCCATCTAACCTCTCTTTGATGTAATTTGCATTTAAAATAGCATATTGGGTAGATTTCTTTAGTCCGTTTTCTCCTAACATGCAAATGTATGCGTAGCTGATCAAACACGCCAATGCACTTCCCCATGGAGCGCCAGAGATAGCTGTAATGGCATGCTCACCACCGGTTTGAATTAATGGATTGCTTGGTAAAAACGGAACTAATTGTTTTGCAACACATATTGGGCCAACGCCAGGACCACCACCACCGTGAGGTATGGCAAATGTTTTATGCAAGTTTAAATGGCATACATCTGCTCCAATTGCTCCCGGGTTTGTGAGGGCAACTTGCGCATTCATGTTTGCACCATCCATATATACTTGGCCACCATTGTCATGAATTAAGCCTGTAATTTCTTTAATAGCACTCTCATATACACCGTGTGTTGATGGGTAGGTGATCATAAGTGCAGCAAGATTGTCTTTATGCTGTTCTGCCTTGGCACGCAAATCTTCTACATCAATATTTCCTTGTTCGTTTGCCTTTGTAACCACTACTTTCATACCTGCCATTACTGCACTTGCAGGATTTGTACCATGTGCTGAGGACGGGATAAGACAGATGTTTCTATGGTGGTCATCTCTAGATTCATGATATGCTCTAATAACCATAAGCCCTGCATACTCTCCTTGAGCTCCACTGTTTGGTTGTAAAGATGTACCTGCAAAACCTGTAATTTCTGTAAGTTGTTCTTCTAGCTTTTTTAACATGGCTTGGTACCCTGCTGCTTGTTCTACAGGCACAAATGGGTGCATGTTACCCCACATTGGGTTGCTTAGAGGAAGCATTTCTGCTGCAGCATTTAATTTCATGGTACAACTTCCAAGGGCAATCATAGAATGGTTTAGGGCCAAATCTTTACGCTCAAGTTTCTTGATATAACGCATGAGTTCTGTCTCGCTGTGGTAGGAGTTAAATACACTGTTTTCTAGAAATGGAGTTTGTCTGGCAACACTTTTTGGAATGCCGCTTCCAGTACTAATTTCTGAAATTTTAAACGTTTCTTTATGGTTTGCCTCTGCGAAGAGTGCGATAATTTTATTCAGGTCTTTTAAGGTAGTGGTTTCATTTACCGATATAGAAACAGTTTCTGGATCTGGGTAATAGAAATTCATTTGCTTTGCTTCACTGAGGAATTTTATTTTGCTGGCATCTGTTTTTATAGCGATAGTGTCAAAATAAGTTTCGTTTGCCTGAGTTAGCCCTAATTGCTCTAGAGCACCGGCAAGTGTGGCAGCATGATTGTGTACTTTATCTGCAATATATGTTAATCCTTTTGGGCCATGATATACTACATACATACCAGCCATAACCGCAAGAAGTACTTGCGCGGTACAAATATTACTGGTGGCTTTATCTCTTTTAATGTGTTGTTCTCTTGTTTGAAGTGCCATACGAAGGGCTCGGTTTCCTTTTGTATCTCTGGTAACTCCAATGATACGTCCTGGGATATTACGTTTGTAGGCTTCTTTTGTTGCGAAATAAGCTGCATGCGGCCCACCATAACCTAGCGGAATACCAAATCTTTGTGTGGTACCTACCACAACGTCTACCCCAAAGGATCCTGGCGATTCTAATTTTACTAGACTTAGTATGTCTGCAGCAACAGCTACTTTGATTTGATTTTTGTTAGCATCGGCAACAAAAGATCTAAAGTCATACACTTTTCCGCTTTTTCCAGGATATTGCAATATGGCGGCAAAAAATTCTGAACTAAAGTCAAAAGTTTTATGATCTCCAATAACTAATTCTATTCCAATTGGTGTAGCTCTTGTTTGCAGTAACGAAAGTGTTTGAGGCAAGATATCCTCTGACACAAAAAATTTGTTTACTCCATCTTTCTTTTGTTGTCTTTCTCTTACTGCAAAAAGTAATGCCATTGCCTCTGCAGCAGCTGTACTCTCATCTAGAAGTGAGGCATTTGCTAACTCCATGCCAGTAAGGTCTGTAATCATGGTTTGGTAATTAAGCAGCGCCTCAAGACGTCCTTGTGCAATCTCTGCTTGATAAGGAGTGTAAGCGGTATACCAACCTGGATTTTCAAGGATATTCCTCTGTATTACAGGAGGAGTGATGGCTTGGTGATACCCTAGGCCCATATAGGTTTTAAAAACTTGATTTTTTGTAGCAAGTTCTCCAATATGTTCAAGATACTGCTGCTCGCTCATGGCCATATCTAGCGTTAAATCTTTCTCCAGCCTAATGTCATTAGGAATGGTTTGATTGATAAGCTCCTCCATTGATTGTGCGCCAACAGTGTCAAGCATTTTTTGAAGGTCTTCTTTACGAGGGCCAATATGTCTAAGGGCAAAAGAGTCTGTATTCATAGCATTTTCCTTTATCAGGAAATAGTGTTAATTGAACATTTGTATGATATGATTTTAAGACAATTATGATGATTATATGCCCCTAAAAATCAAGGAGCAAAAATACAACATAAAAAAAATAAAAATGAAATGTTTAACATTTTACAAACGTTTATTTTTCAACCAAAAAACGATGTTACTAACATTCTTTTTAAAAAGTGTTGTTGTTATTGGGTTTCAAGACAGGGAATATGTAATTTTATATTGTGAAACAACTAATCTCTCTCTTTTCTTTTTACATAAAAAGTAGTATCCATGTTGCATTAGCGGTTACAGGGCTAATGTTTGTGACAAGCATTGAGTTTGGTGTAACACTTCCTATTGCTTTTTATTGGGTTTCTTTTTTAGGAACAATTACGGGATATAATTTTATTAAATACGCTGAGATTGCGGGGCTGCAACATAAAAGTCTTGTCAGAAGCTTGCAAAATTTGCAAGTGTTTTCTTTGGTAGTGTTTTGTTTGCTGGTGTATTTTCTAACCCAATTACACCTTGTGGTTTTAACATATCTTT
>Ga0302125_10000833_pt1 | contig 16205 bp, 14 predicted proteins | sample CB4_surface_MG_FD_203111 | JGI IMG/M metagenome (GOLD analysis project Ga0302125, IMG submission 203111) | Marine microbial communities from Western Arctic Ocean, Canada - CB4_surface | ecosystem: Environmental > Aquatic > Marine > Oceanic | place: Canada: Western Arctic Ocean | collected... | reverse complement strand
CTATACCTTCAATTTTACATTTAACAATTGAAGAAATAATCATATTGATTATTTTTTCGAATGTAATAGTAGTTTTATCGAACATTTCGGGAATAATCATCATTTGAAAATGGCAAGCAGAAGCTATGCCAAAAGCTAAATGACCTGCAGAACGGCCCATTGCACACATTACAAACCAGTTTTGACTTGTTCGTGCGTCTTCATAAACCGTGTTACCTATTTTAACGCCTTTATCTTTGGCCGAATGAAATCCAAACGTTGGATTTCTATCAGGTAAAGGCAAATCATTATCTATTGTTTTAGGTACATGAATATTGGATATAAAAATAGCTTCCTTTTTTAAATATCGTGAAATTCCATTGGCTGTAGACGCTGTATCATCCCCTCCGATAGTGACAAGTAATTTCACATTGTTTTCTTTAAAAATAGACGTATTCAATATTTCATTACTCGGCTTAAAACGACTCATTATTAAGGTCGAACCACCTCTACTAAATATTCTATCGGCATGAAAAAAATCAAATTCTTTTAATTTAGGTTTTTTAGAAAAAAGTCCTTTAAACCCCTCGTGAATTCCTATAACTCGATAGTTGTCTTTTAGAAATACTTTTGCAACCGAACTTATCACAGAATTTATACCAGGAGCAGGACCTCCTCCACATAATATTAAAACAGATTTTTTATTATCTGACATATTTTTTATGCTTTATAAAAAAGGATTATTTTTATCTAGCAACTCTTCCAGAAGCATCACCTCCCATTAATTTTTCTACTTCGGAAATGGTTACTAAGTTGGCATCCCCTTTGATTGTGTGTTTTAAACAAGACGCCGCAACTGCAAAGTCTAATGCATTTTGATCATCTTCTGGGTATTTTAATAATCCGTAGATTAAACCTCCCATAAAGGAATCTCCACCACCAACTCTATCTACAATATCTGTAATTTGATATTGGCGCGTTTGTAACATTTCTTTACCATCATATAATACACCTGCCCAAGTATTGTGAGATGCAGAAATTGAGCCTCTTAAAGTTGTAATTACTTTTTTAGCTCTTGGGAATTTTTTCATCATTTGCTGACAAACTGATAAGAATGCTTCTGCTTTCACATCATGACTATCTTTATGAACATCTAAACCTTCTGGATGAATGCCAAAATGTTTTTCTGCATCTTCTTCATTTCCTAAAACAATATCACAGTAAGATGTTAATTCTGTCATGATAGCTTCTCTATGAGCATCATCACAAAAATTCCAAAGTTTAGCTCTATAATTTAAGTCTGTAGAAATCGTAATTCCTTTTAAACTTGCAGCTTTAACAGCCTCTAAACAAACATCTGCTGCTCCTTGAGAAATTGCAGGTGTAATTCCGGTCCAATGAAACCATTCAACCCCATCAAAAACAGTATCCCAATTGATCATTCCAGATTGAATCTCTGCGATTGCAGAATGTGCTCTGTCGTAAACAACTTTACTGCCTCTAGATACTGCACCCGTTTCTAAAAAATAGATTCCTAAACGATCACCACCATAAACAATTTTATCTACCCCGACTCCACGTTTCCTCATTTCCATCATAGCACATTCACCAATATCATTTTTTGGTAAACGTGTTACAAAATCTACGTCAACTCCATAGTTTGCTAAAGATACTGCTACGTTTGATTCACCTCCACCATAAACAGCATCAAAATTATTTGCTTGAGAAAATCTCAAAAACCCTTGTGGAGCTAATCTTAACATGATTTCTCCAAATGTTACTACTTTGCCCATTTTTAGTTGAAAATTAATTAATACAATTATTTAGTTAAACGTTTAACCAGTGTAGTAAAATAAAATCAAAACATTATTTGTTTTGATTGTAAAGTGAAAAAAAGTTATCTTTGATTAAACGTTTAAGCAAAGGTATAAATATTTTGATAAAAAAAAAGAAAACTACTATAAAAGATATCGCAAGTGTATTAAGTATCTCTGCAGCAGCAGTTTCTAAAGCTTTACATAACGATTCTAGAATAAGTGAGAAAACAAAAAGAGCAGTAAGAGAAGTTGCTAAAAACTTAAATTACCAACCAAATCATCTTGCAAGCGCCTTAAGAAGTGGTAAAAGTTATTTAGTTGGTGTTATTGTTCCAAGGACGAATAGCAGTTTTTTCTCATCTGTAATCCAAAATATCGAAGAGGTTTTAAATAAAGAAGGTTATAATATCATTATTACGCAATCTAACGAGTCTTATAAAAAAGAGTGTAAAAATATTGATACCTTATTATTTACTCAAGTTGACGGAATAATTGCATCCATGGCAAATGAAACGATAAATTTAGATTATTATGAAAAAGTAAAGTCTAGAGGAATTCCTTTAATTTTATTTGATCGAGGAGAAAACGATTTAAATGTGGACTATGTGGGTATAGATGATTACGCAAGTAGTCATTTAATTGTAAAACATCTTGTTAAACAGGGCTGCAAGAGAATAGCTCATATAGGAGGTTTTAGACATACTAGAATTTTTAACAATAGAATTAGAGGCTATAAAGATGCCTTAAAAAAGTATAATTTGCCTTTAGATGAGGAATTACTTATAGAAAGCAGTTTAACATTAGAGGATGGAAGGACAAAAATGGAACAACTATTGTCACTTAAAAATAGACCGGATGCTATATATGTCGCTGGGGATTATGCAGCATTAGGAGCACAACAAGTTTTATTAGAAAATAAAATAAAAATTCCAGAAGAAATTGCTTTAGTTGGTTTTGGAAATGAACCATTTACCGCTATGGTAAATCCAAGTATTTCCAGTATTCATCAACATAGTGACGAAATCGGTAAAAAAGCGGCAGAGGCATTTTTAGCGCACACTAAAAAAGAGAACATACAACAATCATTAAATAAAATTATTTTAAACGCAGAATTGATTGTTAGAGATTCTTCAAATATTTTTTTATCTTAAACACAGACTCAGGAATTTAAGTTAATTGAAGTGACTGAAACTATTGAAAGCTATGGGGATGCTCTATTGTCTTATATTATTCAAGATTCCAGTGGAAAACCTGAAGTTAATTCACGAAGATTGGGACAAAATGATTTTATTCCTTGTAAAAGAGGATTATCACTATAAAACAAAATAATGAAAACGAAATTTTCCTTAGTAAATAAAGGAGTTGTAATTACAGGTGGGGCAAGCGGCATTGGTAAAGCAATAGCCAAAACCTTTGCAACACAAGGGGCTGATGTACATATTTTAGATTTAAATATGGATGCTGCAGACGATATAGCAGCGCAAATCAAATCTCAAGGTTTTAAGGCTACTCCACACCATTGCAACATTTCCAATTATAAACAAGTTAGCGAATTAGTTAATCAGATTTCGAAAGTAACCAACGTTGATGTCTTAATTAATAACGCAGGAATTGCCCATGTCGGGAATATTGAAGCTTGTTCTGAAGAAGATTTAGACAGACTTTATCAAATCAACATTAAGGGTGTGTACAATTGTTCAAAGGCTTGCATTCCATTAATGAAAAACAATGGTGGAGGGGTTATCTTAAACTTGGCGTCTATCGCATCATCGGTTGGTATTTCAGATCGATTTGCGTACTCCATGACCAAAGGAGCCGTACTGACCATGACCTATTCGATTGCCAAAGATTATATAGATGACAACATTCGATGTAACTGCATATCACCAGCGCGTGTACATACGCCATTTATAGATGGTTTTATTAAGAAAAACTATCCAGGAAACGAAACAGAAATGTTTGGAAAACTTTCAAAAACACAACCCATTGGCCGTATGGGGAAACCACAAGAAATTGCCGACTTAGCATTGTTTTTATGTGCTGATGAAGCAAGCTTCATTACAGGATCTAACTACGGTATTGATGGGGGATATGTAACTCTTAACTCAAAATAAATTAAAAATGAAGCTTATTCGATTTGGAGCAATTAACGAAGAAAAACCAGGTGTCTTTTTAGCAAACGGAACGAAACTAGACGTTTCTGCATTTGGCCATGATTATGATGAAGCCTTTTTTGGAGAAAATGGCACAGAAAAACTTCAGGATTGGTTAAAGAACAATCAAGATAGTTGTCCAGTTGTTGGCGATGATGTTCGCCTTGGACCACCCTTAATGCGCCCTTCAAAAATTGTGTGTGTTGGCCTAAATTATGCCGAGCATGCTGCAGAAAGCGGTATGGACATTCCTGAAGAACCAGTACTCTTCTTTAAAGCAACTTCTGCAATTGTTGGACCTAATGACCCAATTATAATTCCAAAAGGAAGTGAAAAAACTGACTGGGAAGTCGAATTAGCCATAGTTGTTGGCAAGAAGGCATCTTATGTGAGTGAAAAAGACGCATTAAACCATGTGGCTGGCTATGTATTGCATAATGACGTGAGTGAGCGTGCATTTCAACTTGAGCGATCTGGGCAGTGGGTAAAAGGAAAAAGTTGTGATACTTTTGCACCGATTGGTCCTTTTATTGCAACACCAGACGAAATTGGGGATCCAAATAATTTAAACCTTTGGTTAACACTCAACGGTGAGCAGATGCAAAATAGCAGCACATCAGATTTTATCTTTAACATTCAGCATGTGGTTAGCTACATAAGTCAATACATGACCCTACTTCCTGGTGATATTATCTCAACCGGAACCCCCTTTGGTGTCGGCTTAGGATTAACGCCGCCTCGATACCTACAAGACGGCGATATTATGGAATTGGGTATTGAAGGATTAGGTGTTTCAAAACAAATGTGTAAAACCTATAAATGATTATAGATAATCATCAACATTTTTGGAATTATAACCCTGTCAGAGATCCCATCATAAAGCATTATAAACAGGTATGGCCAGAAATCAATCAAAGCATCAAAAATTCTGGGGTTTATAATGCCGAAATATTCCAAACGGGTAATAGACTTTTTATGATTTTAGAAGTTGATGACTCTTTTAGCTTTGAAAGAAAAGCTGCTCTGGATAATAGCAATCCAAAGGGGCAAGAATGTGAAGCACTTATGTGGGAATTTCAACAAGCGTTGCCAAACACCCCGGCTGGTTCCAAATGGGTATTGATGGATGAAATCTATAACTTAAATATATCAGAACAATGAAATCAGAAGTAAACTATAAATATCCCTCTGTTGAAGATTTGCGCATTCGCGCCAAAAGTAAGATTCCAAAGTTTGCTTTTGAATATTTAGACGGGGGGTGCAATAACGACGTTAATCTTAAAAAAAATACCGAACGAATTCGAGACATCGAGCTCAAGCCTAAGTATTTGGTAGACTATAAAGCACCAAGTTTAAAAACAGAACTTTTTGGACATACCTATGATGCTCCTTTTGGCATTTCACCTGTTGGACTTCAAGGGCTTATGTGGCCTAAGTCTCCTGAAATTTTGGCTAAGGCTGCACATGACCATAACATTCCTTTTATGTTAAGTACTGTAACAACGGCAAGTATCGAAATAATTGCTGAAATAACAGAAGGAAAGGCATGGTTTCAGCTCTATCACCCTGCCGAGGACAGTGTGACCAAAGACATTTTAAAACGTGCTAAAGCTGCCGAATGTCCGGTGCTTGTCATTCTCGCAGATGTTCCTTCTTTTGGATACCGACCAAGAGATATTCGTAATGGGCTATCCATGCCGCCAAAGATGACAATTACAAACATTATTAATGCTATAAAAAGACCACATTGGTCGTTGCAAACTCTTATTAATGGACAACCGAGCTTTGAAATACTTAAACCCTACATGCCCAAAAATCTAAATATCAGTCAATTGGCGAAATTTATGGACGCTACCTTTTCGGGGCGTTTAAATGAGGACAAAATCAAAAAAATTCGTGATTTATGGAAAGGCAAGCTTGTATTAAAAGGGGCTGAGTCTGTTCACGATGTGGAAAAAGCATATCAACTCGGGCTAGATGGAGTTATTGTATCGAATCACGGAGGACGACAAGTAGATGTAGGGCAAGCGACTATTGATTCTCTAAAAACCATTGCTCCACTTTACAAAGACAAATTCACTGTAATGATGGATAGCGGAATTCGTGGTGGTGCAGATGTGGCTCGGGTTATGGCAAGTGGTGCTGATTTTAGCTTTATGGGACGCACATTTATGTACGGCGTTTCTGCTTTAGGCAGAAAAGGTGGAAACCATACCATAGCCATGCTTAAAACGCAACTCACTCAAGTCATGGAGCAAATGAGCTGTGGTGAAATAAAAGATCTTCAAAGTAAATTAGTATTAAAATAATAATTTATTCAATTAAAATGAAAAAATCAAAAACTATTGCTATAGTCCCAAAACAAATCATAATTCCATTTATATTTCTCACTTCTTTATTTGCACTTTGGGGGTTTGCAAATGCGGATATAGACCCTATGGTTCAGGCTTTTAAAAAGGTTTTAGAATTATCACGTTAATGATTTGGGTATTTATTTGAAATTTTCAACAACTTTATTTTTGATTATTTTCGAATAATAGCTTTTTTGTATCTTCAAAAAAGTTAGAATTTTTATTAAGTGAGGTCACTAAACGGGACAAATTCTTACTTTAAGGATTGTCTCGTTTTTTATTTCTGTCAAAACCCTTATTAATACTGGATATTTTCAAAAGCAGCGGATTGATATCAGCGGTTTGAACTTTTTGACTTTATTCCCTGCATTGGATTGGAAGTCATTCCTATTTTTCTTGCTTCATTAATTAGTGAACATAACCTCAGTCTATAAGTGTTATAGGAACTTTCTGAATAGTAATAAGTTATTACTATTTCTTTTTGCTATTCACTTCTTTCCAATACTGACTCATCTTATCAGTATTCTCCTTACCCACTGCATCTTTTATTTGTTTCCAATACTTAGGGCCTATTTCTTTGTTAGCAGTTTTTAAACCTTCTTTATCCCCAGCAAATTTTTCACGCGCAGCAAAAAGTTCTTTTTGTTTAGCCTCCATTATGGGTAACAAGGCTTTTTGCTGATCAGCATCTAAAGCGCAAACCTCAGTAAAGGTTTTTACTACTTTTTCAGCTGTTTTTTGATATTGCTCTTTTTCTTGTGCAAATGTTGACAAGCTAATTACTGCTACGAATAATAATAGTATTCCTTTTTTCATCTTCTAAAATTTAGTTATTAAAACGTGTTTATTTAATCTCTTTGTGAAATTATTTTAAGCAAAATTAGCTATTTTATCTCTATCAAACGTGTACATATCTCCTAATTTCTATAACAAAACGAACACAAACTCTATTTCAGACCATAACCCCATATAAGCAATACATCACCAACCATTCAACCTACTAAGCAATTTCTTTATATACCTGATGAGCATCTGTTATACTTTTTGAGACATATAAACCAATAGAAAAAAAGCACATTCCTTATAATTGAATGACATAAACTTTTGTTTTTTTCACTTTATATGATGAGGCTGATAGTAGAAGAATTCTTTAAGATTTAAAAAAACAAACCAGTTCATTAGTTAATATTAAACAGCTTAAAAAACAATTTTATGAACATGCAACGCTTGCTAAAAATACTCCCCTTTTTCCTATACCTTTTATCATTTGGCACTGGTCTGGTAGCGCAAGAGACAAACAACAGTTACTACATTTCGGAAAATGGTAACAATGCTAACACGGGAAGTTCTTTGAGCCCATTTAAGACAATTGCATACGCTCTAACAAAACTTAATGATAATGATGAGTTGATACTTAAAGCTGGAACATACCGTGAGGTAATTAAAGCTAAGTCATTTAACAAGAATATACGCATTGCTGGCGAACCAGGACAAGACGTTTTTATTAATACGACCCAAGCATTGCCTGCTAATTGGGAATTATGGAAAGAGGGTATCTGGAAAATGCAGATTGATTTTGACATATGGCAATTATTTAATGCTGATGAATTGGTACACGTAGCCCGATGGCCCAATGCCACTTTCCAAGACACATCGATATGGCGAATGACCGAGGCAATGCGATACACTGATGGTGGTTACGATAGTAAAAACGGAGGGTTTACAGGCAAATGCTCAAATGGCATTATTTATGATGCGGATTTCCCTGAGGGGTATTCTGGTACTTTTAACGAAGGGGATAGCGACTACGGTACTTCGAACACAGAATCATTAACGGAATCGAATACCGATTTTACGGATGCAATTGCTGTTCTGAACTTGGGGCATTGGTTAACATGGGCACGTAAAATATCAAGTCATAATGCGGGTGATGACCACTTTAGCTACGCAGATCCTATTCCAGAGACCAAGTTGAAAAAGCATTTTGCCTATTACATACTAGGGCTACCTGCACTAGATAGCGAGAACGAATGGTGGTTTGATGCTTCTACTCAAACGGTATATTACTATCCTCCAGCAGGAGCTAATCCAAATGAGATGGACTTGCAGGCACGAACGGCAGACTTTGCCATGGAATTAGATTTTTCGGAAAATATTACCATCGAGAACGTCACTTTCTTTGGGGGAGGATTTAACATCCGTCATTCTGAAAACATCACCCTCAGAAATTGTACTTTTCAATTTCCTTCTACTCATAAGTTTATGCTTGATAAGCTGAATTCGTTTGCGTCTAACAATAATAAGGAAAACAAGATGACTTCCTTTTTCGGAGGACAAAACAATAAAGTTATTAACTGTGAATTTGCCTACAGCAATGCGCCTATTAGTTTTATGGGTGACAATATATTGGTTGAAAACTGTTACTTTCATGATATTGAATGGGATGTAAACGCGGTTGGAGGATCTGGATCTGTTTACTTGGGGAAAGCTGCTGTTTTTAGAAACAACACCCTCCACAGATGTGGAAACTCAGAGGGAATAAGAGTGAAGGAAATAAATGCCATTGTAGAGTACAATCACCTTTTCGACATGGGTAACTTACAACATGATGGTGCTGCTATCCAAACTGGTATAGGTAGCCATTATGGAACGCGTTTGAGTCATAATTGGGTACACGATTGTAACCGACAAGGTATTCGTTTTGATTATCATGGCAACAACATCCTAACCGAAGATGGTGAAGTGCATGGTGATGGGGTTTATATGAACAACGTAACTTGGAATACCCAGCCCAATCAGGTAAAAGGCGATCGCCATTTGATCCTCAACAATACCATTGTTAACTGCAATACTTTTCCTATACCCGAGGAGGAAAAGATGAATTTTTCGATACAAGGATACCAGGCCATGCATGGGATAGATAGTAACGAGAGTAGCCTTACACGTAATAACATAGCTAACATGACGCACCGTGGCTGGAACCTTGGTGGTGGCAGGGTGTCGGCCTACCAGATACCAGGTGTTGTAGATCATAACAACAAAGAGCCTGGGGCGGCCTACAAATACCTTAATAATCCTGAGATTTATGACTTCAGGCCTAAAAAAGACAGCCCCTTGGTAGATGCTGGTAAAGTGGTGCAAGCAGAAGAGATCAACAGCCCTGTGGCTAATTTCTCATCCATCAGCTACGTGGGAGATGCGCCTGATATAGGAGCCTACGAATATGGTGACTCGCACTATTGGATTCCGGGTAGAAGAGAAGAACAAGCGACCTTCCCTATCCCGGCACATGAGGCTACTCAGATAGAGACACAGCAAGATCTACTCTTTCGTAATGCCTACCTAAGTACCAGCACAGAGGTTTACTTTGGAACAGAAAAACAAGTAGTTACAGAGGCTACATCAAGCTCTGAGGCCTTACTAACTACCTTAGCTGGAAACGCCAATATTATAAAGCTAAGCGATTACCTTGTTACCCTAGAACAAAATACAACATACTATTGGCGTGTGGATGTGATAACGCCTACGGGCACCATTAAGGGAAATATATGGGAGTTTACCACAGTAACGAGGAGATATTAATTATAGAGAGCGCTCAGAAAAGGCTCTAGTTGTAAAAGGAATTATTATAGGAGCTGATGATGATCTGAGGATAAAAAAAGCTTTATCAGTTACAACTAATATTGTATTTTTCAAATACGAAGTTAAATTCAAACTATTTAATTAAGTTTTGCAGACATAATACGAGTACTAATCTTATGCCATTCAGTGCATACAAAAAGTCCGAACTATCGAATGTTTGGGTTACTGATAACCATGATAACCTAACAACATTTAGAATATTTTATGATGAAGGTGAAAGATTGACCAGAGCAAAGAGTGAGAAATTTCAAATGTCGCGAATCAATGACATTCGTAGATCAGATAGTCAGAAGACTTATAAAAAAGACAGAATTCATTTACGAATGTTTCCATTTACCGATCAAATTAAAGATTAGACCTTGAAATGAATTTCATTATTTAGTTTGTAAGTATATTTGAAATAAAAAGGTTGACGCACAGAGGACAGTCTTTTTTTTTAATGATACACTTAATTTATTCTTCGCGGGCAGGATAAATACCATGTTGTATTTGTCCTACTTTTTGAGATATTAAGACATATTCAATCTTACTTTTATGCATAGTTTTACATTAATTTAACTAACAAACTATTTTAAATGAAAAAAATCACAGTTCTCCTATTTTCTATAATTGCACTTAGTTTTTCTCAACAACAGGACACCATAGAATTTTATGTCTCTCCAAATGGAAATGACAGCAACATTGGAACGCTTAATGCGCCTTTTAAAACCATAGCATACGCAAAAGAAACCATTAGAAAATTATCTGAGCACGAACGACAAATAGACATCACTGTATATTTAAGAGATGGCACTCATACCCTTGATAAAACCATTGTGTTTGAATTAGAAGATTCTGGTGCAGAAGGCACCAAAATCACTTATTCAGCTTATAAAGATGAAACACCTATAATTTCATCCGGAGTACAAATAAAAGGTTGGGAAAAATTAGAAACATACCCAAATAGTTTACCTGAAGTTGCCAAAGGAAATGTTTGGGTTGCAGACATGCCTGAGGGTATGGAGCGTTTTTATACGTTGTTTGAAGGGGATAAAAGATTAGCCAGGACTAAAAAAGAAGGATTTTATTTTAAAGATATTGAGTATGTTGGTGCAAAAAGCATGAATGTACTGCATGATAAAGATCGTTACCTTTTAAGAAAACTAGATTTAGAAGGAGAAAAAATATTGAAATCCTGGCCTAATTTAGAAGATATTGAAGTTGGCTTTGCTCCAGTTCCCTGGACAATGAATATGTTAACTTTAGAATCGGTTGATGAAGAAAAAAGGGAAGCATGGACAGTTTTGGAAGCCAATGCTCCTCCTGCTGCTAAAAAATCTCATACTAAGCCTTGGGTAGAGAATGTAATTGACCATTTGGACACTCCTGGTCAATGGGTGTTGAATACTCAGGAACGTAAAATTTACTACTGGCCGGAAGAAGGAGAGCCTTCTGATAATATCATTGCTCCAAAATTAAAGGAATATTTTAGAATTGAAGGAAATATTGATTATGAAGGTGCAACAGATATTCCAACAAAAAATATTGCATTTAAAGGATTAACTTTTCAACATGGAGAAAGAGACTCTTGGTGGAAAGGACATAAAGGTTGGGGAATTCAACACGATTGGGATAAATTTGACCGAGGAAATGCGATGCTTCGTTTTAGAGGCGCTGAAAATTGTGAGGTTTCAGAATGTAGATTCACCAATAGTGGTGGATCTGCTATAAGACTTGATTTATTTGCTCAAAATATAACTATTAAAAACAATATGATTGATTTTGTTGGTCATATGGGAATTTTGTTATGTGGTTACGGTCCAGGAACAAAAGATGTAAATAAAAACAATACCATTACAAACAATATAATTCATCATGTGGGAGCTGTTATGAAAACGGGAGCAGCTATATTTGTATGGCAAAGTGGTAGTAACATCGTTTCAAATAACTTAATTCACCACGTTCCTAGAAAAGCAGTTGGTATTTGTGGAATTAGAGTTCCTATTCTTCAAAAAAGAGACATAGATTTTGACGAAGGTTCAAAAACGATTCGCTGGAATGAAATTGACAAAGCAATTGCAAAAGAAGGTACGTTTTGGCAAAAATATACACCATTTTTACATGCTAAAAATAACATAGTTGAAAACAATGAGGTATACAGAGCACTGGAAGAATTAGCTGATGGTTCAGCATTAAACGTTTCAGGTGCAGGTGAAGGAAATATTATGAGAAATAACTTTGCACATCACATAACAAGCCACGCTTCAGGAGTAATGAGAACTGATGATTGGCAACGCGGCACAACTTTTGAAAACAACATTATTTATATGGCAAATGTGTCAGGAATTGTTCATAAAGGATATAACCACATTGTAAATAATATTATGGTTGATTGTAGCTCGAGAGAATCCATTAGATTTGCTTCATATCCTGACGAAGATGCAGACTATGGTTCTAAAGTTCAACATAATATTTTTTATGAATCATTAGGTGCAATTAAATATTATAAGATTTCTTACAGAGCTTCCGAAGGAATTTCTAAGCCAGAAGATTGCGCTATTGATACTAATATTTTTTACTGTGCTAAAAATGTTGAACAAGCAAAAAAACATATAGAAAACAAAAGAAAAACTGGAATTGAAAAAAATAGCATCTCCGCTGATCCATTATTTGAAGATGTTGCAAATGCAAACTTTAAACTAAAACCTGAATCTCCAGCATTAAAATTAGGATTCAAACAAATTGACATGTCTAAAATTGGTTTAAAAACAGCTGAATTCCCTAAAAAATACATGAAATATAATTTACAGGATGTGGATGGAAGAAAACCTAATTTCCATAGAAATAGAGCCGGACAAGAAATATATGATTTCTGGTAACATATAACTTCCGATAAAATTAAATTTAAATGAAAAATATCTTATTACTGTTTTCTATAACTTGTTTAGGATTTACAAGTTTACAAGCACAAACAACAAGACACTATTTTGACAATATTGGATGATGTTAGCCCTGAAATGTATGGATGTTATAGGTTACAAGAGGCCTAAAAACAACAAAGGCAGACAAATTAACACCAGAAAAGGTGTCATTGTAACAGCGAAAAATAGAGGGGTTGAAAAGAGGTTCTCACGTTATCAATATAATAGCAGGTCATTTTTTACTAAAGGTGAAATATTTGAATTATGATATGCTATAATTAGTAATATTATTTTCTTTTCATCAAACTAAATTTGCTTCATTATAAATTAATTTAAAACATTAAACCATGAAAAAAGTATACTTATTATTCTTTGGGTTCATTCTCACTTATTCTATAAATGCTCAATCAAAAGCAGAAAATTTTGCTAAAGAAAATACAGAAAAATTAACAGAAGTCTTACAATTAACAAAAACTGAAAATGTTCAGGTTTACGATATTCTTCTTGAAAGAGAAAATAAATTCACCGTTCTTAGAAAAAAATATAAAGACGATAAGAATACACTAAGAGCGGAAATTGAAAAACTACATCCAATATACAATAGAAAATTAAAAGACATTCTAGGAAAAGAAAGAATAAAAAAATACCATAATTATTTCAAATCAAAATACAATGAGTATTTAAAATCAAAAAAAAATAAATCTAAAGATAAAAAAGTACTGATGGCAGTTGCCTCTTATTATGTATCAACTAAAGGAGAAGATTCAAATCCTGGAACTTTTAACAAGCCTTTTAAAACAATTTTAAAAGCTTCAAAAAAAATGAAAGCTGGTGATATTTGTTATATTCGAGAAGGATTTTACCATGAAATAATCACGTTGAATGAAACCCATGGAACTTATACTTCACCTATAACATTTAAGGCTTATAAGAATGAAAATGTTGTTTTAGATGGAACCGAATTGATTAAAACAACTTGGACGAAGCACGAAGGCAATATTTATAAAGCTAAAATCAAAAAAGATATTTGGCAATTATTCGTAGATAAAAAAAGTATGACTTCCGCCAGATGGCCAAATGGAAATTGGTATGATGGATCCGTTTGGGACAAAACCAAATCAATGGCTTGGCCTGAAAAAGAAAAAAGTAGTTATGGACATCACTTCAATAAAGGATTAGCTTTGATAAACCAAGATTTAACAGGAGCAATTATTATTGTAAATTCAGGTTCATTTAAAACTTTTAAATCTAATGTAATTGAGCATACCCCCAATACTGATAATTTTAAATACGACACTAAAAGAAAAGGCATAAAAGTACATTTCAGCTATGAAGGTAAAGTAAAAAAACACGGCTATTTTTTAGAAGGAAAATTAGGATTGTTGGATGAAGAAAATGAATGGTTCTACAATCCAAAAAACAAGACGGTTTATCTTTGGACTCCTAAAGGAAATCATCCTAAAGGATTAGAAATTAAAGGAAAAACACAATCCTATGCATTTGATATTCAAAACTCATCGCACATAAAAATTGAAGGGATAAATTTCTTTGGAACAACTTTTAATACTTATGAAAGTAATCATATAACTGTTGAAAATTGTAATTTCGAATACCCAAGTTATTCAAAGCGGATGTTAAATGATCTATCTGAAATGAATGTAACTTCTATGATAATGAGAAAGTTTGATAGCAAAGCATTTAACATTGTTAGAAATTGCAAATTTGAATATATGGATGGACCCGTAATTAATATGAATGGATCAAATAATATAGTTGAGAATAATTATATGCATTCCATTGATTATAGCTGTACATATAAAGGAGGGTATACCATAAACATGTTACGATCAACTGATTTATTGTTTAGAAGAAATACTGTACATACTGCCGGAACTTCTGAAATGTATAAAGCAGGCGTTAGAAATACTATTGAATTAAATAATTTGTCTCGTTCAGGATATTTACAGAATGACGGATCACTCATTCAAATAAGTGCTAAAGCACAAGATCAATCTCAAACACGTTATAATTGGGTACATAATTCAGTAAAACAAGGATTGCGTTATGATAATTCGAATATTCCAAATTCTACTTGGGGTGAGAATGGAAATATGCACCATAATGTTGCCTGGAAAACTAATAGAATTTTCTTTAAAGGAGACAAACATTTTATTTATAACAATTTAAGTTTTGATAATCGTTTAAATGATTTAATTGTGTCTAGTAATCTACCTATTCAAGGTAGAAATTACGAGACAATTACCAGAAACAATATATCTAATAAATTTTCAGGGCACAGAACAAAATCAGGTAAAGATTATCCAGTTCCTGGAATAGTTGACCATAACTGGTCTGGTAATTTTAAAAATGCTGATATAAGAAGTCAATTAAGAGATCCTGATAATTTAGACTTTAGACCTAAAGAAAACTCTGACTTAGTAGATAAAGGAGCACTTATAGAAGGAAAAGAAATCCCATATTTAGGAAAAGCACCAGATATTGGAGCTTATGAGTTTGGCGATCTAAATTATTGGATTCCAGGTTTCCAAGATAAAATAGCTTCAACTCCAGTTCCTCCTACTGAATCTAAAACAGTTAAAACTGACGCAGATTTAATGTGGCTAACGGCTTATAAAGCTTACTCAAGCGATATATATATTGGTGGAGATTTTGACACTGTAAAAAATGCATCCAAAAACTCACCTGAGTTTAAAGGAAGGCAAAAAAATAATATCTATTCTCCTGGAAAATTAAATGCTGGAAAAACCTATTATTGGAGAATAGATGAAATTACCAAGAACGGAACTCAAAAAGGAAACGTTTGGAGCTTTACAGTTAACTATTAATTAAAATTTTTAAAGATGGAATTGAATATTAAAATTCTATTGTTTGTGGTGTCCTTTATTTGTGTTACAGCTAGTGTAAAGGCACAAGAGAAGCTAGAAAAAAGACCTAATGTTATACTTATTATGACCGATGATCAGGGTTATGGAGATTTAGCTAGTCATGGAAATACGATCTTAAAAACACCCAACATGGATAAGCTTCATTCAGAGAGCGTTAGGTTTACAAATTTTCATGTGAGCCCAACATGTGCTCCAACACGGGCAGCATTAATGACAGGGCTTTATACAAATAGAACTGGTGTTTGGCATACCATTGGGGGAAGGTCACTTTTAAGAAAAGATAAAGTAACTATAGCCGATGTATTTAAAGAAAATGAATATCATACGGCTATTTTTGGAAAATGGCATTTGGGAGATAACTATCCTTTTAGACCGCAAGACAGAGGTTTTCAAGAAGTGCTAATACATGGAGCTGGAGGGGTTGGACAAACACCCGATTTTTTTGATAATGATTACT
>Ga0302125_10000831_pt1 | contig 16226 bp, 11 predicted proteins | sample CB4_surface_MG_FD_203111 | JGI IMG/M metagenome (GOLD analysis project Ga0302125, IMG submission 203111) | Marine microbial communities from Western Arctic Ocean, Canada - CB4_surface | ecosystem: Environmental > Aquatic > Marine > Oceanic | place: Canada: Western Arctic Ocean | collected... | reverse complement strand
TAATTATTGGTGACCCTGACCAGTTCCAGCCAATTGGCCCAGGTAACCCATTAGAAAGTTTAATCAAATCTAAAATGTTTAACATTAGTAAATTAATAAATATTTATAGACAGGAACACAATACTAATTTATTACATATAATTCAGAAATTGACTAAAGAAGAAAAAATTACAGATGAAGATTTTAATAAAGATGAATCTGCTATATTTATAGATATTAGTAATTTATACAAAGATTTTAAGTATCATGAGATACTTAAAAACTTTATATATAAAATTATTAAAGATTATAGTTTAAGTAAAGATACAAAATTTCTTTGTTATAATACAAATGATGAAAATAAAGATGGCACAAAAAAATTTATATTTAATGTGCCATTGTTAAATAAAATTATTCAAGATAATTTTAATCCTATTAGTAAAGCATTAAAAAATGATAGTATTAAATCTACTAATATTTTTGACAAAAGAGAGTTTAGAATAAATGATAAAATTATAAGAACTGAAAATGATTATAGTGATGAAAAAAAAATGCGAGCAAATGGTGAGGAAGGATATATAAGAGATTTTGATGGTGAATATGTTACTATTTGTTATTCAGATGACGATAAACCTTTAACAATTTATATAAACACATTGTTTGAAGAGTTTGATTTAAATTATACAACTGGGTTTCATAAGAGTCAAGGTGGTGGATGGCCTACAATAGTCGTATTTATAGAACCAAATGTACAATTTATTAAACAAAGAGCTATCTATACAAGTATTTCAAGAAGCCAACAAAAATTAATATTTATTTCTACTCCAACAGATTTATTAAATTGTCAAAATCCAGAAGATGAACGCATATCTTTATTTATGAATAAAATACATTTAGATTAAGATTAAGAAGAATTTGGGTTAGGATAGGGGGTTTTAAATGGGGAAAGCGAAGCGACTGTCAGCATCCCCTTATTTATATGGTAGGTATGTATTTCCAATTTAATTCTTTACATATATTTTTCCATATTTCATCTTGTTCAATTCTTTTATCTCTATCTTTTAACATAGGAAAAAAGGGTAAAAATTGTTTTTGGTCTAATAGTTCACACAATTTATATATTGTATAATAATAATTTAAAAAATTAACCCTATCATCAGGACAATATTTTGCATATGGCGCCTGTATATCAATGAATAAATTACACAATGTTTCCTCTAATTCCGGTGACATAATTGGTGGTTTTATACCTAATTTTTCTTTTATAAATGGTATGTGTTCATAATATTTATTATAATTTAATTTTTTTAATACATCTTTAGTTCTTTTATTCGACATAGTAGCAATATCTAATCTTTCTTTTTTTATTTGAAGTTTAATATTTTCTATTATGATATCTGGTATAAGAGTTGTTTCTTTTGCTTGGAATTGTGCCAATATTTCTCTAAAATGATTTATTCTTTTATAGGCATAAAAACATACTTCTTTAGGAGGTTCTTTATATGTTAATTTTTCATTCTCAATTAAAAATTTTGTATTTTTAGAACATTTATTACATACTAACAGGCCATCGTGTTCAATTGGAATTAATTCGCCTTCATTACAAAATTTACAAATATCAATATTATTTATATAATTATTTATATCTAAAAAATTAGCATCAATATTAGTAAAATATTTTTGAATAGTAGTTAATTCTTTAGAATCATTATCTGTATCTTTTATAAAAAAAAACTTGTCTATCATTTTAGTTTGGGTATTTCCATCAGATATACTTTTTTTATTTTCGAAATATTCAAAAATATAAGATGAATTATTTAGAAAATATTCCTTTTTTTGTTTTTTGATTTCATTAATTTTAGCATCTATTTCTTTTATTTTATCTTTTATTTCTAATTTTTCATCAAAATTACCGCAATTATTAAACTTATCTAGCAATAATGATCTATCATTTATAAATGTTGGTAGTATTATATTATGTTCGTCTTTGAATTTCTGTAAAAAATTCTCATGTTTATTATCAATAGACATACTTAATTTATTATTTACAATTAATTTTTTTGTATTTTTTGGTTTAAAATTTGGCATTTGTTATTATTTATATACTTTATTAAATTTAATTTATATTAATATTAATTTATATTAATTAATGCCAAATACCAAATATTAATTAATTATTATTAACAAATTTATATTAATTTATATTAATTTAGTATTAATTTATAGTATTTAAGATATATATTATTATATATTTTCTATATTCTTTTTAATGAATATAAGTGTAAAAACCCCTGATAAATTAGAAATAGATAATTATATTTTGCAAAAAATGGCATTTATATATAATGCTTTAGAAAATGGGTGGACTATTAAAAAATGCGACAATAAATATATATTTTCAAAAATACACGAAGGCAAAAAAGAAATATATTTGGATAGCTATTTAGAACAATTCTTAGAAACAAATATTCAAATCAAAAATTATTAGTAAAATTATTAGTAAAATTCTTTGAATTCTATGAAAATCATTAATTAATTAAAATAATTAATTCATTATTTTTTTTTCTTTAGCAATATTATAAATAATGGGTGGAGGTTTAATGCAATTAGTCGCTTATGGCGCACAAGACGTATATCTCACTGGGAATCCCCAGATTACATTCTGGAAGGTTACCTACCGTCGTTACACTAATTTCTCTATGGAATCTATTGAACAAACATTCAATGGTCAGGCCGATTTCGGTCGCCGTGTTACTTGCACCATTAGCCGCAATGGTGATTTAGCTTACCGTACATATTTACAGGTTACATTACCCGAGGTCGGTCAGCATGTTAACACTGGCACACCTTCAGTTGTAGCGACAACTACTACGGATGCTGTTACAAATGTTTATGCTCGCTGGTTAGATTACCCCGGTGAACAGCTTATTTCACAGGTTGAGGTTGAAATTGGTGGTCAGCGTATTGACCGTCAATATGGTGATTGGATGCACATCTGGAATCAACTTACCTTAACTTCGGAACAAGCTCGTGGTTACAACAAGATGATTGGTAACACAACCCAGCTTACATTCTTAACAGACCCCTCATTCGCTGCAGTTGACGGTCCTTGCTCTTCGGACGCTCCCCGTCAGGTCTGCGCTCCTCGCAATGCTCTTCCTGAATCGACTCTATATGTTCCACTTCAGTTCTGGTATTGCCGCAATCCCGGTCTTGCTCTTCCCTTAATTGCTCTTCAGTATCATGAAATTAAGATTAACTTAGACCTTCGCCCAATTGATGAAATGTTATGGGCGATGAATGGTTTGGCAAGTAATTGCAAAAAAGTTACTCAGGCATACCATCTTTCACTTGTAGCCGCGTCACTCTACGTTGACTATGTTTTCCTTGACACTGATGAACGCAGACGTATGGCCCAGAACCCCCACGAATATCTCATTGAACAACTTCAGTTCACTGGTGATGAATCCGTTGGTTCGTCCTCCAATAAGATTAAACTTAATTTCAATCATCCTTGCAAAGAGTTAATCTTTGTTGTTCAGCCTGATGAAAATGTTGACTATTGTTCTTCCCTTGATTGCAATGGTGATTTAGCCGCGGTTCTTGGTGCCCAGCCTTTCAATTACACTGACGCGATTGATGCGTTACCTAATGCTCTACATGCCTTTGGTAATCCAGCACAGATTAAAGGTTCACAGAATTTTATTCCTGGAACCGGACAGCACTTACAGGACCCTGATGCAGGAAAATGGGGTTTTACTATAGATGATGCATCACCCGACGGTGGTGGGTGGGAGGCGACTAATGACGTGGAAGTCTCCGATGCCGGTGTATTCGTATTAGGTGAGGCGTCACTTGACATGCACTGCTGGGGCGAGAATCCAGTTGTCACTGCTAAACTCCAGCTCAATGGCCAGGACCGCTTCTCGGAGCGTGAAGGTTCGTACTTCGACCTTGTCCAGCCTTACCAGCACCACACTCGTTCACCCGACTCCGGTATTAATGTTTATTCCTTTGCCCTCAGACCCGAGGAACACCAGCCTTCTGGCTCGTGCAATTTCTCGCGCATTGACAACGCGACACTCCAGCTTGTCCTCTCGAATGCGTGCGTAGAAGGCACCAAAACCGCGAAAGTCCGTGTCTACGCGGTCAATTACAATGTCCTCCGTATCATGAGTGGTATGGGTGGGTTAGCGTATAGTAATTAGAGATATGGGTCGCGAATAATTTATTTAATTATAAAGTTGATTTAAAGACATTCGTATTATATCTATTATAATATGAACGAAGTAGAGAAGACAGAATCCGATTATCACCATAGTATGCGTTTTATAGGTTATATTGATATTGAAAACCAATGTGGTATTATTAAATTTAATTCAAATAAAAAATATTTGGTAGATTTTGATGATTTTAATCGTATTATATTTTTCGATAAGAAATTTACATTTGATACACCGATGAATACATATCCATCTTATAATTATAATTATAAAAGAATATCATTGTTTGAATATTTATATAAAATAAATGTTGAATTTATTAATTACGAATTTTTAAATGATAACGACTATGATTTACGTAAAGAAAATGTGAAAATATATCATTATTTCCAAAAACAGATTGATAAAAAATACACCATTTTGGAATATATTGAAGGACATTATAATACATCTGGATGCGAAGCATATAAAATGAAAAATCCATTATGGAAAGTTTTAAACACAGAAACTAATGAAGAAAATATATTAATGCTTTGTGTAAATGATGATATTTGTATACTGTGTCCAAAATCATATGAAAAAATTTTGAAATTTCAAAAAAATACAAATAATGGTAAAAAACTAACGTTTTATAAACATTCTAATGGATATATATTGTGTAGTTATAAAAGTTTATATATCCACCAAATTATTATGAACTTTTACGGTAATGGACAAGGTACAAAAAATGAAAGTATTGACCATATTGACCAAAATCCATTAAATAATTGTTTGAATAATCTTCGTATTGCGACAAGAGTAGAACAGGAGCAAAATTCTAAAGGAATTAAAGAAGGTACAAAACGTGAAAGAAAACAAACTGCAAAAGATTTACCCGAAGGTTTAACCCAAGATATGATGCGGAAATACGTAGTTTATTATGAAGAAACTTATAATAAAGAGAAAGATTTACATCGGGAATTTTTCAAGGTGGAAAAACACCCAAAATTAGATAAACCATGGATGTCAAGCAAATCTGGTAAAGTCACTCTCCAAGAAAAACTTACACAAGCTAACAAAATTGTGGATGATTTAGAATCAAATGTTCAACCGGAAGAAAAAAAAACTCTCCCACTATATATTTCAATTGCAAATTCTAGAGGAAAACCACATCTTATATTTGATAAACGTGATAATAATGGAAAACGACTAAACGTTAAAATGGTTCTTTCACCCGATTATAATTTAGACGCTGAATTAGAGCGTCTAAATTATAAAATCTATGAAAAATATGAATTAGAAATATAACTTATTCCGTACAAATTCATAAATTTAACAATAAATCTACATAGAACCATTTCTATATGAACGACGCAATGGGGGTGGACTATTGCCTCTAGCGGAATCAATCGGAGGGGGGGTGGTGGGATGAGGAATCAATTGGAGTGGCGCACTAACTTGGGGTGGCGCACTAGAATGTCTCTCTACTGCGGTAAACCCACGAGCACTTCCATGTTCCCTTTGAGAACTAGCAACCCTCGATACGTTTCTATATACAGCTTCGACATTATCTTGGGTTTCCGCATAATTAATAGCATGGTCGGCAGAAATACCAATAGACCCCGCCTCTAAAATGGCGTCTTGATTTGCACCTAAATATAGAACTTCAATATTATATGTAGTTTTAGCAGTACTAATCATCTTCGCAATTTTCCCTCGAGTATAACGTTTGCTAGCATTTTCTAGACCATCCGTTGCAATATAAATTGTACAACAATCATACGCGCTCGGGTTCATCAATTTCTTTTCCATAAAGTATGCTAGAGTATCTCCAATTGCGTCTAACAATGCTGTCTGACCACGTGGAACAAATGCACTAATCGGCAAATCAGAATACTGTGTAACATCCACATGTCGCAATAACATAATTTGTTCATGGTCAAATAGATTAATAGATATTCGAACTGTATCTCCCTCTGCTTTTGAACTTTTTAATTCATTAATAGCGACATTAATACCACCAATTGTATCGGATTCCTTTCCGGACATAGAACCCGAACGGTCAATGCAAGCTGCAACTTCTTGAATCGTCATTGTTTTGATATATAATCTTATTTTATATCGTTTTTTAAAAATCAATTTTTTAAAAAAATATTAAAAATATTAAAAATATTAAAAATATTAAAAATATTAAAAGTAGTTTAATATTAACTAACAAAATCAAATATGTGTGGAATCTTGGGAATATATAGTAAACAAAAATCATCAAATAATGCTAAAATTATAATTAGAAAATTATCTTTATTGCAACATCGAGGCAAAGATGGTTTTGGTATAGGATATAATATAACAGACAATAATAGACATACAAAAATAGTTAAACACCATGGATTGGTCAATTTAAATAATGAATATAATATTAACAATTTAACACATTCTTGTATTGGACATGTTAGATATTCAACCTCCGGTAAATCCAAAATTAATAATAAATTAGATTATACAAAAACGAATGAATTACAGCCTTTGAATGGTGTAAATAAACAAAATGAATTAATAATTATGGTTCATAATGGTAATATACCAATAATACAAGGTCGTTTTGACTCACAAGTAATATTAAATTTAATTTTGAATAGTGAAGAGAACCTAGAAACTACATTGATTTGGATTATGGATAATATTCCGGCGGCATATTGTCTGCTTATAATTGTAAATGACATATTATATGTAATGCGTGACCGATATGGTATTCGACCACTTAGCTATGGAGAATCAAACGAGACTATATGTGTTAGTTCCGAAACATGTGCCATTAAAGATTATAAAAATATCAAAGATGTTGAACCTGGTGTAATACTACGCATTGATGAAACTGGGTGTAATATATTATATAAACACTCGAAACCAGTAAATGGATTATGTGCGTTTGAACTTCTGTACTTTATGAATCCAAATAGTTATATTAATATTAATAACAATAATATAAAAATAGAGTTAATTAGACAAACTCTTGGGGAAACATTAGCTAAAAAAGAACTATTATTTAATGCAAATGAAAACACCGACATGAATGATTATATAGTAGTTGGTATCCCGAACTCGGGTCTTATATACGCAAAAGCATACGCTCAATATGTTGGAATTGAATATATACAAGTAATAGAAAAAGTAGATAATTGTGTAAATGGTGAAGACCGAACATTTATATTAATAAATAATGAAGAACGACAAAAGGCTTGTCGAAAAAAATTTAAATATAATGTTGATGGTATAAAAAATAAAAAACTTATTATAATAGATGATACAATTGTAAGAGGTAATGTTATTAGCAATATTATAGAAAGTTGCAAAAATTGTGGGGCTAGTGAAATACATATTCGTATTCCTTCTCCACCAATCCTTGATAAATGTCAATTAGGAATAGCAATTCATAGTAAGGAAGAACTTATTATGAATAATATAACGGTGAATGAAGTAAAAACCAAATTAGGTGTCAATAGTTTGATGTATCTTTCAATTGACGATTTAACGATGTTCCCAAAAGATTCATATATGGAAGTTTTTGGTTGTGGAATTGCCCCCGAAATACTTTTATTATAATCGTAATTTATTCATATTTAATATACTTATATGAATAATATACCCCGCAATTATCGAAATAAGCGTAAAGCATGGGATATCTTGTTCGTGCATTATGCATATCTTTCTTTTTACTTAAAATTGAAATATTTCATTTGTACAAAATAATTTAAAAAGATTGTACTAATAAATTTAGCATGAATGAAAATGATGAAGAAATAATTAATCGATTTGTTCAGTTAATTCCAAGATTTTACGAAAATGTGGAAAAAAGCTTTAAAGAATACCAGTCGAAATCAGATAATAAATCATTGCTAAAATGTTTAGTTCAAAAATATCCTTATCTTAGTAAAACAAAACAATTAACTAAACGTGCAAAAATCGATAAAATTAAGGCTCCTATACATGAACTTTTAGAACTAGAAGAATTTTCAGACAAATTTATACAAAAGGAAAAAGATATTATTTACAAATATTGTATAAACAAGATTTGTGGCTTATACAAACACGCACAAGCTCTAAAAACGGGATATTGTAATTTACAAATAATATCTGGAATTTCTGAAAAAAATACCTTATCCATATGTATTACAAAAAATTCGCTAGAAGCGAATGACCAATGGCTTCGGCGATTATTTAAAGAATTAGATAACAGATATCCCCTATTTAAATTAAATAATAAAATCATGATAATTTCTTCTAAGAAAAATACATTAGATGGTAACGCAACCCATTGTAAAGATATAAATACTGCTTGGGGATATTTAAAGAAGATAAATGAATTCAAAATTATTTTTGTTTGCAGTAATACAACTCGAATTTTAGATGTGCTTGAAATTGTTGAAGATTTTCAAAATCTTCAACCACATTTGAAAAAAAATATAAGAATACAACACGATGAAGCACATAATAAAAATGAAGGTATTCCGGCACATCGTGCAATTATCGAAAATATTGTTTGTAACCCAATTGTATTGAGTTATATGCCTATAACAGCTACTAACAAAACACTTTGTATTGATACTAACCCACTTTGGATAGAAACAAATTTAGAAAATAAAGCAGTTGATTATACTAGTTTTGATAAAACTAAATCTACTGATCCTAACTATTCTTCGTGTAATGATGCTATTAAAATTAATTTTGAAGAACTTCAAACTAAAAATAAATGGAAAGATTTTGGAATAACATGTGTTTCAGAAGAACTATTTAAGAAAGTGCATGGTAATATGGCTAATAATGTAGAAGAAAGAAGAGGTCTAGAGTTTTGTCAATTTATGAAAAATGATAACGAAATAGAAGCTGTAAATAATGGTATGAATTGTCTATATTTAAATGACTTACTAGAATTCAAATATTTTCAAAAAAATATATTTAATCTTCATATTATATCAACTCCTAGAAGAAATATTATTACGCGATTACTAGCTGAGGAGGCTATAAAAATGAACTATAATCCAATTGTCTTGGCTATTTATGGAAATGAAGGAAATAAATATCATTTATTATATTCTAATTATGAAGAGGAGGTTTCAAACATAATGAATAATGGTGAGTTTAATGAAAAGTTAGCTAAACTAATTAATTACTTAAAAAGTAAGAGTATCGATATAAATCGTCCTTTCATAATTATGGGAAACTATATGCCAACTGGAGAATCCTTATCATATGTTAATTATAAATATGGTACTATAAGAGGTAATGTACGATTGATTTCTACTAATGCCGAAGAAGATTATCAGGAAGCGTGTCGTGAAAATTATATGGTTACTAAATTTATTGAAAACAAACCTACATGGACTAAACCTGATAAGTATTTAATTGGACCAAAACAATATATAGAAAATGCTATGTCTTATGAAATAGAAAATGATGCACGAATAGATTTTATATTATCATGTAGAGAATCAAATACTATTAATGATACTATTTTACCTTCTATATCACAACTTCTTGAAGATTCCGGTGGTATTGTAGCAATACCTATAAAAATAACGGTCGATAGAAGTGACCCAAAAATAATAGAGATGGATATCATCATTAATAAATCTAGAAAGGATAGTAATGATAAAAAAATATTTCTTGAACTATTAAAAGAATGCTGTGACAATGATGAAATTGATTGTGATATTGAAGATGCTTCTGGTAAATTTAATTTTGAAACATTCAGTATTAATGAATTTAGAACTTATAGAAAAAAAGATAATGGTCCTAAAAATGGAGAATGGAAATTCAAATCTTATCAAAATCACTTTGATACTAAAACATCATTTATTAATGATAAAAATAATCATAAAAAAAATGAATGTGAAATTCTTATTTGTTATGATAAATATATTCTGAAAAACGAAAGTGGTAAAAAATTAGAAGAAAATTCTAAATCGATTTGGTGGATGGGTTATAAATATTAGATTTTATATTATAGTATAAAGATATTTGCATTAAATAAATTATGACATATAACAAAAGCAAGAATATTATATATTTTATATTAATTCATATCTCTATATCACCACATATATATCCGCGGCACCCTCCTCCCCAAAATCCTCCTTTATTACATCCATATAGTCCTCCATATAGTCCAACTAGCCCTCCATCTAGTCCAACTAGCCCTCCATCTAGTCCAACTAGCCCTCCATCTAGTCCCACTAGCCCTCCATCTAGTCCCACTAGCCCTCCGTCTAGTCCCACTAGTCATCCATATAGTCCCACTAGTCTTCCATATAGTCCCACTAGCCCTGCGTCTAGCCCTACTAGTCTTCCATATAGTCCCACTAGCCCTGCTAGTCTTCCATATAGTCCCACTAGCCATGCGTCTAGCCCTACTAGTCTTCCATATAGTCCCACTAGCCATGCGTCTAGCCCTACTAGTCTTCCATATAGTCCACCCTTATCTAGTCCACCCTTATCTAGTCCACCCTTATCTAGTCCACCCTTATCTAGTCCACCCTTATCTAGTCCACCCTTATCTAGTCCACCCTTATCTAGTCCTGCATTTTTTCCTGCATTAAATCTTCCAACAAATCTTCCAACAAATCTTCCAACAAATCTTCCAACAAATCTTCCAACTAATCCTCCAACAAATCCTCCAACAAATCCTCCAACAAATCCTCCAACAAATCCTCCACATAATTTTTCATCTAATCAGTCATCTTTTCCACTAGTATCAACTTCTTCTCCGCCAAAAAAGCTCTCTCAATTCGCAATATATGTAATAGTATTTGTTTGTTTATGTCCAATATTTGCATTTTGCATATGTACATTTCGGATTTGTTATTTGGATATAATAAAGGTTTGTTATTTGGATATAAAAAAAAATAAAATTCACGTTCAGGAAGTTAAATTTCCCAACAATCCTAAAATTCTCCCAAACCAAAAACCATTTATCGTAGTATAAAGGGAAAAGCGAAGCGATACAGCCCCTTTATACCATCTTTTTTATAGCTAAAACCACATTTTCTGGTTCTAATATAGTCATCACTGGAACTCCAGTAGGACATTGTAATGTCGAATGAATGTTAGTTAACATATCCATTTTATCGACAAATGGTGGACAAGCGATTACCGGATATTTGCTGTTTGCCGCAACTATACCACTTAACGCATTACTTCGTCCGGCAACAGTAACCCAAATAATTTTATATTGTTCATCATTATCATATTTTTTAATTGTATCTAGAACATTTTGTGTATTTTTATGAGCAGATGCAACAATTTCTATAAATTCAATTTCGTAATTTGTTAATGATGTAGTAATTTTACTAACATGTTGTTTATCATTAATGCTACCAGATAAAATAACAACAAATGTAATCGGTTTATTTATATTCGATTGTGATTGTGTCGGCGATGATAATGGTGATGATGGTGGTGGTGGCGGTAAAGAATTTAACATAATCGAATACTCTGGAAAATCCGGGTCTAATGTAAAATCCGACAAATTCATAGGAAATGTAGAAATATCTTCCTCAAATGTTATCATATCATAAAATTGTTTATAGCAATTATATGCTTTATCTATAATATCTTTTGGAACTTCAGGTATTATATCTATATATGGGTCACATTGTTCTTTAACCCAATCTCTAATACAATCCTTGTCTAATTTGTCTGGTTCAAATCCTTCATACATGCGACAATTATATGTAGATTTCATCCAATATCTGCTACTATCGCAAGTATGTAATTCATCTATTAACAATATTTTTCCATCTTTATTTTTACCAAATTCATATTTAGTATCTACTAAGATTAAACCAGCATCATCAGCTAATTGTTGTCCATATTTAAATAATTCCATTGCTTTTTCAAATATATAGTTACATTCTTTGTTAGTCATGTATCCTTCTTTAATAATATTTTCTTTTGAAATGGGAACATCTGTGGCTCCTTTGGTAGTTGGTGTAATTACCGGCTCATCTAATTGTTGATTTTTTCGTAAACCATTCAGAAATTTTAATCCACAATATTCACGTTCTCCATTATTATAATGTGTCCACAAACTAGTGTTAGTATTACCTGTTATATATCCACGAACTATTACTTCTATCATAAATGGTGTACATTTATGAACAATCATAGTATTTTCTTGCGAAGCAATACAATGATTATCCATTATATGTTTTGTTTTGCTAAACCAAAATGCACTCATATTATTAAGTAATTCACCCTTACCAGTTATAGTTCCAATATGTTTATCAAAACTACTTACATTGTCAGTAGCCCGAATTAGTAAATGATTATCTCCTAATTTATAAATATTACGGACCTTACCGGAATATATTAAAAATTCCTCTATTTTCGACATATGATTTAAATCTATTATTAATATTTAAATCCTATTTAATTCATTTTAAGAAAAGAGACAAAAATAACAAATAATACATTAATTATACCAACTGACCGTATTGGGGGTTACCCCCTTTATGTGTTTAAAACTCTTTAATGTATTCGACAATAACATTGCTACTGTCATAGGTCCAACCCCACCTGGTACCGGTGTTATTTTTGCAGCAATGTCTTTTACATTTTCAAAATCAACATCACCAACTAATCTATAACCACTTTTTTTAGTTGAATCTGATATTGTGTTTATACCAACATCAATTACAACAACCCCTGGTTTTAACCAATCTTTTTTTATCATTTGCGGACAACCACAAGCAGAAATAACTATATCGGCCATTTTTAAATGACTTACAATATCTATAGTTTCTTTATGACAGACAGTAACAGTTGCCATTTCTTTCATTAGTAATAGTGACAAAGGTAACCCAACAATATTACTTTTACCAACAATAACAACGTGTTTACCAATTAATTCGACATTTTCTCTCTTCAAAAGTTCCATACACCCTAATGGAGTACATGGAATAAACATTGGGATTCTTTTATTCATAGCTAAATTGCCCATATTATAGGCATGAAATCCGTCAATATCTTTATTATAATCGATTTTACTTAATACCTCTTCTTCATTTAAATGTTCTGGAATTGGTAATTGAATCAAAATTCCATGAACTTCATTATTATTATTTAAATCTTTTATAAATTTACAAATAGATTCGTTATCAACATCTGTCTCAAAATTACAAATTCCTATATCAATACCTACTTTTTTACAGGCTTCTATCTTTTTTTTTATATAAATATTTGAATCTTCTCTCTCTCCTATTTGTATTATTACTATTACTGGAGTTCCATATTGAATATATTTTTTCACTTCTATTGTTATTTCATTAATTATATTATTAGCTATTTCGGTTCCGTTTATTATATTATTTGCATTGTCCATATTTTTATAATACTAAAAATATGTATTTAATATTTATTTAATATTTATTTTATTAAAATTGAATCTTAATAAATTTTAATAATTGTTTTAATATTAAATTTGAAACATGAACAAAATTGTCGCCGATTTAGAGGACTTTGTCTTATCAGAAAAGAACACAACAGTTAATATTGAAAAAGACCAAGATACACATGAAACAATAAATCGAGTTTTAAATATATTATATGAATTTTGTCTAGATTATGAAAGTAAAGATTCTGAAAAAGATAATAATTTTAATAATATTCGGGCTAAATTTACACAATTATTTAATAAAGAGTCGCGTTTAACGAAACTCAATCTAAAAAAAACAGACCTAATTGCCGAATATCGTAAATGTTTAGAAAATCAAAGTTTAAAACAAAATATTATGCTTGAAAAATTACTTTGTAAAAAACCGTCAAGAAGTATATCTGGAATTGTATCTATTACTCTTGTTATGAGTCCGTATCCAAACGGTCAAGGATTTTCATGTGAACATGATTGTTTTTATTGCCCTAATGAACCAGCTCATAAAGGAAATAATTGGCAAGCACAACCACGTAGTTATTTATATCATGAACCTGCTGTTCGTCGAGCAAATCGACATAATTTTAAGGCATATGAACAAATGATTGACCGAATGGATACTTTATATACAAATGGGCATACAATTGATAAATTAGAAATTATAGTTGAGGGGGGGACATATACTGAATATCCTGTGGAATATTTGATTGAATTCAACCGTGACACATATTATGCGGCGAATACATATTTTGATAAGGTAAAACGTGATAAAAAATCATTAGCTGATGAAATTGTTGAAAACCGTTCAACAAGGGTACATATAATTGGTATATGTATTGAAACTAGACCAGACGCAATGGATAATACTTGGATAAGACATTTTCGCGATTGTGGAGTTACAAGAATTCAGCTTGGTATTCAATCAACACACGACCATATTTTAAAGAAGATTAATCGTGGACATACTATTCAGCAAGGTCTTGATGCTATTGAGATGTTAAAAGATTTGGCGTTTAAAATAGATATTCATATAATGCCGGATTTACCATATTCAACTCCTGAATTAGATAAAGAGATGATGGATTATGTATATACAGTATTGCAACCCGACCAAATTAAAATATATCCATGTGCAGTGGTTCCTTGGACAAAAATTGAAAAATGGTATAATGAAGGTAAATGGACACCTTACACACCCGAACAATTGAAAGAGGTAATGGATTATGCTATGTCGACATGTCCCGACTGGATTCGTCTTCCGCGTGTTATTAGAGATATACCAAATGTTTATATTCAAGCAGGAAATCAAATTACAAACTTACGACAAACCTTATCTATTTCGCGAGAGATTCGTTCCCGTGAAATAGAAAGACATCCTGAGTATTTTGGTAAACCTGCGAAAATCTTTGATGAAAAATATTCGGACAAAGATTATTTTATTAGCTATGAATCAGATGATAAAGTTGCGCTATTTGGATTTATTCGTTTGCGACTTCCAAAAAAAGACAAAAATACATTATTTAAGTGTCTAAAAGGAAAAGCTTTAATCCGAGAGTTGCACGTATATGGATTTAATACAGCTGTTGGTGAACAAGCAAAATCGAGCCAACATCTTGGTATTGGTTCAAAACTTCTTAAAAAAGCTGAATCTATTGCATATTGGAAAGGCTATTCGGGAATTGTGGTTATATCTGGTGAAGGAGTAAAAGATTATTATTTTAAAAAGGGATACTATGAATCAGAAACATATATGGTTAAAGATTTTATAACACTTAAAACATGGTTGAACAATTTAATAAATTTAATAGTTTTAGTAATTTTAATAATTTTAATAATTTTAATAATTTTAATAATTGTAGTCCTTTTAGTATTTATTAGGATTTAGGATTATTAGTATTTAATAATATCCAAATCATTTATTCGAATCAAAGAAGTTCGTAACTATATCAAAACAGTCCGAAGATGCTAAATATATTAAACAATTATAACCGAATTAACATCTTCATGAATATTAAATAATAGTCAAATAGTATATAATTATATAAATATAAACATTATATAATTATTATAAAATAAATAGAAAATGGAAGAATTACCAGACGATATTAATACTACTTTAATTAATAATATTAATGATATTACTGATTTACAAAATCTTCTTACATTAAATAAATATTATTATACAAATTCTATTGAAAAATATAAAACTGAAAAAGATAAAAAAGATGAAAAAACTGAAAAAGATAAAAAGGAATCTGGTCTATATTTAACATATCCCTTATATGTATTAAATATTTTTGAAAATAAATTAGATAAATTATTATCATGTCCGACATTAGATTTTAAACCACATTTTTTACATGGTTTCACTGGTTATATAGATGGAATTGGAGAAAATGATGTTTCATATCATATAATGAAAGGCGTCGATACGTGTGGAAGACAATTTATCACATTTAAATTTAAATTTAAAGAAAAAGAAAAAATAGACGAAAAAGAAAACATCGAACATTATACGGTTTCTACATTATTTAAACGGTATACAAATTATGATTCGCAAACTTGGGTATTTGGAACGAGTAGTATACATTTACATGAAAATACATGTCCCTCTCTAG
>Ga0302125_10000828_pt1 | contig 16271 bp, 13 predicted proteins | sample CB4_surface_MG_FD_203111 | JGI IMG/M metagenome (GOLD analysis project Ga0302125, IMG submission 203111) | Marine microbial communities from Western Arctic Ocean, Canada - CB4_surface | ecosystem: Environmental > Aquatic > Marine > Oceanic | place: Canada: Western Arctic Ocean | collected... | reverse complement strand
CGCCGACCTCTCAAGAGTATCTGGATAATGGATACAAAGACTTCGCTGATCGGTGGACACCCATCCTTGACGTATTCGAAGAAGTCGATGTCAACTTTGCCCTCGAAGTTCACCCGACCGAGATTGCCTTCGATACAGCCTCTGCCGAACGAGCACTCAAAGCGGTGAATAACCACAAACGCTTCGGCTTTAACTACGACCCGAGCCACCTCGGCTATCAGGGCGTCGACTACATAAAATTCATCCGTAACTTTCCCGATCGCATGTATCACGTTCACATGAAGGACGTCTGGTGGGGACACGGAGATGGCAATGTTGGCGTCTTTGGCGGGCACACTGACTTCACAGATCCCCGACGCTTCTGGGACTTCCGCTCCCTCGGGCATGGCGACATTAAATTCGAAGACATCATCGTCGCGCTGAACGACATTGGCTACACTGGCCCCCTATCGATTGAATGGGAAGACGGCCGCATGGATCGTGTCCACGGCGGCACTGAAGCGGCCGCCTTCACTCGTAAAGTCGACTTCAAACCCAATGCCCTCGCCTTCGACGCTGCCTTCGATCAAGCGAATCAATAATCCAACTAGTCAATCAAATGCAAAACCGTAAAATCCGTATGGGCATGGTCGGTGGCGGCCAAGGCGCCTTCATCGGCGGCGTCCACCGTATCGCCGCAGCCATTGATCAACAAATCGAGCTCGTCTGTGGCGCATTCAGCTCAGACCCCGAGCGCTCCAAAGCTTCAGGCAAGGACCTCCACCTAGAAGAAAGTCGCTGCTACACAGACTTCATCACCATGATGGCCCAAGAGGCTAAGCTGCCCGAAGACGAGCGAATGGACTTCGTAGCCATCGTCACGCCGAATCACGTCCATTTCCCTGCGGCTAAGGCCGCACTCGAAGCCGGCTTCCATGTGCTCTCCGATAAGCCCGCCACTTTCGACAAGACAGAAGCGATCGAGCTAGAGCAACTTGTCGAAGCGACTGGCCTAAAGTATGGCCTCACTCACAACTACACTGGTTATCCCATGGTCAAACAAGCGCGAGAGATGGTACAAATCGGTGAACTCGGTAAAATCCGCAAGGTCGTCGTCGAATACCCGCAAGGCTGGTTAGCCACTCCTTTGGAAAAAGAAGACCAAAAGCAAGCCGCATGGCGCACCGATCCAAAACGGTCCGGCGCAGCTGGCTGCATGGGCGACATCGGCACACACGCCGAAAACCTCGCCGAATACGTGACTGGATTACAAATTAAAGAACTCGCCGCTGACCTCACCGCCTTCGTCGATGGCCGCCTCCTCGATGACGACGGTAACGTCCTTCTCCGCTTCGAAGGGGGAGCTAAGGGAATTCTCCATGCCTCACAGATTTCAGTGGGCGAAGAAAACTCGCTCAGCATACGTATCTACGGTGAAAAAGGCGGCCTCGAGTGGCACCAGATGGAGCCTAACACCCTACTCGTTCACCGCCTCGATCAGCCCACTCAGGTCTACCGTACGGGTAATGGCTACCTTGGCGAAAGCGCGACCGCGCACAGCCGTATCCCCGCGGGGCACCCAGAAGGCTACCTTGAAGCCTTTGCTAATATCTATCGAAACTTCGCGGCAGATATCTCGGCAGATATCAGTGGTAAACCCGCGCCTAGCTACGCCAAAGATTACCCCACAATCAAGGACGGGGTCCGTGGCATGGCCTTCATCGAAGCGCTTGTAAGAAGTAGTCAAAACAACGCCGCTTGGACGGAGCTTGACCTTTAGCAGGGAGCTAAACCCGCCCAGTTTAGTATGTCCCTGCCAAAAATCACTGTCCAACTCTACTCTCTTCGCGACGCCCTCGAAACCGACTTCGAAGGCACGATCCGTAAACTTGCTGCCATCGGCTTCCCTTGCGTGGAGCCAGCCGGATTTCATGGCTGTAAACCCGCCGAAGTCGCTAAACTTTTGGCCGATTTGAATCTAACTGCGCCCACCGCGCACTGCGGGCTCCCTCTCGGCGATGCAAAAAACGAAATCATCGAGACCGCACTCGAGCTAGGCCATCGCTATTTAATTACAGGCGGCCCTCCCGGCTGGCAGGACGACTACACCACCACCGACCAAGTCAAAGCGATCGCCGAGCAGTATTGTATTGCGGCCGATAACGTCGCTCCTCATGGCCTCCAAGTCGGCTACCATAATCACGACTGGGACCTCGCAGAATTTGAAGCTCAGCCCGCTTATCACACCTTTCTCGCACACACACCAGAGAGCGTTCTCTGGGAGGCCGACCTCTTTTGGATCGCCCGTGCAGGAATCGATCCCGCAGAATTTTTGCAAGAAATCGGTCCACGCGGCAAAGTCCTCCACTTTAAAGACGGACACATCACCGACCGCTCCATAGAAATCCCCTTCCTACCCGCTGGCCAAGGTGAGGTCGATCTAATCGCCGCCGCCAAAGTAGGCAATGATGCCGAATACATCGCAGTCGAACTCGACGCCTACGACGGCGATATGCTTAAAGCGGTCGAGCAGAGCTATCTCTACCTCACGGAAAATAAAATAGCCGTTAGCAAAAAATGAGTTCACTTGGAGATCAAATCGGAGTTGGCATCATCGGATGCGGCAAAATCTCTCAAGCTTACTTCGACGGTGCAAAAACTTTCCAAGTGCTCAACATCGTCGCCTGCGCAGATCTCAACGAGGCCGCCGCTCAAGCCAAAGCTGAAGAAAACGACTGCGAAGCGCTGAGCATTGACAAGCTACTGGCACATACCGAGATCCAGCTCGTGATCAACCTCACGACACCCGCTGCCCATGCTGCGGTGACACGCGACATTCTTAAGGCAGGCAAACACGCTTACTGCGAAAAGCCACTCACAGTGGAAGTCGAAGATGCCCGCGACTTGCTAGTTCTGGCGAAATCCAAGGACCTCCTCATCGGTTGCGCACCCGACACCTTCTTCGGTGCAGGTATCCAGACCTGTCGAGAAATCGTCGATTCCGGCGAGGTAGGCATCATCACTAGCGGGACCGCCTTTATGCTGAGCGCTGGCCCCGAATCCTGGCATCCAAACCCTGGGTTCTACTATCTTTTGGGCGGTGGCCCTGTCCTTGACATGGCGCCCTACTATTTGACCGCACTGGTTAATCTGATTGGTCCGATTAAACGTGTCTGCGCCATCACCACAAAGGCTCACGAAAGTCGCGTCGCTAGCTCTCCAGAGCGCGACGGCGAAGTCCTTCCAGTCGAAGTCAACACCCATGCATCTGGCACCCTCGAATTTCACAGCGGTGCCATTATTACCGCCATCTTCTCCTTCGACGTCCATGCTGCCGACCACAGCCCCATTCAACTCTACGGCACTCAAGGCTCGATTAAGGTGCCCGACCCCAATACCTTCGGTGGCCCTGTCGAACGCTTGATCGCCACAGACAAAGCCCGCGAGTGGAAAGAAGTCAAACTGACCCGCCCCTACTCCGAAAATACACGTAGCATCGGCGTGGCTGATACGGCACACGCGATTCTAAATAACCGCCCGCACCGCGCCAGTGGCGCACTCGCTTTTCATGTACTCGAAGTCATGCACGCCTTCGACAATTCCTCCGAGTCAGGCCGCACGATCGAGATCGAGAGTCAGCCCGAACGCCCCGCCGCATTGCCCGCAGGACTAGCCGAAGGCGAACTCGATTAGATCAGTATATTACTGATGTATTGGAGAGGGGCACTCCAGCGTGACCTCATCAAACTTGGTCAAACATGTGGGAGGAGTATCTCCATCAAACAGCTCCATCCAAGGGCAATCTTGACAAGCTGTGAGCACTCGCGAATCTGCACACATGCGTTTTCTAATCACTGCTATCATTTGCTCGCTCTTTGCGGGCTGTGCATTGACGCCAAAGCAGGCTGTGACCTCCGTCGAAATCGAGGAGATCAAGCCACGCTATATCGAGACAGAACAATTTAAGCGCATTAGCGAATATTTGACCGGCAAAGAGAATATCGGTGACCGCGTCATCTTGCGAACACAGCCCGAACATCGCGAGGGCTATTACTTTATACTCGTTCTCGATAATGATGTGCGTCGCTTACCCAATGGCACTGTCGTAGTCGGTGAATTTTACACCCCACAATCACTAGAAAAGCAGATACACGAATTTACTTTGCCTAGCCAACGAGCCAGCACCGACGAAATCTTTATCGGATTAACCGGTGAAGATTGGCCAGAAAAAGACGGCGTCCCCGCTGCCTGGCGCTTCACGATCAAAGACGCCAACGGTGCCGTGCTCGGTGAAAAACAAAGTTACCTCTGGAGCCTCTAGAGACATGTCCACCCCCTTCGGCGCATGGCAAGTCTGGGAGGATGCGCCCACATTCTCAGCGACTTCGTTCACGGAAACAATTGACGGAGGCCAAGCCTTCCGCTGGCAAAAAATAGAAGACTTCTACGAAGGGCGCTGGCATAAAAATGCAGTTCGGCTAAAATTTGAGAATGAGCAAGTCGAGTTCGCAATCCCGCTGGGCAGTGATTCGGAAATTACTCAGCAAAATCTCGCGAGCTACTTTGCCTGCGACCTCGATTTCGCCCAAGTGGCAGATGCGCTTCCATGGCGTAACGATACAGTATTAAATACTGCTATGCAGCATTTTAGTGGTCTGCGCATTTTGCGTCAACCCTTCGCCGAAACACTCTTTTGCTTTCTCTGCTCTTCCACGAAGCAAATCCCGCAAATCAAAGCGATCTGCGAGGCCGTCGCGCTCGACATGGGCGAAGTTTTGGCCGACGGCAGTCACGCACTCCCAACGTGGGCAGCCATCGCCGAGGCTGGCGAAAGCCCCCTGCGTGCTGCCAAGCTGGGCTACCGCGCTCGTTATATCTACCAGACCGCGCACTTTTTGGCAGAACGACCAGGCTGGCTCGAAAGCACCGAAGCCGCCCCGACAGAAGAAGCTCGCGCACGCCTCTTAGAGCTTCCGGGCGTTGGCAGAAAAATTGCCGACTGCACGCTACTCTTCGGTGCAGGTCGCCTTGAAGCTTTCCCCATTGATACCTGGGTCGAAAAAATACTCACCCGCAGCTACCAACTTGAAGGCTGGAAACTAACGCAACTCCAGGATTTCGCACGCATCCACTTTGGCAGTAGCTCTGGCTATGCGCAGCAATTTCTTTTCGCGGCGGCAAGGGCTGGATTAATTAGGTCCTAGAGGCGACTCCGCAACGCTCACCCATCTTAGCATAGACCTCGCGACCAGCAGCAGCCTGCTCCAGTAAATCAGTATCTAGCTGGATCGCGCCATTTTGATAAATAGTCGTCACGCAGGAACCGCCGAAAGAGAAGTAGCCCTTGGGCGCTCCCTTCGCAACGGCACCCTCTTTAAATGTAGAATGCATCCCACCAACACAAGTGGCGCCGACTTCCATCACGATGACTTTACCAAAATGCGGGGAGTCCACCACTGTCCGGGCACGACGGTTCTCCCAAAGAATCGAAAGCTGGCGCCGCAATGCCAGCGGACTGACCGAGCGCAAGCTACCCTCAAGTATTTGCACCGAACCCGCTTGGCCAGGAACGGGGAAATGATAGCGATGGTAGTCCACGGGGCAAAGCCGAGAGATTAACATTGAGCCACCTGCAAACTCTTTAGCTAACTCAGCGTCGCCAATAAATTTCTCCAGATTGAAGGACTGCCCTTTAATGTAAAATTGATCCGCCACATCCACGTTCTCGATGCCCAGATGCCGGCCATCGGCAGGAAAGACCGCCACGTTTGGATCCGTATCGGCAGGCCGCGCCTCAGGCTTCAAACGGCGATAGAAAAACTCGTTAAACGTCGCATAAGTCTCAACGGGATCAGCAAACTCAGCAGGATCGACGCCGTAGGTATCGAGGAAGGCCTGCACCTTCTCCCGGCTCTTTGGCTGATCCATCCGCCAGCCATACCAGCGTGAAAACCATAAACGCTTCACTGCCACCGCCACACTTAGGCGACCGAGCGGGTTACCATATGCCCAGCGTAAAAAGCCTTCACCATAGATCTCCTCAATCGCCACCTGTCCGGTGGAGCGATCATAGAATTCGATAGGGGCGTTCGCTTCTGTGGGATGTGGCATGTAATTAAGTCTTATGCAGTATTACGCCCACGCATGGCGAGCGAAAGCCCAAACCAAACCGCCAGTATGCCAAAGGCAATACTGCCCGCGGCATAGGCGCCTGCCAGTGTGCCCTCGCCCGCGCGCACCAGATCAAGGACTTGCCAACTAAAGGTCGAAAAAGTGGTGTAGCCACCACAGAACCCTGTGATCCAGAAATGCCACCTACAGGATTGTGGCGACAAGGCACCTCCGCTTGCCCAAACTCCAGCCAAATAGCCGATCAGCAAGGAGCCACTCACGTTGATCAAAAAGGTGGAAAAGGGAAACGCAGCTAACCCGACATTCAGCGCCACTAAATCTAGCAAATAGCGCAAGCAACCACCTAGTCCGCTACCAAGCCCAACCCAAAGAAGCTGCCTCATTGGATAAGCCCCTCCCCAATGGCATAGCCGCTCAACACACAAAAGACACAGAGCGCCACACTACCCACTATGTTAGCGAGCGCTTTACCCCAGGCCTGATCCGAAACGAGCGAGAAGGTCTGTAAACTGAAAGTCGAAAAAGTCGTCAGCCCGCCACAGAAACCAAGCGCAGCAAATACGTAGGCGCCATCAGAGGATAGCCAAATATCTTTTGCTACGAAGCCGTTGCCTAAAGCCAAGCCTAACAAAAAACTGCCGACCGCATTAACGACCAAGGTGCCCCATGGGAAACCTTCGCCGAAGAACCTGGTGATCCATAGCGTCCCCAGATAACGAAAAACCCCACCGAGGGCACATCCTATGAATGTGAGTAAAATAAGCACGTCTCTTGCTTGGCGTGTAAGTTGCCTGCTGTAAAGCTTACCATTTTTGCGACCCTAGTCCGTCCGAAACTAATCCTTTAGAAATCAATCCCTATGCGCTCACAGGTTCTCATCCCGCTAAAAATAACCCGATTAAACCTTGATCTTTGAAGAATGCCCCCATTTATTTCCCTGCTTTCACTTTTAACAAGGAGTCCCAATATGTCACAACACAACAGTTTTAAAGCTTCCGCTGGCGGAGGTAAAAAGAATCGCACCGTCCTTAAACGCTTCGAGCGTGTCGACCTGCTGCGCAAACGCGGTGAATGGGAAGATGGCAACCGAGTGATCGGTCTGAAAAAGACCAAGCCCGAAGAGTAAGCCAACCAAACAGATTTTATGAACAAAACCCTCTCTTAAACGAGAGGGTTTTTTCGTGGATTCATTCGGTCTATAAGTAAACAAACACACATAGAACCCAAGCTACCATGATAGCAGAGACTAGCCGCCAGACAGAATCGCGCTTGCGTTTTCCGAGAGAAGCGCGAGCTTATAGAAGTTCTTTGAAAGAACCTCCGCAATAGCGGACACAGTTCTTTCCGTATAAAACCTATTTTCACGTATTTAGTTTCAGCTTCCTAGTCTGACTAAGTTTAAGCGTTTCTTTAAGGGGGTGTCACGGATTCGACCTTGTGTCGTAATACGAGGCTGCATGTCGGAGATGATGGAGGCTCCGTATCAATCCATCTCAAATAATAATTGGCGAAGAACAATTCGCTCTTGCAGCCTAGTGCTGCAACGTTTCTACCCTGACACCTGCTAAGGAATAGAAGCGTCGACTAGCAGGCATAGCTGATAACCTGGCTCCCGTTTATCAGTTGTAATTAGGGAGTCTGGAAACTGTTTAGTCTGCTTAGAGACGATTCAGCAACGACAACAAATTCAAAGCTAAGCATGTAGATGCCACGTATGAAAGCACGAGGGACGCGGGTTCGACTCCCGCCACCTCCACCATTTTAAGTATATGATTTACAACTACTTAAGTATATATAAGTCTGCTTAAATACTCATTCCTACAAGATTCCTACAACTAAATATTGGTCTCTACTCACTTATTTTTCAGTTTGGATAAATGAGCTCAGGGCGAGTTGAAGTAGATTTAGAGCTAATAGATAAGTAAGCTGCCTTTGGTGTCTTAGGTAGCCTTTAAGTGACTCACTGCTTTGTGGCTATATAAAATGCAATCTTGTTTTAAGTAGCAAAGGGCATAATTAATCTTATCCCTAAGATCACTCTAGCTTAATGACACACAAAAAATTAATTTCATCTACGATAATTATCGTGGAATTATTTTCTGTAATTGGGGTGAGCGCCCAAATTGAGGGCTACTATTCTACGATTAACGGGCAGTCTGGAAGCGAGTTAAAAAGTAATCTTAATAGTATAATCGATGACCATAATTCAATTTCATATGGCAGTGTATGGGATGCTCACAAAGATTTGTACGAAGACCCGAGCAACACTGATAATATAATATTATTCTACTCTCAGGATAGTATAGATAAATCTAATCAAGATAGTGGTGATAGCCCGGGGACATACTTCAACCGTGAACACTTATGGCCTAGGAGCTACGGAATTGATACCTCAGGAAGTGATAATACTGACCTGCATCACCTTGTGCCTGTCTATAAAAGTGTTAACAGTTCTCGTTCCAATAAGTATTTTAATTATAGCGATCCCGACCTACCAGGTTACCGGAATCCAGCAAACCCTCTATCTCCTAGTTGCACAACAAATAGTGATACATTTGAGCCTGGTGATGCGCAAAAAGGAAGCGTTGCAAGAGCTATACTATACGTAGCAACCAGATATGATTATTTAGAAATTGTAAATACTCCCCCATCAGATGCCCCAAGTACTTCTGACAACAAGATGGCCCAATTGAGCACTCTATTGGATTGGAACAGAAAAGCATTACCGACAATAAAGGAAAAAAATAATAATCAGAAAATCTATGAATTGTATCAAAATAACAGGAACCCATTCATAGATTATCCCGAGTTCGCCGACGCCATTTGGGTTGATGGTCCATCTTGGGGTAAATGGCGTTTAGACTTTTTTTCCCTAGAAGAGCTAAATAATGTAAGTATATCTGCAGATTCTGCTGATCCTGACGCTGATGGAATATCGAATCTCATGGAACGTGCAATTTACTCAGACCCAAGAGCTATTAACGAGACGCCGCCAATCAGAATTGATATAGTAAATAATAGTTTTGTAATTAACTTTGTTAGAGCGAGAAATTACGAAAACCTGAATGCTAATTTAGCATTAGAAAAATCAGTAGACCTTATTAATTGGAGCACGGTTGATTTATCGGATGCTAACACACAAGTAATAAACGAGAACCAAGAAAGTGTTCAGTTAAACCTAGGGTCAACAAATGAAGAGGGTACTACTATTATAAGCACCTCTAAGGTCACACTAGTCGATGGAATTAATGAACTCGCACCTGTAAATGTAAACGGAGATGACATTTGGACGATCAGAGATGAAAATAATGATGCGTATATAGATGGATACGGAGGTGACCTAGATGAAGAAGATTGGTTAATATTTCCAGAGATAGACCTTAATACTTATACCGAAGAAGTGCTTCGCTTGGTTTACCGAAGCCAATATCCTGACCTTCTAGAAACCGGCCTAGGTCTGTATTATAGTAATAATTATGAGTCCGATCCAAGCTCTGCAAATTGGGAAGAACTAACTAATTCCAATGCAGAACTCGATTTTAACAAATCAACGAATAACAGCTTAACAGATGAATTTAACCTTGAAGTAGACCTATCTAATATTGGCGGTAATAGTGTCACGGTAGGAATCAAATATACCTCTATTTACCAAGACTCGAGTAATGCTAGGTTGTGGTTAGTCTCTGATCCTGTCATCACAGCAACACAGACAACTACTGTCGCCGTAGGTGGTAACGGAGAAGCCACATCCTTTTACCGATTAAGGGCACAGAATTTGGGATTTTAAGATGACCTATTCAGCGACTACTCTAAAGAATGCTTGATTCTCCAGAGGGTACGTTTGGGTCAACTTGCCACCATTCACTGCTGTGTCCTGTGAATTTGTAAAATCAAGGTCACTGGACTTTTTCAGGGTAATTTGACTTCCCTCGTCGCCGGTAACGGTGAGTTCTACCTCATCTGTAGCGTTAATTTCAATATGTGCTAGTGGCACTATTTTGTAGAGGCTACTTTGACCATTACTATTACCAACAAAATAAATCTCACCTGCAGCATCCACACTAAAGGCACGGACATCTGATAATAGTTCTCTATCGGTAACACCAATCTGGAATCTCTTTAATGTAGGCGTGTTATTTAAGCCCTCCACATAGAAGAGTTCACCTGGTGGTTGGAAAGGACCATAATCACCACAAATGTAAGCACCTTGCAGTCCCGGGATCAGTGACCCCCTGTAGATATGCCCTCCGATAATATTAGCGTATCCCTGATCATGATCGTATTCTACGATAGGATCTTCTAATCCGCCTATAGTGGGCGCATTATAAAGAGAACCGATATTACCAGTAACAGGATCGAACAAGAAACTTCCTTCTTTCGCCCTCCAACCGTAATTTTTCCCCGGAAGAACTCTATTGACCTCTTGAACAGTATTTTGACCGGAATCTGAAGAATAGATCTCTCCGGTAGCAGCGTCTTGAGAGAAGGTCCATGGATTCCTAAATCCATAAGCGTATATTTCTGGAAGATAAGTTGGATGAGTTACAAAGGGGTTATCGGCGGGTATCCCGTATTTTCCGTTTACGCTGTTACTACCATCTGGGTCTATGCGAATGAGTGTACCCAAAATGTTCGTGGCGTCTGCCCCATTCCCAATAGCAACGTGGCCATTACCAGTATCGTTAGCGTCGCCGCCATCACCGATGGCTACCATAAGTAAGCCATTCGTATCAAAGAAAAGATGCCCACCGTTGTGATTAGAGCCGATATATGTAAATGAATTAGCGGTTGGTTGCTCAAATCTCAGGATTTCGGTATCAACAAAAGAGTCGTTAGAATCAAAAATACCATCTGAGTTATCGTCTGTGATGGTTCTTTTTATTATCACACTGTGATGGTCAATATTATCATATCCTGTCCCATCCATTATGAGAGTTTGAGGTGAAATAGTGAAATCAGGCGTCGCACTTCCTTTCGAATAGCTTGCATAGAAAAATAATGTTCCATCGGTAGCGAAACTTGGACTGAGTGCCAAACCTAGGAGGCCACGTTCGTCATATCCAATAGTGCCTAAGACGAGGGGCACTAAATTTGATGATACATCTATAAGATTAATAGGCGAAATAGAACTGTCTGAATTTAAGACCCTAACTCTACCTTCTTGCTCAACTAAAAAAAGTCTTTCTGTTCCATCATTAGGATCTGCTACACCGATAAGGTGCGAAAGACCCGAAACAACTGTTTGAAGTCCTACAGCAATCTCCCCCTGCGGAACATCCGGCAAGGGATCAGTAACAAGCTGCTCATTAAAAAAGTGTCCTTTATTGGAATTGTCCTGCGCTAGCACCCAATAATCTGAATTGGATGCATCTAATGCTATTAGCTGCAGATGACCAGCACCTGATAGACTGCTAACATACTCTTTTGTCTCACCAGCACTGAAACTTACATTGGATGCTAAAGTTATGGAATCACCAAGAATGTTAGTAATCGTTGTGTCAGCTTCGAGCACTCCACTATCATCACCAAAATAAGTCACTTCTATGTAGTCTGCTTGGCGGTCTACCTCGGTAATAATTAAACGGCTGCTATTTAAATACGAAGGTGAATCATCTACGGGTAGGACATCGACATTTAGTGATGCAACCATACTAGTGTGAAAAAGCTTAGTACAGTAATAATAGAGAGTGTTACTGTAACTTGCAGGTATAGTCAGAGTCATGCTCTCTGAAGATCTGATACCATCAGATTGACCGATAGTAGAGTCGCTGCTGATTGAAAAGCTTAACGTACCAAGATGATAAGAACCAGAAGAGTTGCTGGGAATATCACTCAGGTAAAACGGATGGTTGTTACCTGAAATCTTGTGAAAGGTGTAGGTATTCCCTATATAAAAAACATAGTCAGATATATTTACCTGATTACTACCCGCCTGATCCGTATAGAAATTATAGTATTCACCACTAAAATAGCCATTTCCCACATAGATGTCGCTCGGTGCTGGGGCTGGGGCTGGGGTCTGAGCAGACAGAGCAGATGTAATAATGGTAGAAACAAGTAATATGTTTAAGAGACTTCTGAGGGTATGGGATACATTAAGGGTCATAGTAAGTTAACGATCTAATTAGGAATCCATTACACTTAGACTATAATAAGGGCAAATACTTAGGCGTATTTATCTTTATCATGTTACCTAGGCCTTATTCGCCATAAGGTATCCAGATATTTTTAACTTCCGTCGCTTGTCGTAAGAACTCTTTACCCGCACCTTGCTTAGCATCCTCCCAATTTCGACTGCGTCCGTTATTCACCCAAGTGCGCTTCAAATTTGTGACTGATGCGCGCTCGATACTCGCAGAGTGACCGTCCGCACCAAAATACCACAGTGAGTCGACCTCCATGTGGCCCGCCATAGTTTCGACTACATCGCTGTGTACCGCGGTCACAATATTTACGACGCCGGCAGGTAAGTCAGAAGTCTCTAAAACTTGATACAAATCTGTCGCCGCCAGCGGGTAGGCCTGAGAAGGCACGACTACGCATGTATTACCCATCGCGATCGCAGGTGCTAAGACCGACACCATTCCCAATAAAGGCGCTTGGTCTGAGCAAAGCATGCCAATGATGCCCACCGGTTCATGCATCGCTAAAGCAACTCCGCGGATCGGCACACCGTGAGCCGCGCCATCATATTTATCAGCCCATGCTGCATATATGAAAAGCCGATCGATCGACAAGTCCACCTCTGCCTTTGCAGATTCGATAGCGGCACCCGTCATCGCTGTTATGCGCTGGGCAAACTCTTCGCGGCGCACAGATAGATTTTCAGCGATATAGTATAGAATCTGCGCGCGTAAATGAGCCGTTGATTTTGCCCATGAGCGAGCCGCATGGGCCGCTTCGACTGCGTTGCGGATATCCTTGCGATTACCCTGTCCGACAAATCCCAATTGTTTCCCAGTGGATGAATAAACTGGAGTCGAGTAGCCACTGTCAGGGCGCACTTGACGGCCTGCGATGAACAGCTTGGGCGTGCGATCAATTGAGCCTTCGACCGGCTCAGAACTACCCTGCGGCGGCGTTATCACTTCGATTTCACCGGTGGATTGATAGCTTGGGCGAACATATGCATAAAGCCCTTCCCATCCACCTTCCCGACCAAAGCCACTCTCGCGGCAACCACCAAAGCCTGCAGCCGCATCAAATTGATTCGTGGTATTAATCCATGCGACACCGCAGACAATTTTAGGCGCTAGGTCTAAAGCTAAATTAATATTCTCCGTCCAGATCGAAGCAGCCAGCCCGTAGCGTGTATTATTTGCCAATGCAACTGCCTCGGCAGGGGTGCGGAAGGTCGACCCGACTAGCACCGGGCCAAAAATTTCTTCCTGCATCAGTCGGCAGGCGGGGTCGACTTCTGAAATAAAGGTGGGCGGGTAAAAGCTACCCTCACTCGGACAATCACCTGCGGCCACGTGGCAATGACCACCCTCCTCTAGGCCCTCATCGACCAAGCGTTTAATCGACTGTAGTTGCACCGGGTCGACTATGGCTCCGATATCAATCGATTTATCCATGGGGTCTCCGATGCGCAATTTATCCATTCTAGAGCGCAGCTTTCGGTGAAATACCTCAGCCACACCTTCCTGGACAAATAAACGGGATCCCGCGCAGCACACCTGCCCTTGGTTCAGCCAGATTGCATCCACTAAACCTTCAACGGCACTGTCTATATCGGCATCATCAAATACGATGTAGGGTGACTTGCCACCTAGCTCTAGAGTGATCGCTTTGCCCTGCCCCGCAATTGCTTGGCGGATATGCCGACCCACAGCAGTCGAACCTGTAAATGCAACTTTATCGACATCTGGATGGATCACGACCTGTTCGCCCACACTCCCGTTGCCGGTGAGAATGTTGACGACACCATTCGGCAAGCCTGCCTCCTGACAAATCTCGGCAAACAGTAACGCTGTCAGCGAAGTATACTCGGCTGGCTTAAGTACCACGGTATTTCCCATAGCCAGGGCTGGAGCGATTTTCCACGCCAACATCAACAGCGGAAAGTTCCAGGGTATGACCTGAGCAGCCACACCAAGCGCTTGATGATCTGGCATTTCATCCGCCATTAATACTGCGGCACCCGCATGGAAGTAAAAATGACGTGCTACTAAAGGTACATCAATGTCGCGACTTTCACGAATCGGCTTGCCGTTGTCTAGGGTCTCCAGAACCGCGAATAAACGCGAGTGCTTCTGGACCAAGCGAGCTATGGCGTAGAGGTACTTAGAGCGTGCTGATCCTCCCATAGATTCCCAACCCGCCTGCGCGCCTCGCGCTGCACTGACCGCGGCATCCACATCAGCTGTCTGCGCTTGGCACAGTTTAGCAAGCAGTTCATTGTTTGCTGGGTTATGAGTCGCAAAAGATTCATGCCCTGCCGGTTTCACAAAGTCGCCATTGATGAATAGCCCAAAGTCAGCACCCCGTTCCTCTATCCATTTAAGTGCCGCTGCAGAGCTTTCAGGCGCAGTCCCGTAGTCCATGGTTTCCAAAATTTTAGTAACTTTCATAACTTATCCTATAGCGTGGCGGTGATTGGCCGAGTAATGGCCTGATACATGGTGTTCAAGTTGGCGCTCTATGTCGCCAAGTAAGCTCGAAGCACCAAAGCGGAACAAATCTGGCTGCAGCCAACGATCTCCTAACTCCTCTTTAATCAGTGCGAGGTAGTTAAGTGAATCCTTAGCTTTTGAAATGCCGCCGGCTGGCTTGTATCCGATATGATACCCAGTGCGTTCGTAATAATCCCGAATTTGACGAATCATAGTCAGGCTAACTGGCAGAGTCGCATTGACACTCTCCTTGCCCGTCGAAGTCTTTATAAAATCCGCCCCAGCCATCATACAAATTAAAGAAGCCCGCGCCACATTGCGCAAGCTGCCCAGTTCACCCGTCGCTAAAATGGCTTTCACATGGGCCTCCCCGCAAGCAGCGCGAAAGGATTGCATTTCTTCATATAGTGCCTGCCAGTCCTGCGACAATACATGCCGGCGAGAAATCACAATGTCGATCTCAGCAGCTCCGGCTTTGACCGATTCACCAATTTCAGCCAATCGCAGCGCGTAGGGAGACAGCCCTGCGGGGAAGCCCGTAGATACTGCCGCCACTGGAATATTACTGCCATCCAAAGCCGCCACTGCCGCGGGTACCATCTCATGGTAAACACAAATGGCTGCGGTGTGAACTCGCTCAGGAGCGACATCTAGTGCGCTCAGGAGGTCGCGGCGCACCGGCATCCGCGCCTTTCGGCATAAGCGCCGCACCCGCTGCTCGGTGTCATCACCCGATAGAGTAGTTAAGTCTATACAGCTTAGAGCCTTGAGTAACCATGCAGCTTGGTGGTTTTTCTTAATCGAACGTCGCCCAGGTAGCGTCTTGCAGCGGCGTTCAATCGCTGAGGTATTCGCTTGCACCGATAAAACCCAATCAAGGTCAAGCGGCAGGCCTGGATTACGCTGAAGTGTGTTCATGGAATTCATGTGATGATTAAATTAAAACCCAATACGATTGAGCGCTTTGCTCATGCTGGCAAGACCTGAACGAAATCGCTGATAGCCTGAAAGAGAGTCATATAACATTAGGAAGCAGTTCAACCCGTCCAGCTAGGCCCTACTTCTCGGAGCTCTAGCCCAATGGGCTTGTGGCTCTTGGGGAGAGGCAGGCGTTTATACCGGTTGAGGGCGCCCTATGTTTGTCCGTTCGTCTAAAATGTTTTCTAGAGCCGTTTATTAGCGAGTTTACTTGAATTCTAAAGATGCGCTCTACAACTATTTTTACCGAGTTTTAACGCAACTCATACTCCTCATTATCTAGTTACTAACCAATTAAAATTATGAAAACTACCCTTAAACATATATTATTCACATCGACTGTGTGCGTGATTGCGTCGAGTGCCTCCGCCGAAATTGTATTGCACTATGAATTTAATGAAGCGGATGCAGCGGTAGCCAGTAGTGCTGCGAACACCGGCACAAGCTTGAACACGGCTGTGTTGAGCGATGGATACGGCACGATGAATGGAAGCGGCCAACTGGTGGTTTCCCTAAATGCCTCCCGTGTAAACACATCTATGGGGAGCGATATCTTTAACGGCACCA